>Ga0114916_1001153_pt1 | contig 15577 bp, 14 predicted proteins | sample MalvirAntarct_66_FD_83501 | JGI IMG/M metagenome (GOLD analysis project Ga0114916, IMG submission 83501) | Marine viral communities from the Global Malaspina Expedition - Malaspina viral metaG Antarct_66 | ecosystem: Environmental > Aquatic > Marine > Oceanic | place: West Anvers Island... | reverse complement strand
TTTCGTGACCTCGCCCCGCAGCATCGCGCCCCACGCACCGCGCCGCAACCGCGGGCGGACGGAAGCGCATGATCGTCAGGCGCCGAGCAGGTAGCCGGCCGCGGCGGCGCAGAGCAGTAGCCAGACGGGGTTGAGGCGCGTGAAATAGGCACCGGCGGCGGTGGCGGCGATGATCGCCATGCCTGCGTTGCTGCGCGCGGTCGCGAGCACGAGCATCAGCGCCCCCGCGGCGACGAGGCCGACGGTGAGCGGCGCCAGGCCGAGCTGGACGGCGGCGCGCCACGGGCGGTCGGCGAAGCGGCCCCAGGCGCGGAAGACCAGATAGGTCAGGGTGCAGGACGGGATGCAGAGCGCCAGCGTCGCCGTCAGCGCGCCGACGAGGCCCGCGACGTGCCAGCCGATCAGCGTGACGATCAGCATGTTCGGCCCGGGCGTCGCCTGGGCGATGGCGAAGAGGTCGGCGAACTCCTCCGGCGTCAGCCAGTGCTCCACCTCGACCGTGAGGCGGTACATCTCCGGCAGGATGCTGTTGCCGCCGCCGACCGCGAGCAGCGACAGCTTGGCGAAATAGAGGACCAGCATCAGCAGGTCGCCGCCGGGCAGGTCGCTCAGCATGGGATGGTCATCGGCGGCGCCAGACGAGGGCGATGGCGATCGGCGCCAGGACGAGCAGCACCGGCAGCAGCGGCCAGCGCATGACGCCGATCGCGACGAAGGCGAGCAGCATCATCGGGATGGCGGTGCGCCAGCGCCGGCCGAGCAGCGGGCCGATCATCTTGGCGACCATGGCGACGACGAGCCCCGCGGCACCGGCGGCGATGCCGCCGAGGGCGCCGGCGATGGCCTCGCTCTCGCCGTAATGCGTGTAGAGGGCGCCCAGGGAGAGCACCAGCACGATCGGGATGGCCCATAGGCCGGTGACGGCGGCGATGGCGCCGGGCACGCCGCGGAAGCGGCCGCCGACGGCGATCGAGACGTTGACGATGTTCGGGCCGGGCAGGAACTGGCAGAGCGACAGCACGTCGGTGAACTCGTCCGGCGTCAGCCAGCGGCGCCGCTCGACCAGGATCAGCCGCGCCCAGGGCAGCACGCCGCCGAAGGCGAAGGCCGAGACGGAGACGAAGCCGGCGAAGAGGGCGGCGAGGCCCGGTTCCGGGCGGGTCTCGTCTATCGCCGGGGCGGCAGCCGCTCCATCGGGCACGCGGCGCTTATTCCGCCGCGACGGGTGCGGGCGCGGCGGCGGGCCGACGGGCCGCGTCGCCCGGCGTGCGCGCCGGCAGGAGTGCAACGGCACCGAGCACGCCGAGGGCGAAGACCGCGAGGATGCCGAACAGCCAGGCGAAGTCGCCGGTGGCGTCGAACAGGCCGCCGACCAGCGGCACGGCCACGGCACTGACCGTGAGCGACAGGGCGAAGCGGAAGCCGAAGGCCGTGCTGAGCCATTTCGGCGGGATGTAGCGGGCGAACAGCGAGTCCGCGACGGGCTGGATGCCCACGGTGATCGCGATCGACATGATCATGACGAGGATCAGCGGCGCACCGGCCGCCACCGTGGCGACCGCCATCGCCGGCACCATCATGCCGTAGACCAGGAAATAGGCCTGACGCAGCGGCAGGTGGTCGGCCAGCCAGCCGCCGCCGAGCTGTGCAGCGCCGCCGATGAGCAGGATCATGGTGGTCGCCATGCCGATGCCCAGGCCGCCGCCCTGCAGGAAGTCGACGCGGTGGTCGAGGAACTTCGGCAGGCCGACGGTGAGCGCCTGGAACACCATGCCGGAGAGGATGGTGATGACGCCGATGACCGCCATGATGCGCACGAAATCGCCCATACCGCCGGCCGGCCGGTCGTCGCTGCCGCTGCTCGGCGCCTTGTGGATGCCGGTGCGGAACATGACGGCGAACCAGAGGCCGATGCCGATCGCGACGGCACCCGGCAGGATGAAGGCCGCGCGCCAGCTGATCAGCTGCATCAGCGCGCCGGCGACGAGGGCGGCGATGCCCATGCCGGCACTGCCGAAGACGCCGTTGATGCCGAGATAGCGGCCGCGCCGGTCGCCAGCCGTCTGGACGATCAGGGCGATGCCGACGGGATGGTAGATCGAGGCGAACAGGCCGATGAGCGTCAGGCCGACGAAGATGCCGACCGGCCCGGTGGCGAGGCCGGTCACGATCGCGGACAGGCCGATGCCGACGAAGAAGGCGATCATCGCGCCGCCGGCGCTCCAGCGGTCGGCCAGCCAGCCGGCGAGCGGCGCGCCCAGGCCGAACATGATGAAGCCGCCGATCGACAGGTTGAGCAGTTCGCCGTAGGTCCAGCCCATCTCCGCCTCGAGGGCGAGGACGACGGTCGGATAGAGCAGCATGAACATGTGGTCGATGCTGTGGCCGACGCACAGGAAGGGCATCAGACCGCGCTGGGGCCTGTCGGAGTTGGACGTGTCGGACATGGACGTGTCGGACATCGAAGCGTCTCGCCGCAGTTTCGGGGCGCGGCAGACCGCACCCGAGGCGACGGGCAGCCTACACCGCCGGCCCCCCGGTCGCCATACGCGGCATGTGCAGGTCAGCCCTGCGTCTCGGCCGCGATGCAGCGCAGATAGTCGGGGTTTCCCGCCTCGATCGGCAGCGCGACGACGCAGGGCACATCGTAGCCGTGGAGGTCCGTGACACGAGCGACCACCGCATCGACGAGGTCGGCGCGCGTCTTCGCGAAGAAGACGGTCTCGGCGTCCTCATGCACTGCGCCTTCCCAGCGATAGAGCGAGGTGGCGCCGGGCAGGATGTTGACGCAGGCGACGAGCCGCTCCTCGACCAGCGCGCGGCCGATGCGCTTTGCCTCGTCGAGGGAGGCGGCGGTGACGTAGATCGAACGGAATTCCATCGCGGGTCCCCTCAGAGCGATTTCCAGACCAGGGTGGCGCCGACCGCCAGGAGCATGGCGAGGACGGCGCGGCGGAAGGTTTCGGCGCCGAGCCGCCGCCGCATCCAGGTTCCGCACCACTGGCCGCCGACGACGGGTGCGATCGCCGCCGTGGCGAGCACGAGTTCCTGCGGCCCGAGCAGGTCGTAGCCGGCGAGACTGCCGGTGAACATGACCGTCCCGGTCAGCATGCCGATGCCCATGGCGGACACGAACAGGTCGCTGCCGACCTTCAGCGCCAGCAGGTACATGGCCAAGGGCGGGCTGAAGATCGAGGTCAGGCCGCCGAGAAGGCCGGTCGCGGTGCCGGCGAGCGGCCCGAGCCAGCGCTCCGCCGCGGGCGACACTTCCGGGGCGAAGCGTGCGAGGCTGACGAGGGCGAGCACGATCACCACGATGCCGACGACGAGCCGGAGCAGTTCCGCATCGGCGACGGCGACGAGGCCGGTGCCGATCCAGGTGGCGACGGCGATGCAGAGGAAGGCCGGCCAGAAGCGCAGCGCCGCCTCGCGCAGGCGGCCGGCCTGCCAGACCTGGACGATGTTGGAGAGGACGGTCGGGATGGCGATGACGGGCAGGACGGCCGCCACGTCGGTGACCAGGGCCATGACCGGCACCGCGACCAGCGGCAGGCCCATCCCGGTGACGCCCTTGACGAAGCCGCCCGCGAACAGCGCCGCCACGCAGACGGCGAGCACCAGCGGCACGATCTCGGGAAGGGGCATGGGCGGCTCGCGCGAGCGGTCGGGACTCGCCTGATAGCAGTCCCGGCGCCGCGCCGCACCCCGCCGGATCGTTCGCGGCTCAGTACGTCGCGAAGATCCGCTCGATCTCCTTGCGGTCCTGGGCCACGGTCAGCGCCAGCATCAGCAGGATGCGCGCCTTCTGCGGGTTGAGATTGTCGGCCGCGACGAAGCCGCGGCTCGACAGGTTGGCGCGCTGGGTGACGCGGCCGCTGCCGGCGCGGGTCGACTGGACGACGACGACTCCGGCGGCCACGGCACGGTCGAGCGCCTCGGTCTCGGCCGGCGAGGTCGAGCCGGGCGCGAAGCCGGCGGTGACGATGCCCTTGGCGCCCGCCGCGACATAGGCGTCGACCGCCACGCCGTCGACGCCGGCATAGGCGTAGGCGATGTCGACGCGCGGCAGCGCATCGAGGCCGGCCACGTCGAACTCGGTGTCCGGCATGTGCCGGCGCAGCGGCTTGCGATAGAAGGCGACCGCATCGGCGTCGGCATGGCCGAGGACGCCGAAATCGGGCGAGCGGAAGGTCTGCTGGCGCAGGGTGGAGGTCTTGGTGACCTCGCGCGCCGATTGGATCTCGTCGTTGAGCACGACCAGGGCGCCCATGCCGCGCGCCGCCGGGGAGCCGGCCGTGCGGATGGCGTTGACGAGATTGATGCCGGCGTCGGTGCCGAGGCCGGAGGACGGACGCTGCGCGCCGACCACGACGATCGGCTGCTCCACCTTGGCGGCGAGGCTGAGGAACCAGGCCGTCTCCTCGGTCGTCGCGGTACCGTGTGTCACGACGAAGCCGTCGATGGCGGGATCCTTCGCCGCCGTATCGTGGATGATCTTCAGCAGGTCGAGCCAGTCCTTCGGCCCGATCTGGGTGCTGCCCACCGCCTGGAAGCGGATCGGCACCACGTCGGCCACCTCGTGGACGATCGGGAAGCGCTCGATCAGTTCGTCGACCTGGAGCTTGATCCCGGTGTCGGGATACTCGATCAGGTCGAGCGGATGGCGGCCGACCGAGGACATGGTCCCGCCTGTGCCGATCACCGCCACGCGCGGCCGCTGGGTCGTCATCGCATTCTCCCGGTCCGTCAGATCGGCGGATGGCGGCCGAGGTCGCCGCGCGCCTGTTCGTAGAGGTGACCGGCATGCAGCACGAGCATGTCGGTATAGGCGCGCCCGGCGATCTGGATGCCGATCGGCAGGCCGCTTTCGGCGAAGCCGGCGCACACCGTCAGGGCCGGCTGCCCCGTCACGTTGAACGGCATCGTCAGGTAGGGCTTGCCGAAGAACGGGAAGGTGCGCGTCGCCTGGTCGAACCGCTCCGCCGGCCCGTACTGGTTGGCGCAGAGCAGCAGGTCGACGCCGGCCGCCTCCATTGCCGCCGTGGTCGCCTGCGTCAGCCGGTGGCGCATGCGCGCGGCCTCGACATAGTCGGCCGCCGAGATGAAAGCGCCGAGCCGGATGCGGTCGCGGAAGAAGGCGCCGTAATTCTCGGGCGTCGCCGTCACCGTGGCGCGGTGGATCGCCCAGGCTTCCGCCAGCAGGATGATGCGGCCGCAGGCGTGGAAGTCGCGAATGTCCGGCAGGTCGACGTCGACGACCTCCATGCCCTGCTCGCCCATGAGCACGGCCGCCCGGTCGAGTGCGGCGCAGACGTCGGCGTCGGCACCGTCCGGCCCTTCGTGCCATGCCCGCACGTAGCCGACGCGCAGATCGGCCGCGGGACGCTTCAGGGCGGCGGCGTAATCCGGGACCATGACGTCGACGGATGCCGGGTCCTTCGGGTCGTAGCCGGCGAGCGCCTGCATCATCAGGGCGCAGTCCTCAACGCTGCGGGCCATCGGGCCGGCATGGTCGAGGGTCCAGCTGAGGGGATAGACGCCGCGGCGGCTGACCCGGCCGTAGCTGGGCTTCAGGCCGGCGATGCCGCACACGCCGGCCGGCCCGCGGATCGAGCCGCCGGTGTCCGAACCCATCGCACCGGCACAGAGGCCGGCGGCGACCGCGGCACCGGAGCCGCTCGACGAGCCGGCGGGGATGTGGTCCGGGTTCCAGGGGTTGCGCGCGGCCGGCCAGGGCAGGTCGTGCGACGGGCCGCCGAAGGCGAATTCGTGGGTCGCCAGCTTGCCGACGACGATGGCACCGGCCGCCTTCAGCCGCGCCACCGTCTCGGCATCCTCCTGCGGCACGTTGTCGTGCAGCAGGCGCGAGTGGCAGGTCGTGCGCACGCCGGCGGTCGAATAGATGTCCTTGAGGGCGATCGGCACGCCGTGCAGCGGCCCCTTCCAGCCGCCCTCGGCGATGGCGCGGTCGGCCGCCACCGCCGCGGCACGGGCGTCGGCGCCGGTCACCGTGATGAAGGCGTGCAGGTCGCCGTCGACCGTGTCGATGCGCGTCAGGCAGGCCTCGACCAGTTCGGCGCTGCTCACCGTCCGGTCGCGGATCGCGGCACCGGCCTCGGCGATCGAGAGATAGTGCAGGTCGCTCACAGCGCGACCCGCGTGCCGGACGGCAGGAAGACGAGGGACGGCTCGTCGGCCATGTCCGGCGTCCCGGGCAGCCGCGCCAGCAACGTCTGCAAGCCGAGATAGCCTTCGTGCATCCGTACCGTCTCGTCCTCGTCGAGGGTGAGCCCCGCCTGCGCCGCGATGGCGCGGAAGGTCTCCAATGTCACGTCTTCGCTCATCGCCACCCCCTCAGAGCTTCATGTCCATGGCCGTCCGCAGGCCGTCGCTCATCAGATTGAAGCACATGCCCGTGATGAAGATCATCACGCCGGGCAGGGCGGCATTCAACGGGGCGACGTAGATCGACTGGCGCAGCGTGTTCAGCATCAGTCCCCAGTCGGCTTCCGGCGGCGAGACGCCGAGCCCCAGGAAGCTGAGGCCCGAGGCGATGATGATGCTGACGCTGATCAGGCTGGACGCGTAGATCAGCACCGGCCCCAGCACGTTGCCCAGGACGTGGACCAGCAGGATGCGCATGGTTCCGGCCGGTGTCGCCCGCGCCGCCGCGACGAAGTCGAGGTTGCGGACCTGGGTCGTCACCGTCTCCGCCACGCGGCAGATCGGCGGCATGAAGATGAGGGTCAGCGAGATGACCGCATTGATGATGCCGGCACCGAGCGCGCCCGAGATGGCGATGGCGAGCAGGATCGACGGAAACGCGTAGAACACGTCCATCACCCGCATGATCGCCATGTTGACCTTGCCGCCCAGGAAGCCGGCAATGACCCCGAGCGAGCCGCCGATCATCAGCGCCATGAACACGGGGGCGATCGCCGTGAACAGCGACACGCGACCGCCATAGATCAGGCGCGAGAGCATGTCCCGGCCGAGTTCGTCGGTGCCGAGCAGGAAGCTGTCGGTGCCCGGCGGCTTCAGCCGCTTCAGCATGCTGGTCTTGTAAGGGTCGTGCGGCACCACGTACGGGGCGAAGATCGCCGCCAGCACGATGGTGAGGATGACGAGGCCGCAGACGATGGTGACCGGATCGCGCTTGAGCCGCGTGAACACCATCGACCAGTAGCCGCGACGCTCGGCTACGAACTGCGGGGCTTCCGCCGCCGCCTGGGCGGGACCGGCTGCCGTCAGGGTTGCCATGAGGAGACTCCCGCTCCGGTTGAGGACAGGACGACCATCGAATGCGGTCCGCTCATCGCGCGATGCGCGGGTCGAGCGAGGCCTGGATGATGTCCACGACGAGGTTCAGGGTGACGAAGATCAGGGCGAGGACGAGGATCGTGCCCTGCAGCATCGGGATGTCGCGCGAGAAGATCGCGTTGTTCAGCAGCATGCCCGTGCCCGGCCAGGCGAACACCGTCTCGACCAGGATTGAGCCGCCGAGCAGGTAGCCGAGCTGCAGCCCCATCACCGCGAGCGCCTGGGGTGCGGCGTTCTTGGCGACATGGCGCAGGATCTTGCGCTCGCTCAGACCCTTCGAACGCAGCGCCTCGACGAAATCGAGCGCCATGAGTTCGCTGACGGATCCGCGCACCGTCCTGGCGACGACGCCGATCGGGATGACCGACAGCGCGATGACCGGCAGGACCATGTGGCGGAAATTGTCGATGGAGAAGGTGAACGACGTGCCGCCGTTCGGATTCATGCCGAGCGCCGGCAGCCAGCCGAGTTCGACGGAAAAGATGATCACGAGGACGATGGCCAGCCAGTAATGCGGGACGCTGACGCCGGTGATCGAGAGGGCCGTGAACACGCGATCGGTCACGCGGCCCTGGTTGTACCCGGCGATGCCGCCGAAGAGACAGCCGAGGGTGAAGCCGAGGAACGCGGCGCCGACCGCGAGGATCACGCTGTTCACCAGCGCCGGGAACAGGTCGACGGCGACCGGGCGGCTGGTCTGGATCGACATGCCGAGGTCGCCGACCACCAGACGGCCGAGCCAGTTGAGGTACTGAATGGGCAGCGGCTTATCCAGGCCGTACTCGGCCATCATCCGGTCGACGATCTCCTGCGACGCCTCCGCCGGCAGGAGCGTGCTCAGGGGATCTCCGGGGCCGATATAGACCAGCGAGAAGCACACGATGCTCACGCCCAACGCGATGGGGATGGCGTAGAGCACGCGGCGCAGGATGTAGAAGAGCATGGGCTACGGTCTCCGCTGCCCGGATGGGAGACGCGCGGACCTGTGGACCGCGCGCCGGATGACGAGGTGCGGCGGCGGCCGGACGACCCGGCCGCCGCGGTCGCGGCCTACTTCTCGACGGTCACCGAGGTCAGGTCCTGGAACCAGCTCTTCGCCTGGACGAAGCCCTTCACCTTCGGCGAGATCGCGCGGGGGTTCACGTCGTGGACGATCCAGATCCACTCGGCGTTGTCGACGATCTTCGCGTGGACCTCCTGGAGCGCCTTGTTCTGCTCGGCGAGGTCGAAGGATTCCGAGGCCTTCTTGAAGAGCGCGTCATACTCCGGGTTGTTCACGAGACCCCAGTTCGAGCCCTTCGGCGTGATGCGCGTGCTCATGTAGGACCGCTCGAGCGCGCTGTACGGATCCTGCAGGGCGCGGCTGATGATGATGCCGTTGACGTTCGAAGACTTGGCTTCCGGGCTGTTCGCCGGCTGGCGGCCGAAGGCCAGCAGGGCGTTCCATTCCATGACCTCGGCCTGCACGTCGAAGAAGCACTCGTTCAGGTTGGCCTGCATGAACTCGAACATCGGCAGCGGCTGCATCTGGCCGGAACCGCTGGTCGACACCGCGATCTTGACGGTCAGCGGCTTTTCCTTGGAGAAGCCGGCTTCCTTCATCAGCTTGCGCGCCTCGTCCGGCTTGAACGCGATATCGAAGCTGGGCTTGCCGAACCAGGTGTCGCCCGGCGGCACGTGGCCCTTCGACGCGATGGCGAGGCCGCCGAGGAGCTCGACCATGTTGTCGCGGTCGACGCAGAGGTTCGCGGCCTTCCGGACGTTCACGTCGTTCCAGGGCGAACCCTCGGCCTTGCTGAGTTCAACCGCCCAGTTGTGCGGATAGGCGTTGGTGATGATCTTCATGCCCGACTGCTTGAGGCGCGGCACGGCGTCCGGCGGCGGCGCTTCGACGAAGTCGACCTGACCGGACAGCAGCGCCGCGACGCGGGCCGACGCCTCGGGGATCGGCCGCAGGATCACCTTGTCGACCTTCGGCACCCGCTTCGGATCCCAGTATTCCTTGTTGGCGAGCATCTCGACGCTGGCGCGCGGCGTCAGCTTGCCCTGCTTCCAGGGGCCGGTGCCCGACGGGTCTTTCGCGAATTCGACCCAGTCCTTCGTCTTCTCCCACTGTTCCTGGCTGGACATCAGCCAGAAGCTGACCTGATAGGGGACGTAGGCGCTGGGCTCGACCGTGATGATCTCGACCGTGTAGTCGTCGACCTTGTTGACTTCCTTCAGCGCCGGGATGCGGACGGCGACCAGGGCCGCCTGCTTCGGGTCGTACTGCGGCGCCTTGTCGTCGCGGACCTTGGCGAAGTTCCAGACGACGTCGTCGGCCGTGAAGTCGCTGCCGTCGTGGAACTTCACGCCCTTCCGGAGATTGAAGACCCACCGAAGATTGTTGTTCGGATCGATCGCCCAGCTCTCCGCCAGGGCAGGCATCGGCTTGGCCGGCTGGTCGGCGCTCGACAGGTCCCAGTTGATCAGGGCGTCGTAGAGCATGTAGCCCATGAACCGGAAGCCTTCGAAGCCCTGGTCCGGCTGTCCGACGTTGGTCGGAATGTCGGCGGCGGTCATCGCCACCCGAAGCACCTTCTCCTGGGCCTGCGCCGCCGGTGCCGCGATCCCCGCGGCCATAACCAGCGCCGCGACACCCGACAGGTACGATGTCCGCCGGGTCCACTTCGAAATTCCCGGACGGCTTTTTAAATCGAACATTCTCGTCTCCCGCTTTCCGATCTTCCCAGACCTGCTGTGCTTGGTGGCTGCCCAATTCTGCGGCTCTTGGCAGGCCCCTTAGCTTCGGTGGGCAGCAACAACCGTGCCACCGACCGGTGGCGGAGGTTGCGGCACGATCGCGCGCGGCGGGCTATAAGACCTCCGGGCGTCGGTCGGCTGCGCCCGAACCGAACCGAGGACGACGAACATGCAGACGGCTCCCGGCAACAGTGCGAAGTGGCAGTTCTGGATCGACCGGGGCGGCACGTTCACCGACATCGTCGCGCGGCGGCCGGACGGCGGCTACGTCACGCACAAGCTGCTGTCGGAGGCGCCGCACTATCCCGATGCCGCACTGCAGGGCATCCGGGATCTGCTGGAGGTCGACGGCGATGCGGCGATTCCGGCCGGCCTGATCGAGCAGGTGCGGATGGGCACGACGGTCGCGACCAACGCCCTGCTGGAGCGCAAGGGCGAGCGGGTCCTGCTGGTGGTGAGCCGCGGATTCCGTGACGCGCTGCGCATCGGCTACCAGGCGCGGCCGCGCCTGTTCGACCTGAACATCGTGCTGCCGGAGATGCTGTACGACCGGGTGGTGGAGGTCGACGAACGCGTCGGCGCCGACGGCACGCTGGTCAGGCCGCTCGACCTGGAGGCGGCGCGCCGCGACCTCGAAGCCGCCCGCGCCGATGGAATCGCCGCCTGCGCCATCGTCTTCATGCACGGCTACCGCTACACCGACCACGAGCGTGCGGTCGCGGAACTGGCGCGCGAGCTGGGCTTCACCCAGGTGTCGGTCAGCCACGAGACCAGCCCGCTGATGAAGTTCGTCGGGCGCGGCGACACGACCGTGGTCGATGCCTATTTGTCGCCCATCCTGCGCCGCTATGTCGATCGCGTCGCCAGCCAGCTCGGCGGCACCCGCCTACTTTTCATGCAGTCGAACGGCGGCTTGGCCGATGCACGCATGTTCCAGGGCAAGGACGCGATCCTGTCGGGCCCGGCCGGCGGCATCGTCGGTGCCGTCCGCACCGCGGCGATGGGCGGCTTCGACCACATCATCGGCTTCGACATGGGCGGCACGTCGACGGACGTGTCGCACTATGCCGGCGAGTACGAGCGCACCTTCGAGAGCCAGGTGGCCGGCGTGCGGGTGCGCGCGCCGATGCTGCACATCCACACGGTGGCGGCCGGCGGCGGTTCCATCCTGCATTTCGACGGGGCACGCTATCGCGTCGGGCCGGACAGCGCCGGCGCCAACCCCGGTCCCGCCTGCTACCGCAACGGCGGGCCGCTGACCGTCACCGACTGCAACGTCATGCTGGGACGCGTGCAGCCGCAGTTTTTCCCGCGCGTCTTCGGCCCGAATCGCGACCAGCCGCTGGACGACAGTGCCGTCGCGGCCAAGTTCGCCGAACTCGCCGAACGCATCCGCGCCGAGACCGGCGACACGCGCACGCCGGAGGAGGTCGCCGACGGCTTCCTGCAGATCGCCGTGGAGAACATGGCGAACGCGATCAAGAAGATCTCCATCCAGCGCGGCCACGACGTGTCACGCTATGCGCTCCAGTGCTTCGGCGGTGCCGGCGGCCAGCATGCCTGCGGCGTCGCCGACGCGCTCGGCATGCGCACGATCTTCGTGCACCCCTATGCCGGCGTGCTGTCGGCCTACGGCATGGGCCTCGCCGACCTGCGCATCCTGCGCGAGGCGGCGATCGAGGAGGCGCTGACGGCCGATGCCGTCGAGGATGCGGACGAGGTGATCGTCCGGATCGAGACGGACGGGCGCGCCGAGATGGAGGCGCAGGGCGTGCCGGCCGAGCGGATCGAATGCGTGCGGCGGGCGCATCTGCGCTATGCCGGCACCGACAAGGCCCTGATCGTGCCGTTCGCCAACAGCGCGGCGATGCAGGAGGCCTTCGAGGAGATGCACCGGCATCGCTTCGGCTTCCTGATGGAGGGCAAGGGGCTGATCATCGAGGCCGTGTCGGTCGAGGTCATCGGCCACGCGGCCGCCGCCGACGATCCGGTGATCGCCGAACGGGCGACGGCACCCCTGCCGGGCGAGGTCGGGCGCGTCGAGGCCTGGCTCGCCGGCGCGCGGCAGCCGACGCCCGTCTACGACCGCGACGCGATGCTGCCGGGCCACGTCGTCGACGGGCCGGCGATCGTGCGCGAGTCGACCGCCACCACGGTGGTCGAGCCCGGCTGGCGCGCCGAGATGAACGAACGCTGCCATCTGGTGCTGACGCGGGTCGTGGCCCTGGAGCGGGCGACGGCGATCGGGACGGAAGTCGACCCGGTCATGCTGGAGATCTTCAACAACCTGTTCATGTCGATCGCCGAACAGATGGGCGTGACGCTGGAGAACACGGCCTCCTCGGTGAACATCAAGGAGCGGCTCGACTTCTCCTGCGCCGTGTTCGGCCCGGACGGCGAACTGGTCGCCAACGCGCCGCACATCCCGGTGCATCTCGGCTCGATGAGCCAGAGCGTGCAGACCGTCATCCGCGACCGTCGCGCCACCATGCGGCCGGGCGACGTCTTCATGCAGAACGCCCCGTACAACGGCGGCACGCACCTGCCCGACGTGACCGTGGTGACGCCCGTCTTTTCCCCGAAGGGCGACGACGTCTGGTTCTACATCGCCTCGCGCGGGCACCATGCCGACATCGGCGGCATCACGCCCGGCTCGATGCCGCCGAACAGCCGCACGATCGACGACGAGGGCGTGCTGATCGACGACTTCCAGGTCGTCGACCGCGGCCTGTTCCTGGAGCAGGAGACGCTGGACCTGCTCGCCTCGGGCAAGCACCCGGCACGCAACCCGCGCGAGAACATCGCCGACTTCAAGGCGCACATCGCCGCCAACGCGCGCGGCCAGGAACAGCTGCTGAAGCTGGTCGACCAGTACGGTCTCGACGTCGTCCAGGCCTACATGCGCCACGTCCGCGACAATGCCGAGGAGAGCGTGCGGCGCGTGCTCGACCGGCTCGAGGACGGATCGTTCGAATACGAGACCGATTTCGGCGCGAAGGTCGCGGTGAAGATCACGGTCGACCGCGCGAGCCGCAGCGCCGTCATCGACTTCGCCGGGACCTCGCCCCAGGTCGACACCAACTACAACGCGCCGCAGGCCATCTGCATGGCGGCGGTGCTCTACGTCTTCCGGTGCCTGACGGGGGCGGACATCCCGCTGAATGCCGGCTGCCTCGTACCGCTCGACATCCGTATCCCCGACGGATCGATGCTGAAGCCGCACTATCCGGCGGCGGTGGTCGGCGGCAACGTCGAGACGTCGCAATACATCACCGACACGCTCTTCGGCGCGGTGAAGGCGGTCGCCGCGTCGCAGGGGACGGTGAACAACTTCACCTTCGGCAACGCCCGCTACCAGTATTACGAGACGATCTGCGGCGGCTCCGGCGCCGGCGACGGCTTCGACGGCGCGTCGGCGGTGCACGTCCACATGACGAACACGCGCCTGACCGACCCGGAGATCCTGGAGTGGCGCTATCCGGTACGGCTCGACAGCTTCGAGGTCCGCACGGGCAGCGGCGGCAAGGGCAAGTGGCACGGCGGCGACGGCGTCATCCGCAAGGTCCGCTTCCTGGAGCCGATGACCGCCGCGATCCTGTCGAGCCATCGCTCCGTGCCGCCCTACGGCATGGCCGGCGGCGAACCCGGCCGGTGCGGCCACAACTACGTCGTCCGCAAGGACGGCTCCGTCGAGGAACTGACGGGACGCGACAAGGCGGAGATGAACCCCGACGACGTGTTCGTCATCGAGACCCCCGGCGGCGGCGGGTGGGGAAAGGCCTGACGCGCGCGGAGGGTGCGGCGACCGCTACGTAGCCCTTGCCGCCTTGTACCATGGTTCGGTACATTGGGGCTTGATCGGGGGGTATTCGATGATCGTGAGTTTCCGCGACGAATGGCTCAGGGCCTTCTTCGTGGAAGACGTTCGGTCGAAGCGCATTCCCGCGGATCTGGAAGCTCGTCTGTTTCGAAAGATCCAGATGATCGACGACGCGACGTCCGACCAGGATCTGCGGGTACCCCCGAGCAACCATTTCGAGAAGCTGAAGGGAAATCTCGACGGTTTCTGCGCAGTGCGGGTCAATCAGCGATGGCGGCTGATTTTCCGGTGGGATGGCTCTCGCGGAGAGGCGACGGGCCTATATCTCGATGATCACACCTACCGATGAGGTGCTAGCCGTGTTGGCCACGACGCGAAAGCCGGCCGGGGTCGGCGAGATCCTGGTGGAGGAGTTCCTCGGACCGATGGGCCTGACGCAGGCGGCACTCGCCGAGGCGATGGGCGTCCCGCGCAAGCACGTCAACGAACTGTGCAACGACCGGCGCAGCGTCACCGCCGCCACCGCCCTGATACTCGCCCGGGTGTTCGGCAACAGCGCAGAGTTCTGGCTGAACATCCAGCGCCGCAGCGACCTGTGGAGCGTGATGCATTCCCCGCGCGAGCGTGAACGGATCGAGCGGGCGCGCCCCGTGAAGAGTGCCGCGTAGGGACAGGATCAAGCCGCGCCGCCGCGGATGAGCGCGTCCGTCGCCTCGTCCGCGGGGTGGAAGGTCTCGATGCGGATGTCCTGGAGGGTGATGTCCTGGGCCGTGCCGAGCGTCGCGATGGTGCTGAGCAGGCGGACGGGGCCGGCGGGCGTGGTGAGTTCTACGGGCACGATCAGGAAGGGCGCCGGGTCGGCGTCGAGGGTCGCCAGGATGTCGGCGACGTCCGGGAAGGCCGCGACCTCGCGCAGCAGCGCCGCGCCGCGCGCGCCGTTCAGGGCGATCTCGCGCCGGTCGCGCATCAGGACGGCGCGCGCCACCTCCGGCCAGTTGCGGATGTGCGGGCGGTAGCCGGCCGGGTCGCAGAGCAGGCGCAGGATGTTCGGCCGGGGTGCGGCGGCGAGGCTGCCCGGCTCGATCTGCACCGCCCCCGCCGGCAAGGTGGCGTTTACGATCCGGGCATAGGCGTCATTGGTCATCAGGATGTCCCAGTGCCGGTCGAAGACGACCGCCGGATAGGGCTCGTTCCGGCGCAGCATCAGCGACAGCGCCGTGCGCACCTGGTCCATCTCCGGCGCGTCGAGCGCCGTCTCGCGATACGAGGGCGCGAAGCCGCCGGCGAGCAGCAGGCCGTTGCGGTCGCGCGGCGGCAGGTCGAGCGTGCGCGCCAGGGTGAGGAGCAGGTCGCGGCTGGCGCGCGAGCGGCCGGTCTCGACGAAGCTGAGGTGGCGGGCGGAGATACCCGCGTCGAGCGCCAGGTCGAGCTGGCTGAGCCGCCGCCCCTTGCGCCAATGCGCGATCAACGCACCCGCCGTCACACCCGCCGTCACTCCGGCCACCGCAGCCTCCCCCGTCGCGAAGCCGAACGATAGCCGCGGGGCGGTAGGCGCGGCCATTACCCGGGAGGTAGGGATCCCGAAACATAGCGACTCATCGGCAGACTCCCCGGCCGCGCCTACCGCCCCGCGGCTATCGTTCGGCTTCGCGACGGGGGAGGCTGCGGTGGCCGGAGTGACGGCGGGTGTGACGG
>Ga0114916_1001152_pt1 | contig 15591 bp, 8 predicted proteins | sample MalvirAntarct_66_FD_83501 | JGI IMG/M metagenome (GOLD analysis project Ga0114916, IMG submission 83501) | Marine viral communities from the Global Malaspina Expedition - Malaspina viral metaG Antarct_66 | ecosystem: Environmental > Aquatic > Marine > Oceanic | place: West Anvers Island... | reverse complement strand
GATGAAATTTACTCATTTAAGAAAACCAAATTATTAATTAAAAAAACAACAAAATTATGAGTGCTTTAGAAGACAAAATTAAAGGAAATTGGAATCAATTAAAAGGTGAACTTAAGCAAAAGTTCAGCCAACTATCAGATAATGATCTCACATACGTAGAAGGTAAAGAAGACGAACTCTTAGGGAAAATTCAGGAGAAAACTGGAGAATCTAAAGAGAAAATTAAAGAATTTATCGATAGCGTATCGATACCTCAGGGATCATAAGAATCCCATTAGAATTGTAAAAGAGGCTGTCTCAAAAGGGCAGCCTCTTTTCTTTTTGCTCTATTAGTTTATACGCGCCCTAGATTTTAAATAAGTATCCGGTAACACAAAGCGGATGAATAATTCTGCTCCGCCTCTACCTCTAGAAGCAGGGGTAAGGCTAGAAACATTAAAATCATAAGCAAAGCCTACCGCAAACGTGTTGTATTCAAACATCAATTTTGTAATAAATGCATCTTTCAACCTATAAAACAGACCAAATGATAAAGCTGCTTCTTTTAAGAATCCTGTCACCTGTGAAGACTCTGATAATAGTGTACGAATATAAGTACCTCCTAGAACTTCTTGATACTTTCCTTGTCGGTTGTAATAAATACCTGGCATCAACGACACTTTCGAATTACTCAATGAATAATTACCATGTACAAATGCTGACCAACGAATAGCCAAGGGATCATTTCCATCTAAAAGAAATGATTGTTGAGGCATATTTACATGAAATGCAGCAAGACCAACATTAATTTCTCTATTATTCAATCTTCGGGTAGAGTTACTTTTACTTTTATAATGATATACCATACCTGCTCCAGCGTCAAGAAATGTTCTACTATTCGCATCAAATTGCTCTCCACTTGCTGCGTTTGTATTAAATCCGTCACCAACGAATTGAGTGGACCAAGTTCCATTTCTCGGACTGATTCCTCTTTGTCCAAAGCCTCCTTGAATGGATAATCCAAGCGTACTATTTCGATTTAAATAAAGATGATACGCTAAATTAAGATTTGCATTTGTGGAGGTAAGATTAGCGTTTCCGGCTGCATCATTAAAAAAATTAATTCCTCCAGCAAAGAAGCCATTAGCTCTACTTTTTTCTTTAAATCGGAAATCGAATGATGCTCCAATGGTTTCAAATGGTTCTGCAATACTACCCCACTGATTCCTATAATTTACTATTGCCTGAAGTTTGTTTTCAACTCCCGCAAGAGCAGGGTTCAAGTTTAATGGCGAAAATCTCATCTGGGAAAAGTGAATATCCTGCCCAAAAGCAACTATCGCATTCAATAAAAAGATAAAAGATATAAATTTAGTCTTCATAATTTCAATATTTAATTACCGTACTACAGTGATAGTTCCCGTCTCCTCGACAACCTCCTGATTTGTCAAAACAACTGTTAACTTATAAACAAAAACACCCGAGTTTACCGCTTTCGATTTATACGTTCCATCCCAGCAATCACCTAAATCAGTTGAGTGGAAAACAAGTTCTCCCCATCGATTAAAGATCTCCAGATTCACAGTTTTTGCACAGTTAGTTAGTATACATAATTTGTCATTTGTGCCGTCATTATTTGGAGAAAACATAGTAGGTAAAAAAGCGCCTTCACAAGGTAAATTCACAATTACTACTACGGAGTCTGTTCCAGTACATCCATCTTCTGAAGTAACGGTAAGATAATACGTTGTAGTAGATGAAGGAGAAGCTATGGGATCTGGACAAGTGTCGCAACTCAATCCATTTGATGGAGTCCAAATATATGTTTCGTTACTCCCTCCTCCAACAATTGATTCCAGTTGTATTTCTTCACCAAATTCAATTACGGCAGGATTTGGCTCGATGGATAAAGGTATTTGGCCTTCCAACTCAATGATGTAAGATTCAATTATACTACACCCATTTTCATCTGTGACTTCAACAGAATAAGTTCCAGATGTTAAGCCATTCACATCACTTCCCGAAAGAGAGCCGTCTGACCAATCATAAGTTAACTGACCCGTTCCTCCTGTAGCGTTTAATTGAATTGAGCCATTACTTTGACCGCAATTTGCATTTGAAACTACTTCATTGAGCGAGATTGGGGTTGGTTCGTTCAATGTAAAATCTTCAGTTGTCGAACATCCAGCGTTATCTGTGACTGTAACTTGATACTGTCCAGCAGTTAAATTATTCGCTACAGCTGAGCTTCCTCCAGAAGGAGTCCATGAATAATTATACCCGGGATTCCCTCCTGTTACTGTAATTGAGATACTTCCATCGCTATCCCCTTGACATGAAACCTGCTCTATTGAATCAACAGTAATTACTGGTCCGTTTACAGTTTCAATTTCTACGGTATCCGTTTTCTGACAACCATTTTGATCTTCAACAGTTACAATGTAGGTTCCTGCAGATAAATTACTAATTGAACTCGTTGTTCCGCCAGTGGGTGACCAAAGGTAAGTATATGAACCAGTTCCTCCTGATGCAGAAACAGTAGCGATTCCATTATCTATACTACAATCTGTATTTGTGCTACTCATAGTAAGAGAGATCTCAGTTGGCTCATTAATCGTCACGCTTTCTGTCGTCACACAACCATTATCATCAGTTACTTCAACGGAGTAGTTACCAGCTCCCAAATTATTCTCTGTCGCCGAATTTCCACCCGACGGAATCCAAGAATAAGTAAATGGTGAGTTTCCTGTTACAGAAGCCGACGCAGAACCATCAGTAGCTCCAAAACAACTGACGTCAGTAGTGGTTACACTAACACTCGGTCCGGTGTTATCTACTGTTACGGTCAAATCATCTGTATTCACACATCCATTAGCATCTGTTCCCGTTACAGTATACACAGTTGTTGTTGTCGGAGAAACTGTATGCGGTCCTGCTCCTGCTCCAATTCCATTATCCCATACATAACTTTGTGCTCCTGTTGCTAGTAAGTCATGACTGCTACCAGAGCAAATAGTAACGTCAGCCCCAGCGTTTACTGAAGGTAATGGATTTACAGCTAACACTATGGTATCAGTAGATGAGTCCCCATTATTATCAACTACTGTAGCAATATATGTTGTTGTAGTACTTGGACAAACATTATGTGGCCCCATGCCTGAAGGCAAACCATTATTCCAAGTAACACTGTAGGGAGCGTCTCCTCCACTAACATTAGCTAATAAATCTGAACAATCTCCTACACATATTGTGTCTTCTGTTAACGAAAGATTTATTTGCGGTCCACAATCAACAACTACCGTTTGACTAAGCGTATCACTTGTAACTATACCACAACCATTTGTTGTTTCTACGGCTGCAGTATAAGTGGTTGTAACGCTTGGACTATCTGTGTGAGGGCCTGCGCTTGTAAAACCTGTAAAACCCGCAGGTGAAATCCATTCTATAGTTGCACCACTCGGTGTATTTAGCAATTCAACATCGACAGATTGACTACAAGATAAAGTATCGTCCGTAACTGTCAATTGAGTATTTGTGCATGCGGGAGTGACACTTAAATTATCCATCATTACATATCCTGAACAAAATCCAGTTCCACATGCTGGGTTGAATTGTGTATTGGCACCATTCTTGAAATTCCCCATAACAATCCACTGCTCGTTACCAGTAGCACAAAAAGTACCTGTCACATAAGTACAAGCATCAATAAAGTTTCCGGAAGGATTTTCTATTTGAGGGGTTGCATTAATCATTGAGCCAGGTCCTATAAATTGATTTCCTCCATTTTGAGTATCGATGTCAACCATTTGATCAGTAAACCAAATACCAAATCCATCAGTTGGAACATAAGAAGAACCGCCATTTTTAACTTGCACAGAAACACAATATTCTTGACCAGCAACTAATGGAGTCGTAAGTTGAGCTTGCACATACTCTCTGGCATCTGTATTAGCGCCAAAAATGACAACTTTTGTAAAAACACCTAAGTTCCCATTACTACCATCACAAGTAGTTGTTCCGGCATTTCCAGAGCAAGTTGCGTTGTAATAATCTGGTGTGGACCCATTTCCCGAACAGGTTTGGCAAGCCGTTCCAAACCAATCTTGAACCTGTGCATAATCGGAAAACATCTCGGTGTTTGAAGAGTCTGTACACTCAACAGTTGTCAGTTCAAAACCTGGGTTTGGAGCCAAATTGGGGCTACAACCAGTTGGACATTGCCCCAAACTGCTTAATGTTGAAGTACTAAATATTACTACAAACAAAATAGCTTGTTTTATTATATTGGTGTAATTGAGTTTGTTTATTATCATAACATACTTGGATTATTATATTTACCTTGATTTAGCAACAAAAAGGTCAGTTTTTAATAAGTATTATTGTTTTACTATTCTTTCAGTATGATAAAAGTCATTTCCATAAACTTTTAGAAAATAAACGCCAGAATTACCAGGTATCGAAACGTCAATCTTCGCTTTATTTACAAATGATTTTTCAAGTACCATTTTACCATCAAAAGAGTAAATCAAAACTGTTCCTGAAAATTGTTTATCATCTAGATCAATTGTAAGTTTTGATGACGTCGGATTTGGGTAAATACTGAAAGAATTACTAATATCACTTTGATCCAAACCAACTGTCGAAATTTGATAGCATGAAGAAGTATCAATACACCCATCCTGATTAATAATTACAGCATAAGAACCATTCTCTTCTGGTTGAAACTCCTGATTTGTTTCATTTGCAATTACATCATTTGTTGTGCAGTCTAACCATTGATAATTAGCATTTAAATTTTGTGCTTCAAGAGTAGCTTGATCTACAACTACTGAAGTATCAATATTTGGAAGAACAGTAATATTGAAAGAACATGTTTCTGCATTTCCTCCATCACTAACTTCAAAAGTGTTTGTTGTTGTTCCTGAAGGAAAAACAGAGCCACTAGATAATCCGCTAATCATTGTTGTTGCAGCCGGTTCTCCATACCATTTTAAGATAACTTGACCTGCTCCTGAACGAAGTCCAGATTGTGTGCTTCCATCAACAACTCCATCTATATATGAAGAGCCTCCTGCACCACTTCCACCAGTCCAGTTTCCCGCAGAATGTCCATCTTCACCAATAAGACCACCGCCATTTACGCCTTGAATATTAACAGTACTACTGGCTTGAAATGCAGATCCTTGATCACCTCCATTTCCACCAATACCAAGCACTCCACTTTGTCCGTCATACATTGGATCATCACTAGATAATCCACCAAGACCACCAGTACTCTGATTACCTCCTTGAGCCATATAACCAGTCATTGGCCAGCCTGCACCGCCACCGCCACCGTAGTAGCCAGCACCACCACCGCCGCCGGTTCCCCTGCTTCCACTAGCTGTCCTATTTCCTCCAGCACCAGCGCCTCCTGCGGCTACAATAATTCGATCTGCTAAACTATTTCCACCTATTCGGATATCAGAAGCACCACCGCCGCCGCCAGCAATTGATGCAGCTGTTGGCGCTATTCCAGCATCTCCTCCACCATTAAACCCACCATTTTGGTCTAGATTTCCTCCGTCTCCAACATAGACAAAAAGTGTATCGCCTGCCGAAACTGGTATTTTACCTTCTGCATAACCGCCAAACCCACCTGCAATTCCTCCTGCATTACTGTTTCCTTGCGCCCCGTACAATTCAGCATATAAAGTATCAATACCAGAAGGAACTATAAATGACTGCTCAGCTCCAGTAAAATTAAAGGTATCACTTACCATTACGCAAGCATCGACCCCTTGAGGTGCATCGAAATCAAAAATGCTCTCACACTCGCCAATCGGAGCTTGAATAACTGTGTCAGCAGGGCAGGTGATCTCTAAACATTGGCTAAAGCTTTCTCCTACCAAAAAGGTTAGGAATAATGCAGTAAATAGTTTATTTGTTTTCATAAGTGTAAATTTTCGTTTATTAAAATTTTAGAGTAAGTTGAATGAACTATGATTTTTTTATTTCAACTAACCCGCATTCATCCTTAAAAAGAATGTTGGCTCAAAACTACTGCAGCAGATCTGATAAAAGAATTTTTAGGGGTTTACAAAAGGGTTACAAGCTTGGTCATCAATGGCTACACGGTGTCCAGAAAAGCTTTAATATCGGAATTTGGAGGTAAATTGAGTTTTTTCCTAAGTCGATTTCGACTGGTTTTAACACTACTTGGTTCAATATTCATAAAAGCGGCAATCTCTTTGGTCGAAAATTCAAGAATCAAAAAAGAACATAATCTTAGATCCGTTTTTGACAACCAATCAAATTTTGATTTTAGACGGTGTAAAAAGTCCTGTTGTGCCTGATTAATTTTAAGTTCCAACTCCTTCCGATTATTATCAATATAAAGACTGTGATTTACAAGATTTGTAATTTCATTCAACTCTTTATAATCGAGGTCGTTGTTTTTTGCTACTTTCTTTATTTCAGTATTCAAACTTTTGAGCAATTCATTCTTTTCCTGAATATGTATTGCAAAATTCTCTACCTCTCTTTTTTTAAACTGCAACTCATTTTGAAGTTGTTCTTGATCTCTTTGAAGTATTTCTTGCTTTAAGGTGTTCCTTTGCAATCGCCCTCTTTGGTTAAAAATTATTAAAATTGTTACAACAAGCAAAACAAATATTCCAGCAATCGTACTATACAACTTAATCTCACTAAGTTTTGATTCCTTTTCTCTTAATTCAGCTTGTTGTTTTATTAATTGAAGTTTTTGTTCTTCTTTACGAATTATATTCTGAAGTTCGATACTTGCAATTCGTTCGGTAATCTCAGTGCCTTTAAGCTCTTCAAGTTTTACTGTATATTGTTCTAAGTGCGCAAGAGATTTTTCATAATTATTCATCTTTTTATATGCTTCACTGAGTTGCTTTTGCACATCGACAATAAAAAACTTCGCATTAATATCTTCAAAATAAGATAACGCCTCTGTTGCAAGTTTAACCGCTCCTGCATACTCTTTTTCTTCTATCTTCACTTTTGCCAAGTTGGAAAGTGCAGCTCCTACGCCCCTTTTATTGTTAGCTTTCCTGAAAAAGTCAAGTGCTTTTTCATAATTTTTATATGCTAAATCAAATTGTTCTAATTCGAAGTATACTTCTCCTATATTATTATAGGCAGTGGCTTCATACAAAAAGTTATCAAGTCCCTGAATTAAATCTAAGGCCTTTTGGTAATAGTCCATTGCAATATCATAGGATTTATTACCCGTATGAGCAAGACCTATATTGATATAAAGTCCTGCAAAAGCATTATTACTTAGCCCTGGTGAATTTTTATAAATTTTTTCTGAACGATTTAAGTATTCGATAGCTCGAGAATAATTATCAATTCTTGTATAAACATTTGCGAGATTACCTGTTATTTGAGCGACCAAGAGTTTATTATTGGTTTGTTCAAAGTAATTTAGTGCTTTAAGAAAATACTCTGCTGAAGCGTCGTAATTACCCGTTTTATAAAACATTACACCTATCTTTTCCTGAGCTCGAGCAGCTAACGAATCGTTTTCTTTTTCTTTGTGAATTTGTAGTTCTCTGATTTTATATTTTAACGCTTCAGAATAATTTTCATTTTCATGATAGTATTGACTTAGCTGATGTAATAAACTTGCCTGCGCACTCATTGGCTGTTTTTCTTGATTTAAAACAATCTTTAAACTATCTGCATAGTTACTCTCTTGCCCAGTAAGTGTTAAACCTGCCAGTAAAATAAAAAAAGCAAAAACGATCTTAAAATAATTCACTTGAGACAAATATTTTTGTTTTAATTAACCTCTAACGTCTAAAATAAGATAAACTTTCTAGCTATAAGAAAGTTGAAATACTTTTCTTTTTCAGAGCTCTAAAATCAATGGAAGAAAATCAATGGTTGCTACTTCTTCACTGTAAAAGAAAAAGTCTTGATGCTGTTATCGCTAGTTACATTCAAAATATATTGACCATTAGCCATTGAGCTTATATCGATAAGAACTTTCTTACCTTGCTCAAGGTTATACTGAATAGGATCAACTTTTTTACCATTCATTGTATAAATTTCAATTTTATTCAAGTCTAAATGATCAGATTCCAAGATCAATGTTTGACTAGCAGGATTGGGATAAATGAATATTTCTTCAATACTATAGTTTGATAAGTTCAGATGACATGAATCGACAAAAAGCGAAATCGTATCGGTTATACTGCAGTTATTGCTGTCAACCACTTGCAAAATGTGGTAAATTGAACCTGGCATGGTTGCCGTTCCTACATAGGAGTTAATCCCTAAAACATTGTCCCAAAAATACTGATTGTAATTAGCGTTGGTCACAAGTATTTCATATTGATTACCTACACAAAATGGGTCGTCTTCTGTGTCGACTATGATATTGGGAGGAATGGTTCCATAGATTGTAACTACCGTAGTGTCACTTGTTGCCGATGCTCCACATGAATTGGTAACCTGCACAAAAATTTGGTAATCTCCAGGAGTCATTTCAGAAGTAAATAACGTATCCTTGCTCCACATACTTCCAGTTGACCACAAATATTGATTGTAGTCAAAAGAAGTTTCTAATAAAATGGTGTCACCAATACAGTATGGATTTGAGGGGGAAATGTTGATGACAGGTTCTAAAAAATCCGAATCTACGTAGACGGAGTCGGTTGTATCAACACAGCCAAAACTATTACTTACAATCGCCCACACCCATTCTTCGTTACTCAAGGTTATCTGAGAGGAAGTAGATCCATTATGCCACAGGTAGCTGCTATAGTTCTGATCTAGCGTAATATCTACAGTCTCTCCAAGGCAGAAGTTTGCAGATCCATTAACCTCTATAGAGGCGTCAGGCGAAATATTAACAGTTATTTCCATTGAATCCGTGAAAATACACCCATTATTATCCTCTGCTATTAGTGTAATTATATTGGTACCAACTCCAGGATCAGGAATTAGTAATGTGTCATTCGTTCCACCTGTCGACCAGTTATAAGTGTTGTATGTAAAATCTGTCCCTAACAAAATTGAATCTGACCCAGCGCAGTAGTTAGCTGCAGCACCTATGAATACAATACTATTGTCTGGGTACACATTGATACTAATCGTATCAGAAAAACTCGGGCAGTTATTGGTGTCCGTAAGTGTAACAGAGACATCAAAGCTACCTTGATTATTATTGGTGTATAGTAAAGTGTCACTAATAGAGCCGTTGTTCCATTGCCAGCTCAAAAAAGAACCGGGATTGGTAAGTACAAATTCAGCCGAATCTCCTCCACAAACTTCGCTGACTCCATTAAATTCAATTTTGGGTAAAATAGGTGAACAAAACTTCGCTAAAAAAACATCGTATGATCCACCGCCATAGAGTGTTTGTTCAGCTCCACTAGAAGTCATATTGTTCAGGCTTGCTGTTATTCCTGTTAAATATACCTGAAGGTTATCTTCACGTAAAGCGATCCCTCTGCCTTCATCAGAATCAGAACCACCGTAATAGGATGACCATTCTCTTTGTCCATCTTGATCAACATGAGTCATAAAAGCATCGTAATTGGCATCGTGGTTAATTTGATAAGCCCCGGAAGTGGAAATATTGGTTTGGCTCTGAGTAAATCCAGTGAAAACTATGCCTCCTCCAGGATGAACATCTATTTTAGTGATATAATCTGCTTCATTTCCTCCGAAGTAACTTCCCCAAGAAATCGTTCCATCTGATCCAAATTTAGCAATGAAACTGTCATCAATACTTGATGGAGTCGATTGAAAACCATTGTTGTAGTAGATGTAATTATTACTCGTTGTATTTCCAACTATATAGATCGAGTCGTTTGAGTCAATAGCAAGATCTGTCGCTAAATCATTTCCAGTTCCGCCGTAATACGTTCCCCAAATTAAAGAACCTAAAGGAGAGAATTTTGCGATAAAAGCATCTGCTCCACCGTTCATGGTTGTTTGATGAACACTTGTATTTGAGGTGTTTATAATTCCATTGGTAGAAGTTGTGTAACCCGTCACATACAAATCATTATTACTGTCTATTCCCAATCCACGTCCATCTTCATTCGATGTCCCATAATAAGTTCCCCAGATTCTATTCCCAGTATCGTCAAACTTAACTATAAAACATGCAGACGTTCCTAAGAAAAAATCTTGATGCGCACCTAGGACTGCGATATTGCTTAGACTACTCGTGTGACCTGTACAGTAGATGTCGTTATTTTGATCAACGAGAACATCGCCAAAAAAATCATGCATTTCTCCTGCGTAATAAGTGCTCCACACAAGATTTCCAGTTGTGTCAAACTTTGCTAAAAAACCTTCATCAGCATCTACCACCGTTTCTTGATGAACACCTGTGGTTGCCATATTCATGCTAAAAGTATTTCCAGCTATATAAATATGTCCGTTTTTATAATCTATAGCAAAACCTCGGTCGTAGCTATTACCTCCGTAATAAGTACCCCAGATTTTATTTCCATTTTCATCATGTTTTAAAATAAATATGTCATATTGTGAATTAAAAGTACCTTGGTAAGTCCCTGTTGTAGCAATATTGTTAAGACTTTGTGTAAACCCTAACATGTAGGAATTACCTTGCTCATCCAAAACAATGTCTTGTACTTGCTCTTGCTGCGCTCCTCCTGCATATGTTCCAAAAAGTCGAGTAGGAATTGGATCTATGACTAAAGTTTTTGATGAATCAATATATTGATCCTTAGATAACTCGAAGCCAAATATTGACCTGCCGATTTTTTTGTATGAGATACTCACTTCTTGTTTGTTTTGCTTGTACTGCACCCAGCTCAAGGGTATATGTTCAACCAATGGGTCAATAGAGTTATGCAAGGTTATTTTATGTGGAGAGATTTCCGGCTTTTGTGATCCTTTCACACTCAACTGTATATCATCTATGTTACCTCCAGGGTAAACTATGAAGTTATATTTAAAATCTCCTTCTTGGTTGAAGGTGAACTCAACATCGATGTGGGAATAAATATTTTTGTAAGTAACAGTTTTACAGGTTATTGATTTGCGCGAAGTTTCTGATAAATAGTGTCTTTCCTGATGAATTAATTCGGATGATAAAATACTAACGTCTTTATTGCAGTTGATAAATTGGATGTCAATACGTTCATATTCGTATAAGTAAGGTTTCGATTCCTTTTTTAAATCTCCTTTGGGTTGATCTATTAGGTTGTGAAGTTGGTATGAAAACGTATTATTATATAATTGAACCGCTAGGCCATTGTTACTATTTCCAATAAACAAAACGGATGATTGATCACCATACTGATCCTTCACTTGCCCCACATTTTCAGTGAAGTATTGCCCCCTTACAATCGTGAAAATTGAAGAGATAATGAAAAATGATATCAATAGTTTCAAATTCATATATAGCAAATATAACGTCTGAAATGGTTCTTTGGTTGTTCTTATCATATTGTTTTTTTTCAAAAAGCAACCCTTTTGTTATTTTTTCGTTCTTAAGAAAAATATTGAAAATGACTTCAATTCGCTTATTACTAATTCTGGCTTCTCTGCTGTTGTTTACAAGTAAGAATTTGAATGCTTGTACTCCTTATGGCACTCCACAAACGGCTTTCAACATTGTCGGCAACAACTTAAATATTACTGTGACGAGTACTACTGGGTGGTCTTGTTGCTACGTTTATGAGTTAGAGTTAATATGTAATCAATCGAACTTTAGTGGTACAGGAACCCACCAACCATCTTTTAACCTTTGTAAAAGTTCAGCTGCTAACGCAAATTATCAAGTTTATACAATTGATATTTCTAACCTCTGTCCAGGACAAACGTATAAATTTAGAGTACGAGAAAAAGTAGAATCCTATGGAGGATGGTTCAGTGCTTCTCCATATTCTGCTGTGCAAACCTTTGTTGTACCTGGTCCTCAGTTAAGTGTTACGGCATCGGGTAACCCCCTCCAAATATGTCCTCCGCAATGTTCAGATATTTCAGCTGTAGCCGCTAACAACTGCGCACCAGTGAATTACACTTGGGATCAAGGAGTTGGTGCCGGAGCCAATCACAATGTTTGTCCAACAGGTAACACAACTTATACTGTGACAGCTTCAATGAACATTCCTTTTTGTCCAACTCCAGTTACAGCAACAGATCAAGTTACAATTACCTCTGCTCCTCTTGCACAGCCTGGTGTAGCTTCCTTAGCGCCATCACCAATATGTGAAGGAGAATCAACTAATTTAACGCTGGCAGGATACACTGGTAATATTCAATGGCAGTCATCAGCAACATCTGGAGGACCTTGGACTGATATTCCCGGCGCTACGACTGATAATTATAATACTGGTGCTTTAAACAATAGCACTTATTATCAAGCAAAGGTCTACACTTGTGATACAGTGTATTCTAATGAAATTTTTGTGGAAGTCTTTCCTAATCCAATAGCAGACTTCACCACTGGTGATGTTTGTTTTAATGAAGCAGCTTCTTTCAATGACCAGTCAAGTGCTCCTGGTAGTTCACTAAGCACTTGGCTTTGGGATTTTGGTGACGGTAACACGTCTGCACAACAGAGTCCATCTCATACTTACGGAGCTGATGGAACATATACTGTAAATCTAACAGTAGAAAATAATCCCGGATGTTCAGACAATGTAAGTTTTGATGTAACTGTTTTCCCGTTGCCGGTAGCAAATTTTACTTTTGACGAGGTTTGTGAAGATGTAAACACAACGTTGACTAATAATTCAGTGGTTGCAGCTCCAAGTGTATTGGTTAATTCATTTTGGGATATTGGTGATGATGGTACTGTTGATTATACAACCCAAGATGCGTCACATGCTTTTGGTTCTTTTGGAAATTATACGGTAGAATTAGTTGTTGAATCAGATTTTGGATGTGCTGACTCAATTACTCAATCATTAAATGTATGGCCTTTACCTATTGTAGATTTTGATGCCAACCCGCTGTGTTTTGGCGAGGTAACTAGTTTTACTGACCAAACCAATGTGCCCTTTGGAGGTAGTGTTGTTGATTGGGCTTGGGACTTTGATGACGGTAATACTGATAATATTCAAAACCCAACCAATCTGTATACTAATCCTGGTCTTTACAACATAGAGCTTGTAGTAATAACAGATCAAGGATGTACGGATAATGTAGTTGAACAAGTTGAAATTTTTCCGCTTCCAACAGCCAATTTTACAGTAGCTAACGAGTGCTTTTACGATGCTTTGACCTTCAACAATCAGTCTTCAGTTAATGTAGATCAATGGGAATGGGACTTTGGAGACGGAAACACATCAACTTTAGAAAATCCGTCTCATCAATATACTTCTGCCGGGATTTACACGGTTGAGTTAATTGTAAATACTGCTGACGGATGCGCAGACACAACAGAACAAGATGTCACTGCATATGCACAACCAAACGCTGAATTTTCAATTAATTCAGTTTGTTTGGATAACAGTTCAGTTTTTAGTGACTTGTCTGTTATTAACCCTGTTGATGGAGATCTCATTACAAATTGGCAGTGGGATTTTGATGATGGAAACACTTCAGCTCAACAAAACCCATCACATACTTTTGGAACGGAAGGAATATTCAATGTTTCCTTAACAGTTACAAGTAATTATGGTTGTGTAGATGTTTTCACTTTAGATGCTATCGTGTGGCCATTGCCTACTGTAGATTTTTCACCTGTAGATGTTTGTTTAGAGTTTGATACTGAATTCTTCGATGAATCTACAATTTCAAATATTTATACCAATAATAATTTAGTTGACTGGGTATGGGATTTCGGAGACGGTAATGGGTCAAATGTTCAGAATCCTTCTCATACTTATACAAGTGATGGTGTCTTTAATGCAAATCTTGAGGTCACATCCTCAAATGGTTGTGTGAACGATACATCACTATTAGTAACCGTTCATCCAAAACCAGAGGCGAGCTTTACAGGAACTGAACTGAATGGTTGTGGACCAATTTGTCCTGAAGTTACTTCAACTTCAGTAGTAAACGCTCCATCTAGTATCGTAAATTATGAATGGAGATTAAGTGACGGAACTATTTTAGATGGACCGAATGCAGTTTTTTCTGATTGTTACGATAACGAAACAGGTAATTCAATATTCTATGGGCTAGAATTAGAGGTTACAACGAATGAGGGATGTACGGATGTTCATAATGAACCTAACTATATTGAAGTTTTCCATAATCCAATAGCAAATTTCTTTTATCTGCCGGAAAATCCAAATGTTCTTGACCCTATAGTGACTTACACGAATACTTCTTCTTATGCCGATTTCTATAATTGGTTTTTTACTGGAGTAGGTAATTCAACTGATGTTAATCCGATTATTGAGTATCCAGCAGAACCTGAAACTTATGAAATAGAATTAATTGCAAATACGAATGAGGGATGTACGGATACTGCTTGGGCAGTTGTTGAGATTTTAGATAGAGTTATATTTTACGTACCAAATACCTTTACACCTGATTCGGACAATTTTAATGAGACATTTCAACCTATATTCACTAGTGGATTTGATCCTTATGACTTCAATTTGCTGATATTCAATAGATGGGGTGAAGTTGTGTTTGAATCAAATGATGCTAGTATTGGATGGGACGGAACTTATGGTGCTGAAAGTAATCGAATAGTAAAAGAGGGAACTTATGTCTGGAAAATAGAGTTCAAGGAGACCATGACAGACAAAAGAAGTTCGCATACAGGTCATGTTAATGTTTTAAAGTGATTCAGCACCCATAAAATACTACAATTCACTAAACATTGTTGTTGTTGCAAAGCATAAGTTAATCTCTGGTATTGTTCCATAATCAAACCTTGGTCAATATTGAGGGAGCTTAGTGAGTAAATTACCTCAATTAATTGAAGTACGATGCTTAATTTAACTAAGCGGAACTAATCAGGTCGTGTTTTTATCCCTTTTCAACTCTTACTTTCATCTTTTCAAGACCTTTTTCAAAATCTTTACCCACTGCGTCTTCCATACTTGTAAACAAAGTCACAATATTCCAAGGGTAGGACATTTCACCTTCCATATACCAAGTAACCTCTGTTTTTCCATCTACTTCTTTAAATGCATAATACGTTGGACTTTCAGATTCAAAGGGTTCCTCAAATACTAATTGAATTTTCACTGTATCTTCAGAAACGTCCGTTATTGTCATCACTCCCTCTCCAACATCTTCGTTTCCTTCCCACTCGTATTTACTACCAACAGTTCCAGATTCCCCTGATACCTCAACTTCCATCTGTTCATCCATTTCAGCCCATGGACTCCACTCTTGAAAATTGTTGAAGTTCCCCATGTAGTTCTTTACAGATTCCTTTTCAGCATCGACCAAAATTGTTCTTTTTAAATTATATTCTGTATCCAAAAACAGAGGTATAATAAAAAATAAACCAATGATCAGGATGATTAGGATTACAAATGTCTTAAGTACTTTTTTCATGATGTTTAGTTTTACACATAACGAATGTAAGGAAAAAATAACAAGCTTGTTATTTTTATTTTGCAATTTAGTATTACCTTTGGATCATACAATGACGAAAAATTATACATACTGGTATTCTAACTGTGCGAACAGAACCAGTATGTT
>Ga0114916_1001147_pt1 | contig 15640 bp, 16 predicted proteins | sample MalvirAntarct_66_FD_83501 | JGI IMG/M metagenome (GOLD analysis project Ga0114916, IMG submission 83501) | Marine viral communities from the Global Malaspina Expedition - Malaspina viral metaG Antarct_66 | ecosystem: Environmental > Aquatic > Marine > Oceanic | place: West Anvers Island... | reverse complement strand
TCACCGTGGCGCTGCAGGTAGGGCTCGACTCTTGGCTGCCTGCGCCGCTGCCGTCCGCTCAATCCTGGTCGCGCCTCGAGGGCACGATAGACGCCTGGCGCGCCTGGAGCGGCCGGCTGCGCTGCCCCGAGAGGCACCGCGACCTCATCGTACGCAGCGCCATTACGCTCAAGTTACTCATTCATCAGCCGACCGGGGCGGTAGTCGCCGCAGGCACCACCTCGCTCCCCGAGGCTCTCGGTGGCACACGCAACTGGGATTATCGCTACACCTGGTTCCGCGATGCCGGGATGACGCTCGCCGCGCTGTTTAGCCTCGACTGCCACGACGAGGCCCACCGTTGGGCGCAATGGCTGCAGGACACCGTCGAGCGACATGGTATGCCGCTGCAGATCCTTTATACGGTGGACGGCCTGACTGCGCCGAGCGAACGCGAGATTGAAAACGCTGACGGTTATTGCGGCTCCGCGCCGGTGCGGGTCGGCAATGCCGCCGATACGCAGCGTCAGCTCGATATCTATGGCGAGCTGCTCGAATGTGTCTACGTCTGCGACAGTATGGAAGCATCGGTTTTGCAAGCTCATTGGCCGCATATGCTTGCGGCGGCTAATTTCATTGCTGGCAACTGGCGTGAACCGGACCAGGGCATCTGGGAGGTGCGCAGCGAGCCGCGCCAGTTCGTCCACTCGAAGGTCATGGCTTGGGCCGGGCTGCAACGCGCGCTGTGGCTGCAGGGACGGCACGACCTCAAAGCAGATGTGGCGACCTGGCGGCGCGAAGCCGAGGCGATTCGTGAGCAGGTGCTGCGTGAAGGCCTCAGCGCGGACGGCCGCCATTTCGTTCGCGCCTACGGCGATGAAGGATTGGATGCGGCGCTGCTGTTACTGGCCCGTAGTGGCTTCGTCGCTGGCGACGAAGCGTTATTTTGCGCCACCTTGGATGCCGTACGCGACGCCTTGGCAATCGAAGGCCAGCCCTACTTGGTGCGGCGCTACCTTTCGAACGACTTTGATGGACTGAACGGCAGCGAGGGGGCTTTTCTGATCTGCAGCTTCTGGCTGGTCGAGGCAATGATTGAGGCCGGGGCACAAACCGATGCTGAGGCCATGTTCGAGCAGTTGCGAAACCTGCAGGGCAAGTTCGGCCTGCTTGCCGAGGAAGCCGATCCGGCGAGCGGCGCCCAGCGCGGCAATCTTCCCCAGGCGTTCTCGCATGTAGGGCTGATTAATGCTGCCATCAGCCTAGCAGATAGAAGCGGACGCGCTGCTCGACCCTAGTAGGTTCTTGCAAACGAATCGAACATGCATGGCATGCGACTGATACGAACTGATCTGAACTCAGTCGGGTGTGGAGCGGTCGGTTTCTGGGTAGGCCAAGCGGTCGTTACTCGACCCGTCTTTCATCTCATTCGAACCGGAGCCGATCGATGGAGCACCAGGGTGAGTATCTGCGTCAGGGCGCGATGAAGTCCGATCAGAGCATGGACGAGCACATGCAGGCGATGGAGCATCGCCACCTCGCCACGCTGTGGTGCCATTTCCTCAACGCGTTGCTGGGCTTCTGGGTAATGAGCGCACCCTTCGTGTTCGGCTACCTGAACATTGCCCCTGACGACCTCGACCTAGCGCGTCTGGCGGCCGAGCGCGAGCTGCCCGACGTCGCCACCCGCGCCTGGCTGATGACTTGGAACGATGTTGCCAGCGGTGCGCTGATCGTGGTGTTTGCGCTGCTTTCGCTCAAGCGCATTGGCTGGGCCAGTTGGGCCAATACGGTCATGGGGCTCTGGCTGATGAGCGCTCCATTGCTGTTTTGGACCCCATCGCCTGCCGGCTATGGCAATGCATTGCTCGTAGGCGGACTGGTTATTACTTTCTCCGTCCTGGTACCGATGATGCCGGGCATGAGCATGAGCGGCATGATGCAGAAGGGAGCCGTACCGCCGGGCTGGGATTACAACCCATCGACTTGGTTGCAGCGGCTGCCAATCGCCATACTGGCGTTGATCGGAGTACTTCTGGCGCGCTACCTGACCGCCTACCAGCTGGGTCATACTGCCAATGCCTGGGACCCATTCTTCTCGGCGCCCAGCACCGGCCCGGCGGAGAACGGCACCGAGACCATCATTACCTCTGACATGTCGCGCGCCTGGCCGGTCTCCGATGCTGGGGTCGGTGTGCTGGCCTACATGATCGAGCTGACCATGGCGGTAATGGGCGACGCACGGCGTTGGCGCACCATGCCGTGGATGGTGGCTGCTTTTGGCGTGGTGGTGGTGCCGCTAGGCGTGGTGAGCATCTTCTTCATCATCGCCCAGCCAATCGTCATCGGCACTTGGTGCACTCTGTGCCTGATGCAGGCGCTTGCGATGCTGGTGATGATGCCTTACGCGCTCGACGAGCTGGTCGCCATGGGCCAATTCCTCAAGGACGCCAAGCGCCGCAACAAGCCGATGTGGCGCACCTTCTTCAAGGGCGACGCGATGGAGGGTTGCCGGCAGGACGACTCGCCTGAGTTTTCCGGCAGCCTTTCCGGTATGGCGCAGCAGGGACTGCGTGGGGTCAGTCTGCCGTGGGGCCTGTTGCTGCTTTGTGTACTGGGCGTCTGGCTGATGTTTACCAGACTGATCTTCGACACCGAAGGTGCCATGGCCAACAGCGATCACCTGATGGGCTCGCTGCTGCTCACCGTCACCGTGCTGGCGCTAGCCGAAGTAGCTCGCCCACTGCGCTTTCTCAACGTGCCGATCGGCCTTTGGTTGCTCGCCGCCCCCTGGTTTCTCGACGGCGGGTCGACGGCCTCAACAATCGGCAGCCTGGCCGCAGGCATGCTAGTGATCGGCCTCAGCCTGCCACGTGGGTCGATCCGCCACCGCTATGGTGGCTGGAATCGGCTGATTCGCTGAACCTTCGTCAGAGCTTCGAGCAGGAGTCGATTTGCATGAGTGAACCGACAGCGGTAATTACCGGCGGGACCGCCGGCGTCGGCCGCGCTACTGCCGTAGCGTTTGCTCGCGCCGGTTATCAGGTGGCAATACTGGCGCGCGGCGAGCAGGGACTGGCCGACACCCGCGACGAGTTGATGGGGCTGGGCGCTAAGGTGCTGGCGATCCAGTGCGACATGGCCGATGCTGCCGCCGTGGATCGCGCCGCCGAGCACATCGAGCAGAAACTCGGGCCGATCGAGGTATGGGTCAATAGCGCCATGGTCACGCTTTTCGGGCCAATATCAACACTTAAGGCTGGCGATATCGGTCAGGTTACCAACGTCACCTACATGGGCTTCGTCCACGGCACACTCGCTGCGCTGCGGCACATGCGAGAGCGCGACCGAGGCACCATCGTCCAGGTCGGATCGGCGCTTTCTTATCGCTCGATTCCGTTGCAGGCGGCCTATTGTGGTGCAAAGTTCGCCATCCGTGGATTCACCGACTCGCTGCGCAGTGAGCTGATCCATGATAAGAGCCGCATCCGAGTGACCATGGTGCAGTTGCCAGGCCACAACACGCCGCAGTTTGACTGGGCCCGCAATACCTTTGGCAAGCGCCCACAACCGGTGCCGCCGATCCACACACCGGAAGTAGCCGCGCGGGCCATCCTGCGCGCAGCTATCGATAAGCCACGCGAACTCTGGCTGGGCAAGGCAGCGTTCCAGGCTATTCTCGGCAACATGGCTCTGCCCAGCGTGCTCGATCGAATGATGGCCAAGCGCGCCTGGGAAGGGCAGCTTACAGACGAGGATGAGGAGCCCAATCGACCCGACAACCTCTACGGCCCGGTCGAGGGCTTGGCCCGCGCCTCCGGTCGCTTTTCCGAGCGCGCCGTCGACAAAGCCATGGGGCTCAGCGCCGAGACGGTGGGTAAGCTAATTACTATCACAGTTGTGTTTACGGCCGTGATCGTTGGTGTTGTCATCGGGATGATCGCAAGCTGAGCCGCTTAACCGTTATCGACGCCTACGGGTGCTCCCAAATACTCTACGGTATGAATATTACCGTCAGGAGTCCTTACTTTCATTTCGTAGGTTCTGACTTTTCCGTTAGTTGTATAATTTTGGATTGCGTTAGTGGTTCCCGCAGTTCCCTTTGGGGCGATGCTGACTACTGTGCCTTCTTTTAGTAGTCCTTTTATAGTGTGTTTTGCTTCGCCCGCTTCGTTCATGCGATTAAACATGCGATCGCTGCCACCTTCAGCCACCGCTATAGACGAAGCGGTGACAAATAGGATCGAAACGATAGCTGTGGTAAGGGTTTTCATGGCGTTGCCTCTGGATTAGTGATGTCTAGAGATTACGACCACCTCCCTTACAGCAAGCTGATTCGGATATTACAAAGACGTAATTCCTAACCGCTATTGCCAAGTACGGTGTACCACCTAACCACGGCAGCGTGCCGCAGTTCTGACCGGATCACCCCTTTTTACTCCATCAATCATGTGGACTAACCCCCACGGTTAGCTCGACTATTGCGTCCTTTAACCGTCCGGCGAGTCAATCAGACAGCCCATTCCGCGAGCAGTCTAGACCGGACTAGCGAGGCCGGCCATGCTTTCAGGACGGTCAGCATCATATGCCAGCCGCGTACTCGTCTCCTGGGCACATTATCAGGTGCCGTCGGACACCTTACAGAATTGTAATGAAGTTGATCGAAACGGGTACGACAGGGTCGTGTCGTATTTTTTGTGCCTGACAAAGCTGATATTCAGCTAAAAGGCCAGACTACATTCATTTATCGAACTCCGGAGAACCCAATGCTGAACTCAATGTTTGCTTCCTGCATTCAAGCTTGTTCTAACTGCGCCCTGGTGTGCGAAACGTGCGCTGCTGAATGCCTACGAGAAGATGATGTAAAGATGATGGCTCGATGCATCGAGCTTGACCGTGACTGTGCAGACATTTGCGCGATGGCGGCTATCCTGATGAGTCGCGGAAGCGAATACGCAAAAGAGCTCTGCGCCCTTTGTGCCAAGGTGTGCCGCGACTGTGGCGAGGAATGCTCTAAACATCAAACGGACCACTGCCAAGAGTGCGCGACTGCGTGCATGAAGTGCGCTGAGGAGTGTGAGCGCATGGCCGCTTAAATGCCGACCCGCTGCCCTGATCAGAGTAACAAGCCCCTGCTGTCGGGGTAGCACTTCTTCTTTTGAACTCTCGATGCTTCCTCATCCATCACCTGGTGCCCACATGCTCGGGAAACTGCTATTGCCCGCACTCAAGGCGTGGTTCAACAAGGCGTCCAGGGGTCGGCCGCAGCCGGGCAGAGTAATGCGTACAAGCCATCTTTTAATCGTCGACTCCCTTGCTGTCTGTGGCGTGTAAGAGAGACCTTACGGATTTAAAATGACGGAGCCGGAGTCTTTGATGAGGGTCGTATAGCACGTGAGTTGCGGACCATATGGCCCTTTCGACTTTGCCTGGAGACAGCAATGAAGGTTTTGCGACTATCCCCATCACAGGGACTGGCTTTACTGTTATTGCTAGTTGCCGTTCTGCAACTCGGTGGCTGTGCCGTTTCCCCACGTCTGGACTCAGGAGACAAAGCTAGCGTTGCCGGTAAAACCTTCGTCATCACTGGTGCCTCCAGCGGCTTCGGCCGCGGCGTGGCGCTCCGGCTCGCTACTCTGCAAGGCAACGTGGTGTTGGCGGCCCGCCGAACCGAAGTGCTCGAGCAGCTGGCCGCGCAGATACACGAGGCAGGAGGATCGGCACTAGTGATGACAACCGATGTAAGCAGCCCGGATGAGGTACAGGCCTTGGCACAAGCCGCCATTGAGCGCTTCGGCAAAATTGACGTGTGGATTAACAATGCAGCGGTCGGGGCACTCGGGCGCTTCGAAGATGTTCCTGTCGAGGACCATGCGCGGGTGATAGACGTCAACCTCAAGGGCGTTATGTACGGCAGCCACGCGGCCATGCGCCAGTTCAGAACGCAGGGCTTCGGCACGCTGGTCAATGTCGGTTCAGTCGAGAGTGAAATACCGCTGGCCTATCACGCCTCCTACGCAGCGACGAAAGGTGGGGTCATGAACCTCGGCGCTGCAATCGCCGAGGAGATTCGCCTGAGCGGCAGCGAGACCATTAGCGTGGCCACCGTCATGCCTTGGGCTGCGGACACGCCGTTCTGGAAACATGCAGCCAACTACACCGGTGGCACCCCTCGCATGGCTACGATGGACGGCCCTGAGCAGGTCGTTGAGGCAACCGCCTGGGTCTCGGTTAACCCGCGTAAACGTTTGCCGGTAGGCTGGAAAGCCCGAGGCGCGGTGATTTCGCATTCACTTTTCCCGTCTCTAACCGAGCGAATCGCTGCCAACATTGCGCATCACTGGCAGATCGAAAAAGCACCGCCAGCTCCGCCAACGACGGGTTCGCTGTACGAGCCGATGCAATCCGGCACCACTGTTGAAGGTGACGTGCGGGAACGTATGGAGCGGGAGGAGGCAGCACGAAAGCAATCGAAATAACCCGGCGACGCAAGATCAACCGGGGCCGCGAGCTCGGTGGCGGAAGGTGCTTGAGACATAAGCACTTTAAACAGCGGCGGAGCTGCTGAATCAACTGGCAGTTCCGAATGGGCAGTTATTGCCATCTGGACGCTTGAAACGCCGACCCGCTGCTCTGGTCAAGAGAGTTTCCATCTGTCAGAAGTTTGGAGCATTACACGTGACATACCTTTATTTCGTCGCTGGCTCTCTCATCTTCATCGTTACTGCCGCAGAGATCATCAAGACCGTCTTCTCAACGCAAGGGGGAGGCGCAATCACCACGAAGCTGACCAAGGCAATTTGGGCGTTGTTTTTCTTCGGCTCGCGGAAAAAGGGAGACGCAAGGCTTCTGGAATATGCGGGACCAAGCATCTTGATCGTTGTCCTCATATGCTGGATCGCAGGTCTCTGGCTAGGCCTGTTCCTAATGCTCGTGGCCGATCAAAGCTCAATAGTTTCGAGTACCACGCAAATAGCGACTACACCATTAGAGAAGCTATATTACGCAGGCTTTACTCTCTCGACTTTAGGCGTGGGTGACTACAAGTCAACAAACGACTTTTGGCGGATCTTGACCTCTGCTGCCTCGTTCACGGGTCTTGTATTCATTACTTCAGCAATTACCTATTTTGTTCAGGTCTTGTCCGCAGTAAGCCTTCAAAGTAAGCTGAGTCTCTATGTAAATGCGATGGGTAAGACACCACAGGAAATCATAGTTAACGGGCACAACGGATCTGACTTTGAACAGTTGGCGCCGCAATTTCTAACGCTGAGCGAGATGATCTTTGAACATTCAATCAATCATAAATCGTTTCCTGTTATCCACCATTTTCATGCCAGCGACCCTGGACAGACTGTCATTCCGGCAATAGTACGAATAGATGAAGTTTGCGGGATATTGGCTTACGGCTCCATTAAGTCTAGTAAATTACAACTTTCTCTGAAGATGTTGCGCACTAGCCTCGATGCATACGTCGGCATGGTAAAGGGCGGCTTGGAGCATGAGGCGGCGAAAGCTGAAAAACCGCCAACGCCAAACCTGTCCATGCTGAGAGAACGTGGTATTGCTCTTGAACAGGATGGAACGACGTACTTCGAGCAGCCGCAGCTCGCACAGCGGCGCCGGTTATTTTCGACATTGCTGCGCAGGGACGGTTGGTCATGGCGTCAGGTTTATGGTGAGGAAACGGACTTTACGTAGAGGCGGGTGCGCCTCCTTGCGCGGCCCTTCGATGTGCTTGATACCTATTGCTCTAGCTCCGAGTCGGTTGCTCGCAGATGTACCAGCCGCGGTAACCAACTTTTAACCCCTGGGCCAGCTCAAAATGAAGATCGGCGATAGCTTTTTTGCCGTTAGGCTCGACATCACCGTCCTTGCCCAGCGCTACAACGACGTTGATGTTGTCGGCTGCAAGCGATGCCCCTGCCCCCAGTGCTGAGTAACCCGCCACGGGTTCACTCGACAGCTGTACTAACTTGCCGTGGATTTTCACAACGCCTCTGGCGAGCCCGCTTTCCCCGTCATGTTTGATAGCGACCACGGGTGGGCTTTCGGCTGTATAAGCAAAGTTACAATAAGGCCCCGAGCCTAGCACCTTGTCTACTTCCGCTTGATCCAGTGTTTGCGGGTCGATAGACGGGATGTCCGGGCTGTCTACAGCTTCGCGACCGCTTACCACTTCTGGCAACGGGGAGCGCATAAGCGGCTCTTTCATACCTTCACCTGGGGCGGGGTCTCCGCACGCGGTAAGCAGCAAAGCGAAAGTCATGGCGCTCCCGGGCAAAACGGACCGGGGCGAAAATGCTCGATACGTTTGCATCAGTTAGCCCTCTCTAGATCATTGATCAGGAACTTCATCTCAGCGATTTCACGGCGCTGAGCCTCGATGATTTCATCTGCGAGTTTGCGAACGCGAGGGTCTGAAATCTGAGCGCGTTCACTTGTCATGATCGCGATAGAGTGGTGGGGAATCATAGCTTTCATATAGCTTGTATCGCCTACTGTTGCCTGGCTGCGAACGAGCCAAAGCGCTACAGCAAAAGCTGCTGCGCCCCCAACGAATATCGCTATGTTCACAGATTTTTTTTTGTACATATTGAGCATGAAGGCCAGCATGACTACGGCCATGACGGCTCCCATTACTAATGCCATCCAGGCACGGGTCTCGCTCCATAAAACATGTTCAAACGCGTAAGTATTCAAATACATTACGCCGTACATGATAATCGTCGCCGTGGCTACCATTGCAGCGAAACGCCAATAAGACATTTGCATTGAAAGCTCCTCTTAGTGATGGCCTGCAGCTGAATTACCTTGACCAAACTCTGCGTATCTTTGTGCGGTCATACCGGGCAGCTGCATTACGAATGCTGTTAAAGCCCAAATATGCTCATCGTCATGAGTTGGGCCGAACGCTGGCATGGCACTCATCCGAACGCCGTGTTTAACGAGCCAAAACACCTCTCTGGCCTGCCACTCGGTCACTACATCAGGCAGGTGCGGCGGCTGAGGCAGCATTCCCCGTGCCCACTCGCTTTTCTCAACGCCAGGGCCGCCGTGGCAATGCTGGCACATGGCTTGATATTCACGGCCGCCTGAGGAGATCATTTGCTCGCTGAACTCAGGCGGACTAATCGAAGATGCCCTGCCGGCAACCGATGTCTTCATCGAAGTTTCTAAAGCCCAACGCACCAACGGCTGGTGGTCTTCAGTCGCAGCAACGTTATAGGCGCCTGTGTAAACGATGGTGATCCCGACAACAGCGCTCGCGATCAGGGTTCCGACTACTCCAATAGCTATGCCGCTAGAGAGATGCTTTTTGTTCGATTTCATGGGGGCCTCGCCCATGTTCGTTTGAGGGCTTCCAACTTGGTTGGTACCTAAAAACGGACAAGTCGAGAGGGCTGAGGTTTCTGAAATTTCACAAACCTTACAGGGTTGTAATATTTGGCGGCCTGTTGCCTGCAAATCGCACGCGTTTGCCACGCGAACTAAATTTATTGCCTGCTATCTAGAACGTAACGAAGCTTTGTTTGTTTAGGAAGGCAGACCAGCATGGGCCTGGACTCGAGTCGAACGCAGCGTGAAACAGCCAAGCCTAGTGAGGATGGCCACAGATCGTTGAGACGTGACTTCCCGTTAGAGGAAGCTCAAAAGAACTATCACACCATCCTCGAGCAGCAGACCGCTCGAGCTGAAGAGGAGCTCAGACGCCCGGTGCTGGCGTTGTTCTTGTCGGGGCTGACCGCAGGGCTGGACGTAGGATTTGGACCCTTTGCTATGGCAGTTAACACGACGTTATTCAAAGGAACCCTACCCGACCCTCTCATTACTCTCCTCAACGCCAATCTATATTCGGTAGGCTTCATTTTCGTGGTGCTTGGCTATTCAGCGCTTTTCACAGAGCAAACGGCATCGGCAGTTCAGCCAGTACTGTCCAGGCGCGCAAGCGTGGGTTCGCTGTTTCGTCTCTGGGCTATTGTGCTGACGGCCAACATCTTAGGAGCTGCTCTTTTCTCCTCTTTCGCAGCGGTCTTGGGGCCTGCACTAAACGTCGTCGAGCCACGCGTTTTAGGGGAAATCGCTCACCGTATGGTGGCTAAGCCCTGGTGGGTCATGTTGCTTAGCGGGGTTGCAGCCGGGTGGCTGATGGGGCTTTTGGCATGGCTCGTAACGGCGGCGCGCGATACCACCAGCCAATTGATATGCGTGTGGCTTACAACGATGCTCATTGGTCTATGCGGCATGCATCATTCAATTGCAGGCACGGTTGAAATCTTGATGGGCCTGTTCGCTGGGGTGAGCGCTACAGCTTCAGGATATCTGACATTTCTTGTGTGGTCGGTTCTTGGCAACGCACTGGGTGGCGTATTTTTCGTCGCAGGACTGAAGTATTCGCACGTAAGGAAAAGCGTAGAGGATTAGACGAGCCACATGGTTCAGCAAGCCCACGTGGCACGGTCAACGTTCGGACGCGTCTGAAAACGTGGTCACACGCTCTTGAACAGCGTCCCGATAAGTCGGTCATGTTCTTCAGGCGTAGGCAGGGCGGAAGCATCTACGTTTCTGCCATTGCTCGACTCGTCGTTCGACGAACCTTCCGGGTGGAAGTTGCCTTGATCATCGAACGCAGCCCAGCCGTACCATTCCCGGACGACCTTATAAGGTCTGCCGTGGTCCATCTCGACATACCAGTCTGCCAACCTGTACCGCTTACCGGCGAGCTTTGCGATAGAGCTTTCAGATCGAGCCAGTGCTACATACAGCGGGTGCGGGAGCTCCTCTATGGCGCCGGTTTCGTCGAGAAGATAGACATACGAGGCGTGTTGGGATTGTTCGTTTGTCACGGTTCGCTCCTCGTCAAGATCTAAGGTGAACACGGGAGCAAAGCCACCCCCTTCCGTTCGAAAGTTGGTCGTCTGACCTTGATAAACCCTCGCGGCGTTCCACTGCACCTTTCCTGCGTAGACGTAGGCGCGCAGGTCGAACTTCATGGCGCGCACTTGAGGGTCTGCTGCCACACGGCGCTCGCCAGGGACCACAAGAGTCTGAGCGACATAGTTTCCGTTAACAATTTCCTCCCACACGCGTTTTGTGAGTTTTTCCCCGCGGTAGGCACCACGGCTACCATAGCCACTGACTGGCTTGAAGAAGAGACTCCGGCGGTTATGCCAAAGCTGGTCTGCATTTCGGACCTCGACAAGGCTCGTAGGCGGGACGTACTCAGCCAAAACGACCTGGGTTTGCAAGTCAACGCCAACATCTTCAAGCAAGGATGGGTTGGTCAGATCGACCAACCTGCGCTTGTCTGCGTACAGAGCGTAGGCCTGAGGGTGTGGCGTTAGCGTCACGGCATCTGCCAGAAAAGCTGTCCGCAGAGCGTCGCAGCTTTTGCTTTCCAGGTAAAAATCGGTGAGACGGTTATAGACCAGATCGACTGGCTCGCCGCCAACCATGAGGGAACCAGCAACGAATTTCAGCTCGGTCGGGTCGGCAATGATGCAGTCGATTCCTGCCGATTCGAATAACCGTTGGAACAGAAGAAACTCAGGATAGAGATACTGACTTTGCGGGCGTTCATCCAGGATAACTACCCGCTTAAGTGGCCTTTGCTCGCCACTTGCTGTCCATTCCTGAGCGAACATATTCAGGATCGCATGCTCGAAGCCGCCAGCGCCTTCATCGCCTGGCGACAGACCTACCACGCCGCTGCAGCAACTGCGCTGTGCACGGGCGAGCAGTACGTTAAGCATGGCTCCGCCAGCGTTTGTGTTTATCTCTATGAGGCCCAGCGTTTCCTCGTCCAAATGGAAATCGTAGCCAAGGAAGACGCCGCGAGCCCCTCGGGGATTATGTCGCGCGATAGGCGGAGCGGAATCCAACGCATGTGCGCGCCAAGCCGGTAAGCTAACGGTACGCTCAATGGCACGGACAACCTCTGCCACCTGCTGCAGTCGCTCTGAAGATACGAAGACCGGCCGCGCCGCAAACACGTGAGGGCAGCGTGACATCAGCAGCTCTAACAGCTCGGAACCTCCAACCTGGTCGGTCAATGCGTTTGCAAGCGCCATTTGATCCAGGCTTATGCAAAAGCATGCTTGGTTAAGCGCTGTGACTGTCATACCGCATTTTTTTGATGGGGATGCTTGCACAGGAAACTCCGAACCATTCATACACGTTCGAAAGCCATGACCCCTTTCGGTTCAGCCAAGCATTCAGATGCCTAAGGCGGCGAGTCTCCGGCTAGCGCTCATCGTCACGCATGACTTTCGTCACGCACCGGGAGTGTCAGCGTGAAGGTCGTGTGTCCATCAGCTGAGTTGCAAGCGATCCGGCCTTTGTGTGCTTCAACTATCGATCGGGTAATGGCCATGCCGAGGCCTGCGTTCAACGTAGTCCCCTCACGCCTGGCAGTGTCGACTCTATAGAATCGATCGAACACTCGGGCTTGAAGCTCCTCTGGAATAGTTATTCCGCGGTTGGAGATTGCGGTAGAAATCGAGGTGCCGGTTTTCCTTATCTCAACGCTGATTGTGCTGCCGTCCTCTGCATACCGCACCGCGTTTGAGACGATATTAGAGATGGCCCGCCTTAGCATTGATTTGTCGCCTTTCACTTGGCCATCGCCTGTTAGTTCGATCCTTACGTTCCTGTCCTCGGCGGCGAGATCGTAGTATTCGACAACACTGGCGGTAATCTCAGCCATGCTGGCATCTTCGGTGCTAGGTATGATTTTTCCGTTGTCTGCCTTGGCAAGGAACAGCATGTCATCGACCATCTTAGACATGCGCCTGAGCTCTTCGAGGGCTGAGTATATGATGTCTTTATAGTCGGCATTCTCGCGGTCGCGCAGGAGGGCAACTTCCATTTGCGTAAGCATGCTGTTCAGAGGAGTTCTTAGCTCATGAGCAATGTCCGCTGAGAAGCCTGACAACCTTAGAAAAGAGTCATCCAGGCGGGAGAGCATTTCATTGAAGTTATCAACGAGCTCATGTAACTCGCCTGGCACCGACTCGGTCGGAATGCGGGTATCCAGGCAGTTCGCGGTAACCGTAGAGGAGGTCTTGGATAGTTCGTCAATCGGTTTTAATCCTTTCCTAATCAACAGAACGCCCAAAGCACCACTCAGAATCGCACTTACCACCAGCGTATAAGCAAACCACTGCTGAATCATTTCAAAGAAGTGAATCCGGTGCGTTACATCTAAGGCAAGATAAACGACTGTGTCTTGTCCGCCGGACCATTGGTCTACCTTTCTTGTGATTCCGCTGTACTGATGGCCGCCATAGTCGACCGTCCAGCGTTCGTTTTGGATATCTTTGGCAAGAGGTAGCAAGCTCTCAGACAGATTGTGGTGGGAGTAGACGGTCCTCCCGTCCACCACTACTGCTGTTGCGAACCCGAAGGAGTGCTCAATAACAGCATCGATTCTTGAAGCGGTTTTTTGTCCGAATGCCGGGCTGCTTCGTAATGTGCGCTCAACGGCTTCAGCCTTTTCATTCAGCACTTGCGCATCTTTGCGCTCGAAATGGAGCCGACAGAAATAATTAAAGCTGATTGCGGCTGCCGTTAGCACAATCGTAACCACGAGCATAAAAACAATTGCCATCCTGCTCGTCAGCGACACTTTGCCCATTCTGTACGATCCTGGTTAAATCATCACGCGAAAGCAGGTAGGCACCCGTGGAGGTGTCCTACCTGCTTAAATCGTTGCTATTGGCATTTATGAATACTTATGTCGCGTCTGGGCTTGTGCCATTTTGCTGGTGGCTGGCTTTCGCATCCTCCATCATGTCTCGGCATTCTTTCATCATTTCACCCATATCTCCCATCATCTCCATGTTCATGCCGTTGTTCATCATGCCGGAGTTGGACTGGCTCTGGGCATCTTTGTCGGCAGCCGCGAAGCTTAGGCCGCTCGCCAGGGTGACAGCTATCGCGGCTGCAGTAATAATCTTTCGCATATTAGACCTCCAGGGTTTTCTGGTTTGCTTTGTTTTCGATTAGCTGGGCATTTTCTTCCGCTACTGAACCCTTGTTTTTCTCGCATTTCCCACCGGACATATGCTTCATGCACACGACCATCATCAGCAGGCAGGGCAAGAGGAAGAGCAGGCTTGGAAGCGCTGTAGCAAAGGCTCCGCTGCTTTGGTTCATGAGCAAGTAGCCAACTACAGCTACGGTTAGACCCGTCACGATCGGATTACGCTGCGGTATGCTCTTAATTTTTGACGGCAGGCTACTCATAAGTGTCCTCTAAGATTCCGCTCTGGTTAACCGTTGTTTACGCCGACTGGCGCACTCAAAAACTCTACCGTTTGGATTTTTCCGTCGGGCATTTCTAACTTAATTTCGTACGGCTGAACGTTCCCGTTAGTTCTATACGTTTGTATCATGCCAGTCGTGCCGGTTGTTCCGGCAGGCCCCACACTCAGTACCTTACCTTCTTTAAGAAGCGTATTTAGCGTGGAGCTCCGCTCCGACGTTTCATTTATGCGGTTCAGTGTGCGATCACTTCCACCTTCTGCCATCGCCAGCGAAGAAGCTGCAGTCAAAACGACAGATAAAATCAGCTTAGTTGCGGTTTTCATGTTTAACACCTCTGGTTAGTTGATGCCTCTAGATTACAAGGAGGCTCCTTACCAGAAGCTGTTCTGAACGTTACAAAGATGTAATTGAGTATTCGGGTGGATGCGACCGCCACGGTGCAGCGGTCGCTATCTACGCTTACTGCTTTTCGATTCGGGTGATGGTTGAGTCCATGCCTTTCGAGGTGAACTCGAATTCGACCTGGTCACCTTCTTTCACGCCCTCAAGTTGACCAGGCGGTGCTTTGAAGCCCATCGTCATAGAGGGCCAACCCAATGCTTCGACCGGGCCGTGGGCAATGGTGACTGTCCCTTTATCGTTGTCGATCTTTTTGACCGTACCGGTAGCTGTAGCAGTCTGCCCAGCCGACTTGTGGTCCATTTGCATGTCCATGCCTTTGTGGTCCATCTGCATGCCGTCCATGGGCTGCTTGTCAGCTGCAAATGCGGCAGGTGCTAGGAGCAGTGAGGCGAAAGCAATGCTTGCGATTTTCATGGTTGTTCTCCAGCGTTGTGGGTTGCTTGTGGTGGGGTGACGCGAGACTGCTTGCGACGCATCAGGAGATACGCTGCAGGCAAGACGAACAGGGAAAGTAAGGGCGCGGTGATCATCCCGCCGACCATGGGGGCCGCGATGCGGCTCATGATCTCGCTGCCGGTTCCACTGCCCCAGAGAATGGGTAGCAGGCCGGCGATGATGACCGCGACTGTCATTGCTTTGGGGCGAACGCGCTGAACGGCGCCTTCTCGAATCGCATCGAGCAGCGCATGCTCATCCTGCGATCCAGCATCCAGGCGCTCGGTCCATGCGTTCTTGAGGTAGAGCAGCATAATTACGCCGAACTCGGCCGAAACCCCGGCCAAGGCGATAAAGCCGACGCCGGTTGCCACTGACAGGTCATAGTTCAGTAAGTAGAGAAACCAAACACCTCCCGTCAGCGCGAAAGGAAGGGTGGCCATGATCAGCAGCGCCTCGCCGAACCGAGCGAAGATCAGATACAGCAGCACGAAGATGATCACCAAGGTAGCCGGTACTACGAGCTTCAGCTTAGCGTTGGCGCGCTCCATAAACT
>Ga0114916_1001144_pt1 | contig 15667 bp, 17 predicted proteins | sample MalvirAntarct_66_FD_83501 | JGI IMG/M metagenome (GOLD analysis project Ga0114916, IMG submission 83501) | Marine viral communities from the Global Malaspina Expedition - Malaspina viral metaG Antarct_66 | ecosystem: Environmental > Aquatic > Marine > Oceanic | place: West Anvers Island... | reverse complement strand
TCACGAATACTCTCACTACTAATAAACTATTGTATCAGTATTAATATTATTAAACACAATCCTATCTCTACCATAAAGAAATCAAATCATGTACCTCAGTCTGTCGTATGGTTACCTAGCCAAGTAGAAAAGTTTTTGGACTCAGCCTTCTCTAAGTTTGAGTGGCGTAACATAGGTCTGATAGCATTGATGTGTTATGATTGGGGTCAAAGACCAAATGATATACGACTACTTACATGGTCAGACTTATACCTTGATGATGCAAAGATAAAAATAACACAAAGTAAACGTGGTGCAACAGTTGAGTTACCTATATCAACACATACATTAAATATGTTACGTCAGCAGAAGGTTGATTGGGGGTTTCAACAGTATGTAGTACCCCATAAGAGGCCAGCAGACGGTGCATACAGGCCGCTAACTAGAGTTCAGATACCCCTACTAGCTAACGAAGTAAAAAGTAATGCTGATCTACCCTTTGAATTAAAGATAGGTGGACTAAGGAAGAGTGTTATAGTTGAGATGATTGATGCAGGGGTAGATCACCTACAGATTATGTCTGTTACTGGTCATCAAAACATATCTTCATTAGGGCCATACCAAAAACATACGTTCTCTTCTGCTAAATCAGCACTAGACAGGAGAAATAATAGTGGGTAGAGTGATACGAGAGTTTACAAATGACGAAAAGAAACGTGCATTAAAACGTGCAGAAATAAATAACAATGATCGGAGACAGCAAATGATTAAAGCAACATACATAGATCATATGGGTACTGACCTATCAGTGGTGAACGCAGCACGAGTTAGCTTTAATAAGACAAGCATCTGGGAGCTTACTGATTGGCGTGACAGTGATGACTACGCTAGAAAAGAAGTACTAAGCGAGGCTGACACCAAGCTAATCAACTACCTAGCCAAGCATAAACATACCTCACCCTTTGGTCATTGCTTCGTATCCTTTCACATCAAAGCGCCTGTGTTTGTAGCACGACAGCTAGTCAAGCATAAGTTTCTACGTTGGAATGAAATCAGCCGTAGATATGTGAGCGATACCCCAGAGTTTTATCGCCCAGAGATATGGCGTGGTAAAGCACAGGATAAGAAGCAAGGCAGTGGCCCAGCGTTAGAGGATCAAGATGTACACATTGGTACAACACAACGTATAGTTGCTATGTTGTATGAGAGCCTGTTAAAGAAGGGAGTATGTGAGGAACAAGCACGAATGGTGTTGCCACAAAACACCATGACTGAATGGTACTGGTCTGGATCACTTGACGCCTTTGCAGATATGTGTAATCTTAGGACAAAGAGTGATACACAATGGGAGACACGGGACATAGCGTTTCAAATAGATGTAGAAATGCAGAAGCTATACCCTATATCGTGGTTAGCTTTAACGAAAGGAATACAATAGATGGCAAATGATACACCACACTCACCCTGCCCCTATGAAGAATGTGCATCATCAGATGCATTCAATTGGAACGATGGTGGCTATGGGTTTTGTCACTCATGCCATCAATCATACCCAACAAAAAATATGCCAGCTACTTTTGGCTGGGCTAAAGAGGAGTACCCATTGAAAGATAATAGACAACCACAAGTTATACCTGTTGAGGGTGTCAAGTATACTGGCATCAGAAGCATAGACCCTGATGTATGTAAGCTGTATGGTATTCAGATACAGACAGGCCCAAATGGTGAGGACGTAAGGTATGCATTCAAGTATCCTCATACAACTAAGTACCGTATGTGTAATGATAAGTCTAAGTCATGGGTAAAAGATCGTGGCCTTGGTATGAACCATTTGTTTGGCCCAGAGTTTAATGCTGGTACTGGTAAGCGTATCTATATAACTGAGGGTGAGTTTGATGCGGCTAGTTTGTATCAGATACTAGGCAAGACATTCCCTGTTAAGTCTTTGCCATCATCATCCATTGGCGAGAAGTTTATTAAGAACAATATGAAGTACCTGTCTTCCTTTAGAGAGGTTGTGTATGCTGGTGAGCTTGATGATCCGGGCCGTAGGGCTGCTAACAAATTGTATCAGGCATTCCCTGAGAAGTTTTACTTTGTACCTATGACAGAGTTCAAGGATGCTAATGAGTTTCTTGAGAAGGGTAAGGCTACCAGCCTAATGTGGGCAGCTAAGTCACCTCAACGGTACTCACCTGAGAACTTCTTCTGTTCTGCTGATGACTTCTCTCATGCACTACGCAATGAAAGTCCTTATGAATATGTATCAACAGGTCATGCAGGTCTTGACGAGAAGATCAGGGGCATGGTCAAGGGTGGGCTGACCTTTATCAAAGCACCCCGTGGTACAGGTAAGACAGAGGTGATACGATACTTTGAGACAGGCTTACTTAAAGACCCTGAGATAAAGATAGCATTGCTGCACATGGAAGAGATGAAGTCTACAACACTACGTGCTATGGCAACCTATCAACTAGGCTGTAACGTCAGGACAAAAGAAGATGCAGACAATAACAATGTAACACTTGATCAAGTAGAGGAGGCAGCAAAGGCAGCAGCAGATGCTAACAACAACAGGACAATCATCTTTGAGATGATGTCACACGATGACCCCTTGAAGCTGCTAGATTATACTAGGTTGGCAGTGTCAGCTTACGGTGCTGACTATGTGTTTGTTGATCACGTTCAACGTCTAGCCTACCTATCTAACTCTGGCGTTGATGGTGCTACTAGTACTCTTACTACATTAGGATCACGTATGGCTCAACTTGCCAAAGAGTTAAACATTGGGGTCATCTTTATCTCACAGGTTAATGATGATGGTAGAACTAAGTATGCTGCATCCCTTGAAGAAGAGGCAATCATCTGTATTAAGATAGAACGTAATGCAGAAAGCGAAGATGAAGTAGAACAGAACACCACCAACTTTATCGTAGATAAGAACAGACCATTCGCTAAGTTAGGTAACGCTGGTTCGGTCTACTATGATCCAGTGACTACCATACTTAGGGAGGACATGCTCTCAGAGGAGTACAAAGCGGCATGATATTGTTTGATGTAGAAGCAGATGGCCTATTCAAACAGGCTACTAAGATACACTGCCTATCCTACACCAGTGACGGTAAGGAAATAAAAAGCCTTACCGACTACAACGATATGCGAAATCTTTTACTCAAAGAGAATGTATTGATAGGCCACAACATAACACGTTATGATATACCTTTATTAAATAAGTTATTAGGTATTAAGATTAAAGCAAAACTTTATGACACACTTGCTATGTCATGGGTTATCAATACTAATAGACCTAAACATGGGCTGGAGTCTTTTGGAGAAGACTTCGGCATACCTAAACCTGTGGTAACTGATTGGGTATCAGGGGATGTTCAAGTATACATCCATCGTTGTGAAGAAGATGTTAAAATAAACTGGAGGCTTTGGTCTAACTTGATCCAGAGATTTATGATGGTGTATAAAGATAAAGAAAACTTAGATAAGTATTTTAGATACCTATCATTTAAAATGAGGTGTGCATTCACCGCTGAATTTTTTGGTTGGAAGCTTGATAAAGAACTTGCACAAGATTGTGTAAACAAACTTGAGTTACAACAGAAAGAAAAGATTGATGAGTTAAAGACAGTGATGCCAATGCGTACCTTGTTTAGGAAGAAGAGGAAGCCAAGCGTAATGTATAAAAATAATGGTACATTATCTAAGCGAGGCATAGAGTGGAGAGAATTACTGCAAGAGAATATGCATCCCTCTGACTATATCGGCGAAATAGAAATCATAAAGGGTGTTGAAGAACCTAACCCTAAGTCAAGCGATCAGGTAAAGTCTTGGTTGTTCTCACTTAATTGGAAGCCTTGTACATACAAGTACGATAAAGACAAGGATGGTAAAGATAAAAAGATACCACAGGTACGTAAGAATGGTGACCTAACTGAGTCAGTTAAGCTGCTTATAGGTAACAATCCACATGTAAAAGTTCTTGATGGCTTGACTGTTATACAGCACAGGCTAGGTATCTTTAAAGGTTTCTTAGAGTGTGAGGTTAATGGTTATGTTGAGGCAGGTATTGAAGGTCTTACTAATACACTTAGGTTTAAACATAGAAAACCTTTGTGTAACCTTCCGGGAATTGATAAACCTTGGGGTAAAGAAGTACGAGGCTGCTTAGTATCACCAGATAAAAATTCTGTTTTATGCGGTGCTGATATGACATCACTTGAGGACACAACTAAGAGGCACTACATGCAACCCTATGACCCTAAGTATGTACAAGATATGTCACAAGAGGGATTTGATCCACACCTTGACCTTGCTAGACATGCTGGTGCTGTTACTCAGGATCAGATCAACAAGCATAACTCAGGAGAAGTTTCTCTCAAGTCTTTGCGTAAGAATTATAAGGTAGTAAATTACTCTGCTACCTACGGTGTTGGTGCAGCTAAGTTATCTAGGGAGACAGGCATGACAGTACCAGAAGCGAAGAGACTTCTTGATGCATATTGGGAAAGGAATTGGTCTGTCGCACAGTTTGCAAGCGACAACCTAAAGAGAGTTAAAACAATAGCGGGACAGATGTGGGTACAAAATCCTGTCAGTAAGTTCTGGCACACTCTTAGGTATGAGAAGGATGTATTCTCTACCCTCAATCAATCAACTGGTGCTTATTGTTTTGATAAGTGGATGGCTTACTACCTACAGGATAGCCCCAATATCATTGGTCAGTTCCACGATGAATCAATTAATGTCGTTAAGAAAGGACAAGAAGAAGAACACAAGACACTACTTGTATCAGCAATAGGTAAACTAAATAAGGAGTTGAAGCTCAATGTAGAATTAGGTATTGATGTGCAGTTCGGAAATAAATATTCTGAGATACACTAATAAGGTCTTGCATGTGCTTTTTATTACATGCTACACTTAACATCTTAACATTATAGGAGTTGTCTAACATGGCAAAAATTACAGTAACAGGTTTAGCACAATGGGCTAAAGTATTTGAAGAGAACCGTGACCTCTTGGGTTATCAAGGGCAGTGGGCAGAGACAGACGGACGATGCTCAATTGAAATGGTTGTTGATGAAGATAATGCCAAACGCATTACTGCTTCAGGTTGTATGAGTAAAGGTAAGCCAGACCCAGAAGGTCGGGGTAATATCTTTAAGTTTAATCGTAAGTTCTCTACCCCAAATGATTGGGATGGTGATGCACCTGTAGTCTATAAAGCAGACGGTACTAAGTGGAACTATGAGGCTGATGGTACTATCGGCAATGGTTCAGAGGTTCTTATAGAATTAGATGTCTATAAGAATAAAGGTTATGCCACATACACTACTCGACTAGAGCGTGTGAAGATCATCAACCTTGTTGAGTACAGTGCTGGTGCTGGAGGAGCTAACGATCCATTCACTGCTAATGTAGCATCCTCTGATGCACCTGTGGTTGCTGCTCAGTCTCTTGGTACAGCGGTAGACACTTACGATGACATCCCTTTCTAGTGTAAGGCTTAGTGGTGTAGATATTGTATTTTATCTACACCAAAATTTTATTTAGGAGTTGCAATGAAAAAAATAGCAAACATTTCTAATAAAGAATATCATTCAATGGATGGTATATCTTCTAGTGCTGTTAAGACAGTCTATAAAAAGTCTTTAGCTCACTGGAAAGGGCAGAAGATTGTTCAGTCAGCAGCATTTGCAATGGGTAATGCTGTTCATGCAAACCTATTAGAAGCAGAAAGAAATCTAGTAGTCAAAGGCCCAAAGACTAAAACCACTGCCTCTTTTAAAACTATGAAAGAAGCTTTGACCGAAGACCAAGTCTTACTGACTGAGGTAGAGTTCAATGTGGCTAGTCGTATAACTCAAGGGGCATTAGATAATCCTGTCTGCGCTAAGATTTTGAATGACCCTGACAGGTTAAACGAGATTAGTATTTTTGCAGAAGACCCTATATCAAAACTTATGCTTAAAACAAGACCTGACTTAATGCTTGAGTCTAAAAAAACTGTGTATGATGTAAAGACTACACAAGATGCTAGCCCAAAAGGTTTCTTAAATGAGTGTGTAAAGTACGGTTACTTTTTGCAAGGTGCGCATTACGTTTATACTTGTCAGCTTGCAGGGTATGATGTGAATGAATTTGCATTTATTGCTTGTGAGAAAGCAAACCCTTACCTTTCCCATTTGCATTTGATGGGTCCAGAAGTTATGGCTTGGGCTACTACAGAGCTACACAAAACTCTAGCTGTTATTGCAGAAGCAGAAAAGTATTGGCGATATGATACAGGTTGGGGTGATTATACTGTGATGCAAAAGCCTTCATGGATATAAACAAACACGACTAAAGCAAAAAGGTAGAGGAGTTAATAGATTGAGTAAGCAAGGTAAACAAAAGGGAAGGTTGGGGCAACAAGAGATTAGGGACTGTCTACTAGAGACTTTCCCTGAGCTTGAGCCTGATGATGTTAAGTCTACAATTATGGGAGACACTGGTGCTGATGTACAGTTATCACCTAAAGCACAAAAGATTATACCCATATCTATAGAAGTTAAACGTAGGAAGTCAGGATTAAAAACAGTCTACGGTTGGATGGATCAAGCTACTAACCACAGCAAAGGCCCACCAGTTGTCTTCTATAGATCAGACAGACAACCTTGGTTGGTTGTAGTAAACTTGCAGCATTACTTATCTCTATTGAGAGGATACAAAACTGATGACCTACCACTCAGACCTAAGAAAACCCAACCATAAGATATGGAGTGTCATAGAGGGGCCAATACATTCTAATGACATAGATGAAGACGAAGATGATATGTACATAAACCTATGTAAGGTAGAGATAGATGGTAAGATACAACACATTGAATACTACTTTAAAACTAGGGACGATGCATATGAGATGGTCAAATACTTTCTAACAAGTATTGATCCAATTGAAATTGAGCATGATGATGATTGACATTGCGTTCTTTATGAGTATAACTGGGGACTTTAACTTTGGAGTATGAGCTTAACTTGAGAATAAAGGTAGATAAAAATGCCAACTTCTTAGAGGTAGATATAGATGATCACTCTGAGATACTACAGGAACTAACACTTAACGCTATGTATGACATAGATGATATAACAATTGATCAATGTGAGGTGATTAAACATGACTAAAGTTACAATTGATGAGGCAGAGTATGATACTGATACCTTTGATGAAGAGCAGAATAATTTACTGCATCAGCTACAAAACAATCAAAACGTTTCGGCTCAAGTACAGTACCAACTACATGCCTTACAGGTATTAAAAGATTTGCTGTCAAGAAAACTAAGGAATTTGCTAGATGCTAACGGATGAAAACATAGAAACCTATGACGGATATACAGATTTTGTAGAGGGTAAAATTATTACTGACCCGTCAGACCGCCTAATGGAAAACATCCTTGGTCTTTGTGAAGAAGCAGGGGAGCTTGCGGGTAAGATAAAGAGGATGTACAGAGACAAAGAATTTAATAGAGAGGATATACTTAATGAGTGTGGTGATGTATACTTCTATAATACTTCTATTGCCAGTTACTTTGGCAGCAGTTTAACACAGGTAATTAATATTAATATGAATAAATTAAATGATCGTGAAGCACGTGGTGTTCTTAAAGGAAGTGGAGACAAGCGATGAAAGATAACTATCTACCTACTGACTATCAAACTTTTATTGCAATGAGTCGCTATGCTCGTTGGCTAGAAGATAAGGGACGCAGAGAAACATGGGGTGAAACTGTTGAACGTTATATGGATAACATCATCAAGCCTATACTAAAAGATGCAACCAAAGATATCAACTTAATACGTGATAGCATACTTGGACTTCAAGTTATGCCTTCTATGCGATCAATGATGACAGCTGGTAAAGCTGCACAGCGTGATAACACTTGTATGTATAACTGTAGTTACCTACCTGTTGATGACATGAAATCATTTGATGAAGCTATGTTCGTCTTGTTGTGTGGTACTGGTGTTGGCTTCAGTGTTGAGCGCCAGTTCATCAGTAAGCTTCCAGATGTGCCAAAGCTCTTTGAGAGCGAGACTACTGTAGTCATCAGGGATAGTAAGGAAGGTTGGGCTAAGGGTCTTCGTCAAGTGTTGGCACTCCTGTGGGCTGGTGAAATCCCTAAGTGGGATACAAGTAAGGTTCGTCCTTCTGGTGCAAGACTAAAGACATTTGGAGGTAGAGCTAGTGGCCCTGCACCTTTAATTGATTTGTTTAACTTCGCTGTTACTACATTCAAACAAGCACAACCTCAGTCTGATGGTGGTAAAGGCCGTAAGCTATCTAGTATTGAGTGTCACGATCTTATGTGTAAGATTGGTGAGGTGGTAGTAGTTGGTGGTGTTCGCCGTAGTGCTATGATCTCATTGAGTAATCTATCAGATGATCGTATGCGTCATGCTAAGTCAGGTGCATGGTGGGAGAATGCAGTACATCGTGCATTAGCAAACAACTCTGTGTCGTACACTGAGAAGCCTGACAGTATGGCATTCATGCGTGAGTGGACATCCTTAATGGAGAGTGGCAGTGGTGAACGAGGTATCTTTAATCGTCAAGCCAGTATAAAACAAGCAGGTAAGAATGGTAGGCGTGATACTAATTATGAGTTCGGAACAAATCCATGTTCGGAGATAATTTTGCGACCAAACGAATTTTGTAATTTATCCGAGGTAGTTATACGATCAACTGATAACCTAAAAGACATTGAGGAAAAAGTTCGTATCGCTACCATCTTGGGTACTGTACAAAGTACTTACACTAACTTCCCTTACCTACGTAAGATTTGGCAGACAAACACAGAAGCAGAACGTTTGCTAGGTGTATCTCTTACAGGTATCATGGATAATCCATTGATGACCTTGAGCAACAAGGGACTATCACAAACATTGGAGCATCTAAAACATGTTGCAGTTACTACTAACGCTGAGTGGGCTGAACGCCTTGGCATCCCTGTGTCTGCTGCTATCAGCTGTGTTAAACCTTCAGGCACGGTATCACAATTGGTTAATTCAAGTTCAGGCATACATGCTCGTCACTCACCCTATTACATTCGTACTGTTCGTGGTGATAATAAAGACCCACTAACACAGTTTATGAAGGATCAGGGTATACCTAGTCAGCCTGATGTAACTAAGCCAGACTCAACCACAGTGTTTAGTTTCCCTATGAAGTCACCTAATGGTGCAATACACACTGCTGACATGTCTGCTATTAAACAGCTAGAGATGTGGTTAGCCTATCAACGATCATGGTGTGAGCATAAGCCATCAGTAACTATCAATGTTAAAAACTGTGAGTGGATTGAAGTAGGTGCGTTTGTTTACAAACACTTTGATGAGATGTCTGGTGTATCTTTCTTACCATTCAATGAGCATACATATCAGCAAGCACCTTATCAGGATTGTTCTAAGACAGACTATAAGACTTTACTATCCTGTATGCCTAAATCAATTAAGTGGGAAATGCTTTCAGAGTATGAGGCGGAAGACAATACCTCTGGTATGCAGACACTAGCATGTAGTGGTGATGTCTGTGAGTTAGTGGATATCGTCTGATGCAATTAGAAATGTTTGAAAATATAAAGGTTCATTTTGAGGGGGGTCTTGAGTGTAATAACTGTGGCGTCACGCAACCAGTAGAAAACTTTCAACATATGCTATCAGGAGAAATCAAAAGAAAGTGTAGAACTTGTGCGAGAAACCAATCAAGTCTGATCAAACACTTGAAGACTATACATACCTACCCAGATGATGATTACGTATGCCCTATATGTACTAGGGATATGGAAGAGATATCTAGGAAGGGACAAAAGAGACTTCAGAATTGGGTGCTTGATCACTGTCACGATACCGAAACCTACAGAGGTTGGGTATGTCATCACTGCAACGTGGGTCTGGGAGCTTTCTCAGACTCATCTAACAGAGTAAGCAATGCCTACGAATACTTAATGAAACATGAAACCAAACTAAATGAAGGAAAATAAAATGGCAGTAAGAAAACATTTTAACAAGTCTTTATATAAAAAATATGATGCTATTGCTAAAGATACTTTGATCTCCTTACTTGAGGTCAAAGGGCATACCATCGTTAACAGTGAGGAAGATTACTACGCTGATGTAGTATCTCAGAAGGATGACTACACCTACTTCAATGAGGCAGAGGTTAAGTCTCAGTGGGTGGGGGACTGGCCTACACATTGGTCAGAGATAAGGATACCAGAAAGGAAGCAAAGACTGTTAGATAAATACGAAGGATCAAATGGGGTGTTAAACTTTTATGTCTTCCGTAATGATATGAAACAAGTGTGGCGTATTAAAGACACATGTCTTACAAAAGAAAGTCTTCGTGAGGCACAGGGTAGACGAATTAAAAAAGGTGAGTTATTCTTTCACATCCCTTACACTAATGCGGAGTTAATTAACTTATGATTAAACCATCAAGAATGCCAGACGAAACTCTTTCAGAGAATTATAATTCTGTTAGTAAACCTTTTCATTATAACACAGGTAACATAGAATGCATAGACTATATTAAACAGGTACTAGGCAATGAAGGTTTCATTGCTTACTGCCAAGGCAATATGATTAAGTATCAACACCGACACAGGTACAAACAAAAACCAGTTGAAGATATGGAGAAAGCAGAATGGTACATGAATAAGATGATGCAAACAATGAAGGAGGTACACAAGTGAATCCCTATGATGAAGGTCAGAAATCATTTAAGTTGGGTAAGTTAGGCAACCCTTACTCTATAAATAGTAACAACAACAGAAGCTGGGAGTATGGATTTAATACTGCATACTTCTCTAACTTAAAAAAAGTAAGTGACAATGAGCAAAGAATTAGAGAACGAAGCAAAAAAGTATACGCAAAAGAAGCGAACACCTAAAACAGTTAAGCCCCTTACTTCTAGGCGGTATCTAGCAGGGCAAGCTCTTGCTGGATTACTACCTAATAGTAGGGGGCTTACTCAGATGTCTGAAATAAAAAGAGCAGCATATGAGTGGGCAGACTATATGTTAGATGATGACTAGTCGTACATCTGCCTAGTTGTACCTAGCTTCATATCTTTTTTGAAGTCATACTTAGGTATAAAAGCCATGATACGCTGGCGTCTATTGATCTCATCTACAATAGACCCAGCGTTTTCTATATATTCTTTGGAGCTTTTTGCGCCTTCAAATTGACCAGAATAAAACTGTACAATTTTATCTAAGCTTCCATAAGCCCTGTGAAAAATAGCGCCCTGCAACTCATATTGATTTCTAATGTAACCGATTGCTTTCTTTTTTAACTCAGGATTTTGTAATACATCATCAAACATAGATGTAACAGCTTTTGAATGATCTCTTACTGTTTGATTAATAAAACCTTCCAGTGCATTTCTTTTCTTTTCGTAATCATTCCCTAATTCATCGTATGTTCTTCCACCATAAGTTTCCCCATCTAATGGATAACTAGTTTTCCAAGCCTTAAATAGGTAGGGTATTTTCTGAGACAACATATAACTTGTTTGATACTGTACAGAGGGGTTAGGTACTTGCTTATCTCCATACATTTTATAATCTTGAAGGTTAAGCAAAGTCATCTCTTGTTGAATAAGACTGCTAGGCGGTTCCTCAATAGCACCAAAGCTTTTTGTCATAGGGTTCCAAGAACCTACAGGATTTTGATTAAATGGTGTCCACAATTTATAATCAAAGCCTTCACTTTTTCCACTAGACCACGACTGAGTGTAGCTAAACATAGATGTATCAGTTAAAAATCTTGTAGCTTGATTTTTTAATAGGTTACTATATGCAATATCGTCTAACATACTTCTTTCACCAGCAGTTTCGCTAGGGAATAAGTCTCTAGTGTAAGGGTTGCCAGCAGAATCGTAATTCATTTGACCCGCTAAATCCCTTGCAAAAGTAGCGGGGTAAGTAAACGTAGCAACAATATCACCTAGATTTTTTTCTAGTTGGGGTGTTGCAGTCCCTGCTTCATATGATTTAAATATGTTTGCGATTAATTTTGATTCAAGTTCATAAGCACCACTACTTAAATCAGGTACACCGCCTAATATCTCAAGTAAATTTTCTTTGTTGACTGTTTTATTCATAGGTAGGCCATACCTATACCTGTATATTAAATCCCCTAAAAGTAAATTGATGGCCCAAGGCCCAGCCATTCTGGATACATCAACTTCAGTTTTTGTTGTTGCAACAAGTTTATCAAAATCAATTTTACCTTCTTTCTCAACAGCTAATCCATAACCACCCATCGTTAGCATTACACCAGTTAAAGTTCTGGAAGTTCTATCTAAAAATGTTTTATTTACATCACCACCAACTACTGTTGCAGTACGTGTGTTTGAAAGACCGCCTATCATCTCGTCTAACTTTTCTATACCACCTGTAATCATACCTATACCACTGTAGTCATGGGCATACTCTAAGTGATTAGCTATGTATCTTGGAAATGGAGTATCCATACCAACAGAAACAAGGAATGGAACCTTATGGTGTATAGACTGCAACCCTCTTGCGCCATGACCAAAGAGTGACTTATCTTTTTTAAATCCTTTTTGAAAAGTAAACCTTTGAGCAGCATCAATAGCATAGTCCATAACACCCTCTGGTAAATCAGACAGCTTCATGTTAGACCCATCAGGTTTAGTGCGTGTTAAAAATTCTTGTAAGTTTGATCCTAAATTAGGATCATTTAATTCACGAAGCTTACGATCAAGACCAGAGTAAAGTGCAGCCTCTTTAAATACAGAATCGGTAGCAATATTTAATGTATTTAAAATTCTACCCATTTTAGGAAGTAAAGAGTTACTACCACTAACGTCCATTCCCTTTACAGTTTCATAGAATAATTCTCTAAATGCAAGTGGGCTTTCATCTAGCATTAAATCTTTTACTACCCCAGCTTCAGCCCTATTTAAAGACATACCCCTTAGTGTAGAAAGTGTACCACCTATCCAACGCCTTTTAACTGTACCGTCAGGCATTACTTCACCTTTTGCTGCCCTAATAGTATTCTTCCAAAAGTTATCTGATATATCTACAAGAGTATTAAAAGCACCTGTACCTACGTTAGCACTTGTAGTACCAATTTGAGAAGTCATAAAGGCAATACGAAGACTGTCAACTTGACCAAAAGCTTCTGCTGTTTTGCTTCTTCGTGATTTAGTAAGTGCTTCTGATACCTCACCTCCGACATCAGTAAATACTTCTGCTGCATCTAACTTTGATATTGAGGATATTCCTTCTTGAGCTAGAACTCCTATATTAGTTAAAGCTTTTGAAATCATTGAGCCTGTTTGTAAAACTTTACCTGCCCTTGATAAGTCTGATAAAAATATATAAGAGAATTGCTCATTACTTAAATTATATTTTTTCTTTATTGCTACAATATCAGGAGTAATTAAATTACCTCCTTCTATAGCTTCAGCTATAGCTGCAGTAATCCTTTGGTTAGGTTTTAATTTTAATGCTTTCTTCATATCTAAAGATGCAGCTGCAATACCTCTAACAGTCTCAACACTTAGTGTACTTGCAACATATTTGTTAGGTTTACCTGTTAGTAATAAACTTCTTATTGCATCCCCTTGAGCTACAAATTCTGGGTCTAAAGGATCAAGTTTGTTACCCTTTTGTTTAGCTTGTAACATACCAAATATCTCTACTACATCATCTATTGTGTTATTTAAAACAGTAGGGTCAGCAGCTTTGATTGTTGCGTTGGCAGTTTTTAAAGATGCTCGTCTTAATTTTTCACCGTTTCTAACTTGATCAAAAATCATCTCTGACATTTTATTGTTTGATCTAGCTCCCATTAATCCAAATAAAGAACCTATAGAAGCACCAACAGTTCCATCTATCATTGTATCTTTAACTACATCGGCTGGGCCATACTCATAGCCCTCAACAACTTGCCTTCTAGTTTCATTTCTAGCAAGAGAAGAAGCAGCACCTAACGCACCTTCCATTAAAAAAGATTGACCACCAGCGACAGCTGCAGACTTAAATAATTTTTTCTGTAGCCCATCTTTTATTATTTTATGTGCTACATTTGACCTCATTTGTTGAGCTATTGTAGCCCTTATAGCTACCTGAGTACCTTTACTTGCCAAGACTGCCCCTGCCTTTGCCCCTACACCAAAGCCAAAAGTTGCAGCAGTAAATATTGTAGAAGGTGAAGTGACAAATGCTCTTAGGTAATCGCCACCTGTTTCCATTGCACTTGTTCCAACCTCTGGGCTATTATCAAATGCAGTAATCAATCTACCAAAGGCTTGTTGACCTAAAGCATATCTTTCATCTCTTCCTCTGGTTTCATCATAGTCACTTATGTAACGCTTTTGAATTGTACCGTCAGCCATTTCTACATCTTCATATCTTTTAGGCACATCTCCGGGATATTGGGGTGTAAATTGACGCCCTTTTTGTTCAGGGTTGGACATGCTAGGGTCAGTTCCATAGTCCCTAAGTACATACAATAAATCTTTTGCTGCCGTTGCTTCATTAAGAGATTGAAATCTCATATGCTCTGCAAAATCATTTGCTAGTTGTGCTGGACCTAACTCATCCATTTCTTCTTGTGTGTAGTTGTACCTACCACCTTGAAAGAAAGCTTTTAAATCATCATTAAAAGTTTCGTCACCAACTAAATCCATAAACGGAGTTTCAGTATTTTCAATATATGATGTCATAGATTATAGACCCTCGCCAAGTGATGGGGGAAGGCTTCTATTTGGTTCAGTGCTTATTAATTCACAGACACCAGCAGCATTACGTACCTGACCCGCTGGACATGGTGGTGAATCTGGCCCAACCGCCCTTATAAAAGGTTGCCACAGTTTACGATCCTCTATATCAGGCTGTAACATTTTACCTTTAAATACACTGGCAAAGTTTTTTTGCGCCCAAGGCAGTCCATACTTTCCACTACCAAAACTATTGCTACTCTCAACTAAAGCGGCAGGTATAACTTCAACAAGGTCTTCAGCAGTTTCAATCAAAGTATCTCTACTAAGTTGAGTTCCAATATCTGTTTCATAATGGACAATACTATCAACCATTTCAGATAAGAAACTAGATACTGATGGGTCTGCAAATTGTAACCATTCTCCATCTGGTGTTTCTATGGTATTTGTTATTCTAGTATTAAGATTGGCAGCTAATTGTCTACCTAATCTATTGTGTATTTTTCTTCGGTCATTTTCAGTTACCCTTGCACCCTTAGTAATACTGATACCAAATGGGTCTACTGTTGTAGATGAATCTGCTGGGGGTTGTAGTAACTCAACAGCCTTACTAAAGTCCTCTTCAGTAGTAGAATGCATAGCAAGAATAAGTCCTTCCATTTGTTCTTCTTCTGAGATAAAAGAATTACCAGTTAAACCGCTTCCAATAGCTGCAGCTAAGTCTTCATCATTATCTATTTTAATAGATACATATCGGTCTAACATCGGAATATAATCTTGATCAAGTTTTTGTGTCTTATTAAGTTGAGCTATACGTGCAAGCTGCATTTCTAATTGACCGCTTTTTTCTAATGCAATAGCTGTACGCTCAGAAAATCCAAGGAGTTGAGCGCCAGAAATTCTTGTCTTACGTTCAGTCCTCTTTGTTCTTTGGGCAGATAATC
>Ga0114916_1001140_pt1 | contig 15694 bp, 15 predicted proteins | sample MalvirAntarct_66_FD_83501 | JGI IMG/M metagenome (GOLD analysis project Ga0114916, IMG submission 83501) | Marine viral communities from the Global Malaspina Expedition - Malaspina viral metaG Antarct_66 | ecosystem: Environmental > Aquatic > Marine > Oceanic | place: West Anvers Island... | reverse complement strand
ATTATAATCTTTCCGATTTGTATGTTAAAAAAGGAGATAGGGTAGCTAGTAAAGAGGAACTGGGAACTGTTTATACCAATCGGAATAATGGTCAAACTCGTCTAAAATTCTATTTATATCAGGATACATCTCGTTTAAACCCGGAAGAGTGGGTGTACCGTCTTTAATAATTTAATATGAGCAAGAAACCAATAATAACGGATATTCAAGGAAGTTTTACTTTACGAAATGGGGTACAAATGCCTTATTTGGGTTTAGGAACATATCAATCAGATAACGAAGAAGAAGTGGTAAGTGCTGTTAAAAGTGCGCTTCAGTTGGGATATCGCCATATTGATACGGCAGCGGCCTATAAGAACGAAGAGGGGGTTGGACAAGGCATACGGGAGAGTGGTGTAGATCGAAGTGAAATTTTTGTGGTCACGAAAGTTTGGAATGATGATCAAGGATATAATTCGACAATTAATGCGTTTGAGGCTAGTTTGCAACGATTAGGATTAGAGTATTTAGATTTGTACCTCATACATTGGCCAGTTGCTGGTAAGTACAAAGAGACTTGGAAAGCCTTAGAATATTTGTACGCTCAGAAAAGGGTAAGGGCTATTGGAGTCAGTAATTTTTTGAAGCATCATTTGCAAGATGTGATGGAAGATTGTAAAGTGGTACCGATGGTCAATCAGATGGAATTTCATCCATATTTAGTACAGCAGGATTTAATTGATTTTTGCAATGAAAATACCATTCAGTACGAATCTTGGTCTCCCTTTATGCAGGGGAAAGTATTTGAATTGGATATGGGTGCTATTTTGGCTGAAAAATATGGAAAGAGCTTAGCTCAAATCATTTTACGTTGGAATATACAGAAAGGAGTAATAGCAATCCCTAAATCTGTTCACACAAATAGAATTGCGTCCAATGCCGATATTTTTGATTTTGAATTGTCGCAGGAGGATATAGCATATCTAGATAATTTAGAAACGGGAGAACGAACGGGCCCAGATCCGGATAATTTTGATTTTTAAATTCCCATTTGTTTTTAATTCAGATTGCGGTGTATCTGGCCATCGCATGCCATACCACATGCCATTTCTGCTTCCTCTACTATTGTATTAAATGGAGTGTTATTCGTTTGACAATATTATAGCTAGAGAAAAAGCAAACAAATTGGATAGTGTCTTTTGTTAATGTCGATATAAACGGACCTGATATGGGAAATACTTTTTATGGCTTTATCCTTATAGGAAATCCTGAAGTTCTTTCATATTATCGGCAATCGGGAAATGTAATTTTAAAAAGAGTACCGTTTTCTTATTGTCTAATAAATAAGGTCATTATGAGCTATTCGTTTAATGCAAACGATACGATAATGCCTTAGCCTAAATGTAATGTGCAACTTATTTGATGAATAATGCTTTAAGCTCCGTCGCGTTGTCGGGCTTCATTTTTCCTGCCAATACCAAACTCAATTGTTTTCTGCGAAGTGCACCTTCAAAACGGGTTATTTCCAAAGGTGTTTCGGGTATAAGTTCAGGTACTTCGGTGGGTTTTCCTGTTTCATCAACGGCAACGAAAGTATAAATGGCTTCGTTTGCCTTTGTACGCTTGCCGTTATAGCGATCTTCTATCCAAACATCTATATATACTTCCATAGAGGTATTATAGGCTCTAGAAACGACTGCTTCGACAGTAACAACACTGCCTAATGGAATGGCCAAATTAAAAGCAACATGGTTCACGGAGGCCGTTACGGTAATTCTACGACTATGTCGTCCAGCAGCAATACTTGCAGCGCGATCCATACGGGCCAAAAGTTCCCCTCCAAATAAATTTTGAAGTGCATTGGTCTCACTGGGGAGTACCAAATCGGTCATTGTAGTACGAGATGCTGAAGGCGCTTTTGCTTCCATTAGATTGAAATTTTCCGCAAAGATACGGGCATCGAAGGAAGTTATAAAATGTGTATAGGTTTATTTTTTAGATAACAACCAAGCATCCTTCGATTCAGTACGCTTAATTTCTCGTAAAGCGATTAATGCATCCGTAGAATTTGAATAGCTTTCATAAGTTACCATATGAAGTCCATATGCATTGGTGCCGTAGTATGCTGCATTAAAGCCTTGGGCTTTTAGTTGCGCTATTTTTCTATTCGCATTGTCTTGTACCCTAAAAGCTCCGGCAACAATGTAATGCATTTCACCTTCAAAAGCTTTTGGAGTTGCTGTGGTAGTGGCTTCAACAGTTACCGTAGGTAACTCTAAAGGCGAAAGATCAAAGAACGTAGCTTCTTGTATCTGTTTTGTTACATATTCCTGAGCATCTTGTCTTGCAACTTGCTCATTGGTACGTTGCTGTTGGTAAGCACGGTATCCGGTTACTCCCGTTGAAAATGCTAGTAACAAAATTGCAGCATATTTTAAATATGGTCTAAAACCCTTATTTTCTCTACGCTCAGGACTTATGACGAACGGTATATTCTCTTCGAGCTCAATTACTTCTTCCTTCAATAACTCTCTCGTAACAGGGAGAGAATTAAAATTAGATAATCCAAAAGACGATGTTAAATAATTTGGCTCTGACGCTGGTTGAAACAAAATCTTATCCTCTGCATTTTTAGATAAAGAACCAATATTTTTTAAATGTAGAGATGTTTCTTGTACTAGTATTTGCTGCCATGTTTTCACCTGCTGCTCTATTATGACAAGCGCCGACTCAAAAGATACTTTTTCGGATTCCGATACATAAGATACCAGTAGCCCATCATTGGTAATCAGTTGCCTATTGAAAACGATCGATTTATTAGGTGCGCTGAATGTATGTGTAATATGATTGATCCTAGCTGAATTTTTTTGAGTTAGAAATGCCCCAAAACCAGGAACAACTACGCAGTTGTACCGATACAATAATTCGCTTATGTAATGTTCTAATACCATTCGGTGGCAAATATGAAAAAAATATGGGGGCTTAAAAACCTCTTCGGTAAGTTTTTATTAACATATTTTTTAACCTAATTTGTGGGTTATACATGAAAACGACACAACACACTGCGGATGAACTTATTGCAATGCTTCGATTGCAACACGTACCGAATATTGGAGATATATTAGCAAAAAAATTAATTTCACATTGTCGTAATCCTGCTGCCATTTTTGAAGAACGGCAACGAAATCTATTACAGATTGACGGCATAGGAACCCATGCCATAAAACATTTATTTGATAAAGAACATTTGGAAGCTGCGGAAAATGAATATAACTACATCGTTAAAAATGATATAGATTGCACCTATTTTCAAGATGAATCTTACCCACAGTACCTAAAGCATTGCATTGATGGCCCTATACTTTTATTCCAAAAAGGAAATATTGATTTAGATAACCGAAAAATTATTAGTGTCGTTGGTACGCGAAATATTACAAGCTATGGCACTGCGTTTTGTGAACAGTTTATTTCGGAGATTGCTCCGTTAAATCCCATAATTATTAGTGGATTAGCTTACGGTGTTGATATTTGTGTTCAAAAAGAAGCCATAAAACAGGGTTTACAGACCATAGGATGCTTAGCGCATGGCTTGAATCAAATATACCCTAAAGTACATAGGAAGTACGAAGCGGAAATTTTGAAAAACGGAGGATTTTACACGGAGTTCTGGAGCACTAGTAATCCCGAACGAGAAAATTTCTTGAAACGTAACCGTATTATTGCAGGAGTAAGCGAAGCTACGGTAGTGATAGAATCGGCTGAAAAGGGAGGAAGCCTGGTTACGGCTGACATAGCCAATAGTTATAATCGTGATGTTTTTGCAGTGCCAGGTAGAACCACCGATAAATTCAGTATAGGCTGTAACAACTTAATTAAACAGCAAAAGGCACATGTGCTTACCTCCGCCGCGGATTTAATCTACTTATTGGATTGGGAAATTGAGCAAAAGCCAAATAAAATTATTCAAAAGCAATTGTTCATTGAATTAGATGATGTTGAACAGGGCATTTATACTTATTTACAGAACAATGGTAAGCAGTTGTTAGATAGCATCGCGCTAGATTGTAAACTTCCTATTTACAAAGCATCTTCTACTTTGTTGAATATGGAAATGAAGGGTGTTATACGGCCGTTGCCTGGGAAATTGTTCGAGGCAATATAGTTTTTACAAACCATACGGTCTAATTTTAACTATTATTACGAGTTGATTAGCCTTACCTTGACCATTCGTCGATAATTGACCAGTAGTAATCCGAAGTTTTAAGAATTGAAGAAATAGAACCAAATCACAAAACCGACCATTTGGTCGGTTTTGTGATTTTTGAAATTATTGTAAAGATGTCTAATAGCCCAATTTTTCTCGAACCCGTTCCAATACGCCATTTGCTACTAGGGTCGCCTTTTCGGCACCCAAAGCCAAAGCTTCATCAATTTCATGCAGGTTGTTCATATAGTAATTGAACTTTTCTCGTGGTTCTTTAAACTTTTGTACGATGACTTCATATAGCGCTTGTTTGGCATGCCCATACCCATAGTTGCCGGCTAAATAATTAGCGGTCATTTCTTCGATTTGTGGTTGTGATGCGAGAATTTTATAGAGCGCAAATACATTGTCAGTAGTAGGGTCCTTTGGATCTTCCATTGGCGTACTATCGGTTTGTATGCCCATAATCTGCTTCCTCAATTGCTTGTCCGTTTGAAAAAGACTTATTAAATTTCCCTTGCTCTTACTCATTTTAGCGCCATCGGTACCGGGTATGTACATGGTTTCCTCTTGGACTTTACCTTCGGGCAATACAAATGTTTCTCCTAATTGGGCATGAAAACGGGAGGCTACATCGCGTGTCATTTCAATATGTTGCATTTGGTCTTTGCCAACGGGGACAATATTGGCATCGTACAATAAAATATCTGCAGCCATTAACATAGGGTAGCTAAAAAGGCCGGCATTTACATCGTCCAATCTATCGGCCTTATCTTTAAATGAATGTGCAAGTGTTAACCGTTGATATGGAAAAAAACAGCTTAGGTACCAAGATAGTTCGGTAGTTTGCGGTACATCACTCTGTCTGTAAAACACGGTGTTCGCTATGTCCAATCCGAATGCAAGCCATGTAGCTGCAACAGCATAGGTATTATGACGTAATTCTTTGCCATTTTTTATTTGTGTTAACGAATGCATATCTGCAATGAAGAGAAAAGATTCGTTAGTAGGGTCATTAGCCATTTCGATTGCAGGCATAATTGCTCCCAGAATATTTCCTAAATGAGGGGTTCCCGTACTTTGAATGCCGGTTAAAATTCTTGCCATTTACATTATTTCTAAGTTCGCAAAGGTAAAACAAATACAAAAAAATTAACCTAATTAAGTACTTTTGATTTATGTTTAGAATGTTCATACAAGCCGGGCAAACGTTATACCGAATTTGGTTTTATATTTTAGTAGCTGTACCTATCCTAATCTTTTTACCATTTCTTGTAATTTTTGCTTCTAAAGAGGATTGGTATCCCCAATTTTTTTGGATGGCCCGTAATCTGTGGGCAAAACCAATTCTTTATGGAATGGGCTGTTGGCCCAAAGTCAAATATAAGGAGCGCTTGGTAAAAATGAAAAGTTATATGTTGGTAGCGAATCATACCAGTATGCTCGATATTATGCTCATGCTAGTGGTTAGTCGTAACCCATTCGTATTCGTAGGTAAAAAGGAATTAGTAAAAATACCCTTATTCGGTTTTTTCTATAAACGGGTTTGTATTATGGTAGATAGAGATGATACCCAAAGCAGAACAGGGGTGTATAGAAGAGCACAAAAACGGCTGCAACAGGGGTTGAGTATTTGTATTTTTCCTGAAGGGGGCGTGCCGGAAGAACATATTCTACTCGATCAATTTAAAGATGGGGCTTTCAAAATGGCTATTGCCCATAAAATACCTGTTGTACCTATTACTTTTTATGATAACAAAAGACGATTTTCATTTACTTTTTTCAGTGGTGGTCCAGGTCAGTGTAGGGCCAAACTTCATAAATTTATTTCAACGCAAGATTTGAAAGAAGCTAAAAAGGCGCAATTAAGAAACGAGGTGCGGAATCTGATTCTCCACGATCTAAAAAAGAAGGCGCCTAAAAACAAGCTGGTTAAAATTTATAGTTGATTCCACTATAGATACCTATCGAATAAGGTCGAAAGGTCCCATTGATTTCTGAAAAAGTATTTAGCTGGTATTTAAAAATAGGTTCTAAGTTAAAATGTATTTTTGGAGACAATTTGTAACCAAAGCCTACACCCATATTGGCGCTAAAATTTAAATCGTTTACATTATTGGCTTCACCTATTTCGGTTGTTAATTCTCCAGCTGTCAAGGACACCGCATTGTCGATTAGTACAAGCGAACTAATACCACCAATAATATTAACCCCGAATTTATTGTCGATTAAAGCATAGTTTAATTCAACGGGTAATTCCAGATAGCCTATCTGTTGAGACATATAGCCTTCTCTTGTAGGGCTTTTAGCAGTAACGTCGAATGCCGAATTAGCGGTGCTGTATTTATCGGAAGTTACTTTATTACTTGAAATGGTTAGCGTATTCGAGGTTTCTGCATAGTCAATTGTGGCCAACTGACCATTACTGGATATTGAATTTAGTGATGATGAAAATGCAACGTCTTCGGTGTCATATCCGTAATCTACTTTATTGATGCCTGAACGTATGGTCAGTTTTTTCGATACTTTGTAAGCAACGGAAACACCATAACTCATGTTGATATTGCCTGATTTCGAATTTGGAGTGAATATAGAATTTACAGGAGATCCTTTTCCGACGGCATTAAAATAGACTGGGGCGATATTTGGCCCAGCAGACCACTTGTTGCTTATTAGTTGCTGTTTTTTTGGTTCATCTCGATTTTCTATTTCCTCAAAAATCGATTTTTTGATTGGATCAGTTTCATCTAGAGGTTCGTTCGAAACTTCATTCAACGCTACCCCCGTAGTAACCTTCAAATTATTTAAATCCAATTGGTTTGTAAAGTTGCCCTTATTCGCTATACCCGCTTCTTTTTTGAAAGTTTCAGAAGATGGAAGTGGCTCCTTCGAATGATTATTGTTATTTGTATTCTTTGATCCAGTTCCTGCTATTAATGTATTTCTGTTGGTGTCCGTTTTCTCAAGAGTTTCTTGATTATGAACTTTAGAATTCTTGGAATTCGACTCGTTTGTATGAGTGCTTTTATCTACAACTTGAATGTTTTGGGTTGATTTTGCTTGCTTTTTGACATCTTTGTCAACTTTAGCGTAGGTATTACTAGATTCTTCAATAGATTTTTCTACTAAGGGTTTTTCTGTAGTATCAATCGAATCAATTCCTGTCTCTTCTTTTGAAGTTGGTGATGTATCCTTTTGCTCTTCAGTCGGTGTTTCAGTATCTACTATGATTTCGTTCGAAATAGGATTGTCAGAAAACGGATAAAATAATAAAAGTCCTATGGCCAGTACCGCGGCTATACCTCCTATTTGCCACCAAATGGGTATAATTCGCTTCTTTCTCTTATTATCCAAAGACGCGTTTATCGCCCTCCAAACCTTATCATCAGGTGTTTGTTTGAAGTCCGAGAGTTTATCTTGGAAAAGTTCGTCTAATTTTTTCTTCTGCATCTACTACGATTTCAGTTTACAATCCAGCGGATTATAAAAAATGTGTTGTTATTAAAATTAGGACCCCAACTATTGATTGGGATACCTTTGTTTCTATTTTTTCTTTCAATAATATACGTGCCCGGGCAAGGTTCGATTTTGAGGTGCCAATGGAGGTCCCTAATATTTCGCTAATTTCTTTATGGGTGTGCCCATCTAAAACATATAAATTGAACGTTGCACGATACTTGTTCGGCAATTCTTGTATATAGCCCAATAGCGATTGTAAATTTATATCACTAAAAGCATCATCAACCGTAACTTCCTCTTCCGTGTTTTCTGAAACTACGTTCAAATACTCTTCCTTCCTATATTTCTGAAGGGCGGTGTTTACAGTAATCCTCTTCATCCACCCTTCAAAAGAGCCTTTATTTTGAAACTGACCTATTTTCTCAAAAATGGTCATAAAACTATCGTGTAGGTTGTCCTCTGCCTGGGTTTTAGAATTAGAGTATTTAAGGCAAATACCAAAGAGGGTGGTGGCATAGGCTCTGTATAAAAGTTCCTGTGCTTTTCTATCTCCTTTTTTACAATTATGTATGAGCTCTTCTAGACCCACAAATGGTTGGGTATTTTAAGGTTTGTTTACAGGAACGACCATTTCAATGTATTGTGCCTCTCCCTCGCTATTATCTCCAGTGTAAAACTTAAAAGTATAGGGGTCGGTATAGATTACTTTAAAGTTGAAAGATGCTGATTGTTCGGTTATTACTTGTGCACAATCATCAAAATCTGTTCTTACCGTTCCAATTGCGATTACATTTCTCACTGTCAATGAATCTTTTATAACGTCAAAACCTTCATAATACGTGCAATTATCAGGTTTTAAGTAACGTACAGAAATCTCATAGGTTTGATTGAGGTCAAAAGATTCAGGTACTTCTGCATCGATAATTTCCAATGCGGTAAAATGAAAATTGGGACCATCATCATCAATAGAGCAACCAGTGCATATGAATGCCAGGACAACAGCCAGGAGCATAAATTTATTCTTCATCATACAAATTTTGTTTATAAGATGAAAATCAAATGCAATGGTTGCGTAAGGGCAACCTATGTTTATTTAAACGAAACTGAATTTAAGCATTCAATGCATTAATGGCTTCTCTTATTTTGCCATCTAATTCCTCGAAAAGTTCAGGATTATCTAAAAGTAGATTTTTTACGGCATCACGACCTTGACCAAGTTTTGTGTCGCCATAACTGAACCAAGAACCGCTCTTCTTAATGATTTCGTATTCAACACCAAGATCTATAACTTCACCAACTTTTGAAATTCCCTCACCATACATTATATCAAATTCTGTAGTACGAAACGGCGGAGCGACTTTGTTCTTCACAACCTTGACCCTGGTTTTATTTCCTTGCACGTTACCGTCTGTATCTTTTATTTGTGTGGACCGTCTAATGTCCAATCGTACAGAGGCATAAAATTTAAGGGCATTACCACCTGTTGTGGTTTCTGGATTGCCGAACATGACGCCAATCTTTTCACGTAATTGGTTGATGAATATAACCGTACAATGGGTTTTACTGATCGATCCGGTAAGTTTTCTTAGTGCTTGTGACATTAATCGTGCATGAAGCCCCATTTTGGAGTCTCCCATTTCACCTTCAATTTCACTTTTCGGAGTCAATGCGGCAACTGAATCTATTACCACAATATCAATTGCTCCTGAACGAATTAAATTGTCGGCAATCTCCAAACCTTGCTCACCATTATCTGGTTGTGAAATAATCAAGTTATCGATATCAACACCTAATTTTTGAGCATAAAAACGGTCAAAAGCATGTTCTGCATCAATAAATGCAGCGATACCACCATTTTTTTGTGCTTCTGCTATCGCATGTAATGTCAATGTCGTTTTACCCGATGATTCCGGTCCGTATATTTCAATAACACGCCCTCTTGGGTAACCCCCTACACCTAAGGCTATATCTAATCCTAATGAGCCGGAAGGAATTACTTCTACATCGGCAACAACACTATCGCCCATTTTCATTACGGCGCCCTTTCCATAGGTCTTATCCATTTTGTCAAGGGTTAACTTTAATGCTTTTAATTTCGCTTCTTTTTCGGAACTCATTTTTTGAATTTTAGGAATGCTAAATTACCATTTCTTTTTTGATTTGAATAATATTATAAGGTATTACGCAACCATTTTGAACATTTACTATCTATTAAAAAACAGAAGATTTTCAATTTGGTATACTTCGCTGATTTTAGTGGCAGCGACCTCTGGTGGCTATCTCCTTTTTTGTGTTCTGAAAGAATGCTATGAAAAAGAAAAAATGGAATAGTCGATAAAGAGCTCTGTGTATAACAGAGCTCTTTTTTTATTTCAAATCAGGTTGCTATGGTTAATAAGGCACTATTTTTCTAATTTATCCGTACTTTTGCGGCTAATTTATTTTTAACCTTTCTGCCCTATGGCAGGCTTAAATATTAGTATAGCATGCAACTGTACAATACCTTAAGTGCAAAGGAGAGGGCGGCTTTAATCGAAGAAGCCGGTAAGGAACGACTTACGATCTCTTTCTATACATATGCACATATCGGAAATACCGAATTATTTAGAAATCATCTTTTTATCAATTGGAACGAAATGGATGTGTTAGGTCGCATTTACGTCGCTCATGAAGGCATTAATGCCCAACTTTCTGTTCCTGCTGAAAATTTCAATGTTTTTAAAAAGCATTTGGACAGTATTACATTCCTGGAAAATGTACGTCTTAACATTGCCATTGAGCAAGACAATCTCTCTTTTTTGAAGTTGAAGGTCAAAGTGCGCCATAAGATTGTTGCTGATGGTTTGAATGATGATAGTTTTGATGTTACGAACAAAGGCATACACGTAGATGCCGAGAAATTTAATGAACTTATTGAAGACCCTGATACCGTTCTGGTTGACATGCGAAATCACTATGAAAGCGAAATCGGCCATTTTAAAAATGCAGTGACCCCAGATGTAGATACTTTTCGGGATTCATTGGATATCATTGAAAAGGATTTAGCCGACCATAAAAAGGATAAAAAGTTGGTGATGTATTGTACGGGCGGTATCCGCTGTGAGAAGGCCAGTGCCTACTACAAACACAAAGGCTTCGAACAAGTGTATCAGTTGGAGGGCGGAATTATTGAATACGCCAGACAAGTCGAAAATAAGAAGCTGGAAAATAAATTTAGGGGTAAAAACTTTGTTTTTGACCACAGACGAGGGGAGCGAATTAGCGATGATGTCATTGCAAACTGTCATCAATGTGGAGAACCTTGTGATGAACATGTAAACTGCGCCAACAAAGCCTGTCATTTATTGTTTATTCAGTGCGAAGCGTGTGCCGAAAAAATGAATAATTGTTGCTCGGATGCTTGTAAAGAGGTGCATGAATTACCTTTCGAAGAACAAAAAGCGTTGAGAAAAGGAAAAGTAGTCAGTAATAAAATTTTTAAAAAAGGACGGTCAGAGGTATTGAAATTCAAAAAGTGAGATTCGTTTTGGCAATCAACGCCAGTGATTGTACCAGATTCATATTTTAAAGGGTTGGTTTTTAATGAAATTGCCGTGATTTTTAGAAGCACTTTCTAAGGTTCAAGGTAAATAATATCGTGACTGCTCAAATCAGTTGCCATTAACTTACCTTTTATTTCACATTAAAAAAATAGTATCTTTACCTATAAGTTTTTTATGAACCTTTTTTGGTGAATTTATAAAAATTCGGCCAAATCAATATATATAATATGGGTTGTAGTAGTTGTTCTACCGGTAAGGATGGACAACCAAAGGGATGCAAGAATAACGGTACTTGCGGTACAGATGGTTGCAATAAATTGACAGTTTTCGACTGGCTCTCAAATATGTCGCTTCCCAATGGGGAACGACCATTCGATTTTGTTGAAGTACGATTTAAGAATAGTAGAAAGGAGTTTTTTCAAAATACCGAGAATCTTTCTCTTTCCATTGGTGATATAGTTGCCACACAGGCCCAATCAGGTCATGACATTGGTATGGTGACGCTTACAGGTGAACTGGTTCGCGTGCAAATGAAGCGAAAGAAAGAATCTTTCACTAATCCAGATGCACCTAAAGTTTATCGAAAGGCTAGTCAAAAGGATATCGATATTTGGCAAAAATGTCGTGATAGGGAAGAAGAAATTAAAAAACGTGCACGTGAAATTGCCATCATATTAAAACTTCAAATGAAGATTTCTGATGTGGAATTTCAAGGAGATGGCTCTAAAGCTACCTTTTATTATACAGCTGATGAGCGTGTTGATTTTCGTCAGCTAATCAAAGATATGGCCAAAGCATTCGGTATTCGAATCGAAATGCGTCAAATAGGCTATCGCCAAGAAGCACAAAGATTAGGTGGTATTGGATCGTGTGGTAGAGAATTATGTTGTTCTACATGGCTTACCGATTTTAGGTCTGTAAGTACCTCTGCGGCTCGCTATCAACAATTATCGCTAAATCCACAAAAACTTGCCGGGCAATGTGGAAAACTTAAATGTTGTTTGAATTACGAGCTAGATGTGTATTTGGATGCACTTAAGGATTTTCCTTCCCAAGACACCAAATTATTTACGGAGAAGGGACTCGCTTTTTGTCAGAAAACCGATATCTTCAAAGAAATGCTGTGGTTTTCTTACAAAGATGATCCAGGTAACTGGCACGTACTTTCTAAAGATCAAGTAAATGAGATTCTAGATAAGAATAAAAAGAAAGAGAAAGTCGCTAGCTTAGAAATGTACGCAATGGAAATTGTGGTGGAGGAAAAAGTTGTTTTTGAAAATGTAGTTGGGCAAGATAGCCTTACGCGTTTCGATAGGCCTAAGGGCAGTGGAAACAGAAACAAAAATAAGAACAGAAACCGAAATAAGAACAAGAACAGAAACCGTAAACGAAATCAAAAGAATGCGTAATTTATCTTGTTGTTTTTTAGCACTGGTATTAATTGCTTCTTGCGAAACCAATATTGTAAAATCAGAATACCTGTCTTTGAAAGATGGTGTGTGGAACAAGGACAACGTACTTCAGTTTTCGTTTGCTGAGATGGATACGGTTGATGCACACGATATATTCATCAATGTTCGAAACGATAATACCTTTCCTTACAGTAATTTATTTTTAATCGCGGCAATTACTACGCCTGAGGGTGAAGTGACAAAAGATACTTTAGAATATGCCATGTCATTACCTGACGGTACTTGGTTGGGAAAAGGAAGTGGCAGTATCAAGGAGAATAAATTATGGTATAAGGAAAACATCGTTTTTTCATCTTCTGGCGTATATACTATTGAAGTTTCACAAGCAATGCGTAAAAATGGTAATGTTTCAGGAATTATGGGTCTTGAAGGGATTACAGATGTAGGTATAGAAGTTATTAAAAGCACCCCCTAAATTATGGCAAAAGCGGTAAAGAAAGGTACAACTAACAAATTCTCTAAATTCATTCTGTGGTTTTGGATTTTATTCGCCTCAGGCATCGCCTTTGTGGCATTGATTTTTTTATCTGCTTCTTGGGGATTGTTCGGGGAATTGCCTCCCTATGAATATTTAGAAAATCCTCAAACTAATTTAGCATCACAAATAATTTCTTCAGATGGTAATCTGTTAGGTAAATTCTATTTGGACGATAACCGTACCGACGTAAAGTTTGAGGACTTACCCGATAATTTGGTCAATGCTTTGATCGCAACGGAAGACGCTCGGTTTAGGGGTCATTCTGGTATTGATGCACGTGGTACTATTAGGGCATTTGCATTTTTGGGAAGCAAAGGTGGGGCGAGTACCATTTCGCAACAATTGGCACGTCAACTTTTTGTAGGGGTGCGGTCTAGAAGTAAGTTTGACGCTATTAAGCAAAAAATTAAAGAATGGGTATTGGCGATTCGACTAGAACGTAGTTACACCAAAGAAGAGATTATAAGTATGTATTTTAATATTTATGATTTCGGTAATAATGCCGATGGTATCCGTTCTGCAGCTCGAATTTATTTTGGCAAGGAACCAAAAGACTTAAAAACGGAAGAGTCGGCGATGTTAGTGGGCATGTTTAAAAACTCATCACTATTCAATCCCCTTCGAAGAGAAGAAATGGTAAAGACCCGTAGGGATGTCGTTTTGGCCCAAATGGCAAAATACGATTATATTACCGAGGAGGAGAAAGACTCCCTTCAGGCTACCAAAATGGACATCAATTATAATCCAGAAAACCATAGAGAAGGGTTGGCGACCTATTTTAGAATGTATTTACAAGGTTTTATGAAGAGCTGGATAGATAAGAATCCTAAACCGGCTATGGAAGGCGACCGTGATCGCTACAACCTTTATTTAGATGGGCTGAAGATATATACGACCATTGATTCTAAAATGCAGGCCAACGCCGAAGAAGCCGTGGATCAACATATGGCTAGATTACAAGCCGAATTTTTTAATCAAAACACTCCAGAGAGAAATAAAACAGCTCCTTTTTTGGATATTGATAGTAAAGAAATTAAATCCATAATGGAGCGCGCTATGAAAAGGTCAGAGCGTTGGAGGATAATGAAAGAGAAAGGAATTTCTGAAGAGCAAATAAAAAAATCTTTTTCAAAAAAAACTGAGATGACGGTATTTGATTGGAAAAGTGATACTAAGGAAAAGGATACCATTATGACCCCAATGGATTCGATAAGATATTATAAAACATTCTTGAGAACAGCTATGATGTCTATGGAACCGCAAACTGGTCATGTAAAGGCCTGGGTTGGAGGTGTAGATTACAAGCATTTTCAATATGATAATGTGTTCCAAGGTGCTATTCAAGCAGGTTCCACTTTTAAGCCTTTTGTATATGCAGCGGCTATAGATCAATTAAGACTTTCTCCTTGTGATAAACTACCAGACACAGAATATTGGATTGAAGCAGGAAAGCATGGAAATATGGAGGCTTGGGGTCCAAAAAATGCTAATGGAAAATATTCTGGTAAGGATATGACTTTAAAATATGCATTGGCAAATTCTGTAAATACAGTAACTGCGCAATTGATTGATATGGTAGGACCGAAATCTGTAGTAAATATTACTAATAATCTAGGGTTTTCAAGAGAAATTCCTTCCGTACCGTCAATTGCATTGGGTACTGCTGATGTTAATGTATATGAAATGGTTGGTGCGTATGGGATGTTTGCTAATGAAGGTGTTTATGTAAAACCGGTTATGGTTACACGTATAGAGGACAAAAACGGCACTGTACTTTATGAATATGTACCCGAAACAAAAGATGTACTAAGCAAGGAAGTATCGTATGCTATGATTAATTTAATGGAAGGAGTTACCGAAATAGGTGGTGGATCTAGATTGCGTCATAATTTTAATAAAAACAGTACCTTATATAAGGAAATTATGACTGGTTACCCTTATAAACTCACTAATTCAATTGCGGGAAAAACAGGAACGACCCAAAACAATAGTGATGGTTGGTTTATAGGATTTGTACCAAATTTAGTGACTGGTGTTTGGGTTGGTGGAGAAGACAAACCTATTCATTTTGATAGAACTGCTTATGGACAAGGGGCTTCTATGGCGCTACCTATATGGGGATTGTACATGACAAAGAATTATGCGGATGAAACTTTAGGAATTTCAAAAGAAGATTTTGAAAAACCTGAGGATATGTCCATAGAAATTGATTGTGATAAATTCGCTGCTGGTATGGTGAAAGACAATGATATAGAAGACGATTTGGAGGATTTGGATTTTTAGGATTTATAATTGAAAGAGAATAAAAAGGTCTTGGTGAATGCCAAGGCCTTTTTTTGTTTAATCCCATTTAAAATCGGTATTTTAGTAAGAAGATAATATATTATAAAATGATACGTAAAACAGTAACAAATGTAACTGAAGCTTTGGCTGGAGTAAAGGATGGAATGACCTTTATGCTGGGAGGGTTCGGTCTTTGCGGCATTCCTGAAAATGCTATTAGCGAATTGGTAAAGATTGGAGTTAAAAATGTGACCTGCATTTCTAATAATGCAGGCGT
>Ga0114916_1001138_pt1 | contig 15712 bp, 17 predicted proteins | sample MalvirAntarct_66_FD_83501 | JGI IMG/M metagenome (GOLD analysis project Ga0114916, IMG submission 83501) | Marine viral communities from the Global Malaspina Expedition - Malaspina viral metaG Antarct_66 | ecosystem: Environmental > Aquatic > Marine > Oceanic | place: West Anvers Island... | reverse complement strand
TTTATGATTTATATGGCATATAGTTTTTTAAGAACCATGTAATTTTGCAGACGCTAAAAATAAACAGTTGTTGAAAGATTTGATCATAGCGGCACTTTGGAGCATCTCACCATTGGGAGAGGCTAAGGTTGGTATACCCTATGGTCTTTTAAATGGAGTTAATATTTACTTGGTATTGGTGGTTTGTTTTTTAGCCAATGTTTTGGTCTTTCCAATTATGATGTTCTTTTTAAATACGATCAATAGGTCATTGCTACGGTGGCATGTGTATAAAAAAAGTGCACTGTTTATCGCTAGAAGGGCGAAAACCGGATCCGGAGATCAGATAAAGAAGTATGGTTTTTACGGCCTTATATTTTTTGTCATGTTACCAATTCCAGGGACTGGGGTTTATGCTGGTAGTATCGCAAGTTACCTATTCAACATCGAAAGGAAAAAAGCCTTTGTAGCTAATACCATTGGTATATTTTTATCTTCCTTGATCGTTTGGGCAACTACCTTATTGACCATGAAAGGTATGGGGTAAAATTTTATTATCTTCTTTGTGTCTTCTTATATTTTGTGAATAACTATACCCATTAATAGTTTTAATACCAAACTAAGCCTTTTAAATTTGCAGCTTTTTTGTGCTATGGATACCCTTAAAATTGGTGATAAACTATATAATGTTGAGCAGAATGGTTTCAATGATTTTGCTCGATATTCTTTCTCGGAAGTAGTACGTTTAACCGAAACATTGGCCGTCCTGAAAAACGGTGTTCGACTTATAAATAGGCCTAAACAATCTTACATAATGGAGGATGTTGGCTATTCTGTTTCACGAAATAAAGGTACGCACTGGCATATCGTCTCAATCAAGGCGATTCGAAATGCTCAAATTGAAAATGAGAAAATTAAAATTCATGATTGGTTTGCCTCCAAACAATTTACGTTGAAGGAAAAACGACATATTTATCAATTGTTCAATGCCGAGGAATCTACATAGCATGGCGATTGAGTTATAGTTGTTACTAGAAATGAATACGTCGCTTATTTATTTAAAAACCTTTATTATCTTTGCTTTGTTGTGTTGTGCCTCAGAATACATTTGAGGCAATTGTGTTTATCAGGTAACACTGATAGAACCCAATGAAAGGCTTTCCATAATGGGAGGCTTTTTTTGTTTTTAAGCTATAGTTTGTGTATAACATAGTGTACCAATGAAGCTGCCAGTTTTGCTGTTTGGTCATCTATGTCATAATTGGGATTTAACTCTACCACGTCCAATCCTAACAATTTACCCGATTCAATAATCAATTTAAGACTTTCAATTACAACATCTGGCGAGAATCCCATAGGGGAAGCGGCACTAACACCTGGTGCGAAAGCCGAAGAAAAACCGTCTAAATCTATGGTTGTGTATAAGTAGTCGACATCTTCCAAGAACTGAATCAGCCTTAATTGAACATGCTCCAAATAATTCATGCTAAAATGTTTCCTCAATAGATAGTTTGCTTGTCGAGACTCTGCAAAATCAAATAGGTTTTTGGTATTCGCATCTTTTCGAATACCTAAGGCCATGTATTTAATCGACTCGTTTTTAGCCTCATGTTCTAAAGCGATCTGGTAAAAAGGTGTTCCTGACGTATTACCTTCGGTATTCGGTCTGAAATCAAAATGGGCATCAAAATTTATAATGCCTAATTTTTCACCATCTTTCAAGTGTTGAGTCAATCCATTATAATGACCATAAGCTAGATCATGACTACCCCCTATGATAATTGGAATGGTATTATTGTTCAGAAAAAAATTAACAGCGGTACTCAATTCAAGCTGCAGATCTTCTAAGTTTTGATTTTGGCATTCAAGATTTCCAAAATCAATTAATCGTGTTTCCTCTGTTAGATGGTTCGACAATTTTCCCAATTGTTTACGTATGGCATTTGGACCCAGTGCGGCACCCACTCGGCCTAAATTTCTACGTACCCCTTCATCACTGGCATATCCTAATAATGCAAAAGTTTTATGCCCGTTTGCCTCTAGGGGTTCATAGATACTGGAAAAGATAACTTTTTCATGTAAGTAATGTTTTTGGTCAGAAGACCGACCGATCCAATTTTCCTTATTTGCAAGCGTATTAATGGCCATGTAATTCTTAAATATATTTGGATATTAAAATCTAGATTCTACTACCTACTCATATTATGATAAAAAAATAAATCTAAATAAAACATTTAACAATAGGGTAAAAGTGATGTTAATCTCACAAAACAATAAATTTTAAAACCTTTAGGGTAATTTCATACGGATAAGGTGAGTCATCTAACGTTGGTTTTCTAAAATAATCCCTCTATAATAGATTCTTCTACAACGTTCGGAATTGTAACTTTTAACTCTTTGGTTTTTTTCATTTCTCTTTCGATAGCAAAAATAGCTTCTTTGTTTCGTGCCCAACTTCGTCTGGCAATACCATTATTTACATCATAAAACAACATGTCTTTGAGCTTTCGCTGTGCCTCTTTAGTTCCATCTAGCACCATGCCGAACCCGCCATTGGTGACTTCTCCCCAACCAACACCACCACCATTGTGTATAGACACCCAAGTAGCCCCTCTAAAACTGTCACCGATAACATTGTGAATAGCCATGTCGGCCGTAAACTTACTGCCATCATAAATATTGCTTGTTTCGCGATAAGGGGAATCGGTACCGCTAACGTCATGATGATCTCTTCCTAAAATAACAGGAGCGCTTATTTCGCCTTTTTTTATAGCTTCATTAAAAGCCAATGCAATTTCTGCTCTGCCCTGTGCGTCGGCATACAAGATTCTGGCTTTAGAGCCAACGACCAACTTATTTTGTTCCGCTTCGGATATCCATTTAATATTATCCCGTAATTGCTGTTGAATTTCGGTGGGAGCTTCTTTCTCTATTTTTCGTAAAGTGTGTAATGCCAATGCATCTGTCTTACGCAGATCGTCTATGCTGCCAGAGGAGCAAACCCATCTAAAGGGACCAAAACCATAATCGAAACACATGGGGCCTAAAATATCCTGAACATACGAAGGATATTTAAAATCGATAGTATTAGGAGCCATGACATCGGCACCAGCTTTGGAAGCCTCCAGTAGAAAAGCATTGCCGTAATCAAAAAAATAGGTACCTAATGTGGTATGTAGGTTGATGGCCGCTGCATGTCTGCGTAATGATTCCTGCACTTGCGTTTTAAACTGATCGGGATCTTTGTTCATCATTGAATTCGCTGCTTCAAAAGACAACCCGACAGGGTAATAACCACCTGCCCATGGATTATGTAATGAGGTCTGATCCGAACCTAAGTGAATATAAATACGCTCTTTATAAAATCGTTCCCAGACATCAACGATATTGCCAATAAACGCCAATGAGACAACTTCATTTGCTGCTTTGGCTTTTTTTGTTCTGGTAACCAAAGTATCCAAATTGTCTATCAATACATCTACCCAACCTTGTTCAAATCTTTTCTTGGCCGCAAGTGGATTTACCTCCGCACAAACGGTAATGCATCCGGCTATATTTCCAGCTTTCGGTTGTGCGCCGCTCATACCGCCTAAACCTGCGGTAAGAAATATCTTGCCAGCGGGCGATTCTTCAGTTGACAACACTTTTCTAAATGCATTCATCACGGTAATCGCAGTACCGTGAACAATACCTTGCGGACCAATATACATATAGGAGCCGGCTGTCATTTGGCCATATTGAGTAACACCAAGTGCATTGAATTTTTCCCAGTCATCCTGTTTTGAGTAATTTGGAATCATCATTCCGTTTGTAACAACAACCCTTGGCGCTTCCTTAGATGAAGGAAATAGACCCATAGGATGACCAGAATACATGTGCAAGGTCTGTTCATCGGTCATTTCAGACAGGTATTGCATCGTTAGTAGATACTGTGCCCAGTTTTGAAATACCGCACCATTACCGCCATAGGTTATTAATTCTTGCGGATGCTGTGCTACGGCAGGGTCTAAGTTATTTTGTATCATTAGCATGATAGCGGCAGCATGGGTAGTCTTTGCCGGATATTCGGAAATGGGACGCGCATACATTTCATATGATGGTTGAAAACGATACATATAAATACGTCCATAGGTCAGTAATTCTTCTGCGAATTCAGGAGCTAAGACAGAATGCCAATCGGAAGGAAAATAGCGTAACGCATTTCTGATTGCCAATTGTTTTTCGCTATTGGATAGTATCTGCTTCCGGTTTGGGGCGTGGCTGACTGTCGATAAACGCTCTTTTTTTCTAGGAAGTTCATTTGGTATTCCAGATAGTATGTGTGCTTTAAAATCCATGTTATTTTTTTGAACAGTGAATGCATGCTAGAAAAGATAAAAAAGGTTCTTAAGCCTAATTGTTCTTCTAACTACTAAGTATGTTTGTCATAAACCAGTTTCCCATTTTTCCAAACCATACATGGTTTTAAATTACCTTGGTTATATAAAATGTCTTGGTAATTATCACTATGAAAAGCCACAAAGTCTGCTAGTCTACCGGCTTCTAATTTTCCGCGATCATCAAGTTTCAGAGCTTCTGCGGCCCTAAAAGTAATTCCTGACAATACTTCTGCATTGGTCAATTTTTGAAACGTCCCGAGGATACTGGCTTGTGTCAATAAATCACCCATGGGAGCTGAACCAGGGTTGTGGTCACTTGCGATAGCAACTGATGCGCCGGCATCCAGTAATTTGCGGGCCGGTGTAAAATTGCAGCCCAAACCAAGAGATGCACCAGGTAACGCCACCGATATCGTATTACTTTTTGCCAAAAATGCTATTTCCTTTTCTGTACTCGCTTCTAAATGGTCGGCGCTGACAGCATTGAAATCAACGGCGACTTGGCTTCCGCCAGGTGTAAATTGGTCAGCATGAACGGTAATATAAAACCCCATACTAATAGCCTTTTCGAAATAATCTTTAATGTCTTGCGATGAGAAGGCACTTTCTTCAATAAAGGCATCTATTCGATGGGTTAAATTCTCTTCTTTGAGTATAGGAAACAATCGCTCGCTTATTTCCGTTAAGTAAGCTGTTTCGTTACCATCAAAATCTTTAGGTAACATATGTGCTGCGAGGCATGTAGGTATTAAATCTGACAGGCTCGTGGAACTTGCTTCCTTGATGGCCCTGAGCATTTTTAGCTCTTCGTCGACAGTAAGTCCGTAGCCACTTTTGACTTCGATAGTAGTCGTGCCATTCTTAAGGTGTCGATTCGCTCTTTTGACAATACTTCTGGTTAACCCGACTTGTGTCGCTTTTCTGGTTTGGGTAACGGTATCCCAAATACCACCACCGGCTCGGGCGATTTCTAAATATGATTTTCCGGCATTTCGCATGGCATAATCCGTGGCCCGAGAACCTCCAAAACAAATATGGGTATGGCAATCTATGAAACCCGGTAAGCACACATGATTACCACGTAAAAGGTGAATGTTCGAATCAGGATGCTGAGATTTTAGTACTTCGAAAGTACCAATAGCTTGAATCTTATCATTTTTAATTAGAACGCCGCCTTCTGCTATAATAGGAAGTGCGTCATCGTTTAACGCTCCTTTTAAAGGCAACCCGGTCATGGGAATTATTTGCTTAAACGGACCTATAAGGGTTAATTTTTCCATGTTCTTAGTAGTTTTCGAATTCTTCGGAATGCTTTGTTTGGAGTGATATATTATGCTGTTTCTGTACGCGATCGATAACGCTAATAATCGTTTTATTCTTGATCATGTGAATTCCCTTTTCGATGTCATCGGCAAAAATGCGATCTTTTTTGGCAAATGCCACTTGTTCGCGTACGGCATTATGAACTTCATCTAAATAGATACCTGATTTTAGTGGTTTTCGGAACTCAAATGCCTGTGCTGCGGTCAGTAATTCAATAGCCAATATTTTTACGACATTTTCTATGACCTGAAGTGCTTTTCTTGCGCCAATGGACCCCATACTAACATGGTCTTCTTGACCTAGGGATGTGGGAATACTATCGGCACTGGAGGGGAAACATAGCCCTTTATTTTCACTTGCCAGCGCTGCAGTGGTATACTGTAAAATCATGTAACCGGAATTTATTCCGGTATCGTTCATTAATAATTTAGGGACTCCTGGACTATTCCCTTCCAAGGCCAAATAAATACGTCTATCTGAAATATTACCTAATTCAGATGCGGCCAAACAAGCATAATCTAGGGCCATAGCCAGGGGTTGACCATGAAAATTACCTCCACTTATGGTCAGTTCTTCATCAATGATTACAGGATTATCGGTTACCGAATTTAACTCTACTTCCAACAATTCCTTTAGATGCAACCATGCCGTTCGAGATGCACCATGCACTTGCGGAATACACCGAATGGAATAGGGGTCCTGTACTTTTTCACAATCTACGTGTGCTTCCATAATTTCAGAACCCTTCAATAATTTTTTCACTCTTTTTGCTACGTGGACATTTCCTTTAAAAGGGCGAAGCGCATGAAGCTCATTATAAAAGGGCTTAACCGAGCCTTGTAAGCCTTCTATCATCATAGCGCCAATAATATCGGCTTGGGCTAACAACGAATGTAGTTGTGAAACCACTTTCACTCCATGTGCGGCAATAAATTGTGTGCCGTTGATGAGGGCTAGTCCTTCTTTCGGACCTAAGGCGATTGGTTCCAATCCGGTTCTTTTAAAAAGAACTTCTGTGGTTATGGTTTCATTTTGATATTCAACCTTGCCCATACCTATTAAAGGAAGAAACAGGTGTGACAGTGGTGCCAAGTCTCCCGACGCACCCACTGAACCTTGGCAGGGCACTACCGGAATGGCGTCGTTTTCAATATGCCATATAATTCTCTTCAGGGTATGTAAAGCGATACCCGAAAATCCTTTTGCCAATGATTGAGCTTTAAGTATCAACATTAATTTTGCTATATCCTTCTTGATGGGTTCACCAACACCGACACTATGACTTTGAAGTATGTTGGTCTGTAATACATTCGTTTCCGATTTCGATATCTTGGTGGTACACAGTGGTCCGAAGCCTGTATTGATACCGTATACGGGATGACCTTTGTCAACTATTTTTTGAACAATACCCCAACTTTGGCGAATTTTATATTGGGTATCTTCCGAAAGTTCCATGGTGATTTTGTCAGTGGCAATTTCCAATGCTTTGCCGGCGGTCAACCAATCTTCCCCTATTTTAAATACACTTTTTTTCATGCCGTAACTGTCTGTAGATTGATTTTAAAATTAATACCTATTTTTGATACTTACCAATATCAATATGATCATCATATAATAACTATGAGTAATCAAATAGAATTGCGTCACTTTACCTATTTTTTGGCCGTAGCACAAGAGCTTCATTTTAGGAAAGCAGCTGAAAAATTATTCATTTCTCAACCCGGACTTAGTCGACAAATTAGACAGATGGAGGAGATATTGGAAACGCAATTATTTGAAAGGAACAAAAAAAAGGTAGCATTGACACCGGCCGGGCATTATTTAAAGAAGGAAGTCGAGTATATATTCAATCATTTGGAAAATGTGGAAAGACAATTAAAGTTGGTGGGAGATGGCAGTAACGGTGAATTAAGAATAGGATTTTTAGGTTCAGCGATGCAAGAGGTGGTGCCGAAATTGCTATTACAAATCAAAGAAAAGTATCCTAAAGTAAAATCTACCTTAGAAGAACTTTCAAATTTTGCTCAAGTCGATGCCGTTTTAAATGACCAATTGGACATGGGTTTTGTACGATTATCGCGTGTACCCAATGACTTGCAGATGGAAACTGTTTATAGAGACACGTTCTCGTTGGTATTACCGGAACGTTACCCGATGATTACAAGGGAATTCGAAGGTATGCATCAATTTGTAAATGATGAATTTATTCTCTTTAGTCAAGCCTATAGTCCGTTGTACTATGATACGATTATGAGTATTTGTCAAGATGCCGGTTTTGCCCCTAAAATTTCACATAAATCAGTTCATGCCCATACGATCTTCAAATTGGTCGAAAACCACATGGGAATTGCTATTGTACCCACATCATTGCAGAATGGATTTCAAATGCGGGTAAAGTTTATTGAACTTAAGCATATACCACAGCGAGCGGAATTAGCCGTTATTTGGAAAAAGGAGCATACAAACCCTGTTTTGAAAAACTGCATGAAATTACTTTTGGGAGCCTAGTATCAAGTAGTGTTTATGGAAATTAAGCGCACTTTAGTAATTACCTAACATACATTGTATTTGCAATATGTTAATTTTATAGGTTAAAATGACAGTATGATATTTGATATAATAAGAAAGAGACGTTCGGTATTTCCGGCACAATATAATGATACACCTATTTCAAAGGCCGATATTGAAAAGGTACTTGAAGCTGGTAATTGGGCCCCTAACCATAAGTGTACAGAACCTTGGAGGTTTAAAGTGATTCAAGGCGATGCTAAAGGTAGATTAGGAACATTTTTATCTGAAAAATATGAAGAAGTGGATCCAAAGCCTAAGACAATGAAAATAAAAAAGCTGCAAGAGAATCCACAAAAGGCAAGCGCTATTATTGCAATTTGTATGCAGCGCGATATGAAAGAATCGTTACCGGAATGGGAAGAGGTCGCTGCAGTTGCCATGGCGGTACAAAACATGTGGTTGGTATGTACTGAAATGGGGATTGGGTCTTATTGGTCATCACCCGGACTCATAAATTACATGGGGGAGTTTTTAAACTTGGCGCGTGGTGAAAAATGCTTAGGCTTTTTTTATATGGGTAATTTCGACAATGAATTGTCCGATGGCAAACGCAACCCTATAGCGAATAAAACGGAATGGATTACCGAATAGTTTTAAGAAAAGAAAGGAAATAACGCTTCCTTATGATCCCATACCCTGGAAACAAATAGACCGAGGTAAATGATGGCGACCATGAATTTTATAAATGTTCCTGTCAAAAAACCTAAAAAGGAACCAAAAGCCGCTTTCGTAGCGGTTTTTTTATCTGCTTTATTCAATAATTCCCCTACTAAAGCGCCTATAAAAGGCCAAATAATTATGCCCAAGGGTCCGAATACAGGAAAAATAAGTGCTACAATCAATCCTATGGTTGTTCCAATGACACCGGCTTTGGTTCCACCGAATCTTTTAGTTCCCATGGCGGGTATCACATAATCAAATCCGAAAACGATTAAAGCAATTACCAAGGTTATTCCCAAGAATGTCCAATTCATTGCAATTGCATTGGTTGAATATACTAAAAGTAACCCTACCCAACTAATTGGGGGCCCAGGTAGAATGGGCAAGAAACTACCGAGTATACCTATGAGCATAAGAATAAAACCAAGTACTACTAATAATATATCCATCGCTATAATTGACTATTGTTTACTAGACTAAGATAGCGTTCAAAAGTTACATAGAATCAAGGAAAAGTATTTTTTAACTAAAAAATTAGTTTAAACTAAATATTTAGTTATATTTGAATATCAAACTAAAAGATTAGTTGAATGAAACAGTTGACAAAAGCAGAGGAAGAAGTAATGCAAATTTTATGGGAATTACAGAAATGCAATGTGGCTTCCATTATAGAAAAATTACCTGATCCAAAACCAGCCTATAACACTGTATCCACTATTGTGAGAATTCTAGAAAGTAAGGGGTTTGTTGATCACGAGCAAGAGGGGAAGGGGTACTTGTATTATCCGTTGGTGATGAAGTCAGATTATAGTAATCAATCTATAAACAAATTAGTAGACGGTTATTTTCAAGGGTCATTTAAGAGCATGGTATCTTTTTTTATGAAGAAGAACGATATGAGCCTGTCAGAATTGGAGTCGGTATTAAATGAAATTAAAAAGGAGAAACCATGATACAATACATACTTGAGTGCATTGCCTTTCAGCTTCTTTTCTTAGGGATCTATGATTTCTTTCTAAAAAGTGAGACCTTTTTTCAATGGAATAGGGTGTATTTATTAGGAACGTTTGTAGTGTCTTTGATTTTGCCTTGGGTGAAAATAGAGGCTTTGAAACAGCAGGTGCCGCAGACCTTTCTACAGTACCCTGAGTATTTATGGGGTTTGCAAAATGTAGGTGTTATTGTAAAGTCATCAGAAACTACTGGGTGGAATCTTTCTTGGCAAGAAGGAGTTTTGTACAGCGGTATGGTATTGTCGTTATTATTTTTCTTATTAAAAATTAGGCAACTGTATCTCTTACGAAAAAGTGGAACAAAAGTGCCATATCCGTTATTTACTCAGATAGTCATAATGAATAGCAACATTGCTTTTTCCTTCTTCGAATCGATTTTTATTGGTGATAAGCTATTGAAAAAGAAACATGACACCATAATTGCCCATGAATTGGTACATATACAACAAGGACATACGTACGATTTGTTATTCTTCGAGTTCATGCGAATTATAGGCTGGTTTAATCCCCTCGTTTATGTGTATCAAAATCGTATTTCAGAATTGCATGAATTCATAGCCGATGCACAGGTATCTAAAGAACATACCTCTGATCATTATGAACAATTATTATCTCAGGTTTTTCAAACCGAACATATATCATTCATCAATCAATTTTTTAATACATCATTAATCAAAAAACGAATCGTCATGTTACAAAAATCAAAATCAAAAAAGGTCTGGCAGTTGAAATATTTACTATTAGTGCCAATGGTGTTGGGGATGCTGTTGTACACAAGCTGTGAGATAGAATCAAAAACGAATGGAAAAGAAATCGTACCAATTGGTACTGATTTAACCTTGAATACAGGTCTCAATTTCTCTACTGTAGATGAAGTACCGGTTTTTCCAGATTGTGCAAATGTTGAAGATAAAAGAGGTTGTTTTAATGAAATGATGCAACAACACATCAGTAAGAATTTTTCATATCCTCAAGAAGCTCTGGAGGCCGGAATTGAAGGTAAGGTAAGTGTGCTGTTGACCATTGATGTGGATGGAAATGTTAATAATTTAAAAATGAAAGGACCAGACCCAATACTGGAAAAAGAAGTAGAACGCATCATTTTAAGTCTTCCAACAATGAAACCAGCCACTCATAAAGGAAAGGCGGTTAGTTTGCCTTATTCAATACCTATAGTTTTTAAATTGGATTATTTAGACTCTTCAAAGAAATTAAGTATAAATGAAGTTCCATTTGCTACTGTCGATGAAGTGCCAATCTTCCCAGGTTGTGAAGATGCAATTGACAAGCGTGCTTGTTTCAATGAGAAAATACAAAAACATATTGGTAAGAATTTTAATTATCCACAAGCAGCGCTAGATGCAGGTGTTGAAGGCAGGGTAAGTGTTCTATTTATGATTACTTCGAAAGGAACTATTGAAAATATTAAAATGCGTGGACCAGATAAACTGTTAGAAGATGAGGTAGGGCGTATTATTAAAAGATTACCAACAATGACACCTGGTAAAAATGAAGGTAAAGTTGTGAATGTTCCTTTCTCTATTCCGGTACAGTTTAAATTACAATAATTGCTCATCAAATGAACTTTCGTTCTATTACAATACCGTTAAAAAACCTATTTCAGGATTAAAGGAAGAATTCCATTTTTGCCAAAGAATAAACTCTTCAAAAAAATCGTAATTTCACCCGTAGAACAGGTGTAATGAAACGATTAATCTACTTTCTTCTTTTTTTAGGTGTTAGTTCTTGCTCGTTTTTTGAATCTAAGCAAAAAAGAACACAAGAGCTTATTAACGAGGAATTACGTCATATTGATTGGAACAGTGTAGATTCCTATCCATTTTTCTATACCTGTGATGAAGCGGTGACAAAGCAGCAACAAAAAATATGCTTTGAAGAAACCTTAATTTCCCATTTTCAAGAAACGTTGAACGATTTTGAATTTACACTCCTTGATAAAGAAAGTGAGACGGTCGACGTCATTTTTATAATTGATACTTTAGGGAGAATCAATGTTTCTGATATAGAAAAAGATGCATCGGTATTGAAACAAATGCCAGAATTTGACGGAGTCATTACCCAAAGCTTAAAGAATCTTCCTAAACTTGCACCCGCTTTAAAAAGAGGAATTCCGGTGAATACCAAATATCGCATTCCTGTTCAATTAAATACAAATTAATCATTTTGGCGAACGAGAAAATTATTTTGGGGATTGACCCTGGAACGACCATTATGGGGTTCGGACTTATAAAAGTGGTGGGTAAAAAAATGGAGTTCATACAAATGAACGAATTGTTACTTCAAAAATACAACGACCCGTATACCAAATTAAAACTAATTTTTGAAAGAACCATAGAATTGATCGATACGTATCACCCTGATGAAATTGCTATTGAGGCACCTTTTTTCGGTAAGAATGTACAGTCGATGCTTAAGCTTGGTAGAGCCCAAGGTGTTGCAATGGCCGCGGGACTTTCACGACAAATACCCATTACTGAATACCTGCCTAAAAAAATTAAAATGGCCATTACCGGTAATGGAAATGCAAGTAAGGAACAAGTCGCCAAAATGTTACAAAGTGTATTAGGTCTAAAAACCTTACCCAAAAACTTAGATAGTACCGATGGATTAGCGGCTGCCGTATGCCATTTTTATAATGACGGTAGGGTAGAAGTCGGCAAAAGCTATTCTGGTTGGGATGCCTTCGTGAAACAGAATGAGAAGCGAATTAAGAAGAGTTGATTTTGAAGCATGAGCGGTATCTACATTCATATTCCCTTTTGTAAACAGGCGTGTCACTATTGTGATTTTCATTTTTCTACCTCGATGGGGAAAAAGGAAGCCATGGTGAATGCGCTTTGCAGAGAGTTAGAATTACGCAAGGAAGAGTTTGCTGATGAAATTGTGGAAACTATTTATTTTGGTGGTGGTACTCCTTCTGTACTGGAGACCGATGAAATCGAGCGACTACTGAATACGGTCCATAAGCATTATGTGGTTGTAGATCATCCTGAGATTACCTTAGAAGCGAACCCTGATGATCTATCCGAAGAGAAAATACTTCAATTTGCAGCTAGTTCCATAAACCGATTGAGTATCGGTATTCAATCCTTTTTTGAGGAGGACTTAAAATTGATGAATAGGGCACATAATGCTATGGAAGCGGAGAAATGTTTACATTCGGCACGTCAGCATTTTGATAATATTTCTATCGATCTTATTTATGGAATGCCCAATATGCCCTTACATCGTTGGAAACAGAATATTGATAAAGCACTTGGTTTCGGTATTCCACATATTTCTAGTTATGCTTTAACTGTAGAGTCCAAGACAGCACTTGCGACGTTTGTGGAGAAAGGTTTAGTAACTCCTGCATCTGACAAAGAAACACAAGAACATTTTAACCTGCTAACCGATACCTTAGTATCATCAGGATTTGATTGTTATGAGATTTCCAATTTTGGAAAACCAGGGTATTACTCCAAAAACAACTCTGCCTACTGGCAGCAGAAAAAGTACATAGGTATTGGTCCGTCTGCACATTCATTTGACAATGTACGTAGAGGATGGAATATTAATAATAACCCGAAATATATTAAATCTATTGAGCAAGATATAGTACCAATGGAAGTTGAGGTACTTTCGGCGACAGATAAATATAACGAATATGTAATGACGGGTTTACGAACTATTTGGGGAGTTTCGTTGACTCGAATTGCAACGGAATTCGGACCTAAATTCAAAGAATATGCGTTGCTACAAGCCGATAAATTCATAGAAGAGCATTTGCTATTTATTGATGGCGACATTCTCAAAACCACTAAAAAAGGGATGTTTTTAGCTGATGGCATTGCTGCAGATTTGTTTATGGTAAATTTAAAATAGATGGAGGTAACTTCTAATGAGCAAACTAAAAATTCGTAATTTTCTACTTCTGAAAAGCAAAGTCTAAACAACCACACGGCAGCGCATAGATTTACAATTTGTCAAATGAAGACTACCATCACGTATAATGCTAACGAGTATCAAATTGACCTGTCTGAGCCTTTAGATATCTCTATACCAATTACCAATAAAGAGGATTCTGTGAACGCTTGGTATATTGATGCACCTAAATTTGAGCCACATACGAATGGTACTTTCATAGGTAGTATATCGAAAGGTTCAAGTACTAATTTTTATGATATTTGGTTCAATCCGCATTCGCACGGTACACATACCGAATGTGTGGGGCATATATCAAAAGAACATCAATCAATCAATGACAACTTGCATCAGTTTTTCTTTTTGTCTGAGGTAGTCACGATTACCCCTTTCAAAAAAAATGATGATTTGGTTATCAGTAGAGAACAAATTGAAGTCGCCATTGGAAAGAGCAAACCTGAGGCTCTGATTATTAGAACAAGCCCCAACACCCCATCGAAATTAAGTCGACAATATTCACATACCAATCCGCCTTATCTAGAAGAAACTGCAATGGACTTTATTCGAGACCGAGGCGTTGAACATTTGTTGATCGATCTTCCTTCAGTTGATAAGGAAAAGGATGAAGGCAAACTTTTGGCACATAAAGCATTTTGGAACTTTGATGGTGAGGTACGACTTCAGGCAACCATCACAGAGTTTATATATGTTCCTGATTCGGTACCTGATGGCCAGTATTTTTTGAACCTACAAGTGGCCCCTTTTGAAAACGACGCGAGTCCAAGTAGACCAATACTTTATAAAATAAAATAGGGATGAAAAATATTCTCAAATTAGAAGAGGTAGCCTTAATGGTGCTCGGGATATTTATGTTTGGGTTGTTGGGATATCAGTGGTGGTGGCTGCCAGTTTTGATACTAGCACCCGATATTTCTATGCTAGGGTATCTTTTAGGTCAAAAAATAGGTGCGGTATGCTATAATGTCTTTCATCATAGGGGGGTAGCCATATTGTTATATTTTGTGGGTATTTATTTTATGTCGCCCATAATACAATTAATAGGAACAATTCTTTTTATACATATAGCGATGGACCGTATCTTTGGGTACGGACTTAAATACAATAATGGATTCAAGTTTACACATTTGGGTGAAATAGGAGGAAAAAATGGATAATATTTTCGATACGATTCTAGGCTTGGTATTAGGCGCTATAGGTATGTATTGGCTTTTTAATTTTTTTAGGGGAAGGAAACGTAAAGAGATAACCACCTATCAGTCATCGGTACTGTTAGAAAAAATGAAGAGTGTTTGTAAATTAATATCAGTTGAAGGGGAATTTGCCGAAATCTATAAGTATGAGAATGTAAAAGACTTTTTAAGCTTGGTAAGCAGCAAAAAAAAAGCGCTCGTGGTAATTAAGGCCAAAGCACATATAGGGTACGATCTAAGCAAGATATTAATGCATGCCGATGAAGAAAGGAAACAGATTGTATTAGATAATTTTCCGCAGCCGGAAGTTTTGAGTATTGAACCCGAAATAGAATTTTATGATATTAAAAGTGGCTTTTTTAATTTCTTCGCTCCCGATGATTTAACCAAATTAAATGCCGAGGCAAAAAAGCATATTCGAGAAAAAATACCGGAAAGTGGTTTGATGGATACGGCTCGTAATGAAGCTTTGCAAACGGTTTTGATCATGGAGAAAATAGTGGAAACTATTGGTTGGAAGCTAGACTACAGTGCCTTGAAAATTACACAGACCCAAATAAAATTATTAGAGAAACAATCATAATTAATTAAAATTTAAAAATGAAAAACATAATTTGTATCCTTGCAATAACACTAATGACCACTGTAACAT
>Ga0114916_1001137_pt1 | contig 15738 bp, 13 predicted proteins | sample MalvirAntarct_66_FD_83501 | JGI IMG/M metagenome (GOLD analysis project Ga0114916, IMG submission 83501) | Marine viral communities from the Global Malaspina Expedition - Malaspina viral metaG Antarct_66 | ecosystem: Environmental > Aquatic > Marine > Oceanic | place: West Anvers Island... | reverse complement strand
GTTTATTGTTAGTATAGAATATTCGTCACTCCAAGAGAGTAATAAAAAATCAATTGTCGAAAACCCTAAAATGACTTATTTTTTGGCTTTCTTCTTCGCTTTACCTCTAGCTGTCTTCTTTGGTTGATTTTCAGAAATATGAACACATTCCTCATATGTCAGTTTCTCTGGCTCAACGTCTTTCGGGAGCTTGAAGTTTTTCTTACCAATTTTCAAATAAGGACCCCAGCGACCTTCCAAAAGCTGCATGTCTTTATTTTCTTCAAACGTTTTAATGAGCTTTTTAGCATCTTCCTCACGTTTTATTTTGATCAGTTCAATTGCTCTATCTAACTCAATTTCCATTGGGTCATCTTCTTTTAGAGAAACAAACTTTCCGTCATGTTGCACATAAGGCCCGAAACGACCAACATTTGCTTTAACAACTTTGTCTTCGAAAGTACCAAGTTCTCTTGGAAGCTTGAATAAATCCATTACTTCCTCGAATGTAATTGTCTCGATAGATTGATTGGGACGTAAACTAGCAAATCTCGCTTTGCTTTCACCTTCTGTATCTCCGATTTGAGCCATAGGTCCATAACGACCAATTCTTACAATCACTTTCTCGCCTGTTTTTGGATGTTCTCCTAAATGTCTTTCTCCAGATGCTCTTTCTGAGTGCTCAAGAGTATCTTCAACATTTTTATGGAAAGGATCGTAAAAACGCTGGATCATTTCAGTCCATTCTTTTAGTCCTTCCGCTATTTCATCAAATTCCTGCTCAACTTTAGCGGTAAAGTTGTAATCTAATATTCTTCCAAAGTGTTCTACCAAGAAGTCCGTCACGACCATTCCAATATCTGTCGGTGAAAGCTTGTTGCGATCACGCCCTGTGATTTCAGTTGCCGTTTTTTGATCTAACTGATTATCTTTTAATTCGTAAACTTGATAGCTTCTTTCGACACCATCACGTTCTTTTTTCTCAACGTAACCTCTTTTTTGGATAGTAGAAATCGTTGGAGCGTACGTAGAAGGTCTACCAATTCCAAGTTCTTCTAGTTTCTTTACCAACGAAGCTTCAACATATCTAGGTGCCGCTTTGGTGAATCTTTCTGTTGCAGTGATTGAATCGGTATCCAATTCATCGTTCACTTTAACATCTGGGAGTAATCCTTCAAGTGCTTTGTCTTCTTCATCGTCATCCAGTGATGCTTCTAAATATACTTTAAGGAAACCATCAAATTTGATTACCTCACCTTTAGCAACAAATAAGTCTTTTACGTTTTCAGCGCCAATTTTAATTGTAGTACGCTCCAATTTAGCTTGACTCATTTGTGAAGCAATTGAGCGTTTCCAGATTAAATCGTACAACTTTTCTTCATCCGACCCCATGGAAACATGTTGTTTTCCAAATTCTGTAGGACGAATCGCCTCATGGGCTTCTTGTGCGCCGGTATTTTTATTCTTGTAACGCTTTGGATTACTGTATTTGTCTCCGTAGTTTTTAACAATCGCTTCTTTTGCGCCATCAATAGCGGTATCAGAGAAGTTGACACTATCGGTACGCATATAAGTAATATGCCCCGCTTCATAAAGCCTTTGTGCTACACTCATTGTACGAGAAACACTGAAGCCTAGTTTTAAACTCGCTTCTTGTTGTAATGTAGATGTTGTAAATGGTGCGCTTGGATTTTTAATCGCTGGTTTTTTGGTAACTTCAGTTACCTTGAAATTTGCGTTTTTACAACTTTCAAGAAATGCTTCGACTTCTTTATCAGTACCTATGTTATGAGCTAAGTTGGCATTGATTGTATCTTTTCCTTTATTGAAAGTCCCCTGAACTCTATAATAATTTTCAGGAGTAAAACCCATGATTTCACGTTCGCGCTCTACAATTAACCTTACGGCTACAGATTGAACACGACCAGCAGAAAGACTTGGTTTAACTTTTTTCCACAAAACTGGAGAAAGCTCAAATCCAACGAGTCTGTCAAGTACTCTTCTCGCTTGTTGTGCGTTTACAAGTTCCTGATTGATTTCACGTGGATTTTCAATTGCACGTTGAACAGCAGGTTTTGTAATTTCATTAAATGTGATTCGCTTCGTGTCTTTTTTATCCAACTTCAACGTTTCGTAAAGGTGCCAGGAAATAGCTTCTCCTTCACGGTCCTCATCCGTTGCGAGCCATACTGTTTCGGCTTCTTTAACTAATTTCTTAAGTTCTGTAATAACTGATTTTTTATCAGTGCTTACGGCGTAGTCTGGTTTGAAATTGTTTTCGATATCGATCGCTAATCCCTTTTTTGCTAGATCTCGAACGTGGCCATAACTTGATTTCACAACAAAATCTTTTCCTAAATAACCTTCAATTGTTTTTGCTTTAGCGGGGGACTCAACGATAACTAAATTTTTCGCCATAATTTGTTTGAATTAATCTCTTGTTTTCTAAAAACTGAGTGCAAAATAACTTTAAAATTAAACGAAAACCAAACTTCACTGAATATTGAGTGCTGAATTGATAGTGATTTAAGATCATTTTAGCCTCTGTTGATATTTCTTTTAGCCGCTACTACTGTTGAGTTTTATCATATAAAAAAAGGAACCAATTAGGATTTTTTAAAAAATTAGCAACTGACATTTTGACACGATGTAAAGAAAGTATATTTTTGCAGTCTATTTTAAAATTCGAATTCTAGATGACTGTTACCTTAAATAAAGATGTAGACGAAAATCGCCAGGGTGAAGCGATTGCGATGGAAGGGAAGAAAAATACAGGAAAAAAACTGTATTTAGAAAGCTACGGTTGTGCGATGAACTTCTCAGACAGTGAGGTGGTTGCATCGATATTGATTGATAGAGGATTTACTACCACACAGGATCAAACCGATGCTGATGTTGTGTTGATTAATACTTGTAGTATTCGTGAAAATGCAGAGCAAAGAATCCGAAACAGGTTGTCTCAATTTAACAAAGCAAAGAAACAACGACCAGGAATGGTGATTGGAATCTTGGGTTGTATGGCGGAACGCTTGAAAAAGGATTTGCTCGAAGAAGAAAAGTTGGTCGATTTAGTTGTTGGTCCTGATGCATATCGTGATTTGCCTGGATTAATCGAAGAGGTAGAGGGAGGTCAAAAAGCTGTGAATGTTCTGTTGTCCAGAGATGAAACTTACGCTGATATTAATCCTGTTCGTTTAGATAAAAATGGAGTAACAGGCTTTGTGAGTATAACAAGGGGGTGCGACAATATGTGCTCCTTCTGTGTTGTTCCATTTACGAGAGGTAGAGAAAGAAGTCGCGATCCGCATACAATTGTACGTGAGTGTGCTGATTTATTTGAAGCAGGTTATCGTGAAGTGACACTTCTAGGACAAAACGTGGATAGTTATCGATGGAACATGACTAGTAAAGGAGAGATTAAAGATCCTGAAAAACCGACAACAAATTTTGCTCAACTCATGGAAATGGTTGCTGGAGTGAATCCGAAATTGAGAATTCGTTTTTCAACTTCTCATCCTAAAGATATGACGGACGATGTTCTTCATGCAGTGGCTAAGCACAAAAATATTTGTAATTACATTCATTTACCTGTTCAGTCTGGAAATACAGAGATGCTTAAGCGCATGAACAGAGGTTATTCTCGTGAATGGTACATGAATAGAATAGAGGCAATCAAGCGAATTATCCCTGGATGTGGAATTTCAACAGATATCATCAGTGGCTTTTGTGGAGAAACTGAGGAAGAACATCAAGATACACTTTCATTAATGAGGGAAGTTGAATATGATTCTGCTTATATGTACAAGTATTCTGAGCGACCAAAAACGTTAGCTGAAAGAAAGTTTGAGGACGATATTCCTGAGGAAATCAAGCAAAAAAGATTAGAGGAAGTAATTACTTTACAACATGAGCACAGTTTAAAAATAAACAAAGCTCAGATTGGTAAAATTGAAGAAGTACTTGTTGAACGTGTTTCACCTCGATCAGAAGAACAAATGTTGGGAAGAACAGATCGCAATCACAAAGTTATTTTTGATCGTGAAGATGCTAAGATTGGTGATTATGTAATGGTGAAAATTACAGATTGTTCGAAAGCATCTTTACGTGGTGTTATCGTTTAACGCAGAATTGAATTACAATAAATGGATATTCAACAAATAAAACAGAGATTTAGTATCATTGGTAATGCGCCTCGTTTAAATCGTGCCTTGGAGGTAGCGATGCAGGTTGCTCCGACTGACATCTCGGTTCTGGTTACAGGTGAAAGTGGAACAGGTAAAGAAATTATCCCGCAAGTCATTCATCATTTAAGCGCTAGAAAACATGGGAATTACATTGCAGTAAACTGTGGTGCAATTCCTGAAGGAACAATAGACTCTGAACTTTTTGGTCATGAAAAAGGTGCTTTTACAGGTGCAAGCGGAAGTAGAAAAGGTTATTTTGAAGAAGCTGACGGTGGTACAATATTTTTGGATGAAGTTGCAGAATTGCCTCAACAAACTCAAGTACGATTGCTACGTGTGTTAGAAACAGGTGAATTTATTCGTGTTGGTTCTTCTAAAGTCATTAAAACAGATGTTAGGGTAGTAGCTGCTACGAATGAAAACATGCCGAAGGCTATCCAGAAAGGAAAGTTTCGAGAAGATTTACTTTATCGTTTAAGTACAGTGCCCATTCAATTACCTCCACTTCGCGAACGTAAAGAAGATGTGCATTTGCTATTTAGAAAATTCGCTGCAGATTTTGCCGAGAAATATAGGATGCCAGCTATAAAATTATCTGAAGATGCTGTGATTGCTCTAGAAAATTATTCTTGGCCAGGTAATATTCGTCAGCTGAAAAATATTGTTGAGCAGATATCTGTTATCGAAAACGAGCGCCAAATTTCTGGAGAACGATTAGAATTTTATTTACCAGAAGAGCAAGGTAGTTCTTTGCCCTCTATTGTTGATAAAACAAGTTCAGGTAGCAATGATTCATTTTCTGACCGTGAGTTAATGTATAAGTTCCTTTTCGATATGAAAAGAGATTTGAATGAATTGAAGAAGCTCGTAATTGAGATATTGAATGGAAATGATGATGTAAACCTAACTGGAAAGCAAAAAGATGTTTTGAATCGTGTTTATAGCGATATTTCAAATGAGGATAGTCGTAAATTATTAGAATCTGGAACTAAACATCATTCGACAACGGAGGAATCGAATTACAATGAAGATGAAAGCCAACCTACAATTGTGGATAGTGATTACCATGAACATATTGAAGTTGAAGAATCTTTGTCTTTAGAGGAGCGTGAAAAAGAGTTTGTAAAAAAAGCCCTTGAAAAACACAATGGGAAACGTAAGCATGCAGCAAGAGAGTTAGGTATTTCTGAACGCACGCTTTATCGAAAAATTAAAGAATATAATTTAAGTTAATCCGTTATTGCTGTCATGAAAAGCTTTTTAATTATTTTCGGATTATTCGTACTGACGGCTTGTTGGCCAACTAGTGTTTCTTTTAGAGATGGAAGTGTGCCTCCAGAGTGGAAAAGATTTATGGTGGAGACTTTAGAAAATGAAGCTTCAAACGCACCAATTAGCTATGCACCAAATTTAACTGAACAAGTAAAAGACGCTATTCAGAATAGAGTAGGATTGAAATTGGTTAGTGATGCTAGCGGTGATCCTCAGGTTACTGTAACTGGTGTGGTTAAAAGTTATAATGTTACTCCTCTCGCTTTACAGGATAATGATGTTGCAGCAAAAAACAGACTGACCATAAATGCATATTTTGAAATATTTATTTCTGAACCAGAAGAAGATTTGATGGAGCTAAATGTTTCGAGGTTTGCTGATTTTGACTCAAATCAAGATGTTGGAGCGATTCAAGATCAATTGTTTGAAGAAATTAACGATCAAATTGTGCAAGATGTTTTAAATAAGTTACTTTCGAACTGGTAAATGTTGGATACAGTAAAAATAGCGCAATTAATTGAGAATCCGTCTTTGGTGGAGGCAAGTGACTTAGACTCTTTGAAGGAACTGAGTGAAAAATACCCTTTTTCTCCTATTTTTTCGCAGCTTTACTTAAAAGGTTTATCCATAAATAATCCGATTTTGTTTGAAGATGAGTTGAAGAAACATGCTTATCGTATTCCTGATCGCGCTCAGTTGTATTCTTTAGTTCATTTTGCAAGTCAGGATGAGTCACAAAAATTGAAAGTAATTGATGAGGAAAAAGTAGATGAAGAAACTCAAGCTACAAAAGAAAGATCAGCGATTTCTAAGAAAGAAGATGAACCCACAAAAATAGATACAGAGCAACAATTGAACAAAACTGAAGTCGAGAACCCTAATGATTTTATCGACTCTGGAAAGGAACAAACTGAAGATCAACAAAAGGTTTTAGATGAAGAAAAGCTTGAGGCTGAAAAAGAAATAATTAAAAACACAGATGTCCCTGCTGATTTAAAAGAGGAAGAAGAATTAGATGAGGTACAACCCGAAGAAATTAAAAATTATAGGATTGATGATTTAGATCGAGAGATTTTATCTCATGCTGTAAGTTCTTCGATTTCTTTTGAAGTTGATAGTGAATTTACAGCGGATGAAACTTTCAAAATTGATTACAGCAAATTAAATACATTAGACCAAAGTTCTGAGGAGGTGACTCCAATTGATATAGAATTTGAATCGAGAATTGAAGAGGATAATATACAAGTAACTCCTTCAGAATCCAATCCAAAACTAACGGACGGTAAAAAATCGTTCTTAGAATGGATGCAACCGTTTATTTCAGATGAAAAAACAGTTGAAGATTCTAGAATCAAGGATGAAGATTATGAAAAAAGGAGGCTTGTAAAAGAAAAAATTAGAGAATTATCTTCTTTAACAAAACCGAAACAAGAGTTCTTTTCACCAGTTAAAAAAGCAAAGGAAAGCCTAGACGAATCAAGGCTTCCGGTGAGTGAGACCCTTGCAAAAATATATGGTGCTCAAGGAAATTATCCGAAGGCAATTGAAGCTTATGAGAAATTAATGTTGAAATTTCCAGAAAAAAAGAGTTTCTTTGCACTTCAAATTGAAAGTCTGAAAAGAAAATTAAATTAAGAATATGGCAACTTTATTAACTGTACTAGTAATTATAGCGAGTGTTTTACTCGTGCTTTTAGTTTTAATGCAAAACCCAAAAGGAGGTGGATTATCGACTGATTTTGGATCTGCACAACAATTAGGTGGTGTAAAACAGACTAATGATTTTATCGAAAAGTCTACATGGAGTCTTGCAGGAGCAATTGCTGTACTTAGTATCTTTATGACACTATCGTATTCAAGACCAAACGAAACTCAAAATCCAGAAGATCAGAATACTGAGCAAACGGATGAGACTGGAGGTCAAGAAGGACCAGCGCCAGCACCAGTAGAAGGTGAGTAGGCATTAATCCATAGAACATTTCTTTAAAATGTCAGTGTGTCAGTCATGCTGACATTTTTTTATGCCTTAAACTCCCTATTTCTGTCAATAGTTACATGATTCTGGATTGGCATAAAATTCGACGATGTGTGGGAGTCAAGATTAAATATTAAATAACTAAAATAAATTAAAATTATGTCAGCATTACAACCGTTGGCGGATCGCGTGCTTATTGAGCCCGCACCTGCCGAAGAAAAGACAGCAAGTGGAATCATTATTCCAGATACAGCAAAAGAAAAACCTTTGAAAGGTAAAGTAGTAGCTGTAGGGAAAGGTAAGCCTGATGAGCCAATGACAGTTAAAAAGGGAAATACAGTATTGTATGGACAGTATTCAGGAACAGAAATTAAGTTGGAAGGGAAGACGTATTTGATTATGAAAGAATCAGATATCTACGGAATTTTTAGCTAATCAAATTGAAAAAATTAAAGTAAAATGGCAAAAGAAATATTATTTGACGTTGAAGCAAGAGAGAAACTCAAGAGAGGTGTTGATGCTTTGTCAAACGCAGTAAAAGTAACGTTAGGACCAAAAGGTAGAAATGTTGTAATTGGAAAAAGCTTTGGAGCTCCTCAAATTACAAAGGATGGAGTTACAGTTGCAAAAGAAATTGAGTTGAAAGACCCAATGGAAAACATGGGTGCTCAAATGGTGAAGGAAGTAGCTTCAAGAACTGCAGATATCGCAGGAGACGGAACAACTACTGCAACTGTTTTAGCGCAAGCAATAATTACTGCAGGATTAAAAAATGTTGCTGCTGGAGCAAATCCAATGGATTTGAAACGTGGTATTGATAAAGCTGTTGAGACAGTTGTTGCAGAACTTAAAAAACTTTCAAAAGAAGTTGGTTCTGATAACGCTAAAATCAAACAAATTGCATCTATCTCAGCAAACAATGATGAAACAATAGGTTCACTTATCGCAGAAGCAATGAAAGTTGTTGGTAACGATGGTGTGATTACTGTTGAAGAAGCAAAAGGTACGGAAACTGAAGTAAAAACAGTGGAAGGTATGCAATTCGATCGTGGATATTTGTCGCCTTATTTTGTGACGAACACAGAGAAAATGATTGCTGATCTTGAGAATCCTTACATCTTAATTTGTGATAAGAAGATCTCAAACATGAAGGATTTACTTCCTGTACTTGAGCCAGCAGCTCAGTCTGGAAAACCTTTATTGATTATTGCTGAAGATATTGATGGTGAAGCTTTAACAACTTTGGTAGTTAACCGTATCCGTGGTTCTCTGAAAGTTGCTGCTGTAAAAGCTCCTGGATTTGGAGACAGAAGAAAAGCGATGTTAGAAGATTTAGCGATCTTAACTGGTGGACAAGTAATTTCTGAAGAAAGAGGACTGAGTTTAGAGTCTGCAACTCTAGATATGCTCGGAACTGCTGAGAAAGTTGAAATTGATAAAGACAATACAACAATCGTAAACGGTTCTGGTAAGAAATCTGATATCAAAGCACGTGTTTCTCAAATTAGAGCACAAATTGAAACTTCAACGTCTGATTACGACAAAGAAAAAATGCAAGAACGTTTGGCTAAATTAGCTGGAGGTATTGCTGTTCTTTACGTTGGAGCTGCTTCTGAAGTAGAAATGAAAGAAAAGAAAGATCGTGTTGATGATGCATTAGCTGCGACAAGAGCTGCAGTACAGGAAGGTGTTGTTCCTGGTGGTGGTGTTGCGATTCTACGTTCAATTAAAGCGCTTGAAAAACTAAAAGGTGCAAACGAGGATGAGCAAACTGGTATAGCAATAATTCGCCGTGCAATTGAAGAACCACTTCGTCAAATCGTTCAGAATGCTGGAGGAGAAGGTGCTGTAATCGTACAACAAGTAATTGATGGAAAAGACGATTATGGATATAACGCTAGAACAGACAAGTTTGAAAACTTGCTGAAAGCAGGAGTTCTTGATCCAACAAAAGTTACGCGTATTGCAATTGAAAATGCAGCTTCGATAGCATCAATGTTACTGACGACAGAATGTGTAATCGTTGAAGAAAGAGATGACGATAAAGGTTCTGGTGGAATGCCAGGCGGAATGCCGGGTGGAATGCCAGGAATGATGTAGCCTTGAATTTATACTGTTAATATAGAGAACGCCTCGTGTCGAAAGATACGGGGTGTTTTTATTTAGTGACGATTAATAGTGACGAGTGACAGAGTGACATCATCTCACGGGGCGAGATTTAGTGACGAATTTGTTGGGCGTGGGTAGGGCGTTGTTTTGTCCACAGATTTTTGGGGTTAGTGGGATTGTAGGGCGTGGGTAGGGAGTGAATCAGTCCACAGATTTCACAAATTTCCACAAATTGTAGAGCTTGGTTAGGGTGTGAATCTATCCGTAATCTGCTGAGCAACCGCGAACCAAACAATCTGTGAAATCTGTGGACAAAACCCAACGAGCGACTGCGAGCAAAAAGCCATTTGTGTTAATTTGTGAAATTTGTGGACAAAAAACTGAGTACCGCGAACCCAATAAATCTGTGTAACCCGTGTACAACGTGAGTGTCTACGAACCCAAAAAAATCCCAAAAATCTGTGGACTCCCCCTGGAGCGATTCGCACCCGACGCCCTAAAAATTCGTCACTAAGACTGGCTTGCCAGGTCGTTGTCACTCGTCACTCGTCACTATGTAAGTTTATCCGTAAGAATCTTCATCTCAATCACTGGAGAAATCTTTTCGTAGAGAATATTATTCACTGCTTCAACAATTGGCATTTCGACTTGGAACTTTTCGTTGATTTCCATAACGGATTTGACAGCGTAATATCCTTCAGCAATCATATCCATTTCCATTTGTGCGGTTTTGACGGAGTAACCTTTTCCAATCATAAAACCAAAGGTTCGGTTTCTTGAGAATTTGGAATAGGCTGTAACGAGTAAATCTCCTAAATAAGCGCTAGATTTTACATCTCGGTGAATAGGACTTACTTCATCTATAAAGTTTTCAATTTCTTGTATTGCATTTGAGATTAAAACAGCCTGGAAGTTATCTCCATAACCTAGTCCTGAACAAATTCCTGACGCAATTGAGTAAACATTTTTCAATACTGCAGATAGCTCTGTACCGAACAAATCGTCTGAAGTAGTGGTTTTAATATAGCGACAAGCAAAAAGTTCTGCAACTTCATCAGCGATATCTTCATCTTGACAAGCAATTGTGAGATAAGATAATCTTTCTAAAGCAACTTCCTCTGCATGACATGGACCACAAATGATTCCAATTTGGTCATAAGGAGTACCGAATGTTTTGTGAATAAAACGAGCTGGAATTGCGTGATATTCTGGAACAATACCTTTTACTGCAGAAAAAACCGTTTTTCCTTCAAATAGTTCAACAGGGAAATCTTTGAAGATATTTGTTAAAAATGCAGAAGGCGTTGCGATTAAAATTATCTCTGAATTTTTTATAGTCTCAACTAAATCCGTGCTGACGTCAATTTTTGAGAGATCAAATTCTACAGATTGCAAATAACGTAAGTTGTGTTTGTATTTATGGATGTGTTCAACAGCATCTTCACTTCGCATCCACCAACTGACCTTAGGGACATTATTGCATAATATCTTAACGAGAGCAGTTGCCCAACTACCGCCTCCAATGACGCCAATTTTATTTATAGATTCTTCCATCCTTATCTACAAAAATAAAGATTCTATTCAATTGGAGTTGTGATTGAGAAATTATTATTGAATTATCCCTTATCTTTTTAGAATATATTCTTAGTTATTGTTTGTTCAGGAAGCTGGTCTTTGTAAACGATTTTTTAAAATAAACCAATATTGTTTGAGATGTATTGAGACCTTTCACCTTGCGATTTATCGAATATAATGAGGGTGTTTAGAAAATATCTTAGCCGAAGTTGGTTGAGCCAGAAGTCTATATTTAATTACAACCTATGTCGACGTTCAAAATCATAAGAAAAAAACAAATTTATTTTAATCATGTTTCATTTAAAAGGTCTATATTGATAGGTAAGAAATTAAATTAATTAAAATGTTGAAATATTTTAAACCAACAATAGAAGTTACCAAGATATTTTTTAAAGGATTTAGTACACACAACTCGTTGATTTATGCAGGGACTATTGCATTTTACATGATTTTTTCACTACCCGGCTTACTGATTACCAGTATTGCGGTAGGTGGAATTTTTATTGGCCAAGAGGAAGCTCAGGCCCAGCTAATTAATCAAGTAAGTGGTTATTTAAGTGAATCTGCAGTTAGTACGATTACTGAAATGATTAAGAATATTGATTTTTCCGGGGATAATAAAATAAGGACAATAATTGGTATTGCTGTTTTATTATTTTCGGCTACAACCGTTTTTGTGACATTGCAACAAGCTCTAAACAGAACATGGGATGTTATTGCTGTTCCCGAAAAGAACTTTCTTAAGGTTATACTTGACCGATTACTTTCATTCGGAATGATAATAGGTCTGGGCTTTATAATGCTTGTATCTTTGTTAATTGATATCGTGGTTAACTTTTTTTTCTCCTATTTAGTTGATTTTTTTGGCGAGGAATCGGCATTTCTTCTCGAGTTCGCTGGTTTTATAACCTCCTTTGGTTCGGTATTATTAATTTTTATGCTGATATTTAAATATCTGCCAGATGTTATTATCAAATGGAAAGATGTTTTTATTGCTTCAATAGTGACAACCTCACTTTTTGTATTCGGTAAATATCTGGTAGGCCTATACATTGAAAATAGTAACTTTTCAGAAACTTATCAAGCGGCAGGATCTGTTATTGTGATTTTAGTTTGGGTATTTTTCTCTGCGATAATGGTTCTTTTTGGTGCTGAAATTGTTCGAGCCATTAAACATTATAAAGGTGAAGCTATCTATCCGAATAAAGCAGCAAAGAAAGTGAAAGAAGTTCACATGGATTATCATGAATACTCGAGAAGAATGAATGACGTCGATCCGGATTAATCACTTAAGAAAACTCTAATTACTTTGGGCTAATTTTCCTTTTAGGTTGAAAAGTATTGGTAGCCATGGATTTTTAATATTGGATTTGGACTAAATCCCCTAATATTTTAAACGAATATCATCATAAAATACTTGTTTCCTTTGTTGAAAAAAATATTTTTTTCAAAAATGATAAACGAATTGAAAATTGTCATAATTTCGAATTAAAATATAAGAGCTGAGTAAGCCAAAATCACCTTTAAAAGGGATGAAGCTGATGGGGCATTAATTATTAAAATTGATGGTTTATGATTCATTCAAAAACTGAACTTAGGTTCATTAACGATCTCGTAGGTTACGGGGTTTTTGCAACAGAAAACATTCCTGAAGGTACAATTATCTACGTTAAGGATAGTCTGGAAATTGTCGTGAGTCCAGAGGATTATGTGAAACACAACAAAGAAATAAAGGAAGTCATCGAAAAGTATTCTTACATCGATCCAAGAGGCGATAGAGTAGTGAGCTGGGATTTCGCAAAGTTTGTTAATCATTGTTGTAATTTCAACACGATCAGCACAGGTTATGGATTTGAAATTGCCATCCGTGATATTAAAGTTGGAGAACAAATTACAGATGAATATGGAATTTTCAACCTTACTGAAGAAATGGATATAAGTTGTTCTTCGAAAGGCTGCCGAAAGAAAATTAAGCCCGATGATTTCGATAATTATTTTGAAGCATGGGACGAAAAAATCAGAAAGTCTCTTTTGAAGTTCAGGGAGGTAGATCAGCCTCTATACTCTTTCGTTGATGAAAAGACTAGGGCTGAACTTAATGCGTTTTTTAGCAATAATGCAAATTACAAATCTGTATACTCACTTAGGTTTAAGGGCTGACAAGAATTATATTCGATACTCAACTAATGTTTTTCTGAGAATTGTTTAATGATGTAGAATAGGTGTTTAACATCTAATTCTCCCATACTTTCAAGTTTCACCTGAATTTGATCAGAATTATGATGTATTTCATAGTGAAATTCGTAAGTATTGGTTTCTCCATTATTTGTTAAAGGAGTGGTTAATCGAAAAATATTTTGTTTGATAATTTGGTCATCTTTAAGCGATGAAACAACGATTCTTCCGTTTTCTAAACCTTTGTTTGTTGTTAGTTCTAACTTACAGGAAATCCATGAAAACTGAGGTTTCTGTTCGTTGAAGAATATCTTGCTTTCCCATGTGCTTAATTTAAAGTCGGAGATAGAATTTTTTGTTACAATTTGAGGTTTGTTTTTTAATTTTTCAGGAAGTAGTTCATCCGTATCCAATAAACTATAGTCGAGCGGAGTTGGATTATGATCTAAATATATCGCACTATAATATTTTCTATTCATATCTCTGTAATGAATAATACCCGCATTGTACTGCCATATTTGAAACAAGTTGACGAAAATTAGATATGAACTTGCAATAATAATTACAGGGGACCATTTTCTTGAAAACACACATTGCAGAAACGCCGCCAATGGAAGTGCAAGAACAGGGTAGCTTTGGGTTAATGCCCGTGCTGAATAACTAGCACCGTACTGCCAATCCGACCAGGAAATGACAATCCAGATGTTTAGAAGAGTAAATGTAATAACTGCCTTTCGGAACGGCTTCCCCTTTAAAAACAGTAAACCAAGAATAACGAAAATTGCAATCGGAGTATAAATAAACCAACCTTTCTCAAAGCCAAATAAAATGCGCCACCATGGGTTTAAGAAAAACCATTTACTTCCGACATTGTAAATCCAATCTCCTGAAGCGATTTTCCAGTAAAGCAATTGAGGAAAGATGCCAATAATCCCACCAATTAACGCAAAGAGGATATGAGTCTTATGTTTACCAACAAGTTCCCATTTACTTTTAAGTGAACCACTTTTTTCCAGTGACCATAGAATAGGAATAAAAATCATAATAAATTCTGTGGGACGGGAGATCGTTGCTATTCCTATAATCAATCCTATTGCAAGCGCGAATTTCTTTCTAGGATTTCTGTGCCACTGAATTGTCCACCAAAGTAACAATGCATAAAGCGGAAAAATAAACGAATGACTCATTGCTCCATCCACGCTGACATACTGAATCAAGTTTGAAGCACCAACGACTAAAATCAGCGTTAGAGCAGTTATCGTTTCAGAAAAATAGACGAGGAGCACTTTTCTCAAATACCACAGACCAATCAGAAACCAAAAAACAGCTCCCCAAATAATTGCGTATTGATAAGGAGCAGAAAAACCATCGGCAGGATAATTTGAATTTGAAGCGATTATATGTCCAATTGCAAAAAATGGAAGTTCCATAATTGCAACCCCACCGAGGTATTTAAAGACGTAATTTCCATTATCTTCTATATTTGCCTGGTACAATTTACCTCCAGAAACATTGTAAGCACTGTCAATTGCAGGAAACCAATCCAATTCAGTTGCATCTTGATAAATCAAAGTAGAGGGCAAATAAATGTAATATCCAAGCGCATCCCAAGTTGTTGCATTGTAGCCATTCACAGAATTGTTGGTGTGATAATTTAATCGAACAACAACAGCGAGCAATGCGCAAATCAAAAATCCCCACAGACTTAAATTGACTTTTTTGCTTTTCATAAGGGTTCAAAGATAGAAGTTTATAGATAGAACTTGTGGTTTTCTTTTTGCAGAAAACTTCTTAAATCGCAGAATCTATTTTTAGAATAGTTCTTTTTATAAAGAAGAGGAGGGTGAAGAAAAAAAAATGCAACTTATTGTTATTCAGTTGAAGTCATGTTCTCTAAATACTCTCAAAACATTTAGACGTTTCTTCTTGTTAGTAATATAGAACCTAAAAAAATAAAAATATGTCTACACCAGAACACAAGCAATTAATTTGGAATTTAATAAATGAAATTAAAGTAGGAATGCTTGTTACAAAAGAAGCCAACGAAGATGAAGGTGTGAGGGCACGTCCGATGAGTCTTGTTCAGGATGCTTATGATGGCACGTTATTTTTTTACACTTCAAAAATTGCTTCGAAAGCATTTGAAATTGAAGATGATAGAGAAGTTTGCTTGACTTTCAGCAATCCTAAAGACAATACTTATGTTTCTTTGACTGGGAAAGCAAGAGTTTCTGAAGATAAGGACTTGATTGATAGATATTGGAATCCATGGGTAGCCGCATGGTTTGAAAATGGGAAGGATGATCCAGATTTAGCTATGTTGAAAGTGAAAATTAGCAAAGGTGAGCATTGGGATTCAAAAAATAATAAATTCGTTCATCTTTTTGAGGTTGCTAAAGCTAATGTTATGGAATCTACAACGCCGAGTCTGGGAGAAAACGAAGAGTTTGGTACAGAATAATATTATTG
>Ga0114916_1001136_pt1 | contig 15747 bp, 13 predicted proteins | sample MalvirAntarct_66_FD_83501 | JGI IMG/M metagenome (GOLD analysis project Ga0114916, IMG submission 83501) | Marine viral communities from the Global Malaspina Expedition - Malaspina viral metaG Antarct_66 | ecosystem: Environmental > Aquatic > Marine > Oceanic | place: West Anvers Island... | reverse complement strand
CTATTACTTACTTCATGTAGTACAGATGATACGGCCGCAACAGATGCATCTCCAGATTTAAATTTGGAGCATTCGATCGATGTGGCACAAACAGATCAGTCCTTAGATGTTGCGTTCAATATTATGAATATTGCGTATGCAGAAATTGAGGAAGATGAAGGAAGATCTGTAAGTCTTTTCTCGTCTTGTGTGACAATCACTATAAGCCATCAGGGTGGCGTTACCTTTGTTACGCTCGATTTCGGATTGGGATGTACCCTTAATAACGGTGCGGTAGTTTCTGGTCTTATCCATTTTACGTATGGCCCAATTCAGGCTGGAACAGTTACAATCACGTATAGTTTTGAGAACTTTGTTCACAACGAACGAGCCATAGAAGGTGAAGGGTCGTTATTTAGAGAGCGTAACAACGCCGGAGGGAATCCACAGTATACCGCAAATCATGAGCTAGTAATAACGTTCCCTTCGGGAATGGTTGCAGAGGTTGATGGTACGCGCGAGGTAGAATGGGTTGAAGGTGTTGGTAGCGGAATTTGGAGTGATAATGTGTTTTCTGTAACTGGAAATCGTGCAATCCTTTTAAGCACAGGCTTTTCGCATTATGCTATTGTAACTGAGGCACTTCGGAAAGAAGCATCATGCCCCTTTGTTGTTTCTGGAATGCTTGACATCACACGCAACGGAACAGAGGGTGTCTTAGACTTTGGAGATGGAACTTGTGATAATCTTGCAATCTTAACCGTAAATGGAGTTGATCATATAATTATCTTGAATTAAGAAACTGCCTATCAATAAAAAAGGGCTCCATCGGGAGCCCTTTTTTTATGCTATTTTTTCACGAAGCGGCCTATTAAGCACTAAATCTAAATAGAGGTTGACCTTTCGTTTTAAATTTTTCCTATGTGAAATAAAATCTAAGAATCCATGTTCTAAAACAAATTCTGCAGTTTGGAAGCCTTCAGGTAACTCTTTACCTGTTGTATCGCGCACAACACGAGGTCCAGCAAAACCAATTAAGGCGCCTGGTTCGCTAATGTTTATATCTCCTAGCATCGCGAAGGAAGCAGTTGTTCCTCCCGTTGTTGGATCTGTACAAAGTGAGATATATGGTATTCCAGCATCAGCAAGTTGTGCCAACTTAGCGCTTGTTTTTGCCAATTGCATCAATGAAAGGGCAGCCTCCATCATACGAGCACCACCACTTTTAGAAATCATCAAAAATGGAATCTTATTTTTAAGAGCGTAATCTGCGGCACGGGCAATTTTTTCACCTACTACGCTACCCATAGACCCTCCAATAAAGCTGAAATCCATACAGGCCACAACTAATTCTTCACCCATGGACTTGCCAACGCCAGTTCGCACAGCATCTTTAAGCCCCGTTTTTTCCTGGGCATCTTTCAGCCTGTCGATATATTTCTTTTTGTCTTCAAAATTTAAAGGATCTTTAGATGTCAATCCTTTGTCGAGTTCTTTATACTCGTTGTCGTCAAATAAAATTTGAAAGTATTCTTTGCTGCCAATTCGAACATGATAGCCATCTTCTGGGCTCACGTAAAAATTAGTTTCCAATTCTTCAGAATCAACAATTTTTCCTGTAGGCGACTTATACCAAAGACCTTTTGGCACATCTTTCTTGTCTTCTGTAGGAGTTTGTATTCCTTTCTTCGTTCTTTTAAACCAAGTCATAGTTTTTCGGTTAGAGGAGTGTCAATATTACAAAATCTTCCCCGATTATAATGTGTTTACGTTATTTAGGTCTTCAAAGGCCTGTTCTAAACGTTTTTTAAAGGTGAGTTCACCTTCGCGAAGCCATTTACGTGGATCATAATATTTTTTATTCGGTATATCACCGCCTTCTGGATTTCCAATTTGTGTTCTTACATAGTCAACGTTATTAACCATGTAGTCTCTAATCCCTTCGTTAAATGCAAATTGAAGATCGGTATCAATATTCATCTTAATAACTCCATAGCCAATCGCCTCTCTAATTTCGTCAACAGTGGAACCACTACCGCCGTGAAAAACAAAATCAATAGGGTTATCTCCTGTATTGTATTTATTCTGAACAAACTCTTGCGAATTTTTTAGAATCACTGGGGTCAACTTCACATTTCCGGGCTTGTAAACTCCATGTACATTACCGAAGGCGGCTGCTACCGTAAATTGGTCACTCACTTTCATGAGTTCTTCATAGGCATATGCTACTTCTTCTGGTTGGGTATATAGCTTCGAAGAATCAACGTCACTATTATCTACACCATCTTCTTCTCCACCTGTAATTCCTAATTCGATTTCTAAGGTCATCCCCATTTTACTCATACGTTCTAAATAACGCTTTGAGATTTCAATATTTTCTTCAATAGGTTCTTCGGAAAGATCCAACATATGAGAACTGTATAATGGTTTACCAGTCTCCTTATAAAATACTTCACCAGCATCTAATAGGCCATCTATCCAAGGTAATAATTGCTTCGCGCAGTGGTCCGTATGGAGAATTACTGTGGCACCATAGGCTTTAGCCATTTCATGTATATGCTTAGCTCCGGCAACGCCTCCAGCTATTGCAGCTTTCTGGCCATCATTCGAAAGTCCCTTACCTGCATTAAATTGTGCACCTCCATTTGAAAATTGTATAATAACGGGAGCGTTTAAGGATGCCGCAGTCTCTAAAACTGCATTTATAGTATTTGACCCAGTGACATTTACCGCCGGAAGGGCAAAACCCTTTTGTTTAGCGTATTGATGTATCTGCTGAACTTCTTTTCCTGTTGCGACACCAGGACGAATTGAATGACTCATAACTTTTATTTTGGAAAGCAAAAATAATAAATATTAATGATTTAAAATGGATAGTTGATACCTATGTTTAGCACTACATTACTGAAATTGTAATCTTTAAACCAACGTTCGCCCACAGGCCTCCCAGGGTCATGCGTTTTGAAACCAGCGTCACATCTAAGCACAAAAAACCCAAAATCGTAACGCACCCCGAACCCGGAAGCGACAGCAATTTCCTTAAGGTCGGCTATGCCGTCGAAACGAGATTCAGGAATGTCAACATCATCAAGTACATTCCAAATATTCCCAGCGTCAATAAAGAAGGCGCCTTTAAAGGCTCCTAGGATTGTGTAACGATATTCAGCATTGAAGGAGAGTTTGAAATTTGCTTCGTTAAAATCGAAAACACCACCACTACTTCCAGGGCCTAAGTCATACGCTCGCCAACCACGGTTGTCATTTGCGCCACCACCAAAATAACTCCGTGCAAATGGAATACTTGTGCTATTTCCATAAGGGATGGCAAGGCCTCCAAAGGCTCTTAGCGCCAAAACATCGTCGTCTTTTAACTGAAAGTGCTTAATATATTCAACTTCACCTTTGGCATATTGCGAAAAGGCTACTCCCAGGGCTTCGTGTTGGTCGTTATCGTTTTTCTGGAGTCCCGCAATATTCGAAATTCCAGCTAGCAAGTTTCCTGCAGACTCCAACTTAAACCGAAATATTTCGAAGTCTTTATCAAAAACATTCTCCCGGGTATTACGGGACCATGTAAAATTAGAAGCAAATATTAGGTTGTTTTCGGTTAATCGACGTTTTCGCTCAGCAATACTAAGCACGTCTTTGTAGGGGCCTGAGTTAAATGGGGCGTCAGGTATGTCGCCTGTCAATACTTTTTCAATGAACAAATCGGCTTCGTTAAAGCCCTCACTTGGACGTTGAAGCACTAATGGATTGTTTGAGTCGTCTATAAAATCATAATTTACGTCCCTAGCAATTTCATTCAGGCGATTATACGAGGTAGCATATACATTATAATAATTTTCTCTATTCAGGTTTCGAACAAACTGAATATTCATAAGGTCAAAACCGTAGGTTTTAATTTTCGATGGTTTCCAGCTATAATTGACAATGTTGCTCACAGTTTGTCTGTCTAAACCAATATTGTTCTGGGAGCCAAAACCAATGCTAATACTTGTTCTTGGAGACATATACTTCGGAATAATACTATCCGTATTAATTGGTAACAAAATCTGTGGGAACGACAGTTTTACATCACCACCTACCTCAGAAATATTGAAAAAACTCTCATTGTCATCTTGATCTTTTGCAGAACCCACACTCCCTCGTCCTGAAATTTCTAATGTTTCGGCACCTCTGAAAACATTTCGAGTCAAAAAAGTAGAACTAAAACCAATTCCGAATTGCTGAATGGTCGATGTGTATGCATCAAAATCTACCCCTAAAGTTTGCTTTTTACGAGGTGTTAAAAGTACTGTTGCAATAAGACCTGTTCCCGTTGAATCTCTCGGGTCTGTTTGATAGGTAATGTTTGGGTATTTGAAGATTCCTAAATCACTAATTTGGTTATATGTAAGCGTTCTATCAATGTCTTTGAATACTTTGCCAGGGGCGATAGAAATGGCGTCAGTAATTGCCTTTGGCCGGAAAGCTAATTGATCATAGCTGTATAACTTATAGCCTTTAAACGAGGCAGAATCTCCCCATTTTCTGTTCTGATTACCATAAGAATAATCTGTAATCACCCGCACTTCGTTGACCTTGTGCACTTTAAATGGCACGGTAAACGTGCTGTCACCAATTGTTACTTTTCTATCTGGAATAATATATTTAATGAGCACTTTATGATCGGTATTTACCGTATCTGCCTCAAAACCAACATAGTCTTGATCAAAATAGTAAAGTCCAGAATTTCGAAATTGCAGGGTTAGTCTAGCGCGCTCATTATTGAAATTGTTGGCGTCATATTGTTTGCCCTCTGTAATAAATGTTTTCCCTTTTGTTTGTTTAAATAGCGAATCTACTACAGGGGAGCTAATGTCCTTTATAATTGAATCCACAAAGTAAGGTCTAAATCGTGTAATGTCATAGGTAATGGCCGCACGCTTTTTTTTACTTTTATTTATCTCAACAGAATACCTTGCCTTGGTATTTAGCCAGCCATAACTTGCATAATACCGTTTGAGACGATCAATAGATTTTTGCGTTTTGTCATCCGCAATAACAACCGGTGCATCTCCAGATTTCTGCAGCCATTTATTGAAGCCAACATAACTGCTGTCTAATGCATCTACTTGTTTTTCGGATAAGAAGTTTACAAGTTTACGCTCTCTTTTGGAGCTTTTATGAAGCCAAGCGTAAAAGGTGCTATCGGGTTTTTGATCCGCTAAATTGTAAATATGTAGACCAAATGGAATGCCGAGTATGGGGAATTTTGGATTTGGTTTTTGACTAAGTTGACTAAGGACACCATTTTCTGTGGACTCCTCACCATCTACATTCACTGTGTTTTTAGTTAGTAAAAATTGATCCTCAGGAACATGTTTTACGGCATTACAGGATCCTAGAATAAGGATTATTCCTAAAAATAATGATATTTTTGCGAAGGTTTGGGTCAAGTGATGCTATTTACTCCATTTCAAAAATAGGACAATTTTGGTAAGTAAAAGTCAATTAAAATTAATAACGAGTTTACAGCAGAAAAAGTATCGTGATAAAACCGGTCTCTTTGTTGCTGAAGGGCCTAAGGTGATTGCCGAATTTATTAAAGCAGGGCTAAGCTTAGTGTCTTTTTTTACTACGAGTTCCGAAGATCAGGTTGCCTACCTTGAAAATGATTTACGGAAGAAGTATCATCAAGTTAGCTCAAATGAGCTTCAAAAAATGAGTTTTCTGAAGACTGCGAATACTTCATTAGCAGTTTTTAATATACCAAAAACGAAGGGTCAGGAACGAAAAGGATTCATCATTGCATTGGACGCCGTCCGTGATCCAGGAAATTTGGGTACTATCATTCGGTTGTGTGATTGGTTTGATGTGACACAATTAATTTGTTCTGAAGACACAACAGATTGTTTCAACCCTAAAGTGGTGCAGGCAACTATGGGTTCTTTGGCGCGGATAGATATTCGGTATGTTAACCTTTCAGAATACATTAAAAATACGTCGTTACCAATTTATGGCGCTGTTATGGATGGTGACTCTGTCTATCAATCAACCCTGCCAACAGAAGCAATTATCGTTTTAGGGAATGAAGCAAATGGTATTTCCGAAGAAATTCAGAAACAAATAAATCACCCAATTACAATACCGCAATTTGGTGTAAAGAAAGATACAGAAAGTTTGAATGTAGCCACCGCAACCGCTGTGCTCTTAAGCGAATTTAAGCGTACTACTGAAAAGTAAAGTTGATAAACACACCTCTAGAAGCTAGTTTTTCAATATTACTAGTGTAGGCGCTATTTGGATCGGCATCTCTCACTAGCTCATCGCTGGTAGCAAAGACGCCACGGATAGAGGGTGAAAATTTAAAATAGAATAGATAGAAGTCAATTCCAAAGCCAAGTTCATAATAGCTAGTTCCGGTAGTCATTCTAAACCGTCCTTGCATATTGTCTTCTGGATTATCTTGACTACTAGATAAATTTATTGATCTAGATATTCCTGCCACTACAAACGGTTTGATATTGTTAAGACGTTTTGTCGAAAACTTCACCAGCAGCGGGATATGGATATAGGTCGATTTTGTTTCACGTAATCTGTCTTGAGGTTCGTCAAATATGGCGTATTCCAAATCACGTACGGTAAAATACAAGCCCGGTTCTAGCCTAAGATTGATGTATTTATTTATGCGCAAATCTCCAATAAGGCCAACATTAAAACCAGATTCGCCTTTTACAATGATGTCTGTAATGTCATCGCCAAAGTCGTTTTTATAATCAATTTTGAAATCATAATTATTGAAGCCCAAGAAATACCCCCATGTTAAAAAACGATTATCAAAGGATTCTAGATTGGCTAATCTTTCTTTACTGAATAGCTGTGCCTTTGCGCTTTGCGCGAAAACTAAAAGTGCTAAGACAAAAAATAGTTTCTTCATAATTACTTAGTAGCATTATAAATTGTAGCTACACCGAATGTTTGCGGTTTATTTTCCACTTCTATAAACCCAATTTTTCTTAAAATATTGTTGAGTTGCTCTCCATGTGGAAAAACAGATGCACTTTCACTCAAGTAGCTATAGGCAACCTTGTCTCTTGAAAATAACTTTCCGATGAGTGGTAAAACGCATTTGGTGTAGAAACGATATCCCTGTTTGAATGGTGTTTTCGCTGGTACAGACGTTTCCAATATTACAAAAAGTCCTGATGGTTTAAGAACACGTAATATTTCGGAAAGTCCTTTGTCGAGATTTTCAAAATTTCGAATTCCGAAGGAAACAGTAATGGCATCAAAAGAATTTGAATCAAACGGAAGCGCTTCAGAATCACCTTTAATGAAGGAAACCTTATCAGCCAAATACGTATTTTTCACTTTTTTCCGTGCCATAGATAACATGCCTTCGCTTAAGTCAAGGCCAATTATCTCTTTTGCAGGAATTTTCTCAGCGTATTTTATAGCTAAATCTCCTGTGCCAGTGGCAATATCAAGGATGCTTTCAGGTTTGATAGCCGCCACCATTTTAAGCACTCTTTTACGCCATTTCGTGTCTGTTCCCAAAGAAATTATACGGTTTAAACCATCGTAATTTCCAGAAATATTATCAAACATTTCTTCAACCTGCTGTTTCTTACTGGCGTTAGAACTTTTGTATGGTGTTACTTTTTTTTCCATTGTGATTTGCGGGTGCAAAGCTACTTATTTTTAGCGTAATTGTCGCGTGGATTAGAAGTTTAGTATAATGGAGGTTTCAGAAAGCAAATGGTAACTACAATTTTGTACCTTTGTCCGACTTATTATTTCTTTGTATGAAGATTATTATTGCCGGAGCCGGTGAAGTAGGATTTCATTTAGCAAAACTCCTTTCGTTCGAGTCCCAAGACATTACACTTATTGATACCAGCAGAGAGTCGTTGGCCAATGCAGATACCCACCTTGATATACGTGTGGTTAGAGGTGATGCTACGTCCATTTCAGTACTTAAGGATAGCAAAGTTGCAGGAACAGATTTGGTGATTGCTGTGACTTCAAGTGAGACAACTAATATTACAGTATGTGTTTTAGCGAAGCAACTTGGAGCTAAAAAGACTATTGCGAGAATCTCGAATACTGAATTTATCGATAATAAAGAAGAAGTTGGTTTTGCAAAATTCGGTATTGATGAATTGATTTCGCCAGAATCTTTAGCCGCAAGTGAAATTGCATTATTACTGAACCAAAGTGCTTTCAATGATACCTACGAGTTTGAAGATGGGGCACTCACCATGATAGGCTTGAATTTAATAAGAACCGCTGATTTTGTCGGAAAATCAGTGAAGGCAGCTGCAGAAATTCATCCAGACCTTTCCTATGTTCCCATTGCCATTCAGCGCTACGGAACGCAATATACTTTGATTCCTCGTGGTGATACCGTATTTAAAGAGGGCGACCAGGTTTATTTTATTACAACCAAAGCCGGGGTAGAAGAAATATACAAGCGTACGGGGAAGGTACGCCAGGAAATTAAAAACGTAATGATACTGGGTGGAAGTAATATTGGAGTTAAAACTGCCAGCGATTTATGCAAGAATAATTTTCACGTAAAATTAATTGAGAATAGTAAAGAAAAAGCATTTGAGATTGCAGATGAAATACCTAATTGTCTTGTGATTAGTGGTGATGGAAGAAACGTTGAGTTGCTCCAAGAAGAATCTATTGAAGATATGGATGCATTTATTTCGGTAACCGGAAATAGTGAAACCAATATTATGTCTTGCTTCGTTGCGAAGTCAAAAGGAGTGAAAAAGACGATTGCTCTGGTTGAAAATATGGATTACTTTCAGTTATCGCATTCTATCGGAATTGATACGCTGATTAATAAGAAACTTTTAGCGGCGAATAATATTTTTAGATACATCCGAAAAGGGGAAGTGGTTGCAATGACCAAGCTAAATAATATGAATGCTGAACTACTTGAGTTTGAAGTTACACCTTCTTCCAAGGTATGTGATAAACTCATAAGGGACATTGAATTGCCTCGTTCTGCCATTATAGGAGGGATAATTAGAAATGGAGAAGGAATGATTGGCTTAGGTGATTTCGAAATAAAAAATTGCGACCGAATCGTTGTTTGCTGCTTGCCGCAGGCCATTGGTAAAGTTGAAAAACTGTTTGTGTAATGCCTTCGATGTCTTCCAAACTTAATTACAAGATTATTTTCCATTTAATGGGGCTGCTACTAACAGTGAATGGCGGCTTTATGCTACTCGCTTCTTTAGTGAGTTTGGCCTATAAAGATGGGGTTGTTAAGGAAATGGTGTTGTCTGGAATTATCACCCTGGTAATAGGTGGTGTGCTTATGCTCGTTACCAAAGAACACCGAAAGGAAATTCAGAAAAGAGAAGGATACATCATAGTGACTTTTGGTTGGATATTTATGGCACTTACTGGAACCTTACCTTATGTGTTGACAGATGCAATTCCAGGCTTTGCAAATGCTTTTTTTGAAACTATGAGTGGTTATACCACTACGGGTGCGACCATACTAGATAATGTAGAAAGTTTGCCCGAAGGAGTATTATTTTGGCGAAGTATTACACACTGGATTGGTGGTATGGGTATTATTGTACTCGCCATTGCGATACTACCGCTTTTAGGAATTGGCGGCATGCAGTTGTTTGCTGCGGAAGCTCCAGGCCCTGGCGGGGATAAATTACACCCCAGAATAACAGACACCGCAAAGCGTTTATGGTTAATCTATGTTGGTTACACTGTAGCAGAGACTATCCTGCTGAAAGTTGCAGGGATGAGTTTCTTTGATGCAATAAATCATTCGCTAAGCACCTTAGCTTCAGGTGGTTTTTCTACAAAAAATAACAGTGTCGCTCATTGGAACGATCAACCAGTAATTCAATATATTATCATAATCTTTATGTTCCTGGCTGGAACCAATTTCGTGCTGAGTTATTTCGCCTTTAAAACAAAATTTAGCAAAATATTCAAGGACGAAGAGTTTAAAGCCTATGTCCTGATGATTTTTGGTTTTACTGTGATTGCTTCCTTAGTCATTTATTTTTATGCGGATCCAATGACCTCAGGAGTAGCGCATCCTATGGTCTGGGGAGAATTTGAAAGTGCTGTTAGGCATGGTCTATTTCAGATTTTAGCCATTATAACAACTACAGGTTTTGTCACTGCAGATTATACCCTTTGGACACCCTTTCTTACCATATTCTTTTTTGGACTTATGTTTCTTGGGGCATCTTCAGGATCTACATCTGGTGGGGTTAAGATAGTACGTCATCTCATCATGATTAAGAACGGGATATTAGAATTCAAAAGAACATTACATCCTCATGCTATTTTACCTGTTCGATATAATAGCAGAGCAATACCACAAGCTATTGTGTTCAACGTATTAGGATTCTTTATCCTATATATGCTCTCTTTTATTGTTGGGGTGCTTGTATTTTCATGGTTGGGATTAGATTTTACAACAGCCCTTGGTGGAGCAGCTGCTACCTTAGGAAATGTAGGTCCAGCAATTGGTGATCTAGGACCTGCGCATAATTATGCAGGCCTACCAACCGCGGCAAAAGTTTGGGCAACATTTTTAATGCTTATTGGAAGACTAGAATTATTTACGGTGCTCATATTACTTTCACCTTTCTTTTGGCGAAATAGATAAGGCTCAATCTATTGACGTGATTTCAATTTCTACGCGTCTATCAAACGTATCTCCTTTACCTGTTGGATGGCGATAGGCCATACCGATATAGTTCATTCGCCTAGTGTCGATTCCTTTTTTAGCTAGAAAATTATGAAGCGACCTGGCCCGCGCCTCTGAAAGATTCTTTTTTCCTGTTCGAATGTTAATTAAATCGTGTCCTGGGTTATCGTTGTTTCCGCAGCAAATATGGCCAATGAGTTTGAATTTTACGGAAGGATTATCTGTCAAGAAAGTGACTAACTCATCAAGTGCATCCCGACTTTCATCCATAATAATATCCATATCTGCATAAAACCGGATTCCTTCGAGCGTAATTTTATCACCAATTTTTGCCTCAAAAAGGGTGGCTAAGGTTGGTTGAATTATTTCAGTTTTCACTGGTTCTTGACGTATTTCACCCGCTACAACCAGATGGTCTTTCTTAAAATGAATTAATACGTCAACACGCCTATTATTAGCTGCTTCACTATTAAGTTCTCCATAACCGTTGGAAGAGATAATTGTGAATTCACGTAGCTCAGATTTTACATTTTCGGCACGTTTTCTTGAAAGTTCTAGATTATAAGAATCAGATCCGATGCTGTTTGTATACCCTTTAATGTGAACATCTAGCGAATCTTTTATGGGAATTGTCTTCAAGCTGTCTAGTAATTGATGATGGGCTGTGCTGAGCTCATAAATGTCATTTTCGAAATAAACAGAAAATTTACGCTCGCCTTCCTGTGCCGTTCCGAGGCTTGATAAGAGCGTGAAAATGAAGCAATAACAATATGTAAGCCTGGCATTCATTACCCTAAATGTAACAACTTTAATTGAACTAAGAAATAGTATTGATGAATCAGTTCCAGTTATTACACCAATTTAAATGCTTTTAGTGTTCAGGTATTTTATAAATCTTATTATTCCTAAACTATAAACGAGCTAGTTAACGATGACTTGAATTCCAATACTCAGGCTGCTTTTGTAGATTTTGTCGTGTATTTTATTTGATAATAAGTGGTATTTTCCATAGATTTACCTAACTAAAAATTTAACAAAATGAAAAAAATTACCCTTTTATTAGCTTGTTTAATGCTTTCGTTTCAAGCATTTTCACAAGCGAGCAATTACAATGTTGGTGATGTCGTAAATGACTTTACAGTCACAGATACCGATGGTGTTGATCACAACTTGTATGGTCTAATTGATGCAGGTAAATATGTGTATCTGGATTTTTTCTTTGATACATGCGGTCCATGTCAGGCTAATCAGCCTACTTTTAATGAGTTCATTGATAAGTATGGATGTAATATGGGCGATGTGTACGGGCTTTCAATTAATAATGGAACCGATAATAATCAAGAGGTTATTGATTACGTGAATACCTATGGTGGTCCATGGGTGCACCCTCCTGCTGTGAGTAGCGAAGGTGGAGGAGGAGCTGTGACTGCCGACTTTGGTGTGAGTGCCTTTCCTACATTTGTTTTAATTGGTCCAGGCTATACAATGCTGAATAGAGACATATGGCCATTAAGTGGTATTGGAACTTTTGAGGATACATTCCCAGCAGGTTTTGATCCACCAGTTAATTACTGTACGGTGATTCTTGGAGTGGACGAAATGGCATTTGATTTAGGACTTCAGGTGTATCCAAATCCAAATTCAGGATCTGAAATCAATATCAAACTTAATAACGAAGTTACTAGTGCAGACGTTAAAATATTTACTGTTTTAGGAAGTCAGGTGTATTCAAATAGATTTGCCTCAAACATCTTTTTAATTAATGCAGAACTTGCTAGTGGTTCTTATTTGGTGTCAGTTACCACTGACAAAGGTGCGTCTACTGTTAGTTTAATTGTTGAGTAGATTTAGGATGTAAAATAAAAAAGCCGAATCATGAATTTGATTCGGCTTTTTTATTGTTTGAAGATTGCACTATGAAACCGCGTCCTTTATCCGTTTCATGGCTTCTCTTATGTTTTCTTCCGAAGCAGCATAGGATATCCGTATACAATTAGAGTCGCCGAAGGCTTCGCCAGTAACCGTTGCTACATTCGCCTCTTCGAGGAGAAATAGCGCGAAATCTGATGCATTGTTAATGCATTTGTCTTTTAAGGTTTTTCCGAAGTGAAAAGAGACGTCAGGAAACACATAAAATGCACCTTCCGGCTCATTACAGCTAAACCCTGGAATGTCTTTTAATAAACCAAGAATCAAGCTACGTCTTTCTTTGAAAGCGTCTACCATGAACTGTATCTTACTTGGTGCGCTTTCAAGAGCTGTAATTGTAGCGCGTTGTGCAATACAATTAGCACCACTAGTTACTTGGCCTTGCATTTTATTACATGCACGGGCAATCCACGTTGGCCCACCCATATATCCAATGCGCCAGCCTGTCATGGAATATGCTTTTGAAACGCCATTGACAGTTACTGTGTTGTTGTACATATCGTCAAATTGAGCCATCGAGCTATGCGCTCCAGTAAAATTGATGTGCTCATAAATCTCGTCACTTATTACGATAATTTTAGGATACTTGACCAATACATCGGCAAGGGCTCTCAATTCAGTTTCGCTATAAACAGATCCACTTGGATTACAAGGTGAGCTGTAAATTAGAAGTTTAGTTTTTGGTGTTATTGCAGCTTCTAAAGCAGCTGGTGTAACTTTGAAATCGTTTTGAATTGATGTTTCAATCGATACTGGAACGCCACCCGCCACTTTGCTAATATCACTATAGCTTACCCAGTATGGCGCAGGAAGAAGTACTTCGTCTCCGTCGTTTAATAATACTTGCGCTAAATTTGCGAGTGTCTGTTTTGCACCCGTTGAAACCACAATTTGAGAGGGCTCGTAGTTCAGGTTGTTGTCACGTTTAAATTTTGTGATAATAGCCTGTTTTAGCTCGGGATATCCATCTACAGGTGTATAGGAGTGAAAGTTGTCTTTTACGGCTTGAATTGCTGCTTCTTTTACAAATTCCGGCACTGTGAAATCTGGTTCTCCCAGGCTTAAACCGATAATGTCTTTTCCTTGGTTACGTAGTTCGCGTGTCTTGGCTGCCATGGCAAGCGTGGCTGAGGTGGCCATGCTGTTAACGCGATCAGATAATTGTTGATTCATATAAATTTAAGCAGGTATTGTGGCGGGTTTCATGCCCATTTCCTTGAGATGTCTAAAATGTGAAATAAGTGCCTTTCTTGTAGTTTTGTATTCGTTATAGGGAAGATTAAACTCTAAGGCAGTCTGCTTTACTATTTTCGAAATTTTCGTGTAATGAACATGGCTAATATGAGGGAAAATATGATGCTCTACTTGATGATTAAGTCCGCCAGTAAACCAATTTACAATTCTATTTTTTGTCGAAAAGTTGACGGTAGTAAATAATTGATGAATTGCCCAGGTGTTTTTCATTGTGCCACTAGGGTCCGGCAGTACCATATTAGCATCCTCAACCACATGTGCTAATTGAAACACAATGCTCAAGATAAGACCAGCGACATAGTGCATAATAAAGAATCCAATTAATATTTTCCACCATGTAAGTCCGAAGAAAAGAATAGGTATTACAATCCAAATGCCGAAATATATAATTTTAGTTACAATTAGTAAGCTCCACTGTGAGGTCGGCTTTGGAAACTTGCCGAAAGATAATTTCCTTGCCAAATATCTTTTTGTCTGTTGGAAATCTGTAGTCAATGCCCAGTTGAAGGTTAGTAGCCCATATAAAAAGACGCTATAGTAATGTTGAAACTTATGTAATTTATTCCATTCTGCATGTTTCGAAAAACGAAGTATACGGCCTGCCTCTAGATCTTCATCATGGCCATGGATGTTCGTGTATGTGTGATGAAGCACATTGTGTTGTACTTGCCAATTGTATACATTTCCAGCAAGTATATACATACTTCCTCCCATTATTTTGTTAATCCAATTTTTAGAAGAATAGGCGCCATGGTTAGCATCGTGCATAACGTTCATTCCAACGCCAGCCATTCCAACACCCATAACCAGTGTGCATAAAAGTTGCGCCCACCATGGGAAGTTAAGTGTTAACAATAAAAAATAAGGAGCGAGAAACAGTGAGAACATAACTGCCGTTTTAAGATGCAATCTCCAATTGCCATTTTTGGAGAGGCTGTTATCTTTAAAATAGCTATTTACACGCTTGTTCAATGTTCTGAAAAAATTTGCAGAATCTACGCGAGAAAAAGTGATTTGTTTTGTTTGCACGGTTTATAGTTTTTAGGGAGTCCCGTTAAATCTTAAAAACGCAAAAATACGCATCTTAGGGCAAATCGTTGCTCACATTATTATAAAATTATGAAAGAAGCGCTACTTTTGCCATTCAATTGTAATTATGGAGCTAATACACCACTATTTTAAAAACCTAACACCTACTCAAGTTGCTCAATTTGAGGCCTTAGCCAGCCTATATAATGATTGGAATTTGAAGATTAATGTGGTTTCAAGAAAGGATATTGATGAGCTGTATTTGAGACATGTATTGCATTCATTAGGGATTGCACGAGTTCAATCTTTTGAGGATGGATCACGTATCCTAGACGTCGGTACCGGAGGTGGTTTTCCAGGAATTCCGCTGGCTATTTTATTTCCTGAAGTCCAATTTCATCTCGTTGATAGTATTGGGAAGAAGATCAAAGTAGTGGAAGAGGTGGTTCAAGGATTGGAATTAAAGAATGTGAAGGCTAGTAACGCGAGAGTTGAGAGCATAGGAGGTGAATACGATTTTATAGTAAGTAGGGCCGTTGCCCAAATGGAAACTTTTGTGTTTTGGGTGAAGGGCAAGATTGCAAAAAAAAGCAAGCATGAACTTAAGAATGGTATCTTATATCTAAAGGGAGGGGATCTTTCTGAAGAGCTTTCGAGTTTTCCAAAGGCTACTGTCTATACACTTCAAGATTATTTTAAGGAGGACTTTTTTGAGACGAAAAGTATTGTTCATCTGCCTCTGAAATATCGTGGTAAATAGTCCTTTCACAATAAAACATAAAAAAACCTCTGAAAGAAAACTTCCAGAGGTTTTTAACTGCGTTAGGTTGGTTTATCTATTGATGATAAATTTATCAGTTTTCACT
>Ga0114916_1001135_pt1 | contig 15755 bp, 12 predicted proteins | sample MalvirAntarct_66_FD_83501 | JGI IMG/M metagenome (GOLD analysis project Ga0114916, IMG submission 83501) | Marine viral communities from the Global Malaspina Expedition - Malaspina viral metaG Antarct_66 | ecosystem: Environmental > Aquatic > Marine > Oceanic | place: West Anvers Island... | reverse complement strand
TTAGGTGTTCCTTTTAATGAATCATCGGTTAAGTCTAACCCCATTACACCCATGATTTCTTCAAATAAAATAGCGATACGTTGTTTTTTTTCGTCATCACTCAGTTTAAAAGCATCTGCTTTCATTGGCGTTTCAAGACCAGTAAATAAATGATCATCCCCAACTTCCGCAATTGAAAAACTATTTAAAGTGGGACTATTCTGTTTGGGGTCTAATGTATTTGTATTCATGTGTTGTCTTTTTAGTGTGCTGTCCTTAGGAACTCATCCCCTAAGCCAAAGCAGGTTATCTTTTTAAAATTGAGTTATGTGTACTATATTTTTATCTAAAACACTTAAACCTTCCTTCTTGGAATGTTCTTAGCTTTTCATGTCTTGTCTTATGTCCATGTATTCGTTTCGCCACATTTTAAATTTTTCGGCTTTAACTCGCTGCATATAAACTTAATAACGCCCTGCTCTTTTAAATCAAATTCAAAAGAAATCACTTTTGTGTTGAATTCCATCACCTATAAATTTTGGAACTCATAGTATTGATCAAACTTTACCTTCACTTCTAATACCTTATCAAAAAATGATTTGTTTTCCTGAAAAGAAGTGTTATTTCTAAAGTGAATGAACCTTCCTTGTGCGTGTATACTAATTCCATCTACTTTGAAAATTACTAGTTGGTAATATGGAATTATCCAAGTAAAAGTTTGAAGTCCTTTATTAATAAATAAAAGAATTCCGCCAGGTCTCATTTCAATATTCGCGTAATTAATAGCAGAAACCTTGTTTACGTATTGCTTCATGTTAGGACCCACATTTTCAATCATCATTCGATTGGACCCTATACCTCCCATTTTAATGGATTGTAATAACGAGAATTGATTGCCAACTAAATCAGCTATTAGTTGCTTGTGTGCTTTGTTCGTATGTGTAGAATCTAAAATCAAGATATGTCGTATAAACTATCCAAATTTACAATATGTTTAATGTTTTACAATTAACGTTAAACAAACTTTAACATGATATTATAAATTTCAGCATAAAACATTGAAGTTTATAGAAATAGCACGTTTCACGGCACACACAAATATTTGTCGTTATGAGATTTTATTTTTAGTTACTTTAAACTGTAACGAGTTTGTTTATCATTCCCTTAAAGATAAATCCATGAAATGGCAACACACTATACCAATACAATCTTCCCCAAAGTCCCCTTGGACGAAATGTTGCGGTTTGTTTGAGAAGGCCTTCTTCTATTTTAAACTCGAGCCAAGCTTCACCTGGAAGTCGCATTTCGGCATACAATAAGAGCTTTTGTTGCTCTTTATCTGCAAAAATAACGCGCCAAAAATCTAAAGCATCACCAGCATCAAGCTCCGTAGGGCTTGTTCTACCACGCCTTAAACCTATTCCGCCAAAAAGCTTGTCGACATACCCCCTAATCTTCCATAAAAACGTTCCATAATACCATCCCGTTGTCCCTCCAATGCTCCATATCTTATCTATGGTCCTTTCGGCATTTAATACTGGGCGTTCTTTATAGTCTTGAAAACAACCAAATTTCGGAACATTAATATATTTATGCAGATTATTACCTAATCGTCCACTGCTTATCATCGAATCTTTCCAGCTCGACACAATGCTATTTTGCTCAATTTTTTCGAATGCTAATTCAACGGCTTCTTTATAGGATTTTGGCTGAACAGCCAATAGCTCATTTATTTTACTAGGCTTTCCAATTATTTGCACTCCCATACTATCTACTAATGACGTAGCTAGCCTGTATGAGGTTGAAGTAACAAAGTATAGCCAATAAGATGACAGCTTTGGTGTCATTATGGGAACCGTAAATATAGATCTCTTTAGCCCCCTTACTTCTGCGAACTGCAAAAGCATTTCCTTGTAGGTTAAAATTTCTGGACCAAAGACATCGTACACCTTATTGAATAATGCTTCATTTCCAACACTTCGATGCAAAAATAACAACACATCTCTTACGGCAATTGGCTGCGTTCTGGTATCAAGCCACCTCGGCGCGATCATAATAGGAAGTTTCTCAACTATATCCCTAATAATCTCAAAAGACGAACTACCTGATCCCACAATAATACCTGCTTTGAAAATAGTAAGGGAATAATCATTAGACTTCAAACAATCCTCAACATTCTTACGTGACTTTAAATGCTTTGAAAGATTCTCTTCGTTGGTTATTCCACTGAGGTATATAACTTGTCTGACTTTTGTTTTTTGAAGCTGATTTTTAAAATTAATGGCACAGCGCTCTTCAAGAGGAGCAAAATCTTTCGAAGTGTTAGACATCGAATGAATCAAATAAAACGCAACATCGATGTCTTCGGGAATAGTTCCAAGTGATTCGGGTTTTAAAAAATCTGCTTCAATTACATCAATCAAAGGATCGTCATCATAGCTTTTATCAGCTCTCAAAGTATCCCTAACAGCACTAACAATGTGATGGCCATCATGCAACAAAAGCGGAATTAGCCGCTTCCCAATATAACCCGTTGCACCTGTGACAAGAATTTTCATTTTCCCTTATTTATACCTTTGGCAGCCAATTAGTCTCCCAACGACTAAAATAGTGCTATTTGCTCTAATTTCATATTCTTCATCCAATTTCTGCTAATTTCAAAGATGAACGTTTTGCAAAAGCCACCTGAAATGGATCCTTATATTTTGAAATTATACAAGCGTAATTGAATTAGACATAGAATATTAACACTGTCTATGTCCTCAATACCAATGTATCTCAATGTAGCACTTTGAAGTTATTAATCTTGACGTCCTTCGCTTTTAAGTCGAACATTAAGTTGTATAAGCCAAAGAAAGTACGATTGATGTAAATAAAATGCTTGGAACCACGATTACCATTCATTTTACGGAGCTCTGTGCTTTTCGAATAACGCTGCCCTAATTCAGTGATTTTTCCAAAGAATTCTGCATCCGAAAAGTCGAAATTTTCTTCTTGAAACGGTTTAGTAAATAAACTCAATAATTCATGAAACATCTCAGTAAAAAATTCAATTTCTTCTTCGGAATCGTCTTCTCGTAAAATTTCTAATTCATACAGTTTCGAGACAAAATAATCATGATTAGCAATATTATCAGGCTCGGAGAGCTCAAAATAAGGAACATAGAAATCATCTGGAATGATTTTCATGCAGCCAAAATCCAAGGCAATCAATTTACCATCTTCAGACACTAAAAAATTTCCAGGGTGCGGATCCGCATGTACTTTTCTTAAGTTGTGAATTTGAAACATATAAAAATCCCAAAGCGCTTGCCCTAAACGATTTGCCTTTTCTTGGTCCTTGTTGTAATCTGTAAACTCAGAAAGGTGCTCACCCTTCATATAATCCATTGTAATGATTCTATCTGAGGATAATTCTTTGTAATATTTAGGAAACAAAAGATTTGGAATGTCCATACAAGCCTCCGAAACTTCTATGCTTTGCTCTACTTCCAAGAGATAATTTGTCTCCTCGATGAGCTTCCCCTCCACTTCTTTGAAGTATTTATCAGAATCCTTCCCTTTGATATTAAACATTCTCTTAGCAATAGGCTTGACCATGGCCAAATCTGATGCAATGCTTTGGGAAACACCAGGATATTGTATTTTTACCGCAAGCTTTTTCCCATCTTTTTCTGCCTTGTGAACTTGCCCAATGCTCGCAGCGTTTACCGAGGTTGAATTAAAAGAATCGAATAATTCGTTCGGCAATTTTCCAAAATATCTTTTGAATGTTTTTAGCACTAACGGAGGCGAAAGCGGTGGAACAGAAAACTGAGCTAAAGAGAATTTTTCTACATAGGCCTGAGGCATGATACTTTTTTCCATGCTCAGCATTTGCGCCACTTTAAGCGCACTTCCTTTAAGCTGTTTTAGGCTATCGTATATATCTTCAGCATTATTCTCGTTGAGTCGTGATCTGGCCTCAACTTCAGTTTTCGTTAGTTTATCTCCATAGTATTTGAGATAATTAACACCCACTTTTGCACCTGTAGAAACCAATTTTGAGGTACGCTGTATTTTTGATGTTGGAATAGAATCAATTGTTTTCATCTAAATATCTTAATTCATGTGCATTTTCTCTTTAATAATAAATTTCCCAAAGTCAATGATACTCTTAAGTGGCGTAATATTTAGAACATCAAAACTTGCATTGACAGCTTTTTCGATAAAAATATCCGTCTTTTCAAAAGACACAGAGGTATCATCCATCCAGAATTTCATAACGAAGAGTAATTGTAACCATGCTGATTCTTGTATGGCTTTGTTCTGAATTTTTTCGATTTGCTCTTGCTTTATGTCAAGAGTTTCAATTCCTAAGGTATCGATGTATTGGGTGAAACTATTTTTTAACTCAGATAACAGTGTTAACCCTTTTAAACTGTTTTTGTGCTGATGAAGCGCATAAACCACATAACTTCTGTTTGCGGTTAAGTTCTCAAAGAATGTGAAGTAGAAACTTAATAGTTTGTTACGAGCTTCGAAGGTCTCGTAGTCCTCGCTTTTATTTAATACAACAATCGTATTGTCAAAAAAAGCCCTGAATACATGCTTTTCAATTGCTACAAACGAACCAAAATGTGTGTAGAACTTTGATTCTTCAAAATTGTTATGTTTTGCAAAAGCATATACTGACTTGGGGTTTTCATTGTGCTCAAGGACATAGTCCATATACCATGAAATGATGTCGTTTTCTGAAACTGTTTTTTTCTTAGCCATAGCGTGAATATATTGCTTGCAAGGTAAGTTATGTTTAATCTTTTATTATATAAATTAAACAAAATTTAACACATCAGAAAGTATAAAAAATTAGAACGTGGGTACAAGAATTAAAATCAAATATTAAAGGAAGAAATTCCACACCAATCCAAAACGTATTACTGGATCACGGTACGGATATCCCGGCGCTGAGAAGTATTCATTTTTACTTGTGAAAAGCGAATTGAAATGCTCGTATTTCAAGTATATGCGGGTTTGTCTAATCTTTGCATTAAAGAAAATATCAACCAACGGAAATCCGCCAATCTTTTCATTATTCTGAACATAAAATTCTGCTAATACGGGATCATAGGCGTTCATATTATAAGCCGTGAAATATTTGAAGTTAATCCCCGTCTGTAAAAAGAGGGCTTTTTTAAACAGCTGATCCTCATAAAATAGCGTATTTCTCGTGACAATTTGAGGCACGTTAAACACTTCTTCACCACTTAACGCCTGTTGAAATAGAATTGTATTGGCTAGACCAAACTTTTTATAACGAAGCTCCTTCACCACCTTAACCTTCAAATAGTCAACGCGTTGCTTGTGCTGCTGTGGTGTAGGGGTAGAGTCGTTTTCCTTTAAGCCAAAGTAGGTATAATCATCAATTCCGGTATAACTCACTGTGGCATCTAATAATTTCTTCGATGCTAAGGTGAATTTTAGCTCCTGTGTCTTTACGTTGTTTAAGTTATTCTGCCAGTTATAGTTCACATAATCACTTTGATACAGTACGTAATTGAAATTGGGCGCTACCGAATGTAACGTGATGGATGCTTCAGCGCTATTATCATCGTCAATTTTGTAAGAGGCAGCTCCAGTAATATAATTTCCATCAAAATCGCCCGACACATTCACGGCCGCTTTCCCCGAAAGCTCAAACCCACGATAGGCCTTTTTATAAGCAGCACCAGCTTCTATTATATTTCCTTTGAGTCTATTTGAAATACGCTCATCGTCTAAAATTAAAACTGAATTATATCCATAATTGTATTCTGTATAGCCAACAAAGCCGGAAATTTTTCCAAGGATATTATTGTCGAAATCCACATAAGCCTTTGCATTAAAATCTTCGAGAGTCACTTTCTTGTTTAAATCTGAATTTTCATAGGAAGGTCCAAAGCCATCAAAAGGCGCGTCTTGCGAATAGGTATAAAATTTCTCTTCATAGGTAATACTATTTCCAAGCGTGAGCACGGTATAACTTAGGCTATCAGATTTCCGCACAAGTTGATAACTATGGTCCGCGTAATAGCGAACACCTTTCAAGATATTCTCTGCATCCTCGAAATTAACTTCAAGCCTACCACGATCTTCAAAATCAGGACTATCATTTATAAATAAGGGTAAAGATGCTGCTTCTAAGCCGCCATTTTCTTCATTCGTGAAATCCTGTGAGGTTATATGAGCCCGTATTTGATACCTTTCGTTCTTAGTATGATAATTTGTAGTAAACCTAAAATTACCATTACTTGTCAAAGAGTGTTGATAGATTCCAAGGGAACGGAGCCCCTTATAAGCAGCAGAGAAATTAAACTGCTCCGTTGTATTTACGGTAAAGAAGGCATCTAATTGCTGCCCTTGATTGAAGGCTGTTTTAAAATACAACTCCGTCAAGGGTGTGGGAACATGGTAATAATTAATATCCTCAACATCTAAATAATTAAAATGATGTGATTGCGCCACAAATTTTGGCTTGAGGTTTAAATCGTCAAAAGAATACGCCAATGAATTATAGGTCTGACCAACGTTTGAAAATGGCACCAGCTCAAAATTATCTCTTCGTAAATAATTATGCTTGTAGTCCTTCTGAATACTCAAGGCAGTATCAATGTAGGTAGTATCACGTGCCGCCGAAATGATTTTATACTTCTCAATTGTTGGCTTCTCAATTTTCTGAGAAGGTTTGCTTTTGTTCCCATCCCTCACCAATTGCGCATGCAATGTCGCGGAAACAAAAAGTAAAAAAATAAACGCAAGAAGTTTATTCATAACAAGCAAAGGCATTTTAGGCAAAGGTAATTTTTTAAATGTATTTGGTCTTGCTAAAATAACGATACTACGTCAATAATATTCCTTCAAATCTCAAAACCTAAATGTTGGGAAATGGAAATTGGAATTCGTACTTTGGCTAGATTATGTTAACCCTCAAAATACACCCTAACCTTATTGAATGCGGCACTGATGAAGCTGGACGCGGATGCCTTGCAGGACCTGTCACTGCTGCCGCAGTAATTCTACCTAATAATTTCAGCCATCCGTTTTTAACAGATAGCAAACAACTTTCAGAAAAAAAGCGGTTGCTACTAAGAGACATTATCGAAAAAGAAGCAATAGCATATGCGGTTTCCCATGTGATGATGGAAGAAATTGATCAAATCAATATTTTAAATGCTTCAATATTAGCGATGCATCGCTCGATTGACAAGCTAAATGTACTTCCAGAATTTATCGCTATTGACGGAAATAGATTCAAACCCTATAAAAAAATAGCCTATGAATGTGTGGTCAAAGGCGATGAAAAATACTTGCATATTGCGGCGGCCTCTATCCTTGCTAAAACATACCGGGATGACTATATGGCAACATTGCACAATGAGTACCCTGCATATAACTGGAAAAAGAACAAGGGCTACCCAACAGCAGAACACCGAGATGCCATTCGAAAAAATGGAGCAACCACATACCATCGCACAAGTTTCAGACTCCTTCCAGAGCAATTACGCCTTAGATTTTAGCTCATTAGTAGAATGCTATGGTGAAATCAAACATGATAAAAACGCTAAAACACCAACCTATAAAATTACAACCCTCCAATTGTTCAAAACAAGTCAATAAACTATTGCTAATGGGTAATGAAACCGCCAAAAAGCATGTTATTTTTGCTGTATGAAGGTTTTAATCCGAACGCTTACTGCTTTATGCTTCATTATTGCCCTTGGGAGTTGTGAAAGCTATGTCGACAAAAAAGGTGAGTTGATTGACTTTATCCCTCAAGACCCCGTTGTAGTTTTTAGAATTAAAAACTTGGACGGTTTACTTTTAGACGTTGCCAACAACGGCCTCATCGCATCTTTTGAAAAGACGAGGGCATTTACTTTTTTTACCAAAAATGCCTCATTCATAAAACAACTACATCCAGACTCTCAAAGCGTTATAGCCATAACTGGCGGGTCAAACAAGGCAACCAACTATACATTTATAACGGCCTATCACGACAAGTTATTTATTCCCGATTCAATTCAGGATAAAACCATAGAAACACTCACCTATGGCAAAACGAGCTTACAAAGAGTGGAAATAGACAATACTATTTCATTTAGTGCAATCAAGGATAGTGTATTTATAGTTTCGTCCTCCCAAAAGGTTCTCCAAGACATTCTAAATGGCAAAACTGAACAGAATCAAGGTTTCAAAAAGATCTTTAGCATCAACAAAGAAACGGAGCTAGCTGCATTATTTAAAGGAAATTTGATCTCACTCACGGATAGCATTACAACTAACTTTTCGTCATGGGGTAGCCTTCAAGTACAACTATTGTCGGATGGCTTAACAGCAACAGGCGTTGTCCTTGCCCAAGATAGCGTTCCACAACTATTGTCCATTTTCGAGGGTCAGATTCCACAGCAAAATGACATAGAACTTATCACGCCTAGAGAGGCTAAAAGTGCCGTTTCCTTCACGTTTTCGGACGCAGAGCTATTAATAGCAAAATTGGCCCCGTTTAGAAAAGATACTATTCTTCCAAATACCAATGGACTTTTTGAATCGATAAATGAAGTTGGGTCATTAGGCTTTTCAACAGGAAATGCCGTCGTTTTGAAAAGTATAGATCCTAGATTAACAAATGAAGCCTTAGCGCTATTCACTTCTGAAAAGGAAACCTACAGAGAAATCAAACTGAATACTTTTAACGCGTCCAATCTTTTTTCTAAAACCTTTGGACAGTTACTACCTAATGTAGAAGTGACCACCTCATTCCAAATTGAAAATTTCTTTGTTTTCACAGAGACTGAGGGTGTCGCACAGCAAATAATCACAGCTTACAAGAACAATGATTGTCTAGACAAAACACCCTATTTTGAAACCACAAGCCTGGAGTTAGGCAATGCATCTTCCCTACTTGTGTTCAAAATGAAAGGAGAAATAGCACCCGCTTTTGCCGGTTTCTTCGGAAAACATCTTACCACGGAAATAACCGATTTGCCCCTAAAGAATTATCCATTAGCGGCGCTTCAATTTAGTTATGATCGCGATTTTGCACATGTCAACCTAGTGTGTAAACAGGCTTCAGAAAAGATACAAATAGCAGGGAGTGTAGCGCAGCAATTTAGCATTTCATTAGACCAACCTATATTAGGCAACCCTAGCTTTTTTAGCAATCACCGAACACGCGGGAAAGACATTGTAGTTCAAGACATTAAAAACAATCTCTACCTAATTTCAAGCGCTGGAAAAGTGCTTTGGAAGAAGCAGCTTGACGGACCTGTTCTTGGCAGTTTCAACGAGGTTGATATCTTAAAAAATGGACGCAAACAATTGGCCTTTACAACAACTAAAAATTTCTATGTTATAGATAGGAAAGGCAAGGATGTGAAGTCATTTCCAATGAAGTTCAAAGACCCTATTACGCAGCCGCTCGTGATATTTGATTATGACAACAATCGAAACTATCGTTTTGTAATTACCCAAGGAAATGAGGTGTTTCTGTATGATAGTAATGGGAAACGAGTTAAAGGCTTCACCTTTAAAAAGACGAAATCTGATATCGTTTTACCACCACAACATATACGCCTTGGAAATAAAGATTACCTCCTTTTTGCTGAAGAAAGTGGTAAACTAACCATTCTAAATAGAGTTGGAAACACTAGAATACGTGTGGACCACAAATTCGATTTTTCCAACATTCTAATACAAAAAGAAGGCTCTCAATTTGTTGTTATCACAAAGGATAATACAAAAGAAACCATTTCACAATCAGGAAAAGTGAATTCTCAAAAAATATCTGTTAGCGGGACCTATACGTTTAAAATAAAAGGACTAACCAAGGTTACCTTAGACGACAACTTGTTGAGAATTAATGGTAATTTGGTTGAATTGCCTTTCGGAATTTACACTGCTCCAGAAATCTTTACAGTGAATCGCACCACCTATATTACACTAACAGAGACGCAGGAGAAAAAAGTTTTTGTTCTCACAAAATCTGGAACTATCGTTTCAGGATTTCCTATTTATGGAAGTGACGGCGCTTTCCTTGGAGATGCAAGAAATAATAAAAGATTATATGTGGTTACTAAAGGCGAAAGCGCTGAGATTATATTATATGGCATTGAATAGGTTGTGTTGATGTAACTAGCTTTTATTCCAACAGTACCGCATCTTCAAACCGATAACATCTATGTTTTAAAAACCGAAGTTTAGCTTTGGGATTTGCTTTTTACCATAACGGCTTCAAACAAATTCGAAAAATGTTTTTCTAGCTTTTCTTTTACTTCGGAAAGTGGAATGGCCTCTTTACCAAGCTCTACGTTCAGCGATGTAACAGCTTTACCCTTTATTCCGCAGGGAATCATATGATCAAAATACCCTAAATCTGCATTGACATTTAGTGCAAAACCGTGCATGGTAACCCATCTGCTAGCGCGTACACCCAATGCACAAATTTTACGAGCGAAAGGGGTTCCAACATCGAGCCAAACACCTGTTTCTCCTTTAGAACGCTCAGCCTTTAATCCGTATTCAGCTAGAGTTAAAATCACCATTTCTTCGAGAAAACGAAGGTATTTATGTATGTCAGTAAAGAAATTTTCAAGATCTATAATAGGATAGCCAACAATTTGACCCGGCCCATGATAGGTAATATCACCACCTCGGTTTATCTTATAGAATGTAGCTCCTATATCTGCGAGTTTATCTTCAGCAATCAAGAGGTTATCTAAGTCACCACTTTTACCCAAGGTATAGACATGAGGATGCTCAACAAACAAAAAGTAGTTTGGTGTTTCAAGGGAAAGCTCTTCTCTTCGATTCCTGATTTTAACATCGAGAATCTCTTTGAAAATTGCCTCTTGATAGTCCCAAGTTTCCTTGTAATCTTTGCTCCCTAAATCTTGTATTTCGACTTTTTTATTCACCTATTTTTCAAATTCAACTTCCAGATCAAGTAGTCCTGGATTTTTTAATAGTCTATAACAGACTTTCGCGCTTCAATTGTTTTATTGTATTACCGTTTCGGGTTATTAATAATAATGAGCGCAGCAATCACTCCAGGAATCCAGCCACACACGGTTAAAATAAACACAATCAATATAGATCCACAGCCTTTATCAATAACAGCTAATGGCGGAAAAACAATTGAAAGTAATACTCTCCAAATACTCATAATACAAAGTTACAAATTAATACACGCTATCAGTCTGTAGTTTTTGCTTTTGTTACACAGAGATAATAAGTATATTTATAGCCAATTGCTATGAAAAAAACGTTTATCCAGTTTTGCTTTTTACTGTTACTCACCAACGTGGGCATGGCTCAATACCAGTTTTCTGGTTATGTTGATGCTGAAAATAGCAAAGGAAGTATTTACCTCTCGGTAATTGAAGACTACCGAAAAATCTCTGGTGTTTATCCAGAGCAAATCCTCAGTAAAACAGTTGCAGATTCATCGGGCTACTTTATTTTCAACGGTAATAACTTGCCTACGGAAAATAGAATTTATAGAATTCACGTTGATACTTGTTCAGAAGACGACCCTAATAGCTCTCACTTTACTGGCCATTGTATAAACAGTAAGGAAATCGTTTTTGTAGCGAATAACAGAACCATTTTATCGCTGCCTTATTCATTCGAAAACGAAATCTTTTGTAGGCTTATCTCTCCTAATGAAAAAGCGAATACTTTTTTAAAAATAGACTCGCTCAAAAACGACATGCGATATGCCTTCGGGTCTTACCGTAGTGAAGCAAATAGAAAACTCAATTCTAAAAAATGGTTCGGAATTTTTCAGCAATATGGTGAACAACTTCAAGAACCCTTGGCTGAATTATATAGCTATGCCTTTTTTAGTAACCGTACAAATTCACTACGCTCTTATTATCTGGACGACCTAAGGTCGAATTCCTATTATGACGATTTACTTGGAAGATTAAACGCAGCTTATCCAAACACGAACTACGTTCACCAATATGAAGCCGAATTGGAAGCGGATAAATATCTCATTAGTGATCACAATGAAAGTGAGCTGCCATGGTGGGTTTATTTAGTTTCTGGAGTTGCACTATTGGCGGTACTGGGTAATTTATATTTCTTCCGAAAGGCTAAAACGCTAGAAGCTCAGATGCAATCTAAAATGTCGCTCTCTAAGCAGGAGCAAAAAGTATTAGATTTAATTCTTCAAGATAAGTCCAACAAAGAAATAGCTGCAGATCTTTTTGTAAGCAATAGTACTGTGAAGACACATATCAATAATCTGTATAAAAAACTTCAAGTCAATTCTCGCGATGAAGTAAAAATGATGTATTCATAAGTTTAAAAAGTTGACAAATTGATTGAAGCCGCCGAATTCCCAATCGAAAGACTCACGCTTGCGGAAGAAATGATATAAAAAGGCTAATTTTTCGAAAGTTTTAAGGTTTAAAATGAGCAAATAGGCTAATTTTGCTCCTTAAAATTAATTCAATGCAACTTTCTGAACAAGAACAGGTACGACGCGAAAAGCTAGGCCAATTACGTGATTTAGGTATCAATCCGTATCCACCAGAATTATATCCGGTGGATCAAACTTCCGCAACCATTAAACATGATTTTTCTGAAGGGAAAAAAGTTGTGATTGCTGGTAGATTGATGCGAAAGAAGGTTCAGGGAAAGGCAGCCTTTGGAGAGATACAAGATAGTGAAGGTAGAATCCAAGTATATTTCAATAGAGATGAAATATGCCCTGGAGAAGATAAGATGCTCTACAATGATGTTTTTAAAAAACTCATTGACTTAGGTGATTTTATTGGTGTCGAAGGTGAATTATTCATTACACAGGTTGGTGAAAAAACGGTTCTTGTAAAGAACTTTATACTGCTTACTAAAACCTTACGTCCTCTTCCGCTACCAAAAACGGATGCGGATGGAAACGTATACGATGAATTTAATGATCCAGAATTAAGATTTAGACAGCGTTATGTAGATTTAGTTGTGAATCCGAAGGTAAAAGACACCTTCGTAAAGAGAACTAAAATCAATAATGCCATTCGTGATTTTTATAATGAAATGGGCTTTTTGGAAGTGGAAACACCCATCCTTCAGCCTATTCCGGGAGGTGCTGCTGCACGTCCGTTTGTAACGCATCACAACGCATTAAATATGCCTTTATATTTGCGTATTGCGAACGAATTATATCTAAAGCGTTTGATTGTAGGTGGTTTTGACGGGGTTTACGAGTTTTCTAAAGATTTTAGAAATGAAGGAATGGACCGTACACATAATCCAGAATTTACCGTTATGGAAATGTATGCGGCTTATAAGGATTACCATTGGATGATGGATACTACTGAAAAGCTGCTTGAGAAAATCGCTGTAGACTTACACGGCACAACAACGGCACCCTTTGGTGAAAACATCATTGATTATAAAGCTCCATATGCACGTATAGGCATCTTAGATTCGATTAAAGAACATACGGGTTACGATTTGTACAAGAAGAGCGAAGACGAAGTTCGTGAAGCTGCTAAAGCTTTAGGCCTAGACGTTGACAACACCATGGGGATTGGTAAAATGATTGATGAAATTTTCGGTGAGAAATGTGAGCATCTTTATATCCAACCTACTTTTATCATGGATCATCCTATAGAGATGAGTCCGTTAACTAAAGAACACCGTACCAAGGAAGGTTTGACAGAGCGTTTCGAATTGATGGTAAACGGAAAAGAATTGGCAAATGCCTATACCGAGCTAAACGACCCTATTGTGCAACGTGAGCGTTTTGAAGACCAATTAAAACTTTCTGAAAAAGGAGATGACGAAGCGATGTTTATTGATCAGGACTTCTTAAGAGCCTTGGAGTACGGAATGCCTCCAACATCTGGAATTGGAATTGGAATTGATCGCCTTACGATGTTTATGACAAACAACGAATCTATTCAAGAAGTTTTATTCTTCCCACAGATGAAACCTGAAACAACACAGGTCGCTATGACTGATGAGGAAAAGGCTGTCTTTGCTATTTTAAAAGGTGGTTCTCCAATGACATTGGACGCTTTGAAATCAGAAAGTGGACTTAGCAACAAGAAATGGGATAAGACCATTAAAGGCTTAACAAAGCATGGTGTTGCCAAAGTCAACAAAACAGATGATGGTTTATTTGTGGAGGTGGCTTAAGCGTTAAATTGTCATTCTGAAGTTGATTCAGAATCCATAATATAAGAAAGGACTTACTTGATAGTAGGTCCTTTTTTTGTGCTTTTAAGTCCCAGATAACAGCAACAATTAGCCCGTATAATTATTCAAAGTATTGTCACTTTAAAATGTTGTTTAAAAAATACTAACTTTATAGTATAAAAACAAGGACCTCAGGGAGTTATTCTTATGTCTGTAAATATTTGAAAAATGAAAAAAATAATCTTACTCGTACTATTTAGTGTTCTAGTGTTTAATATAAATGCTCAAGAACAGGCAAAAAGTTATTATAACAATGGGCAATTAGAAAGCATAGGAAGCTATGATCAATCAACAAGTGATTATGGAGTTAAAAGCGGAGAATGGAAAAACTATTATGAAAATGGACAATTAAAAAGCATAGGAAGTCATGAAAGGTTGAGTGCTAGTGGTAGTGCTTCTAAGACCAAACACGGCGAATGGAAATTTTATTATGATAACGGACAATTAAGTGAAATTTCAAACTATAGTTTTGGCCGTAAAAAAGGAAAGTCAATAACCTATTACAAAAACGGGCAGATAAAAGATAGTGCTAGCTATAAACATAATAGCTCGCTCGGACGAACAAAAAAAATTGGAGCATATAAGTTATATTTTGAAAATGGAGAATTAAGATTCAATGGAAACTATGCTGACGATGAAAATTGGTCTTCTGATGTGAAAACTGGAGCATGGAAAATCTATTACGAAAATGGACAATTAATGTACAGCGGAAGCTATGTAGCCGATATGGCAACAGGAGAATGGAAATTCTATCGCGAGAATGGGCAGTTAAGTTCTATTGAAATCCTTAAGGAGGATTATAATCATGGAGAAAAGAAACTGTACCATACAAATGGTCAAATTTATCAAGTTCATTTTTACAAAGAAAGTAAATTAATGGAAACTCTATCTTGTTTTGATGGTAAAGGAAATAGTTTAGAAAAAGGAACATTAACAAATGGTAATGGCACTATTAATGAATATGATATTGATGGAAAACTTATTAATACTGTAACTTATGTAGATGGATGGAGCGAGTGATTTTTAAGATTAAAAAAATAAAAATAATTTTGTTAAATACTCAGGAGAAAAAAACTATATTTAAACTAACAAAAACAATAAACGGCTTTGCCGATCACTACCGAAGCTTTAAAAGCCTCGTCTCATTTTGCGATTAGTTAGCTTTGTCCATCGGATAAACGGCGCGCTACGCTCCATGAGTCTCCCCAGCCGCTCTACTAAAACCTATCTCTGAGTATTTTTAGAATTTAACAGCCCCTAGCTAAGTTGTTGAGAAGTAATTTTATATTTTTGAAGAACTAATTAATTACAATCATGAAATACACCTACATCTTCCTACTCGCAGTTTCGACACTGATTTTTTCTTCCTGCGATAGTGATGACACACCTAAAGGAGACACCCAGAGCCCTACCTCGCCGTTAAACCTCATGAGTACCGGAAGCACGGACACAACAGTAGACTTAAGCTGGGAAGAAGCTTCTGATAATGTTGCCGTTACTGGTTATAACCTATACCAAGATGGAGTAATCGCTCAGTCCGATCTAACAGGAAC
>Ga0114916_1001133_pt1 | contig 15767 bp, 12 predicted proteins | sample MalvirAntarct_66_FD_83501 | JGI IMG/M metagenome (GOLD analysis project Ga0114916, IMG submission 83501) | Marine viral communities from the Global Malaspina Expedition - Malaspina viral metaG Antarct_66 | ecosystem: Environmental > Aquatic > Marine > Oceanic | place: West Anvers Island... | reverse complement strand
TCCAATGCCTGTTCGATCAAATCAAGTTCAATTTGTGCCAAATCAATTCCGGTTGGTGGAATAGAGAACTGCTGAGGCGTGACGTCGGAATTTTGCAGTATTTCCGGAGGCAAATCGTTGAGCTGCAGCATGCTACCCGGTTGCAATAAACTGAGTCGCTGGCAGAAGTTGGATAATTCACGGACATTGCCGGGCCAGTCATACCGTTGCAATTGTTGAATTACTTCTTTGGAAAACCGCAACGGCGCATTATTGCCAGCAAACTGTTTGGCGAAATAGGTTAATAACAATGGAATATCTTCACTGCGTTGATTCAACGGTGGCAATTCCAGTGGCACAACCTGCAGACGATAATAAAGATCTGCGCGGAACCGTCCGGCTTTGACCTCGGCAGGTAAATCCATACTGGTTGCGGCCAGAATACGGGCATCAATAAGATGTAGCTTATGACTGCCAGCCAGCTGGCATTCACCAGCTTCGAGAAATCGCAGTACTTTTGCCTGCACTGTTAATGGCAAAGCATCGACTTCATCAAGAAATACTGAACTGCCCTGTGCCGCCAACAAGCGACCCGGTTCTATCACCTCACCATCAGCATTGGCCCGGCCAAATAAATCCACTTCGGCATCCTGCTCCGGTAACGCCGCACAGTTAATGGTGACCATCGGTTTATCAGCACGTCGACTTAACTGGTGCAGCCGTTGCGCAACCAGTTCTTTACCCGTTCCGGTTGCACCACAGATCAATACGCTGGCATCACTTAATGCAATCATCGGCAATACGCGCTGAATATGCGTGATTTCTGGAGAGTGGCCGATCATTTCTATCGTCATATTGGCATACTCACCTTAATGCTGATGTACTTCAGATGAATCATCTGTTACCGAATCAGTGACCGGGTTTATATCCATCGTTCCGTGATGATGTTCGCCCTGCGGCCAGAGTAAAACCAATAGCGCCATCAGAATAATCGTGACACCGGCCAGTTTGCGAAACAATTGATTGCGAGCTAATGAGGCCAGCATGCCAGCAAACATGCCTGCCCCCATAACCGCCGGTAAGGTACCCAATCCAAATGCCAGCATCACCGATGCAGCATATAAAACATCACCCGTGGTGGCAGCAACGGCAAGCCCGGCGTAAACCAGACCACACGGTAACCAGCCCCAAACTGCACCTAATAGAAAGGCTTGTTTCAGGCTGCGAACAGGTAACAGTTTCTGGCCAATGGGTTGTAGCTTGCGCCAGATGGGCGCGCCGATTTTCTCCGCATGGGCAAATTTGGGAAACCAGCCAGCGAGATACAGGCCCATCCCAATCATCACCAGTACCGACAGGTAACGTAAAAAGGGTAAACCATTAATTTGTGCCAGAGGTGAGGCAAGTAGACCGACCAGTCCACCCGCGATGGAATAACTCAGAATGCGCCCGATATTGTAGTTCAAAACAAATGGCAGCATTTTGCGTGGCTGTTCGCGAATATGAGCGGGCAAGGTCAAGGTTAATGCCCCAATCACCGAACCACACATGGCTATGCAATGCGCCGAACTGAACAAGCCCAGCAGAAAAGCGGTAACTAAAGACGTTGTGAGCGCATCCATTTATATAACCTGAAAATCATCTAGCGGGCAGATTAACATTTTAACCCTGTAATAATTGTGTGATTTGCCATAGTGATTCTGCAAATAACTCATTTTCCATCCATTAGCCTTTTCTAAAATAGCTTTAAACAGCTTGGAGAGGATTATGTTCAAAAAAACACTTTTAGTCTCATCATTGTTGCTGGCGGTAAATCCGCAAGCTATGGCAGAGCATTTCAGCTTACCGGAAATGTCGGTTCAAGGTACTGCCGGAGAAGGCACTCCTTTGCAATTACCTGCTCATGTTGAGGCCAGTAGTGACAGTGCTGAATGGCTGAAAAAACTGCCGGGAGCCAACGTCAACCGCAATGGACCTCTGACCAGTATCGCACAATATCGTGGTTTATTTGGTGACCGGGTAAATACGCTGGTTGATGGCGTTCGTATCAGTCAGGCTGGGCCAAACAGTATGGATTCGCCACTCAGTTATATTGCCGCATCACAGCTCGACAATCTCACTTTGTACCGTGGGATTGCACCGGTAAGCTCCGGTATTGAAACCATTGGCGGCACCATTGAGGCCAGCAAAAAGCAGATTGGCTTTACCCATAGTGATGAAATTGAATTTCATGGTCAGGCAACTTCCGGCTATGCACATAACAATGATAGTTATCAATTGGGTTTCCTTGGTGGCCTGGCAAACCAGAATCATCGTGTTCAATTAGGTTTAACCCGTGATAAAGGCGATGACCAACGTTTTGACGGCGGCAAGATTCTGCCCAGTCAGCATGAACGTGACAGTTTTGCTCTGGGCTATGGCTACCAAATGGACGGGCTGGAAATGTCATTGGATGCCGAACATCATGATACTGGCAACACCGGGACGCCTGCATTGCCAATGGACATTCTGTTTGCCCGTGGTGAGCGTTATAAAGCGGATATCAGTCAGCAATTAACTAATGGCGGTATCGTATCTGCCCGTCTGAATTATCAGGATGCCGATCACCTGATGAATAACTTCAGTCTGCGTCAGGCGCCGGCTAATCCAATGCAATATCGTCAAACCTATACCGATGTGATTTCCCACGGCTATCAATTGCATTATCAGCAGGATGAATGGATATTTGGCTTTGATGCCGATAACGCTACGCATAATGCCACTATCTTTAATCCCAATAACCCGGCTTTTCTGGTCGAGAATTTCAATAATATAGAGCGCGATCGCTATAGCCTTTTTGCCGAGTGGGATGGGCAGTTGAATGATGCCTGGCGTATGCAGGCCGGTGTTCGTTACAGCCTGGTCGATATGAATGCTGATGCTGTGACAGCGAATGGCCCGATGGGCGCCATGCTGGCCTTACAGCAACGCTTTAATGATGCGGATCGTGACAAGACTGAACATCTTGTGGATCTGGCATTAAACCTGACCCGTAAATTATCCAGTGATCTGGATTTACAAATGGGCGTGGCCCGCAAACAGCGTGCGCCCAGTTATCAGGAACGCTATCTGTGGGGACCGTTTCAATCTACATCGGGTCTGGCAGATGGCAACAATTATCTGGGTGATATTAATCTGGATCCGGAAACAGCCTATCAGTTTGAATTGGGGCTGGATTGGCATCAACCTGATTTTGCGTTGTCACCACGTATTTTTTATCACCATATCAATGATTATATTCAAGGTGTCGCTGCCACCGATCCGCTGGCGATTGCGGCCAGCACCATGATGGGTGATAGCACACCGTTACAGTTCAGCAACGTTGATGCCCGGCTTTACGGTGTGGATACCGGTTGGTTTGCCGCATTGAGTGATCACTGGCAGTTGGATGGCACCATAAGTTATGTTCGAGGTGAACGTCGTGATACCAGCGATAATCTCTATCGAGTTGCACCGTTAACGGCCCGCACGCAACTCAGTTATGTGGAACCTGACTGGCAGCTGGGGGTGGAACTGGTCAATGTCGCCGCTCAATCAAAAGTGTCAGCAGAAAATGAGGAGGCCAAAACCAGTGGTTACAGTTTAATTAATCTCACAGGCGAATATCAGTTTAACCAGCAACTTACTGTGTATGCTGGAGTGAATAATGTTTTTGATCGTCGGTATGACGAACATTTGGGGGGCTATAATCGGGCGGTCAATCCGGATATTGCCATTGGTGATCGCATACCAGGAGTTGGCAGAAATGCTTACGTCACTCTGTCAATGTCCTGGTAATCGGTTGTTTCTAAGGAGAATCATGATGAAAAATGTTAAAAAACACAGCTTTTTTGTTCTGATGGCAGGTTTGTTAGCTTTCAGTCCGATTAGCTTTGCCGAAGATAAACCTTATACCGTCACGGATGGACAGTTCCTGGATAGTGAGACCTTTAATGGTTATAAACTCTATCGTAACTGGTGTGCCCGCTGTCATGGCACAGTGGCTCAGGGTATGGTTGGGCCGAATCTGGCAGAGAGTCTGAACGTTATCACCAAGGAAGAATTTGTTGCCACAGTGACGGAGGGGAAAATGGGGCAGATAGGCATGATGCCAGCCTGGGAAAGTAATCCTCAGGTAATGGAAGGCATGGATCAAATTTATGCCTACCTTAAAGCTCGAGCTGATGGTGCAATTGGTGAGATAAAACCTAAAAAAGCCAAATAAATTTCACCTGCTGGCTCTGGTTTTGTTACCAGAGTCAGCCAATAAGGCTATTGCAGCTGGAAAATAGCCTGACGACGCTGACCATCATCGGTAACAAACCGAAATTTCAGTGTCGCTACAGAGCGCAATTGCTGAACATTTAGTGCGACATCACTTAACAGAAAATCAACAGTTTCAGCCCGGCGGTCAGCCATAATTGAAGTAAAAACATCGCGTTGTCTGACTTGTTGAAAACCTTTCGGCAAAGGCTGGGGCTCAACCTTTGTCAGTAAATCAATGCTCGATTCGGAAACATCATAAAACACGGTTTGCTCTGCTTTGGCAGGTGAGCCACAACTGAGGTTTCCATGTTCAAGAGAAATAGGAGTTTGTTCGTTAATTTGCAGCAGAATCAGTTCATTATGGGCAAAACTGGCCGTGTGTCTGTCACTGATAATTAATGTGCCCCAGTGTTTGCCATCCGGGGTTTGACTGATGGTAAAGCGATCACCTGTCTCGCTCTGATAACGCATTTCTTCAGCGTAAAGCGGTGACACCAACATCACAGCTGACACCATTACCGATACTGATTGCCACATAAATTTGCCCTCACTTATAGATAATTGACTGTTACTGTGAGGCGAAATTCCATTTTAATCCCGAATTTTCAGGCGGATATCAATTTCCTTGAGCTCCTGTCTTTCCTGCAATAGATCTGCTTCGGTCAATGGATGCTCTTCCAGCCAGCCTTCAGGCAGCGTCAATATTAATGTATTTCGATGCAGACTTAGGCCAACATGGGTATCGGTTTTTTCACTACGACCACGATTAAATACCAGTGATAAACGTAGCAGAATTGTTAATCGCAACGTCGCCTGCTGCATCTCATCAGATAACTGCTTGATGTGTTTTCGAGGGAAACTCCGGCGCTGGCCTCGCACCATTGCAGCAAGTGCCTGCTGTTCTTCTCTGGAAAAACCCGGCAAATCTGAATGTGCAACTAAATATGACGAATGTTTGTGATATTGATAATGCGAAATTTCCAGTCCAACTTCGTGCAGTTTGGCAGCCCATTGCAAACGGTGTAATTGTTCTTCGGTATTAATTTGCCACTCGTCGGCCACTTGCTCATATAATTCGGTCGCCATTTTACTGACCCGTTCGGCATGGGCTTCATCTACATGATAACGCCGCGCCAGGGAGTTCACTGTACGATCACGTTCATCATCATGTTGAATACGACCTTGCAGGTCGTAAAGCAAACCTTCACGTAATGCCCCATCAGATACGATCATGCGATCAATTTTTAAACGATCAAATGAGGCTTTCAGTACAGCGACGCCCCCGGCCAGCACATTGGCCCTTTCAGGACTCAATCCTTCCAGTTGAAACTTATCCTGATGACCGGCTTCCACCATGTGAGCAATGATTTTATCCAGCGCTTCATTAGTGATAACACCGTTTTCACTCCAATTCTGCGCAGTAACAATACTGGCCACAGTGCGAATGGTCCCAGAAGCACCTACCGCCTCGACCCAACCAAGGTTTTGATAAGGCCGTTGAATGGAACGTAATTTAATTGCCGCGGTGAGTAGCGCCGCCTGTATACGTAATTGGCTGACGTTGCCATCATTGAAAAACCGCTGACTGAAACTGACACAGCCCATTTCCAGACTTTCACGACGCAGTCCTTCCAGTCCTTCACCAATGATAAATTCGGTACTGCCACCACCAATATCCATAACCAGGCGGCGGGTATTATCAAACGCCAGTGAACGGGAAACGCCCATATAAATCAGTCGAGCTTCTTCTTCACCAGTGACGATCTCAATAGGATGTCCCAGAGCCTGACGGGCTTTACGCAGAAATTCACGACTGTTTTCAGCGATGCGTAAGGTATTGGTGCCGACGACCCTCACCTTGCCAGCCGGTAAATGGCGAATACGTTCTCCAAACCGCTCCAAACAGGCAATGGCGCGTGTCTGGGCCTCATCAGAGAGTACATTCTGCTTATCCAACCCGGCACGTAACTGCACCATTTCACGCAGTCGGTCCATGATCTGGAAATGTCCATCCCTCAGGCGGGCAATAATCATATGGAAGCTGTTAGAACCAAGATCTACAGCGGCGAGTACATCATAATCTTCGGGTGTTTCCATAAACTCAGCTTGCTTATACGGAGGTGATGGCATTTTGCCTGACTAAGGCCATCGATGCTATGAACTTTGCGTTTTATACTCAAAAAAAAGCCCGCTTCCATAATGGAAACGGGCTCAAGTCGCACCGAGAGAAATTATTCGCCGCCTTTAACTACTTTTTCCATTTTTTCGACAGATAAATGTCTGACATCCTTGCCTTCAACCAGATAGATAATATGTTCAGACACATTTCGTGAATGATCACCAATCCGTTCCAACGAACGAGCTGACCACATCATATCGATCACCCGGCTGATAGTACGGGGATCTTCCATCATGTATGTCATCAACTGACGCATAATGCTTTCATATTCAGCATCAACCTGGCGATCTTCATGTGCCACCTGCAAGGCCGCATCCACATCAAATCGCGCAAAAGCATCAAGGGTGTTATGCAACATACCCGACACATGCTGACCTAATGCGTGCAGTTCACGATAATTCTTTTTCGGCCGATCTTTTTCGGCCAGATTAAGTGCCATTCTGGCAATGCGTGCAGCTTCGTCACCAATGCGTTCCAGATCGGTGATGGTTTTCAAAATACCCGTCACCAGACGTAAGTCACTGGCAGTGGGCTGGCGCAGTGCAATGATCTGAATACATTCTTCATCAATGCTGACATCCAGTTTATTAACATCTTCATCGCCACTGATTACCTGACGAGCCAGATCGGCATCGCCTGTAACCAACGCTTCCATCGCGTCCGAAACCTGTTTTTCGACCATACCACCCATGGCTAAAACACGGCTGCGGATATCTTGAAGCTCTTTTTCGAACTGTTGCGAAATATGTTGTGATTTATTTGTAGCCATAAAGGATCTCCTGAACCTGCAGCCTAGCCGTAACGGCCGGTAATATAGTCTTCCGTTTGTTTTTTGCCCGGATTGGTAAATAACTCATCCGTCGCACCAAATTCAATTAATTCACCCATATACATAAACGCGGTGTAGTCCGAGACCCTGGCCGCCTGTTGCATATTATGTGTGACGATGACGATGGTGTATTTTTCTTTCAGCTCGTAAATCAGTTCTTCGATTTTAAGCGTAGATAAAGGATCCAGAGCAGAAGCCGGTTCATCAAGCAGTAACACTTCCGGTTCAATAGCAATGGCACGGGCAATCACCAGTCTTTGCTGTTGACCGCCGGACAGGCCCATTGCTGAAGATTGCAATCGATCCTTTACTTCATCCCACAATGCAGCGCCTTTCAGCGATTTTTCCACGACCTTATCCAGCGTCTGGCGATCGTTAACACCTTGCAAACGCAAGCCGTAGGCAACATTTTCATAAATTGTTTTTGGAAATGGGTTTGGCTTCTGAAACACCATGCCAACTTTACGACGCAAATCAGATACGTTGACTGCTGGCGAGTTCAGTTCTTCGCCATCCAGCAGTAATTGTCCCTGAATATTGACGTTATCAATCAAATCATTCATTCGATTGAAACATCTGAGGAAAGTTGATTTACCGCACCCACTTGGACCGATAAAAGCCGTTACTCTATGACGTGGAATGGTCAGGTTGATATCTTTTAATGCCTGAGCGTCGCCATAAAACAGATTGAAATTTTTAATTTCAATACAGGCAGTTTCATCAGCCATATTCAGTTTCGGGCCACGATTCATTGACTCTATATCAATGCTACGCGCCGCGTTTTTTTGTTGATTGACTGCTTCCATTAGTTATCACTCGCTTTAAAGTTTTCACGCAGACGATTACGGATACTAATCGCCGTTAAATTCAACACTACAATTATCAGCAACAACAGAAATGCTGTGGCATAAACCAGAGGACGTGCCGCTTCAACATTCGGACTCTGGAAACCCACGTCATAAATATGGAAGCCCAGATGCATAAACTGGCGATCCAGATGCAGATAAGGTGCAACAGAATCAACCGCTAACGCTGGCGCCAGTTTCACTACACCCACCATCATCAGTGGAGCGACTTCACCAGCTGCTCGGGCAACCGCCAGAATCAACCCTGTCATCATTGCCGGAGCCGCCATTGGAATAACTGTACGCCATAAGGTTTCTGCTTTAGTGGCGCCCAATGCAAGACTGCCTTCACGCATTGCCCGTGGAATACGTGACAGACCTTCTTCGGTTGCCACGATAACCACCGGCACAGTCAGAATAGCCAGGGTCAACGATGCCCACATCAAGCCGGGCTGACCAAAAGTAGGGGATGGTAATTTTGCCTGGAAGAATATTTCATCGATATTGCCACCAAGGAAATAGACAAAGAACCCCAGACCGAATACGCCGTATACGATTGACGGAACACCGGCCAGGTTATTGACCGCGATACGAATCGTTCGGGTTACAAACCCCTGTTTTGCATACTCTTTCAGATAAATAGCGGCAATGACACCAAAAGGCGTGACGATCACTGACATAATCAATACCATCATCACTGTGCCGAAAATGGCCGGGAAAATTCCGCCTTCAGTATTTGCTTCGCGTGGTTCACCGGAGACAAATTTCCATACTTCATGAAAATAGTGCTGCAGTTTTTCGAGACGATTCATATCATTCGGTTTCACGACATCAACGATTTTCGCCATCGGAATGACCACTTCATCACCATTGGACATTTGCATGACCACCTGATCACGCATCAAAGCCTGGCTTAATTCGCTGAGACGGGTTTGTAATTTTGCGTATTTTTCATTTTGTACCGCTTTTGCAGCTTCAATCTCGGCATAGGCAGCATTATCTTCAGGAACGTTATCCAGCTCCAGCCGGCGCTCATCCAGACGCAAAGATTCGAGTGCCTGATTTATTTTGCCGATTTCGATCTTTTCAATATATTTGATTTCAGCAACCAGATTATTGCTACGTTCCAGCCGTTGCTGAAATTCTGGCCAGGCCTGTTCTCCATCGGCAACAATTTCACCTTGTTCCACTACCGATTGAAGGTAGCCGTAAAAATGACCCCATTCACGACGTTCAATAGCCAGAATATCTTCCGGATAGCTAACCTCACCCATCCAGTCTTTGTTTACCCAGCGGAAATCCAGACCGAATTGATCGCGGTTACCAATTTTCAGCAGATAACGCTCAACACTTATCTGCCCTTCTCTTAGCTGGTAATCAGAAGGCACCCTTTCCGCAGGGACAATTTCATGATCAACTCTTTCACCGATTAGTACCGTCGGCTCCAAACCAGGTTCGTTATATTCCACCGACATAATGTCAGCTGGCCAGAAATGACTGAGGCCACGAACCGCTATCAATAAGACCAGACCAATAACCGCGATCAGACTGATGGACACCGCCCCGGCATTAAGCCAGACCCACGGACTACCACTTTGATACCAGGATTTAAATGTTGAATTAGACATGCTGATCTCTGTTTAAAGGCTGCTATATTTCTTACGCAGACGCTGGCGAACCAGCTCTGCAAGGGTGTTAAACACAAAGGTCGCTGAGAACAGCACCAACGCTGCAAGGAACAGCACACGATAATGGGTACTGTTAACTGCTGCTTCAGGCATTTCTACCGCGATATTGGCTGATAAGGCTCTGAATCCCTCAAAAATATTGAAGTCCATAATTGGCGTATTACCGGTCGCCATCAATACGATCATCGTTTCACCTACAGCACGCCCAAGGCCGATCATGACGGCCGAGAAAATTGCCGGACTGGCGGTGAGTAACACCACTTTTGTTAAGGTTTGCCAGGGTGTTGCACCCAGTGCCAATGAACCGATGGTCAATTGCTTGGGCACACTGAAAATGGCATCTTCGGTAATCGAGAAAATAGTCGGGATAACAGCAAAGCCCATCACCATACCGACGACTAATGAGTTACGCTGGTCATAGCCGATACCGGTTGATTCCAGCCAACCCGGCATATCGCCACCAAATAACAGATTTTCCAATGGCAGACTTAATTTCATCGAAATAATACCAACCAGAATAACGATTGGAATCAAGATCGCTGCCTCCCAACCATCAGGAATTCGCTGGCGCAATGATTTAGGTAATTTGGTCCATAGCCAGGCGGTGAGCAATACCATAATGGGGGTCAGGATCAGAATACTGAAAACACCGGGCAGGTTGTTTTCCACCAGCGGGGCCAACCATAAACCGGCCAGAAACCCCAGAATAACGGTTGGTAAAGCTTCCATGATTTCAATGGTCGGTTTCACCACATTACGCATTCGCGGTGACATGAAGTAGGCGGTAAAAATTGCCCCCATAATGGCCAGCGGTACTGCGACCATCATGGCGTAAAATGCCGCTTTAATTGTGCCGAATGTTAATGGGGTAAGACTGAGTTTTGGTTCAAAGTCGCTGCTGGAAGACGAAGACTGCCAGAGATACTCAGGCTCGCTACGGCTTTCATACCAGACTTTTTCCCATAAGGAATGCCAGGAAACTTCAGGGTGCTCATTTTCAATTTCATGAAACTGCGTTTCACCATCCATTGCAACCGTTATCAGACCATTTGCCCGGGGTGACAGGGCCATTTTGGCATTGGCGTCAGCCAGAATGTTCTCCACCAACAGGTTTCTCTCTGCTGTGGTGTGATAAATACCGATATCACCGGTATCATCCAACGCAACAAAGCCTTTACGAGCTTGTTCAGCCAGAATGCTACGGATGGGCGCTGTCTGTTCAGAGAAGCTTCTGACCCGCTCAATGGTGTAATTATTTTCAGCATCACGTACTGGAAACCACTGGTCAATCTGGCCGTCACTGCGTCCTATTAATATTGAAATACCGCCCGTCAGAAATTCTGCTGCCGTGATTTCAACATCCTCAGGTACTGCGCTGACCCGCTGCAGCATTCTGACATCATCTATGTTCTGTACGTCGTAATAGGCAATATCACCATCATCGTGAATGACATATAACTCACGCTGATCGATATCTAACCGAATCTTGGACACCGGGGCATTACTATCCAATGGGATTTCGTGGTTTTCGTTGTCCAGTGTAAAGTCAGTTTCATCAAGAAAATTCACATCCTTGGTAATACGCGACATAACCAGTCGATTATCAGCTGTGAGCGCCACCAAGGTTGTGAGGTCATCATAGCTTTGAACCGTCAGCATCTGCAGCGGCTGTCCCTGTGGATCGACTTCGATCAGTTGTTCACCTATGGGATACTGGATTTCTGGTGTAATCAGTCGCTGTGTTCCCTGGGGATAACTGATTTTGTAGGCTTCCTGAAAGACTATCGCCTGACCATTATCCAGCCCATAAGCAAACACACCGGTTGAGGCACTACCTGCCGAGAAACTGCTGATAGAACTTTCAGCTGGAATGGGAAGATCAAAAGTCGATATTTCATTGCCATTATGCGCATTAAAAAAACGTAAATTAGCTTTTTCATCCAGCGATAACGCCACTTCATTATATTCATCCAGGGTCAGATGAACATTGTTGGTTGGTACTTGTTCAAATTGTTGTTCAGTACGCAGGTCAGCGCTATTGAACAATGGAATCACCACATATAGCAGATAAAAGAAGATCAGCACGATAGCGACAATCACCATGATGCCACCACCTGTCACAACGACCCGGGCTAATTTATCTTTAAACTCGCGCCAATTTCGCCGACGACGGGCCGTTTTTGAATTAGCAGCAGCTATAACGCTATTTTCAATAGTTTGCTCAGCCATAATCTGATTTGGTTTCCGTTTAAGAAATACGCACGCAATAGGGTGATTGCTTAATTTTAATACTGCTAATCAATCTGCAGACAAATTGATTAACGCTATTAGATAAAAAAACCCCGCACATCTTGCAATGTGCGGGGTAATTTTAATTTGCAATATTACTTCAGCATTTCCATATATTTTGCTGCAGTTTTAGCTGGCAGTGGAACATAACCATCTTTAACAACAACTTCCTGACCTACTTTAGAAAGAATCATTTTCATGAATTCACGGTCAAGCGGTGACATTGGTTTGTTAGGTGCTTTGTTCACATAAACCCACAGGAAACGTGACATTGGATAGCTACCATCAGCAGCATTTTCACCACTTGCTTCAATGAAAGGTTGACCCGCTTCTTTCGCTAACGGGACCAGTTTTACGCCAGATGTTTTGTAACCAATACCTGAATAACCCAGACCGTTGGTTGATTTGGTCACACCCTGAACAACTGACGCTGAACCTGGTTGCTCATTTACAGTGTTCTTGTAGTCGCCTTTGCACAATGCGTTATCTTTAAAGTAACCGTAAGTACCTGATACTGAGTTACGGCCGTATAACTGGATTGAACCCAGTCCTTCAACACCTAGTTGTGACCAGTCGGTGATGTCTTCTGAATAACCACACTTACGTGTTGCAGAGAAAGCAGCATCTACTTGAGGGATGGTCATACCTTCGATTGGGTTGTCTTTATGAACGTAAACAGCCAGGGCATCGATTGCAACAGGAATGGCCGTTGGCTTGTAACCGTATTTGTTTTCAAATTCTTTGATTTCGCTGTCTTTCATTTCACGGCTCATCGGACCAACGTTCGATGTACCTTCAGTTAACGCAGGAGGCGCAGTTGAAGAACCAGCCGCTTGAATCTGGATGCTGACATTAGGATATTCACGTTTGAACTCTTCTGCCCACAAGGTCATCAAGTTAGCTAATGTGTCAGAACCGACGCTTGATAAGCTACCTGAAACACCGCTTGTTTTTTCATACTCTGGCAGGTTTGGATCGACGTCTGCAAAGCTGGCAGCTGAAAACGTCATTGCCAAAGCGGCGCCGTATAAAGCAAATTTTTTCTTGAACATGAGTCATTAACTCCTTGGGTTAAAAATAAGTTCCAACGCTTACCGCGTTGAGCACCCGAGCAGTATCGCGATTAACTGTGACAAGGATATGAAAGAAATATGACAATAATGTGACATGACCGAAAACAGTAGTCAGTAAGGCTAAATGTCTATTTTATCCATCACACTTTTGGCGGGAAAACAGCATTTAAAACTTGACCCCTCACCAATAGCACTCTGAATCAACAGTTCAGCTTTGTGTCGTTGCAACACATGCTTGACGATGGCCAGCCCCAGTCCTGTACCACCGGTTTCTCTTGCCCGACCACTATCCACACGATAAAAACGTTCTGTCAGGCGATCCAGATGATGCTGGGCGATACCTTCACCGGTATCTTTTACCTCAATAACGGCAAACTCACCCTCGATATGCCATCTGACATCGATCAAGGTTTCTGCTGGAGTATATTTGACCGCATTAAAGACCAGATTGGAGATTGCGCTGCGTAGTTCATCAGCATCTGCCATTAGCCATTTTTCACTCAGACAATGCAGGTTGATCTGATGTTGATGAAAATGTTCCAGTCGTTTGGCATCCTCCACCACGCTATGCAATAACTTGCAGATATCCGTAGGTCGGTGTTGCAAAGGCTTTTCACCGGTTTCCAGTTGGGATAAAGCCAGTAGATCCTTGATCATCAGATGCATACGCTGGCTTTGTTGCTGCATTACCGGTAAAGCCTGTTGCCAGAGCTCCTGATCACTTTCCGTGGTCAAGGTTTCCAGATAACCGCGTAACACCGTCAGCGGTGTACGCAATTCATGCGATACATTGGCCACAAAATCACGACGCATACGCTGCAGTTTCTGTGTCTGAGTGATATCTCTGGCAATCAGCAACCTGTCCTTGCTGGCATACCGAACCACTTTGAATTCCAGCTGAATGCGATCATTCATCGGTGAAGCCGCTATAACAGCTTCTTCAGCGTCACCTTCAAGTTCCAGTAATTTTTGGAATGCCGGGTCGCGAACCAGATTGTTCACCCTGACCCCATTATCATGCGGCCAGTTGATACCCAACAAGGTCATGGCTGAGGTATTGGCCCAGCTGACCTGACCAAATTCGCCCATTACGACCACCGCATCGGGCAAAGCGGCTGTTGCTGATTGGAAACGTTTTAAATAACCGGTGAGCTTTTTTTTACGGCTGCTGTTTTGTGCGCGCATCTGTTCGATCTGCCGGCACACATCATCAATCACCCCTTCGGCTTGCGGAGAGCTGTTTTTCTTCGGCTTATCCAGCCAGGCCTGCAACTGGTTCCATTTGCTCTGCATCCAGAAAATGTAAATAAGCGCAGCGACAAACAGAAAAGCCATCATATGACCAACGACCAGTCCCACAAAACCGGCCAGACTGAGCACCGTCAGTAAACGCCAATAATCCCATTGCATCAGACGATCCTGCTATTCAGCAGAGAAACGGTAGCCGACACCGCGAACGGTTTGAACCAGGTTATCATGACCGCTGGGTTCCAGCGCTTTACGCAGACGACGAATATGCACATCCACTGTGCGCTCCTCTATATATACGGTATCGCCCCAGACAAAATCCAGTAGCTGAGAACGGTTATAGGCACGTTCGGGGTTTTTCATAAAGAAGTGTAGTAAACGGAATTCGGTCGGTCCCAGTTCAATGCGCTCACCATTCACTGATACCCGGTGGCTTTTGGTGTCCATGACCATTTCACCCATCTGCAGTTTCTGGGCATCATCATCTTCCATCGGACGACAACGACGTAACACCGCTTTAATTCGCGCTATTAATTCAGGTGGAGAAAACGGTTTATTAATATAGTCATCAGCACCGACGCTCAGCCCTTTAACCATATCTTCACTTTCGCCTTTAGCGGTGAGCATGATCACGGGAATGGACGCTAAAAATTCATTGGCACGCAGCCGGCGGATAAACTCGATGCCATCAATTCCAGGTAACATCCAGTCCAGCAAAATCATGTCTGGTTGTTGATTTTTCAACCAATCCAGACCCGTTTCGCCATCCTTGACTGCTTCGCAGGTAAATCCCGCCTGACGCAGACTGAAATTAATCATGTCACGAATGGCGGCGTCATCTTCAACCAGTAATACCGATATGCTCATATACGATTTTTTCCTGAACTATTTTTCTAAGAGTAAAGCTTAACGGCTAAATATGACAATTTGATAACAACGCTGAAAGCTTTATACAGGCTGGGGTTTACGCGGTAACATTTTTGAAATAAAACTGGCGACCAGAATCATTATGGCAGAAATGACCAGACAGGCTGCTAACCCGGCAACCTGATAGACCCAGCCAGATAATAACGTACCAAACAATCTTCCAGCGGCATTGGCCATGTAATAAAAACCGACATCCAGGGACACCCCGGCCGCATCAGCATATGAAACGATCAGATAGGAATGGATGGCAGAATTTATCGCAAAAATAGCGCCATAAATTAATAAGCCGACGGTTAAAGCAGGTATGACAGCCCATTCAAAATACACTGCGGCGGCAATCAATAACGGCAACACAAAGAGGGGTAAGGACCATAGCCAGACATGATAGCCATCAGGAGCGTTTTGCCTGGAAAAGCCAGTCAGTTT
>Ga0114916_1001132_pt1 | contig 15780 bp, 8 predicted proteins | sample MalvirAntarct_66_FD_83501 | JGI IMG/M metagenome (GOLD analysis project Ga0114916, IMG submission 83501) | Marine viral communities from the Global Malaspina Expedition - Malaspina viral metaG Antarct_66 | ecosystem: Environmental > Aquatic > Marine > Oceanic | place: West Anvers Island... | reverse complement strand
GTGCTCTTGCCCGACCCTGGCGGCCCTTGGATCGCGAGATAGCTCTCATCCAGCTGGAGCACGAGCCGGCGGGCCGCCGCCTGCGCGTCCTCGCCGGGCGCTGCGAGCCCCGCACCGTCCGCCTGACCCACGCGCGGCGGGCGGCGCATCAGCAGGTCGAGCGCGGCACGAGGAGCGCCGGGGGCGTCCATGCCGTGTGCGAGCACCCACTCTGCGATCGACCGCAGGCTCTCCGGCTTCGGCCGTGCCGGCACCCGGTCGAGGAGGATCAACGTGCGCGCCGCCGGGGTGCCCTGGTTCTTCCCACGGCGGACATCGATGAACCGCTCGTCCTCGTTGATCTGCTCGATCGTTCCTACCGACTTCTCGGTCTCGGCATCAATGGGGCTCTGACCGGCCTTGAAGCCCTGCTCTTGCTCGGGAAAGCGGAAGCGGTGCACCAGCGACTGCTTGACCTGACCGACGACACCCTCGTACTCCAGCCCGACCAGCGCATCCGGCTCATCGAGTCGCTCGTCGTCGCCGAGCTCACGCAGGAGGAAGAAGTAGCGCCACCACATCGACTTCTCTTCGCGACGGTAGTACTGGAGCAGGTGCGCGAGGAGCCAGCGCCCGCGCTCGGCGTCGGACGCCGATTCGAGATCGGTGGGGAGCCCGTCGAGGAGCGAGTCAACCAGCGCCTGCACTTGCTGCTGCGCCTCACTGTCCGAGGTCTCCTCGGGCGCCGCGATCTCGGGCCGCGGGAGCGGCTCGTCGAGTTCCGTGGCAAGCTCGGCGCGCTGCTGCTCCAACCAGTCCCGCAGCATGAGCGTGGAGATGCAGTCGTCGCGGTTGTACGCCGCGATCTGCGAGAGCAGCTCCTCGCCGCCCTCGGCCTGACCGAGTTCGAGCCACGTCTCGAACTCCACGATGCTGTCGCCGGCGGTCCGCAGCTCGATGTTGCGGGTGAAGCCGTAGAGCGGCTCGAGTCTCTTGATCGAGTAGCTCTCCACCGAGGCGCGCACGCCCTGCCGCACCGCGCGGTACAGGTCGACGAACACGCCGCCGCGGAGCAGCGCGTCCACCTCGACCTCGCGGGTGCCGTAGCGGCCGGCGAGGCGCTTCACGGCCGTCGTCTCGTACGGGGCGTAGTGGTAGACGTGCAGTTGCGGATCGGCTGCCAGCCGGTCCACGACGAGGTCGATGAGGCTCTCGAAGGCGCGACGCTCCGCGGCGGGCGTGACGGTGGGACCGCGATCGTCTTCCTCGATCGACCACAGCGCGTGGAAGGTCGGCAGCCCGGCGGCGTCCGGGCGCCCGGGCTCGACCACGCCGAACAGGTAGTCGATACCGTCCACCTCGTCCGACCCGAAGAACGGGTCACCTTCGATGTCGAAGAACAGGTCGCCGGGCGACGGTGGCGGCAGCATCAGCAGGCCGCGGTTCGGCACCAGCACGCCGTCGCGGTCGCGCTCCGGAGCGATGCGTTCCGCCAGTTGTTCTCCACGGCGCGCGCCATCGACCTGGATGCGGGCCTGCGCCTGCACCCGCGCGAGGGCGTCCCGGCCGATCCCTTCGACGCGGTCGGGCAGCGGCGGCGCGGGCTCCGCGAGCCCGGCGCGGGTCGTGACCTCGATGGCGTGCAGGCTGCGCCGCTGACGCGTGGTGAGCCCCGCGACGAGTGAGAGGTCGTCCTGGGCCCGCCACTGCGTCGTGCACTCCACGCTCCAGGAGCAGATGTCGCAGTGGGGCGCGGGCTCGGGTTCGCTGGGCACAGGAAACGAGCTCGTGCCGCTATCCAGCAGCGCCTCGAAGTCGCGCGCGACCGAGCGTGCGTAGGCCGCGTAGTCCGCCACGCGAAACGACACCGTCTCCCGTGCTACGCCGCCGAGCGCGAGGTGCATCCGCTCAGGCGCGCGCCCCTGAACCGTCTCGACCATCGCCGAGTACATGCAGAGCTGCAGAAGCGCCGAGGCCTTCGCGGACCGGGCGAGCTTCGTGTCCCACACCTCGTAGCTCCACGGCCCGAGGTCGCTGGGTACGTCCACGCGGCGCAGGAAGTCGGCGTAGCCGAGCCGCCGTCCGTCGAACAGCACGGCCTGGTAGATCACGTCGGCTCCGGCGCGCATTGCCTCGATGGTCTCGTCACGGCGTCGCTGCAGCGCGGCGATCCTCTCCCCTCGCGGAACATCGGGGTCGCTCGCGATGCTCGTGACGGTGAGGGTGTCGGGCAGGTCCTTGAGGAAGCGCTGCTCATGCTCGATGCCGCGCTTGGCGATGCGATCGAGGACGGGGTCATCGCGCAGTGGCTTCTTGAGGTGCCCCTCGGCAGCGGCACGATCGAGATTCGCGAGGTGTCGGCACTCCAGGAACCCGACGAGGTCCGTCGCGGAGTACACCAGCTGACCGTCGATCGACTGCATCTGATGCCCCCCGTGCGCCCACTATGTTGCGGCTAGTTCAATCAACCGATCTCGAGGCTCTGCGAGCTCACGCCTCGCCCAATCGAGCACGTCGTCTTCCTGCGACAGCAGGATCACCTGATGGTGGCGGGCGACATCGTGAAGCGTCTCGAGGATTCGCGCCGTCCGGACGCCGTCAGATTGGACGGTCACATCGTCCAGAATCAGCGGGGTCGCCTCGCCCTCCTTCGTCAGGTGTTCAGCGAGGGCGATGCGAAGGAGGAGGTAGACCTGCTCGGTGGTTCCCTGCGAGAGCCGATCGGCTTCTCGCCAGGATCCTGAGGCCGCCCGCACCCGAACCGCCAGCGTTTCAGGGTCGACCAGGGACTCCTGATAGCGGTTATTCGTCACGACAGAGAGACGAGCGTTCAGGGATGCCTGCAGAACGGGAGCAATCGTTCGGTGCACCTGCTCGACCGCCTCCGACAGGAAGTTCTGCGCTGTGCGAAGTGTGCGGCGGAGGCCCTCGAGGCGCGCACATTCCGCTTCGGCTGCGGATAGCTGCTCCTGAGCAGCCGCAACTGACTCGACTCGCTCGCCGGCGAGCAGGAGTTCGGTCTCGAGGCGGGTGAGCGTATCCCGAGCCTCCCGTTCGGCGAGTTGGAGGTCATCTCGGGCCGCGAGATCAAGCGACTGGCCCGCGCTGATCGCCGCTCGAACGTCCGATGAGACGAGGTTCAGAGCACGCACGGCCTCGGCCGCGGTCCGAGATGCGGAGTCTTCCAACTCGGCAAGGGTGCTCCCGCTCAGCAATGCCTGAAGTCGCGCCCAGCCAGCTCGGCGGGCATCAGTGACAGCCATCCGCTCCGTGCGCTCCGACTCCCACGAATGGAGTGCCTCGATCATGGCGTCGGGGTCTTGTTCGGGGATGTTCAGCGCCCGTCCCACCACCATCAGAGCGTCGCGCCGGTGGGCAACGGCGGTCTCAGCCTCGACTCGCTCGAGATCCCGTCGCTGCCGTTCGTCGAGGCGATGGCGCAGGCGCTCAGCTTCCGAGTAGGCCTCCGCCCTTGCCTGGCACCGTTGCTCGTAGGTCACCAGTGCCAGATCGATGTCGGAGTCCACATCGGGCTCGCCTTCACGGATTGCGGCGAGAAGCCGATCCGCGGCGGCACGTTCTTCAACCGACAGGTGGACACGGCGGGTCTCCCAGCTCGCCCGCGTGCGAGCGGTGGCCTCTGCGGTGTCTCTCTCGCGCGCGAGCTCGCGCAACGCCTGGGCCGCTACTGGCAGGCCGCGCCGTCGAAGCTCCTCATCGAGTCCATCGACTGGACGCTCGCTGGCGCGTTGCCGCGGGAGCGGGACGACGCCCAGGATGGTGGCGATCGCCGCCACGGCAATTCCCAGCAACAGCTGATCCAAGAGCAGACCGGCACCGAAGGCCAGCAGGCCAACCCCGATCGCGCCCGGGAGACGCCAGCGTCCTGTGACCCAGCTGGAGTGTCCAGTGCCTGATTGAGCGAGGCGGTCGGCGAGCGCGAAGAGTTCGTTCGCTCCCGTTTCGCCCCCGGGAAGTACCGGCGGCGGAGCAGGAGGTTCGCCCGCCGCATGCGCCTCGACCAGCGCCCGGGCCGCCCGGTGTGCTTCGCGGGCGGCAGCGACAGTCGGTCGAACGGAGCGGTCACCACTGGCAGCCCGTTCGAGCACCTCGAGTCGATTCTGGAGGAGCGCCGCGGGGTCGCCGTCGACCTCGTGGACTGCCGGGCGCGATTCCCATCCTGCGATCGCGGTCGCTACCTGCCGTGCCATCTCGGCATCGGCCACGTCGCCCGATGGCGCCCCATCGGCATATGCACGAGCGAGATCACGTGCTTCTTCGACGCGCCTCTCAGCCTCCCTCGCCTGAGCAGCTAAGGCGGCCGCTTCGGATGCGGTCAATTTCTGTGCAGCAAGCTCTGCCGCCAGGCGCGCCTGATCCACCCGCGCGGCGATCTCGAGGTATTGGACGTGGTGAGTCTCAGCGACTCGCAGCCTCTGCCGCGCCTCGTCCCGCGCGGCCTGAGCGGTGCGGAACGGGCGGCTTGGCGCGCGATCGCTTCCCACTTCGTCGCGTTCGAAGCTCTCGATCAGACGTAGCGCCTCGCCGGCGGTCGATTGATCTCGGGCGGAGGCGGCGGCTCGCTGAAGGACGTCCTGTAGGGAACTCGCGCTCTCCCTCACCGAAAGGATCTGTGACTGCCGGATGCACGCGGTCGCCAAGAACGACCTGCGGTCGAGACCGAGGAACAAGGCCCCGTCAGGGGCACCCTCGTTCATGCACTCCGCCGAGACATCGCGCCCGCCCATTCCGAGGTCGACGGCACGGCAATCGACCTGGCCGTCGAGGTCCTGGCGCACCTCAATCAGCCGCCCATCAGCGAGTTCGACTTCGACCGAGCAGAGCCACTTCGTGCCGTCCCACGGCCGATGCCGCTCAGCGAACACGCGGTCCTCGGTACGCGGCGCGCCGCGCGCGCGGCGCATTCCACACAGACCGGCATAGAGGGCCGCGTGCCAGGACGATTTCCCGCTCTCATTGGGACCGTAGATCACAGTCATGCCGGGGGCGAGGTCAAGGACCTGATTCACGAACGGCCCGAACGCCTCCGCACGCAGCCTTCGGATCCACATCAGAGGATCTCCAGGTCACTGCGGCCGCCCAATGCGCGAAGCCCGATGAGCAGCACCCGACGCTCCTCATCCGGGGGAAGCTGTGCGCCCTGCACCCGGCGGACGAATTCGCCTCGTACCGTCGGTTCCGCAGCGATCGACGGAAAGTCATAGGCGGAGCGCAGATGCTCCCGCACCTGGATCCCGAGGACACCGGACGGGAGTTCGACTCCGGATACGTCCGATGATCGCAGGTCGACAGACTCCTGGAGTTCGCCAACAAGCGTGAGACGCATGAATCCACGGCGCCCTGATAGCTCGGTGCGGACGAGTTCCAGGACCTCGTGCCGGGAAGCGCACGGAGTCAGATCGACTTCGAGGTCGCCGACCTCGGTCTCGGCCACACGTCGTCGCTCTCGAGTGATCTGCCCGTCGGGATGGATCGTCGCAATGAGCGCGCCGCGGATACCCTCCTCGCCGAACTCGAGGGGTTCGGGGTTGCCGGGATACGTGTACATCTCGCGATCGCGGGGACGGTGATAGTGCCCGAGAAACGCATGATGCAGCCCCGCGGCGGCGATCTGTGGCGCGTGGAATGGGGCGTGCGGCGCCTTGCCGGAGGACTCGTACGGCAGCGCCTCCATGTCCGCCCCATGGAACAGGGCGAGGTTGATGCCTCCACGGCCAACCTGGAAGCCCTCGAGGAAGCTATCGGTGTTCGCCGGCGCAAGATGTGCTGCGCCCCACAGCGTGAGTCCCTCTTGCAGGACGACAGGCTCAAGGCGGTCACTGCGGAAGATGTGGACGTTCTCCGGCCAGTCGGCAGTGGCATATGGGCTCCGGGGCGAGAGCCAGTCATGATTCCCGGGCGCCAGAAACACGGGCAGCGGTGCGAGCCGAGCGAAGAGCCCGAGGAGGAACGAGACGGTATCGGGAGTGACCAGGTCGTGCTCGAAGAGATCGCCGCCGCTGAACAGCGCGTCGGCTCGCTCTTCCTGAGCGAGCCGGGCGATCGTCTCGAGCGTCCTCCGTTGGGCGTCTCGACGCGCTCTTGCGCCGTCGGATCGGGCGCCGAGCCAGGCAAATGACGCGTCCAAATGCAGATCTGAAAAATGGACAATCTTCATACCGGAGCCCGCCCGCCTATCGGCCTTGCAAAGTTGTAACACAAGCGTTTAGGGCGCGTCCGATGCCATTAGCCGTCGGGCGGCGGCACTGGCGGCCGTGGCATCGAGTCGGCTCGATGCATAGTCAGCGACGAGCAGCGGCTGACTGAGATACCAGTGGTGCTTCTCGATGCGTAGATCCTGCGCCTCAGCTGCCAGCAGGAGCGGGTCACTGACACCGGCGTCTGCGACCTCTGCGAGTGTCCTTCGCACCGCAGCGGGATCGGAGTCTCGAACCACCAGGGCGACGCCCTCGATCCCGACCGGGAATCCGACCGATCGCAACTCCAGCAAGAGAGTATTGAGGGCCCGATCTCCGGCCCAGGGGAAGATCAACGTGTCCCCGCCGAACGGGAGAATCGGGTTCTGCGCGAGTCCGAAACGGCGGAACGCATCCCGACCTTCCTGAAGTAGCTCGCCCGCCGTCGGATCGAGGTAGGCGGGAAGTTCGTCGCCCATCAAGACCGACCGCATCTCCTGCCGGACGCGCTCATGGACCACGGCTCCAGTTCCGCCGAACAGCGGTAACCGCCCGCCCGCGGCCGGGATCAGGTCCACCTCGTGGCGCTCTTCATTCACCGACAGGATTCGCCACCGGCTGCCACCGAAGACGAGGTACAGATCGGGGGCGAGTGGCGTGGTCAATGGGAGCGTGCCGAGAAAGCGGCCTCCGGTGATCAGCCGCCATTCCTCAGGGGACGCGAACGCCGCGTAGAACTCGTAGTGATTCGTCAGGCGCTCGCCAGCCAACCCCATCACGATCTCACCGTCATGCGTCTGAGTGATGAGGTCGTGTTCCGCGAGATCGCGAAGGAACTGTGCGAACATCGCGGGAGAGACCGCACCGAACGGTCCAGTCGCGCACAACGCCCGATAACCAGAATCCGCGCGGAATCCGCCCAGCTGGGCGACGAGTGAGAGAGCCTGTTGAACCAGGGTCGAAAGGTGCAACGCGCCGGGATCCGGCGGTTCGACCCATCGCTGCAGGAGCAAACGCACCGCCGCCACACTCTGAACGACGTCGACACGCAGATGGTCGATTACCGACGAGTTCGGCCCGATCTCCGGCTCGCGCACGTAGATCCGAAACCTGGACGCTTGGTCCGCTCGCCGTCCTGATCGCCCCAGGCGCTGCCGCATTGCCGCGACGGAGGGCGGAGGACCGAGCTGGGCAACTGAGTCGACGCTCCCGACATCAATGCCGAGCTCGAGAGTCGTGGTCGCGAGCACGGTCGCCGGACGCCCACTCCGGAGGATCTCCTCCGCATCCTCGCGGAGCTGCCGCGAGAGGCTCCCGTGGTGCGGCCAGAACTCGTTCGGGACTCGATCCTGTTCGCAGCGTCGACGTAGGAGATCGGCGTACCGCTCCACATCGACGCGGCGGTTCGCGAACACGAGGTGCGTGCCGCCGCGAAGCACCCGGTAGAGGTGCTCGGCGATCTGCATCTCATCCGCAGCGGCGACATCCTCGGCATCGGCCGGCGTCTGCGGATCCCCTGCTCCTGGGGCCGGAGTACGTGAACCGCGCACCTGCAGCTGGAGATCGTGCCGGAACGTCGTCGATTCGACGCGTATGACCGCCCCTCCGCGGCGTGGCCGCAGAAACTCCGCGGCCATGTCGAGATCCCCCATGGTGGCCGAGAGTGCGATCCGCGGGATCGGGTGCGCGGCCGCCAGCTCGACACGATGCAGCAGCGTCTGAAGTTGACGTCCACGCTCGGTCCCGATGAACGCGTGCAGTTCGTCGACGACGATGTACCGCAGCGAACTGAAGATCCGTCGTGTCTGGGTGCCGCGCGTTACGAACAGCGCTTCGAGTGATTCCGGTGTGATCAGCAGTACACCGGCGGGCCGCTCCAGCAGCCGCCGCTTCTGACTTCCGGGGACATCCCCGTGCCAGGGGGTGACCGCAGCGTCGATCGAGGCGAAAAGCGACTCGAGTCTCCGCTGCTGGTCGTTGATCAGCGCCTTGAGAGGCGCGACGTACAGCACGGCCAGTTGGTCGTGGGCGATGTCTGCGACGGAGCTGGCGATCGGGAGGAAGGCCGCCTCGGTCTTCCCGGACGCCGTTGCCGAGGCCAACAGGAGATCGCGCTCGTCGAGGACCGGCCCGATCGCTTGTTCCTGGATGTCGCGCAACTCCGTCCAGCGCTGCATCCATACCCAGCGCTGCACACGTTGGTCGAGACGGTCGAATGAGGCGGATGTCGTTCCGGACATGACCAGCGCCTAGAGACGGAACGAAGTGAGTTCGTCGGAGTCGTCGTCCTGCGAGAGCGATGCACCGTCCGCGTCCCCACCGTCTGACTCGACAGAAACACCCTCTAACAGAGCCGTCCAGGTCACACCGGGATTCTGTTCAAGGATCGCGAGCAGATTCACGAACGCCTTCACGGTATTCCGCGGTGTCCGAAAGTACGCGTCCCCGACTCGGCGGCCACAGTGCGTCATGAACGCCTGCAATCCCGTGTCATCGATCAGGTAGGCCGACGAATCACCGGCTGCCTGAACATGCCTGAGTTTGGTCAGTAGGACATACAACTCCTCCGGAGTCAGGCTGCCCAGGCGAACCACGGGCCCGGACAGGTCCTTCAAGCCGCTTGCGGCGAAGGCGTTCTCGGCAAGTCGTGTCTGAAGTGCTTCGTAGCTGTAGAGGCCGCGGCGCGTGTCGGTGAGGAACTCCGGCGTCCCCGCCATCAACACACCCATATGCTCGACGGTCCCCTGGAGGTTGTCATTCAAGATGCGCAGGATCTGCTCGTAGTTGCTCGTGCGGGCCTGCGTATTCGACATCTTGTAGATGTTGACCAGCTCATCGAACGCGATCACGAGCCCTGCATATCCCGAGAGGAGTACGAAGCGAGCGAGGATCTTCAAGTGGTCGTAGACGGATGCATCGTCGACGATCGTGCGCACGGCGAGATCGCGACGCGCATCCGTCCGAGTCGCGTACTCGCCCCGAAGCCACCGGATCGCGGCTTCCTTCAGATCCGTCTCGCCACGATCGTGGCCGCGCCAGTAGGCCCCGATCACCTCCGCGAACTCGTACCCCCCAACCATCTCGGTCAACGACTGAAGGCGGTCTTCGATCACGCTGTCCACCGTGGTGCCGGAGTTGCGTGCGTCCTGCAGCGCGGCGGAGATGAATCGCTCAACGATCCCCGCCATGGCCCCGCCCTCGGGATTCGTGCGAGTGGAGACATTGCGCGCCAACTCCGAGTAGAGCGCTCGGGCCTGTCCTCCTGTGGCATGGAGCCGTCGGTCCGGCGTGAGGTCGGCGTGCATCGTCACGAGGTTCTTCTCATGCGCCGCGGATCTCAGCAGATGGATGAAGAACGTCTTGCCACTGCCGTACTCGCCGATCAGGAAGCGGATCGCGGCTCCCCCGGCAGCGATCCGATCGAAGTCCCCTAGAATGGCGCGGATCTCGTCGGCGCGACCGACCTGCACGTGCTGGAGTCCCCGACGAGGAACGACACCTGCGGCAAGCGACTGGAGGATGGCATCACGCTCCGGGCGACGAATCGGTCTCTCAGCGACCATGGGTGAGTTCCTCCGCGACCTCCGCGTCCACCTCCAGCGGATCATCCCCGAACAGCAGCGGACCGCCGGAACGCTCGTAGGCCAGTGTGTTCACCACCTCGATCGCGCCGTTCGGCATCAGTTGCAGGCGCCCGGTCAACTCCTCGAACTCGCCGCGAGGCCACATCGGACGCGTGACCAGGTACTCGACGAGGCGAGCATGGACAGCGTCCAGCCCGGGAATGGGGCTCATCTCGTCCTCGACGTCCTCTTCGCGCTCATCTGGTCCCGGTTCATCGTCAGCTGCGAAGACCTCATGGAGGATTGCTGCGACTTCCGCAGTCGAGGCCGCGACGCGCTTCACCTTCTCCGGATCAAGTACGACCCCGGCCGACACCACGAGAGCCTCGGTCGGCGGCTGCGGAATCGTGAAGTTCGACCCTGATTCCGCCGGGAGGACAGTTGGCAGCGGCGCTTCTGAATCCGAACCTGCCGCATGCAAGTCGCTGTGCACCTGCGCCTGGTCCAAACCCAGCAGTCGGTAGACCCGTATCAGCGCGGATACTTCCTTTGGCGCGACAGTCCCGTCCGCCGCGACGATCGTCAGGAGGAATCGTGCGATCGAAGTTCGACGAGCTTCATCAACCTCAGCGAACTGCTGCTTGAGTCCGCTGATCGCAGTCTCTTGTTCGGTCAGCAGCCAGCGGGCGAGTGCTCGAAGCCGAAGCCGTTCCGCTTCGTCCAGTGGAAGTACTCGCTCGAGCCGGCTCACCATAGCCAGTTCCTCGTCGGAACTCCCTTGCCCATCGGCGAGCGCGACGACTGCCGCGAGGCGCAGCATCGCGGCAGCGCTCTGCAGTTGAGGCCCATGGGTCAACGGGCCGGGGACGCGAAACACCACGGCATGCTCCTGCGCGCCCAGATTGGAACCACCGAGGCGCACATCGGGCTCGATGCCGAATCCTTGACGCTCGAGTGCTGTTAGCAACTGAGTCGCCTCGGACTTCGACAGCTTCCCGGGGGTTCGTTGAGGCCACGCCGTGGTCAGTACTCGCGCCGGGACAACTCCAAGCCCATCCGGCCCAATGGCATCTGTGAGCGCCGATATGAGCTGTCGAAGCTCGGCCGAATCGGTGGAGGAAGAGAGCTCGCGCGGTAGGAGTGCGGTAGCCGCGAGACTAGTCCGGTCGTCGCGTCTTCCCACCCACCGGCTGAACGCATCGAGCTCAGCGCAGACCGCCTCACCCAGCGCGCGAAGGTCAGAAATCGGCTTCTCCAAGCCGGTCACGTCCACAAGGTCAGCCGCGTTGAGCGTGACCTCTCCTCCAAAACCCGCGCTCGCCGCATGGTAGGAAAGGCGCAGCTTCCGCTGGCCGCGGACGCGCATGCCTTCCCCGAATCGGTCTTGATACCGGATGACGAAGAGCGTGTTGAACTCATCCGCGCATCGTTGTGCGGGCGTCCGGAGGAAGACCGCGGGGTGGCATCTAAGCCAGGAGAGCGCCCAGTCGGCCGGAATCGGCTGATTGGCGGCGACCAAGCGGCCAAGCGTCATCTTCAGCTCGACCGGGAAATCCCAGCCAGTGGGCTCCATAGGAGGTTCGACCGCTGCGGAGTCCCCCTGTCCGTGCAGAAGACGAGCCGCTGAGAGGAAGTTCCGTGCGTAGCCGCTGAAGGATCTGTTGTCCCCGAACAAGGCGAGAAGTCGCTCAACTTCGCCGAGGAGAGCCGGGACCTCTGAGCGGGCCTCTGGTAGATGGACGGCATCGACGAGCACCCGTCGCTCGATGCCATAGAAGAAGAGAAAGACGTAGCCAATGTATGCGCCGCCCGGACGACCGCTCGCGAGCCAGTCGAGGTATGCGGTCCGAGCCGGCGCGCTGATCTCCGAGTACGAGGGCCAGTACCCCATCGTTGTCCCGAGATGGTCCGGTCGCCGGTCGCGAGCGGGGAGATTGGGCGCGATGAGCGCCGGCTCTGCGCTCCAGCCGGTGAGTGAGGTGAGGCTCTCTCCAACGTAGAGCCCCCCGGGGAGTCGCCGGCCTTGAACCTCGACGTGCCGATCGGGCGGAATCCAGACCCTCTGTCCGGCCACGGCCGCGTCCTGCGGCGAGAGCGGTCGAGACGGAGACGTCGAAACCCGGACACGCACTCCCGTATTCGATCGCGGCGGGCGCGCTAGCTTCGATGGTGGGGAAGCGCTGGTTCCGGAACGCCCCTTGAAGAGCCACCAGAGGAATCCACACAGGAGACCGATACCAATGAGGACTTCCACGCGCGATTCCCTACGCTGTCGGCACCGCGCGACGATATATCAAAGTTACGGTCATCGCTGCACCACACACTTCATTGCGAGTCAGAGCACACGGAATCGTCACGGTTCGCCCCCTGGCGCCGGAATTCCTCGGACCAGGCCATCAGATAGGAGGACCCAGGCAATGAACGCCGCAAAGACGACCGCCTCGGCAAGAACTCCGCTCACTCGCCAGTGCTCGCCTTCGTTCCAATCCCGCAGTGCGCGATGGGTGGTGAGGTTGCGGGCGAGCAACGCGAAGCGGAACTGCTGCTCCACGAAGCTCTTCCAATCTTGCGCCTCGATGCTCGCGATATTCGCGAATTCATTGAGCCAGTCGTCCGGTCTCCGAAGGCGCCCGACTTTGACCTCTCGTACGCCGGCCAGCCGAGCTAGCTCAGTGAGAACCGGCCCGAAGGTCTCACCCCCTAGCCTCCCTGCAAGGTCCGGCCGGCTCTGTCGGATGACGCCGCTTACGAAGAATTCCAAAGCGGCCGCCGCAGCCCTGGCGCGGCGATATCTGAACGCAGGGAGCCAGTCGTTGTCCTGTTCGTCCGCGGTCCAGGTGAGGTTCCCAACGCCATCCAAGAACTCCCAGAGGTTCTCATCCACCGCGAATCGTATGAGTGACTCGATCTTGTCCTGCGAGAACTCTTGCTCGAACGCAGCCGCCTCGGATCGGAATCGCTCACCAAAGTGCTTGAAGGTTCGGTCGGCCTGTTCGAGCCGACCGAGCTGAGGCCATGCGGCCTGAAAGTCCCATTGGTACCAGCGGATCAGCTTCTGGTGGATCTGCTGTTCATCGAGGTCGAACGCCGACCAGATGATCGCTGATAGCTCGCGGATATCCCGCTCCACCAACTTCGCGAGCTTCACTCGCTCCTGACGGCGGTAGTCCCTGGCCAGCTCGAGAAGCTGTCGGAGGAACTCCCAGAGTGAATCGAAGTTCAGTTGGTATTCGGCAATCGTCCGGTGGGTCATGTCCTGGACGCGAGTTCGGTACGCCGCTGCCTGCTCCGCCGTCAGACGGGTCAGGCCGTCGGTTTCGTTGGCATCGCGGAAGGCGCGCCTCCGGATGAGGCCGTGTCGCGTGATCCAGCGGGAGAGGAAGTCGAAGCCGCTGGCAAGCCCACGCAAGGACTGGATCGTCTCGCTGGACAGCGAACCGTTAGTGAAGTTCTCCCGGTGCTCGGGAGGAAGGCGGGAAATCGCATAGCGAAAGCGCGTCAGGGCGGGATCGTCGCTGATAAGGCGAACCTGGTGCACCTGCCAATAAGCGAAGTATCGCTCGACGCGGGGGCGTTGCAGGAGAGGAGGACCGGCTTCGATGATCTCCATCGGGTAGGCGGCGTTCGCGGTGTACTCACGGAGGTATGGACTGATCCCACGAAGGCGATCGAACGCGAGGTCATCCTCGGAATCTTCTCGGTGCAGCGCTTCCCACTCGGCGGGCGCTTCTTCGTAGCCATATGGCTCCCGGGCAACCTCAGGCGGTGCCACGGTCTCAATGGCCGGGCGTAGCAGACCAGCATCCACGTACTCGTCGATGTTCCAGAATGCGACGGAGCCAGCGTTGTTGTCGTTCACCCAAGAGGCGAACGCGCTTCTGCTGATGAACCTCTGACCGTAGTAATCCATCCCCGACACGCTCCGGGCCCGACAGGCCGTCCTGCTCTTCTGTACCCGAGCGCGAGACCGTTCGCAATCTTGCGTCTCCAGATTCCTGACCGTGGAACTCGCCGGCGGCCATCCCGAGATCGAACGTCCGTGGCGTCTGGACCGAATCTGGACTCACCGTCCCGAATTAGGTGCCGTCCGGCGTGCTCTGGATTCCCGCTGGAGTCTCGCTGGATTGGCATGTTGCACGCTCCCCCCGTAGTTCGCGGCCACCGCATCACCCAGGAGGGAGATGGGCGGCGCGAGACGGAAGGGGGTGGTGCTCGTGCGAGGGACGCTGCTCGCCGTCGCCCTGGTCCTCGCCTGCTGGATCGGGGTCTCTTCCCCGGCCGCCGCACAGCAGGCATCCGACCCGCTTCGTGACCTCGTCTCCGTCGGCGCGCCGTTGGTCGCCTCGGCGGGGATGCCGTCCGCGGCGGAGCGGGCGACGGCGGCAGCGTCCCTGGCTGCCCCCCGGGCGAATGACGCGGCCAGCGCCGCGGTCGCTGACGTCTCCCCGGTAGGCGAGGCGGGGTCCGACCCCGCGATCGGCGTTCCGAACCCGTTCGATGTCTTCTCGTCGCTCGATCCGCGGACCTGGGCGACGGCGATCCTCGATGCAGTCGTCGAGCTCATCGCGGGGTCGATGATCGAGGCGATCCGCGGGTTCGTGGACTGGGCATCTGGCCTCGGGGACTCGTCGCTCAACATCATCACGCGCACGCCGCCCGCCGGGACGTATGAGAGCACGACGGTCCGAGCGCTGTGGGACCTCTCGCGAGGCATCGCCAACGCGAGCCTCGCCGTCATCGTCATGTGGGGCGGCTTCAACGTCATCGTGAAGCAGCACCTGATGCGCTCGCCCTACGACGGCGTGATGGAGCTGCTCCCGCGCATCCTGCTGGCCGCGATCGCCGCCAACCTCAGTCTCGAACTGGTGCGCGTCCTGATCGACCTCAACAACGCGCTCGCCGGCGCGGTGGGGGGAGTAGGTCTGCCCGGGTACGACCAGGCCACGGCGTCCCAGTCCGGCATGGCGATGGTGATGGTCGCGGTGACCTACGCGATCGTGGCGCTCCTGCTGACCTTCCAGATGCTCATGCGGCTCGCATTGATCTGCCTCCTGATCGTCGTTGCGCCGGTGATGGTGGTGACGTGGGTGCTTCCGCAGACGCAGGGCTGGGTGCGGTGGTGGGCGCACCTCCTGCCGATCACCGTGATGCAGCAGGCGGTCCAGGTGCTCGTGCTCCGCCTTGGCACGGCGCTGATGGTCGAGCTGACGCCCGGTAGCACGTCGAACGCGCTGCTGACCCTGCTGCTCGGCATCGCCGTCTGCTACCTGACGCTCCGCGTCCCGTCGATGCTGTCCAGTCAGGCGCGGTACTCCGGCCTGAGCTCCGTCGTCTCCCTGGTCGTCCTCAGCCGGGCCGCAGGCGGGCTCGGCGCGCGCCTCGGCGCCGGTGCTGGAGCCCGCTGATGGCGAAGCTTGTGATCGTCGCCGGCTCCGTCTTCGGAGACCTCACGCGGGACGCGATGCGACTCGTAGGGGCCCTGCTCGGGGCAGTGATGGCGGTGGTCATCCTCGCGGTCGTCACCGTCGCTCTGATCATCGCGGCGCCCATCGTCGGGCTCGGCGGTGGTGGGTCGGAGCCGCCCGTACTGCCCGCCGAGCACCTCGCCGTCATGGTCGATGTCTCGAACGAGACCGGAGTCCCGTGGGCGCTCCTCGCCGCGATCGCGTCGGTGGAGAGCGGATTCGGCCAGAACATGGCGACCTCCTGGGCGGGCGCGATCGGCTACGGGCAGTTCATGCCGCCGAGCTGGGCCGCCTTCGGCGAGGGCGGCGATCCCTACGACTACCGCGACGTGATCCCGGCGATGGCCCGCTACCTGCTGGCCGCCCACGTCCTCAGCGACATCCCGAACGCGGTCTACGCCTACAACCACGACTGGGACTACGTCGCGCTCGTGCTCAGTCGCGCGACGTACTACGCCGCCTCCGCGGGCGACATGGCAGCCGCTCTCGGCGCCACCGTCCCCGTCGACACGACGAGGGCGCTGCCATGACGGCGAGCCGGACACCGGGACTCGTGCTGATCGCGCTCGCCGCGGT
>Ga0114916_1001126_pt1 | contig 15808 bp, 17 predicted proteins | sample MalvirAntarct_66_FD_83501 | JGI IMG/M metagenome (GOLD analysis project Ga0114916, IMG submission 83501) | Marine viral communities from the Global Malaspina Expedition - Malaspina viral metaG Antarct_66 | ecosystem: Environmental > Aquatic > Marine > Oceanic | place: West Anvers Island... | reverse complement strand
ATCCATATGTAACCAACCTTGTCCCTTATTCCCCACGAACCGAGACAAAAATCCTGCCGCGTTTGATGCGCCCCCAGCGCCACCACCTTTTTGAGCACGGCTATTGGCGGTATCTGCATAATTTGAAGGGCATTTTTCTTGATGCCATAGCTCTAGAGGCAAAGGCCAAGCGGGTTCATTTTCCTCATTGGCGTAACCTAGCACTCGTTGCATCAAGTTTTTGTCCAAGGCAAATAGGGCATTGTAATCACGACCTAACGCAGCACTTGCTGCACCGGTTAAGGTTGCTGCATCAATAATCAGAGGTGCTTGGGTTTCACTGGCCGCCATCAGACCGTCAGCTAGGACTAATCGCCCTTCGGCATCGGTATTGACGATTTCTACTGTCGTACCATTTTTATAGGTGATGACGTCGCCTAACTTGTATGCATGACCGCTTATTAGGTTTTCAGCACAGCACAAATATAGTTTCACTCGTTTGTTCAGACCTTGCAAAATCGCTAAGCCTAAGCCGCCTGTTACCATCGCCGCACCGCCCATATCACATTTCATGTGCAGCATACCTTCACTGCTTTTAATGCTATAACCGCCGCTGTCAAAGGTGATGCCTTTGCCAACTAAAGCTGCACTAACAGGCGCAAGAGGGTCATCAGTAGGATTGTAATCTACTTCAAGCATGACCGGCGGGCGCTGGCTACCCCGGCCCACATTGTACAAACCGTGCCATTGTTGCTCGACTAGCTCTTCGCCCACCCATTGTTTTGCGGTGACGTGTCTTGGACTTAGGCTGGTTAGCCATTCAACACTGCTGCTTGCTAGCTTTTCAGGGGAAAGGTCTTCAGGGGTGGCATTGGTTTGATTACGGGTAAAAACCAAGGCTTGGTAACGCTGCGTTAGCGTGTCGCTATTCTCATCGTCAGCCCATTGAATATGGTGTTGCTTTTTGGTGTTCGTGAAACTGTAAGCAAACGCCCATTGCTGTTCGATATGCCACTTACCGCATAAAGTAACGAAATCTAAATTTAAACCGTCTAAAATGCGCGCTGCTCGGCGAATGGTTCGGTTTTGAGGATCATCTGATAATAAATGGATTGTAGCGCTTTCATTGTCGAACGAGAGTACAGCGTTTTTACCCCAGTGGGCAGGTGCTGGCGCGTTAGACAGTTGGATAGAAAGTCGAGACATAAAACACTCCTAAGAAAAGTAAGCCGATATCATAACAACTTTGTAACGATAAACAGTATGGTGATGAATGCAATTTTATAACAGTTTGATCGAAGGAATATTGGTTAAACGTTACAAACGATTTTTAACCGACGTCACGTTGTTAAATGGTGAAGAGGTCGTTGCGCACTGTCCTAACACCGGAGCAATGACCGGATGTGCCGAGCCCGGGATGCAGGTTTGGCTCTCTCCAAGTAATAACCCTAAGCGTAAACTGGGCTATACTTGGGAGTTAGGAGTAACGCATCAAGGTCATTGGATTGGTATCAATACCAACAACGCAAATAAAATAGTTGCAGAGGCATTGGCAACGCACGCTATTCAAGAGTTGCAGGGATATGAAACTATTCGTCCTGAAGTGCGTTTTGGGCATGAAAACAGCAGAATTGATTTTCTTCTAAGTAGCAGCGATAAGAAAGATTGCTATGTTGAAGTCAAATCGGTGACCTTATTGGAAGAGGGGCAGGGTTACTTCCCTGACGCGAAAACAGTGCGTGGTCAAAAGCATTTGCGTGAGCTTACCGCTATGGTCGAACAGGGTTATCGCGCTGTTTTACTGTTTTGTGTGCAGCACAGTGGCATTCATAGCGTTAAGGTTGCAGAAAATATTGATCCAAAATATGCGCAAATGTTTAAGCATGCTGTTGACGTTGGGGTAGAAGTGTTAGCGTACTCGTGTGCGATTAACGAACAAAATATTACGCTAAATCAACGACTACCCATGATTGTATGAAAATATAAGTTGCTTTTTTCGCCGACATCGCCATATTGCCCGTCGGAATTTGGTTTTTAGCATGAATAGCAGGTCAGTGCGTGGAATTGCCAGCGGTATTTCTTTCTGTTATACATACCCGCTTGCACAAAACCGTCCTGTGCTCGTAGTTAAGGAGAATTGGCTGATGCCAACAGGAAATACGAATAAAACACTCGGATTATTAGCCCTAGCTGGTCTTACTCCCTATCAGGAGAAAGCAGGCGAGGAATACATGAATGATAAACAAATGGAGCATTTCCGTTTGTTGCTAAAAGCATGGCGCGACCAATTACGCCAAGAAGTAGATCGTACAGTGCATCATATGCAAGACGAAGCGGCTAACTTCCCTGACCCAGTTGATCGGGCAGCACAGGAAGAAGAGTTCAGTATTGAACTTAGAACCCGTGACCGTGAGCGTAAGTTGATCAAAAAAATCGAGAAAACCCTTAAGCGTATCGAAGAAGACGATTTTGGCTTCTGTGATACCTGTGGTATCGAAATTGGCGTTAGGCGTTTAGAAGCCCGTCCTACCGCTGATATGTGTATCGATTGTAAGACCCTAGCTGAAATTAAAGAAAAGCAGCTACAAGGTTAATACTGATAAATAATGAAAAGCTGCTCAATGCAGCTTTTTTTATGTTTACACGTTAATTAGGTTAATGAATTTACCTTTCGTTGCACAGCGCCTTAATCAAGATACCTCTTACGTAGGTCGGTTTGCGCCATCCCCCTCTGGACCATTGCATTTAGGTTCCCTCGTGGCTGCTTTAGGCAGTTACATACGTGCGCGGCAAATGGACGGGAAATGGTTGTTACGGATAGAGGATATTGACCCTCCGCGGGCGCTCGTTGGTGCAGATGACCTCATAAAAGAGTCACTGGTTCGTCACGGGTTGTTATGGGACGATGAAGTGACTTACCAACATGACAGTCACCAACGATATGAGCAAGCACTCAATTGGCTGCAGGCAAATGGTCATAGTTATTGTTGCCAATGTAATAGAAAGCAACGACTCGCCAACCCTAAAGGGCAATCTTGCCCCTGCGCGCAGTTAGCCTTGGCAAAGGATGAATGCGCCGCTGTCCTTAGGAATACTTTGGGGGCGCAGCATATTCAAGATTTAGCATTAGGGGCGGTTTCGTTCGCAAAAGGCGCCTGTGATGATTTCATCTTGCGTCGTAAAGATGGATTATATGCCTATCAATTAGCTGTGGTCGTGGATGATATATACGCTGGCGTGACCGAAGTGGTGCGCGGTGCAGATATTCTGCCTTCTACTGCATACCAGCTGGCTTTATATCAACTGTTTAACCAGCCCGCCCCCGCATACCTGCATTTACCACTTGTGATGGGGGATAATGGTCAAAAACTCAGTAAGCAAAACCATGCTCCTAGGTTAAATGATGCTGTCGCCAACAGTAATTTATGCAGGGCTCTTGGGGCCTTAGGTTTGCCGGTTCCTAGGGCGCTGAATAACGCCGCCGTGAACGATATTTTAGAGTTCGCACTGAGCAACTGGCACATAGCGTTTATCGCAAACAATGCGAGTGCGTTTGACAATAGAATTGACGCGTAAGACAGGTTATGATCCCACGCGTTAAAAAACCTGTTTTGGGTAATCCCTTATATTGGAGCTGAACTTATTATTTCTCGCGTAATCAACAAGGTTAAAGAGGCGTTTAAAAGTACGCCAAGCACAGCTAAAACCACTCTTGTTGCCAACATTATTCCCCGTGCTGAACATCCGGTATCCCGCAGTGACATTAGCGATAACGCGCTAAAGGTGTTGTACCGTCTGCACAATAACGGTTATCAAGCGTTTTTAGTTGGTGGCTGTGTGCGCGATATTCTACTGGGTAAAAAACCCAAAGATTTTGACGTCACGACAGACGCAACGCCTGAACAGGTCAAAGAATTGTTCAGAAACTGCCGCCTAATCGGCCGCCGATTTCGTTTGGCGCACGTGGTGTTTGGTCGAGAAGTTATCGAAGTTGCCACTTTTCGTGGTCATCACCCTGTTGAAGACGAAAACGCCAAAGAGCAGAATTTAAGCAAGCAAAGCGATCATGGACAGCTGCTTCGTGACAACGTGTTTGGCAGCATAGAAGAAGACGCAGAGCGTCGTGACTTCACCGTCAACGCTATGTATTACAACATTGCCGATTACAGTATTCATGATTTTGCCAACGGCATGGAAGCAGTTAAACAGCGTCAAATCACTATGATTGGCGACCCTGCTACTCGTTACCGTGAAGATCCAGTACGTATGTTACGTGCGGTGCGTTTTGCTGTGAAATTAGGTATGAAAATAAGCCCCGAAACTGCTAAGCCCATGTACGAACTCGCCCCATTAATGGCGAATATTCCCCCAGCGCGTCTGTTTGAAGAAGTACTAAAGCTACTGTTATCAGGCCAAGGACTAGAAACCTACAAATTACTCAACGAATTCGGTTTATTTGAACAGTTGTTCCCTCAGCTCACCCCTTTGCTAAAATCGCAAAATAGTCGTGAACTTGCGTTTATTGAGCAAGTGCTGATGAATACGGACAACCGTATTAACTCAGATATGAAAGTGACCCCAGCGTTTATTTTTGCAGCCTTGTTATGGTACCCATTAGAAGAGCGTTGTCAGCAACATATGGTGGAAGGTGGCTTGAACCACTTTGACGCGTTTAATTTGGCCTTGAGTGATGTGCTGCACCGTCAAATTCAACGCATTATGATCCCCAAACGTTTTACCATCACAGTGCGCGAGATTTGGCAGTTGCAACAACGTCTTCCTAAGCGTTACGGGCGCAGAGCGTTTCAAATGCTAGAACACCCTAAATTTAGGGCTGCTTATGATTTCTTGCTTATTCGCGGGCAGATTGAAGGCGGTGAGCTACTTACGTTAGCCCAGTGGTGGACCGACTTTCAAAACGTTAACCCTGAGCAGCGCCAAGGGATGTTAAAAACACTACGCGAGAAAGAAGGCGGCGGTGCACCCAAGCGCAGAAGCCGCTACAGAGGCAAGAAGAAAGCTACCCAATGAGCCAAGTTTATGTTGGACTAGGGAGTAATTTAGCCCAGCCTGAACAACAAGTTAGCCAAGCGTTACGGGCAATCGAATCATTGCCTGCTTCACATATATCGGCGACTTCAAGCTTGTATATCAGTCGCCCTATGGGACCACAAGACCAACCTAGCTATGTTAATGCCGTGGTTGAAGTACAAACTGAAATGCAAGCTGTCGAATTTCTTCATTGCTTACAAAAAATTGAGCTTGAGCATGGTCGTGTGCGTAAAGCAGAGCGTTGGGGGCCGCGGACTTTGGATTTGGATATTCTCATTTTTGGCACTCAAGTTATTGATTCAGTTGAACTTACTGTTCCACATTACGGCATGAAAGAGCGAGAGTTCGTCTTGTACCCTTTGCATGAAATTGCCCCAGAATTACAACTTCCAAACGGCCCCAAATTGACCGAATTGCTCATTAATTGCCCCCTCAATGGGTTGGAAAAACTACCCTATAAATGAGCGTGATAGAAATCCGTTAAAAAATCCGTATAGTGCCTGATTTACTCAAGCTCTATTTAGTGATCATCGTACTGGAGTGATTCAAAATGAAAAAAGTCACAACTTCCACGTTGTTGAAAATGAAGCAACAAAGCGAAAAAATTAGTGCGCTTACCGCATATGATGCGAGCTTCTCAAAATTGTTTGATGAGCAAGGGATAGACGTACTGCTGATTGGTGACTCGTTGGGCATGGTTTTGCAAGGCTGTGACGATACATTAGGTGTCAGCATTGACGATGTGGCCTACCACACTCGTGCTGTGCGTAAAGGCGTTGAGCGCGCATTTGTTATCGCAGACATGCCGTTTATGTCTTATTCCACCCCAGAACAAACCTATTTGAACGCGGCAAAGCTTATGGCGGCCGGTGCAAGTATGGTCAAACTTGAAGGCGGTCGTTGGTTACTTGAGAGCATTAAAGGTTTAAACGAGCGTGGTGTCCCTGTTTGCGGTCATCTAGGCTTAACACCTCAGTCTGTGCATGTCTTCGGTGGCTTTAAGGTACAAGGCCGAGACGACCTGCAAGCAGAGCAAATGCTCGAGCAAGCCAAAGAAATGGCAGCAGCGGGTATACAGTTGTTAGTACTTGAATGCGTACCTACAGAGCTGGCTGGTGCGATATCTCAAGCCGTTGATATTCCGGTTATAGGAATAGGCGCGGGTGCAGAAACCGACGGACAAATTTTAGTGATGCATGACATGTTTGGTATCAGCGCCAATTACATGCCGAAATTTTCAAAAAATTACCTTCAAGAGACTGGCGATATGCGCACAGCAGTGAGTCAGTATATAGAAGAAGTGAAAGACGGTTCTTTCCCGTCTGAAGCCCATAGTTTCAGTAAGTGAGTTAAGTATGCGAGTGATCAGTAATATTGCTAGCTTGCGCGATGTGCGCCGTAGCTGGCAGGCAGATTCCAAAGTGATAGCTTTTGTTCCCACCATGGGTAACTTACATCAAGGTCACCTTAATTTGGTTAAAGAAGCTAAATTAAAGGCTGATATTGTGGTGGTATCAATCTTTGTTAACCCGTTGCAATTCGGGCCAGATGAAGATTTAGAAGCGTACCCACGCACATTAGAGAACGATCGTAATGTGCTTAGCGAAATGGGGGTCGATGTACTCTTTACTCCTCAAGTGAAGGATATTTACTCTCGCGGCTTAGAGCAGCAAACGTTCGTAGAAGTGCCGGGCATTTCCTACATGATTTGCGGTGCGAGTCGTCCAGGGCATTTTCGCGGTGTGGCAACGATAGTGTGTAAGCTCTTCAACATGGTTCAGCCGAATATGGCGTTCTTTGGTGAAAAAGACTTTCAGCAACTACAAGTCATTAAAGCCATGGTCACCGACCTGTCGATGAACTTAACCGTGCATGGTGTAAAGACAACCCGTGAAGATGATGGTTTGGCCATGAGCTCGCGTAACCAGTATTTAAATGCTGAGCAGCGTGCGCTTGCCCCCACTTTATATACGCGCTTACAAGAGATGCAGCAAAAAATTGAATCGGGTCGCCGTGATTTTTCACGTATTACTAGTGAGTGCTGTGAGCAGCTTGCCGAAGCGGGTTTTAGTATTGATTATATCGAAATTCGTTCAGCCGATACGCTTTTACAGCCTGGGCATGAAGAAACTAAAGTTGTTATCTTGGCTGCCGCCTTTTTAGGCCGTACTCGCCTAATAGATAATTTGCAGGTTTCGTTAGCCTAGCAGCCATTAATGTAATCTTACTCAGCAAAAAGGCCGTTAGTTTTCACTAACGGCCTTTTTATTTATAACAGGATGGAACATGTTAGGACACAACATTGTTCACAAAAACCAGCTAGACAACGTCTTTGGTTAACTCAGCCCAGTTTTGGCTTTTGCTGGCGATAGCGATTTGTTCATCCAAGATGTTTTGTAAATCATTTTCAGTGGTTAACGGATTTGCTAAAACCACACGAAACACTGTCATAGTTTGTTCGCCATAGGCTTGAGTCTGCATACGTGTACGCGACACAAATGACTTACCTGCCTCACGTTGCTGCTTTTGTACGTAGACGGTGAGCTTATCCAGCTTCTCATTAAATTTTACGCTTAACGAAGGATCGGCTTTGACCTGTTGCTGCACCTCTTGGGGGTTAACTCGATAAGTAAGTAACGACAAAGTAGGGTGTGTAATCAACTCAAAATCTGGGTGAGATTGGATCATTCGAGCGAAAATTTTCGCTTTCTCGATGCTTTGGTCAATCAACAATTCGTAACCTTGGCGACCAAATATATGCAAAGACGCATATACCATCATGGCCATACCGTTGCGAGAACCCTCCAACGTCGTAGCCCCTAAGTCTTTTGAGCCAGCTCGTAATATATAATTTGCGTGGTGACGAACCGCATTGCTGTCGTTAGGATCTTTAAACAGCACCATTCCAGCGCCCATAGGAACATACATTTGCTTATGCGCATCTATAGTAACTGAATCTGCTCGCTCAATTCCCTTGAGGATATTTCTATGGGTGCTTGAGAATAACGTAGCACCACCCCAGGCCGCATCTACATGAAAGTGACAACCTAGCTCTTGGGCCACGTCAGCAAGTTCATTCAATGGGTCAACGTGGCCCGTCTCAGTGGTGCCGGCTACGCCAACAATGCTAAGAATTTTATTGCCTTGTTCTGCGTATTGTTTACCGAAAGCAAGCGCCTTTTCAGGGGACAAGCGCTGAGTAGGGCAGTCTAGCGTGATAAGCTGTTCACGGCCTAGTCCAAGTATATCTACGGATTTTGACAGAGAGTAATGACCACGGCGAGATGACAAAATTGCCATTTTCTTATAGCCATAATGAGCCAAACCTGCCGCTAATCCTTCACGAGCTACCCCTTTAAAGACACCATCGGCGGCTAAAGCTTTATTACGCGCCACCCACAAGGCCGTTACGTTGGCTATTGTGCCACCAGAGCAAAAAGCTCCCAACGCGTGATTAGCGCTATGCAGATAGGTGTTATAAAAGTCACTTTTTTGGGCATACACCAGTTCATGCATCATGCCCAATACTTGACGCTCCAAAGGCGTAAAGGCTTTAGACGTTTCGATTTTGACCAAATTTTGATTTAAGCCAACTAATAATTTAGCTAACGATAAATGAAAATAAGGTAAGGCAGAGGTCATGTGCCCGATAAACGTTGGCGAATAGGTATTAACAGAATTTGCGACTAACTTTTCCAGTAAATTAGCAGCGTGCTCAGAGACAAACTCTGGGTGCTCAGGCACATTAAATTCAGCGAAACTTTGTTCAATTTGCTCAAGTGACGTGACTTTGGTTACCACGTGTTGAGACAAAAAATCAGCCAAGTTATCTGACAGATGCTGCTCAATTTGAGCCAATTTAGAATCTTTACCTTCAGGCATGGTAAATACTCTAAATAAATGCTCTAAACTGACTTCAGCTACGGCCACTCTTGACACCTCATATGAAAACTTTCAGGTCGCGAACTTTACATGAATTTTTCACCTAGACCAACATAAACACCGCGTTTATACGGGGGGAAAGTCGCTTTTTGAGGACTCTTTTTACGTAACAGAGTGTGTGGCGAACAGAAATATTCAAAAATGTGTATAAAAGTTGCACAATCCACCCTAGCCTTGGGGCGCTAACTTGCTATAGTATAAAGAAAAAATGCTATCCATTATGAAAGTCTCTCAAGTTACAGAAAGCTTTAACCTCGACAACGTCGTGCCCTTCTTCCAACCGATTATGGATTTGACCACTAATCAGGTTTGGCGTTACGAATGCTTAGCTCGTTTAATTACCTTAGGTGAGCATCCGTTTATTCCCACTGAGTTCCTGTACTTAGTTGACCGACAAGAGAGTCGCTCCCAATTGACCGAAACGATTTTTAATCGCAGTGCGCAATATTTTCGTGAGCGTGACATACCTTGGAATATCAACATTAGTCTAGCCGATATGCAAGATGAAGGCATTCACCGGTTTTTAAGCACTCAGGCTCAGAGCTACCCCAATCCTCAGCGGGTGGCGTTAGAAGTAACCGCACAAAATGTGTTGGCAGACACATATACATTTGAAACATTTTCCTTGTTATGTAAAAAGCTGGGCTTGAGTTTGTTTGTTGATAACCTAGAGCCAGACGTAGAGCAGGTAGAGCATTTACTCGAGTTGCCAATTAGCGCTGTGAAAGTGTCAGGCCCAGTGTTAGCAGACTTGGCTAAGAATGAAAAAGCACAGTCCATCATCAAGACACTGTGCGAACAGGGGCGACATAAAAATATCGATTTAGTTGCTCAACACCTCGAAAGTGAAGAACAATTAAACCTGCTTAAACATCTTAATGTGCGTTACGCCCAAGGCTTTTATTTCAGCCAGCCTAAGGCGCAAGCGCACTAAAAGTGTGTAGATATAATTGGAATGACAACTGTGGATAAAACCGCGATTATAACTGGCTAATCACTTGCCAACTGTGTTGGCCGCTAGCCCAATATTTGCGCTCGAAGGGGGTGATAGCCTGCGCATGGTGATATTGCTTCATGTCTGCGTTAAACCCTGCTAGTTCAAGCGCTAAAGCAAATTCCTGAATGTAAATCTGCCAGTTGCTGCGCACTTCAAGTTGCCCGCCTAATTTAACGATTTCTGCAAATGCAGGGCTGCCGTGCCAACGTCTTTGCACATGTGCAGCTTTAGGGTACGGGTTAGGGTAGAGCAAAAAGTGCTTACTCAAACGCCATTCGGCTTGCACCGCCAAACGCCAGAAGTCATTTAGATCCGCTCTGAGTATCAAAGCATTATCTTGTTTGAGACTGTAATGCTCATGTTTGCCCACGCGCAGGGCTGACTTGTCGACCCCTATGACTCTGGCCTCTGGGTGCTGATTGGCAATGTGTGCGGTGCTTTCACCCACGCCGCAACATGCATCCAATATTAGCGGGCCTTGCCAATCACCTAGCCAATCTTGCGCTTGGGAAAACGCCTGTAAGGTATGTTCCGTCAATGGGCGCTGGCTGGGGTGTTGCAAGTGACGAGCAACCAAATCTGGGAGCTTCTCATGCACCCCAGTTTGATTGCTATCGATATGCCGAGAATTGCCCTCGGGCGACGAATAGTTATGACTCACGTTTGTTATTTCACCTAGCTTCTAATACCAACGCCGCGATTAATCAGTGAATACGCAAAACCTAGCAACACCACATTAAATACCACTAACAACCCCAATGAGTACATGTAATCCACGTCAGACACCCCTAAAAATCCATAGCGGAAGCCATTCACCATATATACGATAGGGTTGATTTTACTGACCCATTGCCAGAATTCAGGCAACAATGTTAACGAATAAAACACCCCGCCTAAGTAGGTCAATGGCGTTAACACAAAGGTAGGCACCACGCTGATATCATCGAACGACTTAGCAAATATGGCATTAATTAAGCCAGCGGTAGCGAATAAAATCGACGTTAATAGCAAGGTAATGATAATAATGGGAATACTGTGCAGGCTTATATCGACAAACAACATGGATACGCACGTCACGATAATACCGATGAGTATCGCCCGAGCGACTCCGCCGCCTACAAAGCCGGCTATGATCACCCAGTTTGGGATGGGCGCCACTAACAATTCTTCAATGTTGTGCTGAAACTTAGCACTGTAAAAAGAGGACGATACATTTGAATATGAATTGGTGATCACCGCCATCATAATCAGCCCAGGTACGATAAACTCCATGTAGCTAAAGCCGCCCATTTGGCCGATGCGACTGCCAATTAAGTTACCGAATATCACGAAATATAAAGACATCGTAATCGCTGGTGGCACAAGCGTTTGTATCCAAATACGCAAGAAGCGAGTGCACTCTTTTATCCACAGCGTTTGCAGCGCAATCATGGTGCGATTACCCATTAGCTAACTCCTTCTTTTTTTGTTCGCTATTCGCTAGCTCCGCACGGCCTGATTCAACCAATCGTACAAACAACTCCTCTAAGCGGTTCGATTTATTGCGCATACTTAACACTTGTATTTGCTGGCTGGATAGCTGCTCAAACACGTTGTTTAAACTCTCTTCTTTAGCTACATCCACTTCTAACGTGTGGACATCCAATAAACGATATTCAAAGCCTGATAGAGCTATATTCTGATGTTCACCCGCTAAATCAAAGATGAATGTTTCAATATTTAAGGTGGCAAGCAATGATTTCATACTGGTGTTTTGTACAATCACGCCCTTATCGATAATCGCAATGTTGCGGCACAACATTTCGGCTTCTTCAAGGTAGTGCGTGGTCAATATAATGGTGATGCCTTGCTCGTTAATCTCTTTGAGGAAAGTCCACATTGAGCGGCGTATTTCAATGTCTACCCCAGCGGTAGGCTCATCCAAAATCAACATTCTGGGTTCATGCATTAGTGCGCGTGCAATCATCAGGCGGCGCTTCATACCACCGGATAAATTGCGCGCTGGCTGGTTACGCTTTTCCCATAAGTCCAATTGCTTAAGGTATTTTTCGGCACGCTCTTTGGCGACATTGCGCGGTACACCGTAATAACCTGCCTGATTAACCACGATTTGGGTCAAAGTTTCAAACTGGTTAAAGTTGAATTCTTGTGGCACCAAACCAATGCAAGATTTGGCTTCAACGGGCTGTGCATCTAACGAGTATTCAAAAATGTCCGCACTGCCACTGGTTTTATTCACCAGAGAACTGATAATGCCAATTGTGGTTGATTTTCCAGCACCGTTCGGGCCGAGTAGGGCGAAGAAATCCCCCTGTTTCACTTCTAAGTTAATCCCATTAAGGGCTCGGGTTCCACCTTTATATACTTTGGTTAACCCCTTGATATTCAATGCATTCATGCTTTATTCCGCGTGATTTTCAGGATGTTGGATAATCTGTTTTAACGATGACTGCCAACTTAGAGAGACAAAATGAAAAAGCACAAAGTTGTTGGCTGGATGTACTCACACCGAAAAGCATGCATTATACCATGGCGATGAATGAATAAAACATGACGGGCACTGAATAAAATGTAAGGTTTTTAGTTTGTTAGTCCCTAAAGCACGTTCGGTGTATATAAGCAGCGATGTGCACATCGAAATTACTATACCAACAATAACAAGAGAGGAAAATCCATGGCCCATATGCAGCCTTTACCCAAAGAAACCACACCTGAATTGGCAGACGACTTCGCAATCTTTGAACAAATTTTAGGTTTTGTACCCAATAGTTTGCTAACGATGCAGCGCCGACCAGACATCGTACGCGGTTTTGGGGTGTTAACTAAAGCGGTGATGGCAAAAGACGGCACGGTTGATTTAGGTTTCAAACGTCTACTGGCGCACTTTTCCAGCCGAGCCGCAGGCTGCCAATACTGTGAAGCGCACTCCTTAATAGCAGCTAAAATTCACGGTATTTCTGATGAAAAGGTCGCTGCCGTGTGGGAATACCAAACCAGCCCGCTTTATTCCGATGCTGAGCGTGTCGCTCTTGATTATGCACTTGCTGCAGGTTCAGTGCCGAATGCGGTAGATGAGCCATTGATGGCGCGTATGCGAGCCTATTGGGAAGAAGACGAAATCGTCGAAATTCTAGGCGCTATTTGTTTATATGGTTTTTTAAACCGCTGGAATGACTCCATGGCCACAGATTTAGAAGCCACGCCCAAAGCACTAGGTGAAGAAGTGCTCGCCCAAGGCGGTTGGACAGGCGGCAAACACGTGTAGAAGCGCATATAATCGCGCTTAATTGAGGGCTAAATCTCATGCTTGCCGTATATCCAATCGAGCCCTTGAATTGACGTGGTTGGGAATGCGGTAGAGTGAGTGGCCCCTTCAATAATCTTAAAATTGAGTTTTACATTCTCTGATGCGCCGGCATTGATTTTTTCAGCCAATAATCGTGCACCACGCACCATATTTTGCTGCTCACCGAATTTTGGCGTCTCCAAGCTACCGACAGACAAATACACTTTTGTTTCATTTTTGGGCTTTTGCACATTCATGGCTAATAACTCGTTATCGTTAAACCAAACTGATGGGCTGCCCAGCACATACCCAGAGAATGTCTCTGGTGCTGTGAATAATACATAGGCGCCAAATAGTCCGCCAAGAGAGTTACCTACATATGTTCTGTATTTAGTATGAGCGCGATAATTTGACTCGATATATGGGAACACTATGTCTTGAATAAAGGTTAAGTGGGCTTTAGCTTCACCTGTGTGAAGTTTCCAATCTTTGGCCTTGCTCGGTGTAAAGTCTTATACCATTCCACGTTAATAAGTGATGACTCAGCGAGAGTTTAAAAGGGTTTAAACAAGGCGCATGACTGAATGAATAGTTGTTCTCTTTCGAAGTCATGCAACGCAGTGTAAGCCCTTTTGAACTCTCGCCTGCAAGGAATGCCCCAGCGGCTTTTGCTCTGCGTTCTCACTATTTGAAAGGGAACAACCATTACTACATAGAGACGCCTTAATCAAAAACCGCTGGACGCATTCTGAGGCGGTCACTTATTAATGCGGATTGGTATTACTCTGCTTGATGCACCTTTCGAACCTTTGGAGTATGAAATGCCTACAATTATCGCTTCCTCCATTGTGCCACTGTTCATGGGGAATCGAGTAGCGCCAGAAACCAGTGGGAAACTGTAGGGTGCGTCAGTGAGATATATCACTGGGTAATGCTTGCTTTTATTTGTCCGATAAGAGCGAGGAAGTTTGATGAAAAGCGGATAAACTCTTTTTGAAATAGGCTCCTCCAGTTCAACTACCTCACTTCTGGAGATGGTATAAGCGATTTTTTCGGGTTCTTTGTCTAACTATTTTTTAAGTGGTTCAACCCACGCGTTATATGGTCGGTAGAAAGCGCCATGTGCTAGCCCTGTAGAAATCGAAATTTCTTCAAATGACGTCACCTTACCACCACTGCGCTGTATGACTTTATTGCAGGAGCCAACGGTATCTGAGGTCTCATAAATTGAAAAGATATTACCCTGCAAAATCACATCATTATGGGTGGCAAGGCTGCTAGTGCAAGCAGCTAAAATCACATAATTAATATCACTATTAGCTAGGTAGCTTGAGGTGATAGCGGTGATAAAGCCGCCGCGAGAAAACCCCACTAGCGTTATATTACTTGGGGATACGCCATTTTTAATTAAATACTGAACTTGATGTTGAAGTTTCTTGGCATGCTCAAAAGGGTCGGTATTTTTCGCCCTGTGCTCAGCAATAATGAAGGCATCTAGCTTTGAAAATGTCTCAAGTATTGCTGGGAAATCATAAGTGCCCCAAGATGGATGTTCTGGCGTTGTATCAAGGCCTTCGACAATCAAACCGTGAGAGTAGAAAACATAACGTGCGCTTGGGTCGATAGATACGGGTACTTCGTTGTAAACACCACTCGCGACAGCATTGACGCAATAAAGAACAAAAATAAATGAGATAGCGAGGTTCATGCTTTTCCTTGCCTGAATTGAGCGTGATATTAGGTGAAATCTAAATGCGAAAGTTAGCGTAAATACCAAGCATGTTCCATATGAGTCGCTAGGAATATGCCATTTTAAGGCGTCACACTTCTTTAGCTTGGCTGCTTTCCTTGCCGCTATTGCCCGCTAAGCTCTGTATCGTTTGCAACATTTCAAGCACGCTTGCTCTTAACGTTGCATCTTTGCTATGGGTATTGCCTAGGGACTGATCAAACGCCACTGACTGCTTGGCTAAAGCGACGGTGTCGTATTTTTCATCGGGATCAAAATTTCGACTAGGGGGAGCCATTAAGGCTAGGCTCTCTTGGGACGTTATTAATCCATTTTCGAGCAACTCTGCACCCATGCTAACCAATTGATTGTACGACATATTGTTTGGATTATACTTGGCGGCGATATCCTGCAATTTACTTTCGGCATTTAGCCCCGCTTCACTGAGCGTTACCTTATCTGTTGTCTGTTTTGTATTGGCCACATTCAAATTTGTGGCGACTGAAGTAGCGCTATCGCTCATTTGGTAAATACGACTGACTTGATCGGGGCTATTTATTTGCATGTCATTCCCTGTTGATAATAATGTGCGAGTGATAAGGCTTGAACGTCTCGGTAACTAGCTAAGCCGAGGTGAAAATTGGACTGCGTAATCAATTTTAACAGCAATAAATAAGCCAAAAAATAATCTCTTTCCCGAGCAGCAAAGCCTCACTTAGTTGCATTCATGAGGTGTTTTTAGGAAGCTTATTGCCGTTAAAAACAACAGTACGGCAACAAAGGGTTATCGTACCCTCTCAGCACTGACCACATAGCGCATGGT
>Ga0114916_1001118_pt1 | contig 15874 bp, 10 predicted proteins | sample MalvirAntarct_66_FD_83501 | JGI IMG/M metagenome (GOLD analysis project Ga0114916, IMG submission 83501) | Marine viral communities from the Global Malaspina Expedition - Malaspina viral metaG Antarct_66 | ecosystem: Environmental > Aquatic > Marine > Oceanic | place: West Anvers Island... | reverse complement strand
TATTTGTTATATTAATTATCACAAGTTCCTTGTTTTCTTGCCGGAAAGAAGGGACTTCATGGGATTCTGATTGGATAGCTCCAATCATTAATGATTCTCTGCTGATCTCTGATTTCATGAATGACAGTACACTAGAAGTCAATGCTGATAATTCAGTTCAAGTTATTTTGGACAGAAACCTTGTAGACCTTAACTTGAGTGACCTAATCGTAATCCCTGATACGGCCGTTCTTCAAGATTTTACGTTGGGAGTTCAGTCTCTAGCTCTGCCACCTGGAACAAATTTTATTGATGAGATTCAAGAACATGAATTTGAACTTGGAGATGTTGCTTTGTTCGATGCTCGTTTAAGCTCTGGTAAAGCGATCATCAGAATTGAAAACCCAATTTCTACAAAAGGAATTTTCAATGTTGAATTACCTGGAGTAACAAAAGATGGAGTTGTTTTTTCTCAAGTTGAAATTGTTCCTGCTGCTAGTAATGGTTCAAATGGTGTTGAAACTTTTGAGCTAGACTTGAAAAATTATTCTATTGATATGAGTGGCGAAAACGGAAACTCTTTTAATAAATTACAATCTAAAATGTCTGTTACGACCGATCCTGACGGACCATCTGTTACAATGACAAATCAAGATATTGTTAAGTTCAGAATTTCATTCGAAAACCTTAAAGTTGATTACGCCAGAGGATATTTTGGATCAACCACTTTTTCCGATACAACCGAAGTGTTTTTAGATGCACTGTCAAATATAACGAGTGGCTCAATCGACTTGAATGATATTAATTTTGATCTGATCATTGCAAATGGAATAAAGGTGGCTGCTCAGGGAAAAATAACTATGATGGAGAGTATAAACTTCGATGAGAATAAGGTAGATTTAACTCACCCTGAATTTAGTCAATTTTTGAATTTAGACCCAGCTCAAGGATTCGGAATAAATCATACTCCATCTGAGAAAGTTCTTAGCTTTGAGAATAGTAACTCAAACATTGTATCTTTTCTAGAAAATCTTGGTTATAAATACAACGTAGGTTACGAATTAAAGATCAACCCTTGGGGTAATACTTCAAGTGGTAATGACGAGATATTTCCATCTAGTAGAGTAAAGCTGAATTTGAAATCTGACTTTTTACTAGATGTGGCAATGAACGATCTAACAGTTCAGGACACCTTTAAGGTTGACTTTACCTCAGATCAACGGTTTTTTAAAGTAAGAGAGGGTCAATTCATCTTGAAAACGGAGAACTCCTTTCCTTTTGGAGGTGAAGCTGAACTTGTTTTAATAGATGGGAATAATCAATCAATTGGATCTATTGTTTCCAGTGAAGCACTTCAGGCAGCAACTGTAAACCTTAGTAATGATGGTCATAACGACATTGATCAAGTGATTACTTTTGAAATAACGAACGCTATAGCTGAAAGGCTACCTGAAGTGGAAAATATTATTGTGAAAGTCAAAACAAATAGTGCATACTCGCCCAATAATGTGGTCTATTCAAATGCCAGATTGAAATTTTTGCTGCAAACAAAACTAAAGCTTAATTCTAATTTATGAAGAAGCTAATTCAAATAACTTCATCCTTTTTGTTGATTGCTAACTTTAGTTTTAGTCAAGAACTACTCCCTGTTGAATATGATACTACCAATACGGATGCGCAGTTAATGATTAATGGAAATGCTTTTCATTTAAGTACGTCAATTCAAAATTCTTTTGCCAGAAAATGGCTTTATGGCGGAGAGATTACTGATGAAATAAAAGAAAGCACCATTCAGGAGCATAACTTGTATAATCGAATAGGTGGCGGGTATAGATTAAACCTTCAGTACAGATCAGACCAAGTATTATTAGATCAACATCCTAATTTAAGTTGGATGGTTAATATTTCTAATGAAACACATTTTTCAAGTGAATATGCTCAAGGCGTATTTGGATTATTGTTTTTTGGAAACGAGCGCTATTTGGGAGAGGAAGTAAATCTTTCCAATTCAGTCGGAAGTTTTGTAGATTACTTCACGATTGGTGGAGGTATTCATAATAAGAAAACTAAGTCGTTTATTACTTTAAACTTCGTTTTACCAAGATCCTATGGAGATTTCTCTATAAATCGCGGAACGTTTACTACAAGTGAAACAGGGGATCAAATTGATCTGTTGTTACAAGGTGAAGTGAATAGGTCTAATTCTCCGGCCTATTTTCAAGGATTGGGAGGAGCAATTAGTTTTGACTACAATTTGCCTTTTGGTGAGTCGGAGGGAAATAATTTCTCTGGGACCTTCAGGTTGTCGGGTAGAAATATTGGTGTTTACAAATTGCATGATGTAAATAGGAAATCTATAGATGCTGAAGCAGATTTTAGTGGATTTTCGATTGATGATATGAAAACCTTATTTGACAGTGAAACAGAATCAAATCCAGCTTTAGTTGACTCTCTTAGTCTGATCGATTCTAATGGCTCTCTATGGAAGTTTATACCTGGATTTATACAAGTAGGAAAAGTTGTAGAAAAACACAATGATAGCAAGCTACAATCTTTTTTTGGAATTAGAATGTATACGAGTTTTTTATATCGACCGCTTATTTATGTAGGTGCGGATTATCGTCCAATTCAAAACTTTTCGTTTGGAGCTCAGGGTGCTTACGGAGGTTATGGCGGCTTTCGTATGGGTCTGTATGGAAACTATTCCGCGGATAAGTTTAATGTTGGACTAGGTTCGGAGGATTTACTTGGACTTTTACTAAAAAATCAATTCGGTCAATCGATTGTATTGAGATTATTACTGAATATATGAGGAATTTAACTGTTATATTGATCTTGAGTCTATCTTATGTTTCTGTAGGACAAATAAGCTTTTATAAAACCTACACAGGTTCTGCCTTTGATGAAGGTCAAGGAATTGTGCAGACTCCTGACTCAAGTTATGCAATAACAGGGAGTTCTGCGGCATTTTCTGATAATTCGGGACAGGCGTACCTAATGTTAGTAGATAGTTTAGGTAATCATAAGTGGACTAAATCTTACGGAGGAAATGGAAGTGATTGGGGAAGGAGAGTATTTCATAAGCCAGGAACTGGATTTGTTATCGCAGGATATACCAATTCAACGGTTGATGGGAGTTTTAATTTTTACCTTGTCGAAACAGATGAATCCGGTGACTTAATTTCTGAAAAGAATTTTGGTACAACAAATTGGGATCGTTTATGGGATGCGGTAATGCTAGACGACGAAGGCTTGTTGCTTGTTGGTGAAACAGAAGGAGAAAACTCTCTACTGAAAGATATGTATATCGTTAGAACAGATGATCAGGGAGATACGGTTTGGACTAAAACAATTTCTACTCCATACGATGATGTTGCCTACGCTATAACTCGAATCAATGACACAACTGTAGCTATTGGAGGAGATTCTTGGCAGAATGAAGAGCCACGAAGTACTATTCTGAACATGCACATCAATGGGGATATCAATTGGCAAGTATATTATGGTGATACAGTTGAAACGGGAATTCGAGATATACAATATTTTAATAATAATTTGTTTATCGGAGGTTACATTCTTCCAATTGGTAAAGATGAATGGGATGTTTGGGCAATGAAAACTGACATGGCCGGTACGTTTCTCATGGACATGACTGCAGATTGGGAAGACACAGACTATTTTTCAAGTTTAGTCATAAAAAACTCTAATTCTCTTTATTTTGGCGTTAATTCTAACTCTCCTGATCTCAATGTTTTTCCAGAAGGGCCAGACGCATTTGTGTCTAGATTTGATTCCGATTTTTACTTCCAGAGTTTTTCAGAAAATTTTTCAGGGGTAAATCCGGATAAAATACATCACATGATTAATACTTCTGATGATGGAATTGCTTTTGTTGGGACTTGTGGTGATGATCGCGTCAACCCTTCTTTAGGATCAGATATTATGATAGTGAAGATCGGACCCAACGATGAAGTAGAAACTTCTGCTGATGAAAATAATGACCTGGTAAGTTTATCAGTATTTAATAAAGAAGAAAGTTTTAGAGTATATCCAAATCCAGCAGCTACTGAATTAATTGTTCCTGAAAAATTGTTTGGGGAAGAATATTCCATTTATAATAGTCTAGGCAAAGTAGTGCAAAATGGAGAATTAGGTGTGTCTATAGATGTATCTGATTTTAATCCAGGAATGTATCATATTAAAGTACTTGTCAATAACAACTATTCAACCGTAAGATTTATTAAGAAATAGTCGTTTTATCCAATTAAATTCCCATTTTTACAGCGGTAAATCAAGATATGAGTGTTAAAGATAAAATGAGGTCGTTGTTGAATTATGTGCATTTGGACATCACTCAAAATTTAAAATACGATCGTTTAACAAAAAAAATAATCAAAGAGAATCTACTTTCTGATAGCAATTGCATTGATATTGGCTGTCACAAAGGTGAGATTCTTGATATTGTGCTGAATCAAGCTCCCAAAGGTACTCATTTCGCTTTCGAACCACTGCCAACTTTTTATAAAGAACTGGTTAAGAAGTATAAGAATAAAGCCACTATTTTCCCTTTTGCTCTTTCAGATAAATCTGGTGAGACTGAGTTTCACTTTGTGAAAAATGCTCCGGCTTATAGCGGTATTCAAAAGCGAAAATACGCAGTTCAAGACCCGGACATAGAAAAACTAAATGTGAAGGTTGAAAAACTTGATGAAGTGATTCCGGAAAATATTGAAATCAATTTTATAAAAATTGATGTTGAAGGTGGTGAATTTGATGTATTAAAAGGCGGTAAAAAATTGCTGGAAAATCATAAACCACTATTGATTTTTGAGTTCGGTAAAGGTGCAAGTGATTTTTATAATGTTAGTCCTACGGATCTGTTTAAGTTCTTAAATAATCTAAATTATTCATTATTCACTTTAGACAATTTTGTGAATCAAAATCCTCCGTACAGTCAAGAAAGCTTTGAGAAAGCTTACGAAAAAAATAAAGAATATTACTTTGTAGCCAAGGCTTGATTTTATTTTTTTACTACCACTGGTGGGATAACTCACCAAACCATTTTCCTTGTACTCTTAACGTTTGCTCAATCACATCTCTTACACAGTGCCTTCCTCCGTTATAAGGCGATTGATAATGTGAGATCGATTTTATTTCTACAGCAGCGTCTTGAGGACATGCGGCAACACCAACTTGTTTCATCACATTATAATCAGGAATGTCGTCGCCCATATAAAGTACATTTTCATCCTTAAGATTATACTTCTTTTTTAAACTTTCGTAAACGTCGATTTTATTTTTTGATTTTAAAACAACTTCAGTTACTCCTAAACCCATCAGTCGGTTTTTTACTGATTCAGAGTTCCCGCCTGTTACTACAAATATTTTGTATGACAATTTTGAAGCATACTGTAAAGCATAACCGTCTCGTGAATTCAAAACTCTTCCAACCTCGTCATTAAGTAAATAAACACTTCCATCAGTTAATACACCATCTACATCGAACATAAATGTATCAATGTTTTTTAATTTTAATTTGTAGCTCATTCTTTATGAATTATTTTTTAAAATAGATTTACTCAACAATTGATAAATCTCTTTTGTTTCGTCACTGAGTTCATTCAAATGGTTTTCTATCACACTTAAGTCATTGCGTTTGGCTGGACCTGTCTGTGCATCAATGGGTGAGATGTCTTTGATTTTTTCAGCTGTTTCAATTATTAGTGGTTTTAAAATATCAAAGGGCAGTTGATGCTTTTTCATGTGTAAATCTGCAAGATGGTAAAGATGATTTGTAAAATTATTCACCATTACAGCAGCAATATGTATTTGAAACCTTTCTTCCGAATTAGTAAATCTTACTGTTCTACTTAGTTTACTCGCACATTTCTTAAGGGATTCAGCAAACTGATCATTTTTGGACTCAATTAGCACAGGGATTGTATCAAAAGAAATATCTCGTGATTTTGTAAATGTCTGCAAAGGATAAAAAACACCGATATTATCTCTTTTTGGCAAGTCATTCAAAGAAATACTCCCAGAAGTGTATGCAAGAGCGAAGGAGCTTGGGATTTTTTCTACAATTTCTTGAATGGCTCCATCGCTAACGCAAATTATTATTAAATCAGAGTTCTCTGGTAATTGAATCAATTGATCAAATGAAATTGTGTTTAAATCACGGGCTAATTTTTGTGCGTTTGCTTTCGTTCGACCCCAAACTCCATCAACTTGAAAGTTGTTTTTTAACAAGGCTCTTCCAAGATGATATGCTACATTTCCTGTACCTACAATTGATATTCGCTTGATTACTTTCATCTGTCGTAAAAGTACAATTGTTGTTTAATATCTCCCAAAAAAAACTTAAAAACCAAATCCAGCCATCTTTGTTTATGTATCTTTGTACTCGAATAGAGATATACAAGAATAATATGGACAAGTTTTTGAAAGGATTGTTTTCCATGGGTATGATGGCGCTTGGATTATTAGTTTTTTTAGTTGCAATAGCTGCAGCAACCTTCATTGAGTCACATTTTGGAACTCCAGCCTCTAAAATTGCTATTTATAATACCACATGGTTTGAAATATTGTTGTTGTACTTGTCTTTAAGCTTGGTTGTTAATATTTTTAGGTATAGAATGTTCCGTAGGGAAAAAATAGCCGTTTTCGCATTTCACATTTCTTTCTTAGTGATAATTTTTGGAGCAGCTTTAACTCGTTATATTGGTTTTGAAGGACAGATGAGAATTAAAGAAGGACAAACCACAAACGTTATATTTAGTGGAGACCCTTATTTGTCAATTAAGGCTAATGATGGCGTTAATCAATTTGAGTACGAGGAACAACGTTGGTTATCTGAAGGCGTCGAAAACCCTTTTGATATCGAATTTCAGTTGCCCAATCAACCTGAAGTAGAAGTTGAGTATCTATCCTACATTGAAAACATGCAAGATACGGTATTGATGAATGATTCTTTGGACGGTAGAGCCTTAGAGTTTGTGATCGCTGGACAAAACAACTACTTATTTGCTGGAAGTGAAAAGCAAATCGGAGACCTCAACTTCTCATTTGAAAAAGACAACGCTGTTCCAGGAGTGAAAATCTGGGAAGAAAACCGAGTGCTTTATATTCAATCGATAAAGCCTTTTCAGGTGGTTGATATGTCAAAATTGACACGAGAGGACAGAATGAGAAATAAACTTGATTCTAGCCAGGTCAATACAATTCCTGCTGATACAGCTGTAAGGTTTAATTCGGGAAGACTTTACATGATAGGAAATGAGAGTCTGATGTTTAGAGAATTTCGTAAAAACATTAAAAAGACGCGTTTAAAACTTAAAAAACGAAATGAAGGAACAAATTACTTAACCATTCGATTGAAAAGTGGAGAAGCTGAAAAGATTGTTGAAATACCTGCAAACACAGATTGGATAATGGAAGGGAATTACTTTCAATTTGCTGGATTGAATTTCGAAATAGGTTATGGTGCAAAACCAATAGAACTTCCTTTTTCAGTAAAGTGTAGAGATTTTCAATTGGACAAATATCCAGGTTCTACATTGCCAAGTTCATTTGCTTCGGAAGTTACTGTGATTGATCCAGAAAATAATGTCAATAGAGATCAGCGGATTTTTATGAATAACGTTATGGACTATCGAGGATATCGCTTTTTTCAGTCAAGTTATTATCCTGATGAATCTGGTACAATTTTGAGCGTGAATTATGATTGGTGGGGAACAAATGTCACTTATTTGGGTTATTTGTTGATGGCTATCGGTATGGTTTTATCTATCATCGCTCCAGTAGGTCGTTTCAGAGAGTTGAATCGATCGATTTCAAAATCAAGAAAAAATAGAGCTAAAATGATGAAAATTCTTGTGCTTCTTATTGGGGTTGGTTTGACTCAGTCAGCTTATGCTCATGGCGATTCTACAAATGTTGAACACACACATCAACACGATGATCAAGATCATAATCATTCTCGAGACAATGAACATAACCACGACCACGACCACGCCAATGATCACAATCACGAAAACTCTAATGAATCTCCGAAATTTAAAGAAGAAGAGGTTAAGTTTTCTTATATAACAAAAGAACAGTCAGAAGAAATTGCCGATTTATTAGTCCAGGACTATGAAGGGAGAATTATTCCATTCCATACCCTTTCTGATAAAGTTTTACGTAAAGTCTATCGCGATGATGAGTACCATGGAAAGAATCCAGTTCAGGTCATGATGGCTTTTCATTTATACGGACCTAGATATTGGAAAGACAAGGAACTCGTTTTCGTCTCTAATAAAATAAGAGATCAATTAGGAACGAAGAAACATGCTTCAATAAAAGATTTAGAAGACGAAGAAGGTGTTTTTAAATGGAAAGACGATTATGAGAAAGCGCACGGAAAACCAGACTCTAAAAAGTCTGAATACGATAAGAAGCTAATCAAATTAGGGGAAAGGTATAGAATCATGAAAGAAATATTCGCCTTTCAACATTTCCGTGTTGTCCCTATTCCAAATGATCCAAATGGAACTTGGATTTGGCCTTTTGCACAAGAGTTGAAGGAAAAGGATCGAACTGGGAATGATTTGGCAACAAATTTCCTTCGAACAATGTATGCCGTGACTCAAGGGAAATCCAAATTTTCGGATGCGCAACAATACCTGACACCCCTAAAAACTTTACAATGGGAAACAGTTGAAAGTTATAGAAAACTTAGACCCTATGAAGATTTGCCAACTAAAAGTAAAATCAAGGCAGAGATAACTTATAATGAGTTTAAAATCTTCGATAAAATTCAAGGGATTTACTTTATTCTAGGATTTATACTGTTAATTCTATTTTTTGTGAGAACCTTTTATTCTTCAAAGGTGTCTACTGAGAAATTGTTTAGAAAAATTACATTACCATTTACAGCTTTGATAATAGTTGTTTTTGTTGCTCATGGAGTTGGTTTAGGTTTAAGATGGTACATTTCAGGACATGCTCCTTGGAGTAATGGCTATGAAGCAGTAATTTTCATTGCATGGTCGACAGTTTTGGCTGGTCTGATTTTCTTAAAGAAAAATCCAGTTGTATTAGCAGCAACTGCTTTGTTGGCTGCAATGATGTTGTTTGTTACAGAGCTTAATTTATTGGATCCAGAAATTACACCGTTGCAACCTGTTTTGAAATCATATTGGTTAATGATACACGTTGCTATTATAACTTCTTCATATGGCTTCTTAGGTATTTCTGCAATACTAGGATTATTGAATCTTGTACTGTATTATACGAAAACTGCTAATAACAAGAAGAGACTTCAAATGAACATTAATGAAATCACATCTGTTTCAGAAATGTCAATGATTATAGGTTTATTTATGCTCACCATTGGAACGTTTCTGGGAGGTATATGGGCCAATGAATCCTGGGGAAGATACTGGGGTTGGGACCCAAAAGAGACTTGGGCTTTAGTTTCAGTATTGGCTTACGCAATCATTCTTCACTTGAGATTTATCCCCGGACTAGGAAGTAAGTTTGTTTTTAATGTTGTGAGTTTCTGGGGTTATTCAGCAATCCTGTTTACATTCTTCGGAGTGAACTTTAAATTGGTTGGTTTACACTCCTACGCGCAAGGCGATGGAGTGGCTGAAACTCCATCTTGGGTGATTTGGACAATTGTATTTTTTGCAGTTTTCACGGTAGGAAGCATTGTGAAATACTTAGTAGATAAATATCAAAAAGCTTAAGGAATGGCTGAAAAAGTAGATATATTAGCAATTGGTGCTCATCCTGACGATGTGGAGCTTTCCGCCGGGGGAACAATAGCTAAACACGTTAAACAAGGAAAGAAAGTTGCAATTGTTGACCTTACAGAAGGTGAGTTAGGTTCTCGTGGTACGGTTGGAACGCGGTACGAAGAAGCTGCGAACGCTGCAAAGATTTTAGGTGTTTCGCACAGAGAAAATACAAGGTTGGCTGATGGTTTTTTTGAAGAAGACAGAGATAATTTAGTTAGACTGATTCGTCAAATTCGTCATTATCAACCTGAAGTTGTTCTTGCAAATGCCACTTCAGATAGACATCCAGATCATGGAAGAGCTTCCTCTTTTATTTCTAGAGCATGTTTTTTATCAGGATTATTGAAGATTGAAACATCCAGAGATGATGTTGAGCAAGAAAAATGGAGACCGAAAGCTGTTTATCATTACATTCAAGACCGATTTATAAAACCAGATTTTTTAATTGACGTAACGGATTTTAAAGATCAGAAAATTGAGGCTATTAAAGCTTATGAAACTCAGTTTTACAAAGAGGGAATGAAAGGTCCAAAAACACCAATTTCGGGTAAAGACTTCATGGATTACATTGAGACACGAATGATTCAATTCGGACGTGATATAAATGTAAAGTATGCGGAAGGATTTACGGTAGAAAGAACCCCAGGAGTCGATAATTTATTTGAACTTATTTAATTCTCTGTTGCGAAAATCCTCATATTTCTTTAATATTGAGAAAATTAAATGTGGTGCAAAGAAAGCGTGTATTATTTTTAGCCAGTTGGTATCCAAGTCGTGAAAACAAATCACTGGGTAATTTTGTGCAGCGCCACGCTGAAGCGGCGAATACAGTCGCTGATGTAACAGTCATGTACGCCGTTTCAAGTACTAAAAGTTCCTCAATCGAATTTGATCGAAACTCAATTAATGGTGTTGATACGCTGATAATTTACTATCCAAAAGTTAAGTCGAAGCCTCCAATAGTCAAACAAATTCTTTCCAAGAAGAAATATCTCAATGTATTGGAAAAAGGATATGCTTTTTTGAATTTAGATTTCGATTTAGTTCATTTAAATGAAACTTTTCCAGCCGGTCTCTTTGCGATCTATTTGAAAAAAAAGTATTCTCTGAATTACGTTTTAACAGTGCATTGGACTGGGTATTTGGATCATACCAAATCTTTTCAAAAACTACCTTTTTACGAACGTAACTTGCATTATAAAATATTTGCCAATGCATCCTTTGTTTTGCCTGTTTCAGATCATTTAGGTCAATCTTTAGAGAAATTGAATCTGGTGAAAGAGTATCAGGTAGTTCCAAATGTCGTTAACGAAAAACTATTTTTTCCTCAAACGCCTGCTAAAGACAGTTCTAAAACTCGATTTTTGCATGTATCTTCTTTTGACAATGAACATAAAAATGTCGTTGATATGCTTAGAGCATTTAAGAATTTACAAGATCAGAAGCCTGATTTTATTTTGCATTTAATCACGGAAGGTGATAAGTCAGAAGTTCAGACTCTAGTGAAAAGAGCTGGTATTGACCCATCAAAATGTGAAATTGACGAAAAAGTTAGTCCTGAAGTGATTGCAGATTCAATGCGAAAGGCAGATTGTTTTGTCTTATTCAGTAATTATGAAACATTTTCGGTGGTTTTAGCAGAAGCATGGATGTCTGGAATTCCAGCAATTTATTCTCAATGTGGCGGATTAACAGAAATTTCTAATCCAGATCTTGGAGTGCAGGTTGAAAAGAATAATTTGGAGGCTTTAACAAATGCACTTTTACAATTCGAAAAGAGAAACTATCCTTTTGAGAATATTATTCCTAAATCTGACCAATTCAAGGTGAGTGAAATTGCAACGAAGCTTTCTGATATATATGATGAATTTTAATTTTTTGTCTTGTGTATTCTAGCATTTAGAAAGCGATGTGATTTATTATCAATTCGTTATATTTTACTGTTAAAATATAGACGTGTTTTTAAGACTCACTGTCTTGTTGAGTCTTCCCTAGTATTAAAAACTTATTTTAAATTGGCTGATTGTTAATTATTTCTTATTTTTGATTAAACTTTTATTAAAATATATACTATGAAAAAAACTTTACTTATTGTATGTTCAATTCTGTTGGGTTGGGCAACAAACGCACAAATTATTTTCTCGGGTGAATCTCCAGCAAGTATACAAGGTGCGTATGATATGACGTATGGAGATCCTGGTGGAGGATGGGGTTCTCCAGATTTAGTTAATCCAGCAAATGCTGTTCTTGATACTCTTGCTCAATACTTAGATACTTCAGCAGAAGATTCTTTGGGTTGTTTAGGTACGGCTGCAAACAATGATGTTGATGGCAAAATTGCTATTTTGTATCGTGGTGCTTGTGAGTTTGGGACAAAAGCATTAAATGCCGAGAATGCAGGAGCAATAGCTTGTGTTATAATTAATAATGTTCCAGGAGCACCTGTTGGAATGGCACCTGGTGCAGACGGAGGTTCTATTACTATTCCTATCGTTATGATTTCAGATGTGGATGGTGCAACTTTGATAGCTGAAATGCAAAACGGACCTGTCGAGGTGTTTATTGGAAACAAAACTGGTTTCTATCCAAATGACGTTGGAACATTACCTTCATCAATTTTGAGAGCTCAGGAATTTGCAACACCTTCTTTAATCGCTCAAGATGATACTGAATATAGCTTTGATGTTGGTGCGTGGGTTTACAACTTTGGATTCCAAGATCAAACTAATGTGAATTTAAATGCAACAGTAGACTTTGGAGGAACAGTGTTATACGACGAAACGGGAACTGCTGTAGATATCCCTGCTGGTGATAGTGTATTCTTTCCATTACCTGTGTTTTCAGAAACTAGTTACGCTCAAGGTTTTTATGAGTTAACTTATACAATCACAAGTGATTCAGTTGATAGTTACGAGTTTGATAATACAATTTCATCTAAATTTGCAATTACAGAGTCTTTATATGGTTATGCTAGCTTGGATGAAGGAACTATGCTTCCTAATACTTCTGGAGGTCTAAGACCAGTAAATGGTGACGGTTCTGCAGTAGGAACTTACCTATCTTGTATCCATTTCCAAGATCCAAATGCAAGTAGAATTGCACCTACAGGAATTACATTTTCAGCAATTAAGGCAAACGATGCAGCTGATCCATCTTTAGAGGGTGAGCCAATCAACATTTCTGTTTATGAGTTGAATGATCAGTTTACTGATTTGAACGATCCAAATTATTCGAACCCTCCAAACAGTACAGTAGAGATTGCATTTGATGAATATTTTTATCCTGCTGACTTACCAGGTGAAGGTGTGACAGCTGAATTTGAAGAACCTTTTGCTTTGGCTGATAATCAAAGATATTTATTCTGTGTAACTACATTTAATGAGGAGTTATTCTTTGGACATGATCCTGACATGGATTACTCTTGGAATCTTCAAAATTACCTTCAGCCGTTATTCCCAATTCAAGCTGATGGTGACTGGAACTTAAATGGTTTTGGTGCTGAAACAGTTCCTGGTGTAACTATTAACTTCATTGATGCAGCTCAATTGAACTTGCAAAATGAAAAACTTTCTATCGAAATGAATGCTTATCCTTCTCCAGCTAGTGATGAACTAACTGTAGATTTTAACGGATATGATGTAGAGAACATTGAGATGTTGAACTTAACTGGTCAACGTGTTGCTGGAAAATCTCTTATTTCTGGACAAGAAAGTGCAAAATTTGATGTTAACGGATTAGAAAATGGTGTTTACATCGTTAAAGCTTATTTGTCAAATGGTATGATTGAAACAATGCAAGTTGTAGTAAGTCACTAACATTTACATTATAAATTTATATTGAAAAAGGGAGGTCGAAAGGCTTCCCTTTTTTTATTAGTAGGTGGTTGGTTGATTAAAACCGAACTGAAAATATAATTGATTACCTCTCGCTTCTTCCTTTTTATGAACAGGTAGACCAAACTCATCTAACATAGGATAGTTGACATTGGGTTTTCTCCATTTCTCTGGGATGAAAGGCTTATCATGCATAAATCGATTTTGGAGCCCATTTCTGACTCTTTCGCTGTCGATGCCGACAGTTGCGCTCAAGCTGTTGCCGAAGTACAAGTAATAATCTATTCCTACGGATAAAATTCCGTGACTATTTCTACCGTAGATTGTACTCCTCAAATCTTTATAACCCACTTGATAAGGATTTTCTTCAATATTCCTAAGTTCAGTTCCCCAAGTTTCTCCTGTCCAGAGTTGTGTGTTTAATTTTATGTTGAACATTTCATCGTGGTAATTTAACTGGGTAAAACTAGTTCTAAAGCGGTCTCTACCATTTCCGGAGAACAAATCGTTTTCAATCAGCAAAGAGAATTGTTTTACATGAAATCCAAATCCTCCAGAAACTTGATAAGAGTCTGCATTGTCTAAGTACCACAAATAATTATAACCTAGACCATAATCATAACTAGTTTGATGATTTAGTCCGTCTAACACAAAAGTTGGAATACTACTTCTTTTCCCAGCCAGCAAAACAGCACCAATGTTTATTCTATTTTCGATATAGTTTTTGCGATTCGCTAAATTGGTAGCATTTATTAAGAATTGATTTCCCGCATTAACCTGAACAAACTCCTGAGTGTAGTAGCCTTGAATTTTAATACCTAATTGATTAATGTGTGTTCCAAAGTTTGCTGACAGACCAACCTGTACCCCCCAGTGTTCGTCGTCTATCAACTGGCAAAAACTAAAATTGATCTGGAGAAATGATAAAATGATAAGAACCCCTCTCATAAACATCAGTTGACTTCGTATGCACCTATATCCGGCTGTAAACCTCTTAGGTTTCCTTCAATGTCTTCTGCAGTTGTAAATGAATTAGTACCAGCATTTATTAGAGGAGAGCTTGACTTAATTTTGAATAGCATATCTTCGATACTTTCAAATTGAGGGTTTATATTCCAAAGGTTACTGCTGAAATTAGTTTGACCATTTTGTGAACTTTCATTTTTGATCAAATTACTATTGAAAACATAGTTCATTGTAACAGTACTATTTTGCGTAAGTGTATCAAAAACCAACTGATTATCTCCAGATCCATATATTATTGAATTGTAGAAGCTTCCTTCATTCACAGGGCCGATATAAGTTATTCCATCGTTTCTAGTGAAATAATTTTTGATAGCCACGGCAGGTTGATTTCCATCCGTTCCGTAACCTAGAAATTGACAGTGTCTAAAATGGTGATCTCCTCCTTCCAAGAGAAAGTAACCATATTGATTGTTGTTGTGAACAATTAAATTCTCTCCTTTGATGCGCCCTCCTGAATAATTAAATATTCCGTAGCTACTACAATTAAAAATTTCTGTATTTGTAATTGTGACTGTATAGTCTGTATTATTTTCATCTTCTGAGAATACGTGAATTCCAGCTGTACCGTTTTTTATAATTGTATGATTGATTGTTGATGGTAAAGCTTTTTCAAAGTAAATTCCGTAGTACTGACCTTTAACGTCATCATAGAAAGGTTCTAAACGATCTCCTTCAAATACAACTTTATTATTGACATCACCATTTATATGTAATTCACCCTTGTAAACGTAAAGAAGAGAGTTTTTATGTAAATGAATTCTCGTGCCGGCTTGTATATTTAAAATCTGAGCAGAGTCAACAGCGGCAAAACCGTAAATAACATGAGGTTTATCATTCGTCCAAACTACAGTGGGATCTTCTAGAATTTCTCTGTCATGAAAATAAGCATCTTGCCCCCAGGCAGCTAACTGCACTTCCTGCTCAACGCCGTTTGTCAAAAAATGTATCTTATCTTCAATAATTAACGGGTTGAGTTGATTATTCTCTCCTAAAGTAACTTCAACAAAACCAAACAAGCTATCATTTCCGGGAATTTGAATATCTGAAAATTGAATTCCACTAACTCCGTCCAAATTAAAACGAAACGGAGAGCTTTCTCCGCCTTCAAGATAAATGTTGGAAATATCAACGGGTCGCGAAGAACGATTGTATATTTTAAATAGACGCGTAGAAGAACCAACTGTTGTGAATACGGTGTCAAAAACCACTGTATCTGCAGAGAATTCAAGAGCTCCTTTTGACATCAGTAAATCC
>Ga0114916_1001117_pt1 | contig 15884 bp, 13 predicted proteins | sample MalvirAntarct_66_FD_83501 | JGI IMG/M metagenome (GOLD analysis project Ga0114916, IMG submission 83501) | Marine viral communities from the Global Malaspina Expedition - Malaspina viral metaG Antarct_66 | ecosystem: Environmental > Aquatic > Marine > Oceanic | place: West Anvers Island... | reverse complement strand
GTATAATCTATACCGCTCTCACCCAGAGCACCTTCATTAATTTCTGGTTCATACCAGTATTTACCTGATAAATAAGCCTTAAAGTTATATTCGGCTCTGCCTTGGTTATTTGTTTTGCCTTCATATATCAAACTATATTCTATCCCGTTATTTGTTTTTTTTGCCTGGTATAATCGAACCAACATATTTGTGTATGGAGTTTTTGTTACAGGATTTATTACTTCCCATAATACTGTGGTATATTCCTTAGATTCTTTCTTGCAGCCTGCGAATAATAGAACCGTAAAAAATAGGATTAATACATAATTAATTTTCTGGTGTGCCATTGGTTATTTGTTTTAACTTGGTAGTTAAAATGTAATATCTTAGTTATAACGAAGATACACAATATAATTTGGTAGACAAAATCTACTCTTTACCTAGCTATCTTAAAATCTCACTGTCTTAACATCTTAATGTCTAGGATCTAAATCATCCCCTTAGACTTCAATTCCAAATACTTATTCAACGTATCAATATTCAAATCTTCGGGCTTTGTGAGTACCGTTTGGATACCGTGGCGGTTTAGTTCGATTGCGATTCTGCGTTTGATGTTCACTACGTCTTCTGCAACGGTTGAAACATAAACATCGCGAACCGTAGATGGTTTTTGGAAAGTTAATTCTTGAATGGTTGTGTTTTCGAAAAAGACTACGACCAAAAGATGCTTTTTGTTAATCCTACGCAACATCGGTAATGCTCTTCGCATGGATAATTCCGTTTCAAAATTGGTATACAACATCAAAAGTGATCGCGAAGGGATAGCTCTTCTTAATGTTTGATAGAGTAATGTATAGTTCGGTTCTAAAAAATGTGTGCGTTGTGCGTAAAGTAAATCTAGGATGCGCTGTAAATGTTTTCCTCCTGCGTTTGCAGCTAACTGGCTTCCTATCTTATCGGAAAAGGAAATCACTCCTACTTTATCGCCTTTTCGCAGTGCGATATTTGAAAAAACTAATGTTGAATTTATTGCATAATCCAAAAGTGTGAGTCCTTTAAATTCGTGTCCCATAGAACGGGATTTATCGATTATGGAATACACCATTTGTGAACGTTGCGCTTGGTATTGATTGACCATTAATTCATTGCTGCGCGATGTTGCTTTCCAGTTTATCGTTCTGGGATCATCGCCTTGGACGTAGTTTTTAATTTGTTCGAACTCATTATTATGTCCGAGTCGGCGGATCTTTTTAATTCCTCTTATTTGCGTTTGCTGATTGAAGATCTGAAATTCATATTTTTTCATCTGACGCACAGAAGGATAAACATCGACCTGACACTCTTGTGGGATGATGATTCTTCTTTTTACGAGAAACAAAAACGAGCGCACAAATACGTGTAAATCTCCCCATTCGTAAATTCCTCTTCGTTTTGGTGTGAAAGAATAACTTCTTTTTTGGCTTTTCTTCGGACCTAGTGCAACCGTGAATTTCAGGTTTCGGGACTGCATTTCAATCGGTGTTTCATCGTAAATAGTGACAAAAAACGTTTGAACAGTTGCATTCTCAATATCAATAAAAATATCGTGATTATCTCCGAGATTCATGCGAGAAGGCACTCTTCTACCAACTTTTACCGGATTTTTAATTCCAAAAAGTATAAATCCATCTAAAAACGTAATTGCCAACAATGTAATTAATGCAAATTGTCCTACGTACATCAGAAAACTAACGTAAAATCCGAGTAAAATCAGAACTGTACAAATTGCCAATACGACAAAGAAACCGCGCGATATGTAGATAGATTTAAACATCGATACTATCTCGGAACTTCTATTTCTTGAATAATGTCTTCCACAACCTCTTTTGTCGATGTTCCTTCCATCTCAGCATCTGGTGTAAGGATTAAACGATGTGAAAGCACATGAGGCGCGACAAACTGAATGTCATCGGGAGTTACAAAACTTCTCCCACGAATCGCTGAAACTGCCTTAGCACTTTTGAGAATTGCTAACGAAGCACGCGGTGAAGCTCCGAGATATACTTTTCCGTGATTTCTTGTCTTATCGATAATTTTCGCAACATAAGTGATCAATTCGTCCTCCACTATATTGTCTTGAACTAGTTTTTGAATTCGTTGAATATCAGAAACTTTTAAAACAGGTTTGATACTCGATAAATCGGGCGATTGGATATTGTTTTTGTACCGTTGAAGAATTTTTATTTCATCTTCTAATTCTGGATAATCCAATGTGATCTTAAATAGGAATCGATCCAATTGCGCTTCAGGTAAATTGTAAGTTCCTTCCTGCTCTATTGGGTTTTGCGTAGCAATCACCAAAAAAGGGAATTCCATATCGTATTGTTCCCCATCATAAGTAATTTGGCGTTCTTCCATTACCTCAAACAAAGCGGCTTGTGTTTTTGCTGGAGCTCTGTTGATTTCGTCAATCAGTACAATGTTTGAAAAAATAGGTCCTTTCTTAAACGAAAAAGTCGATTCTTTCATATTGAAAACAGAGGTTCCTATTACATCGGAAGGCATTAAATCTGGTGTAAACTGAATTCTTGAAAAATCAATATCTAGCGCTTTTGCCAGTACTTTTGCCGAAAGTGTTTTCGCTACACCAGGTACACCTTCGAGCAAGACATGACCTGCGGAAAAAATTCCTGTCATCAACAAATCCACCATTTCCTGCTGACCAATGATGTAATCTGCAAGCTTTAAACGAATATCATTTACACGTTGAGAAAGCCAAATAATATCTTCATTTGTTTCTTGCATTGGTAAATCGTGAACGCTTCCAGTTTGTGGAGCAGCTTCTTGCTGTTCTGCAGTCTCTTTTGGTAAACTTTCTTTCTTCTCTTCTCCTGAAGCAGACGTCTCTTTCTCAGAAGAAGTTTCTTCCCCGTCTGCCGGACGGGCAGGTTTTTTTGGAGTTGCTTGCTCCTTGTTTCCTTCTGAATTAGCAGTTTCTTCGTTGGGAGTGGAATCCTCCTTTTTCGAAGATGAATCGTCCTTTGGCATATATTTATCGTTATCTTCCATAATCAGTTTTATTTAAGTTCGTTTTAAAATCAATTAAATACTGTCTATATTTTATTCCAACATTTTGCAGGTTTATCGTAATGATTTTACCATTTCTTAAATGAAATTTCAACAAGTCCCCGTCTCGCAGAATTTCTTCTATCTGAGTCAAGTTTAAATGTACAGATTTTCCAAATAATGGTTGGTAAATGAGCACTTTATTATTCATTTTGATGATTGGATTTCCTAGCATTCTTCCTCCGATTGCTAAAACAATTATTCCCACAGGCCAAAGTAAAATTCCCCAGCCAATCGTGCTTGACAGTAAAATAAATCCAAATAAAATCAGTAGAATTCCTGAAAAAACAAGCGTTAGTGATTGCGTATTCGAACGATGTATGATACTGAATTGTTCTTCCAGTTTCTTTTTATCATCTGAAGTCCAAATACCTGAGTTAAAATAAAAATCGCGTTGCGCCTGATATGTTTTAGATACGAAATTATCGCTGATATCTACATTCGTCTCAAGTAATTTTAATAGATGTTCAATTGCTTTTTGACTCACACCAGATTTTTGTGCAAGCGCTATAATTGGCTTGTTCGACTTGCGTTTTGCTAAATCGATAAAGAATTTTTTGTAGACTGCATCGTAGAAATTACGGCGCATCAACTTTAAAACTTTTGTAGAGTGATTTCCTTGAAAATAGATCCCCGCCAAGGTATCGACGTAAGCAAAACCAGAGTTTTTACTGTCTTGAAATGCTGGGATAATTGGTCGTTCTCGTTTACTTCTGAAAAGGAAATAAAGTAGAACACCAAAAATTGCGATGATAAACGCCCATTTGAATGGTGGGTACTTGAACAATTCCGAAAGCAGGCTATTATCCTCTGGAGCTTCATTCATGAAATCATCGTATTCAACGGGTTCATATTTTGCGAAACTCAACCATTGAATGTGAGGTTGGTCTAATGTCTTGACGAAAGATTTGAAATACTCTTTCCCCGCTGGTCGCAACATTTGAAAATTGGTAAAAATAACTGGATTTAAATGCAGCAGAATACTCCCTTCACCGTAGGGAATTTCCACATACATCGGCAATTCAAAAGCTTCCGTGTGAACCGTATCAACAGATTCCAAAGCGTAAGGATCAAACAAATCCCACAACTCAGTTAATGTATCCTGATTTTGAATGTAGTACATTGAATAGCTGCTATCTGAAGTAACTAAAACTGCGCTATCTCGTGCTTCAAACATTAATCCTTTGTCATACAACTCATCATAGAGATACTTAGGCTGATTTTCGACCGATAAAAATAACTGATTTCCTTTGGCAATTCCTTCAAGTAGTTTGTCAATTTCTTTGTTTGTTAAGGTGAAATCTAATCCCACATACATGTACAAAGAGGAATCAACATCGGAAATAGAATCTAACAATTTGTAGTCTGTATAATCATTAAATTCAGTGAATTTTCCATGAGCAATCAGCAATTCTTCAAACACATATAAACCGTAAGGATCTTTATTTCCAAGTGTTACATCGATATCCCATTTACTTGAAGAATAACGCGGTTCATTGTTGTTTGGATTATCATTTTCAGGAGATTCAGAGCGATTCAGAAAATAAACAAGTCCTGCAACAACGACCACAATCGCTGCAAAAACATATATGAGATTATTTCTATTCACCTTTTATCTTTTTATAAAATGATTCAAAGAAATTCTGTACTTGTTTAAATTCTTTCGGTGTTGGCTGGTGTTTTCCATACCAAACCCATTCAAAAATGCGGATTGAAGTTTCAAACTCATGTTTTTCGCTTCGCTTTTGCATTTCTAATAAATAATTGAGGTTCGTTTTTTTCTTTTCCCAAACGATCCAGTCTTTTTCGATGAGCGCTTTAAGAATCATCGTGTAGTAAATTCGGATCGCCGTTCTAAAATCTTCTTTTTGGATGGCTTCTTCCAAATCCAGTTCGAGTTGAGATTTTTGAATTTTTCTTGGATCAATATCATCCGAGGAATAATCGATCGGTGCAACTTTTTCTATCTTTTTTTCTGTTTGTCTAAAAAACAGGTGATAGAGTAAAAATGCTACAAGAGCAATTCCAATAATTATCAATAAAATTTTCCAAAAAGTTCCATCACTTTCGCCAAAATCTGGACTATCCCAATCGGGTGGACTAATATCAGGTAACTCCGTGTCAGGAGAATCGATGTCATCCAAATCAGTTTTGTTAGGGTCTTTGATTTTTTGCTTTACTCCACCTCCTGTAGAATTATCGTACAGTTTTTCTCTTGAGTATTTTATTTCATCATTGGAAGGAGATTTACTAACCGTTCCACCCGAAGTGCCTTGAGAAGGTTTGTTTTGTAAAGTGGGTGGGTAGGAATATTTGTTACTCGGTCCTAGCTCTTTACCTGAAGGTCCATATTTTATACGTTCCTCCATTTGCTCCCAACGATCATCGATTTTTTCTTCTTGCGAAATTGAAAGGAAAGGAATAACTAAAAGTAAACCCAAAATGATATTTCGCCAAGTACTAATCATAGTCGAAACTCGTTTCTTGCGTTTTACTTCGTTTACCAAATTTTTGAAAATCGAATTGAAGACCCTTAGCGTCGATTACTTCTCGAGCAGAATAAAAAATAAATCCTGCCGAAATAAAGAACAGTGGAATCACCATCACAAAGAACGCGAGATAAACAAATTGGCGAACGAAATTGATGATTTCTGTGTGATAAATTGTGTTTTCAGCCAAAATTCCTTGTAAAAAGCCGGTAAACCAATCGAGAATATCTCCTATCACAGGTTGACCATTAAAATCGTGAAAGGAAATCACAAATGCGAACGGTTGAGCGAGGAAAAATACGGCTAGACTCAACACCATCAGCAAGATCAAACTGTTTGCCCAATGTCTGGAACCAAACTCATACGCTTTTGATAGTCTTTTTTTAGCATCACTCAAACCTAGTGTTGCCGCTTTTATGTAAAAGAAAGGCAGAATAAAAACAAATGGAATCAGCAAATAGTACGGGAGCGCCATTATGATGATATAAAATGGCAATATTCCAAAAAGTACTGGAAAGAATCTTGTTTTCAAGTAATTTAAGTATTCATTCCACTGTAGCTTTGTTTCTTCAGTACGGAAGCTAAAAAACACAGCCGTTCCAATAAAAGTGATTGGGACAATCCATAAAAATGCAATTGCAATATCCGACCATCCATTAAATGTTTGCGCATAGGGATTTCCAAACAAAATAGACATCTGAGACGCCCAGTCGATATAATAAAATGTGTCCAAGTCGGCAAAATGAACATAGTTCTGATAAACGGCTATCACAACAATCAACGGAATCGCCGTTCTCATCATCAGTTTAAAGAAGATGCTGAATTTTATTCTATAAAACTGAAAAGTGTCTTTGATTACCTCCGAATTTTTACGGATTTTAAATAAATCAAATTTTTTGTTTTCGATAGGTGTTACTTGCGGTTCTGTATAAACCAATTCAGGATGTTTTCTTGCCACTAGAATTGGATACAGCACATAATAAAATAGAATTAACGCAAAAGAAAAAAGCACAATACACCATTTCGACCATTCGGGCATTGTTTGGTAATGGCGTGTGACGTAGCTTTCTAAAAACCCAGCGATAATAAAAATCGGTACTAGCGATAACATAATTCGAATTCCTCGCATTCCACTCATTTGTAATGCCTGTAGTCGTGTGTATGAACCTGGGAACATGAGCCCGTGCCCGAGCGTAAAACCAGCTCCAGAAGCAATTACGATAGCAGAAATTTCAAAAGCTCCGTGAATCCAGATCGTTAAAAAAGAAGTGAGTAGTAAACCTTTCAATTTAAAAAAGTACTGAAAAACTCCTACCATCAGAGCATTGTTAAAAAGCAGAACATGCGTTCCCAATGAAAAAAGAATCCCGCCAAAGAAACACATCAACGCTACTTGAATATTGTTGATGGTAATTTTCATAAACATGTATCCTTGAGAAGTAGTTCCATAAATTCCGAGTGGATTTCCTTCAGCAATAAGTTCTTCTGTTTGCTGAATATATCCACTCCCTAAAATCATATTCGCAAAACTCACATCTTGATGCGTTGAAAATGCGCCAATTGTTGCATAGATAAGAAAGAGAACAAATGCAAAAAGAATATTCTTACGAGCACGATAAATTTCAAGTGGGATATCTATCGACCAAGCTTTTAAAACCCTTTTTAACGGTTCTTTTTTCTGTTTGTATAGTTTTCGATGAATCTCTTGAGCGAGATAATTCAAATACGCACGAACAGTCCGCTTCTTGTAAAACGTCTGGGCATAACTTAAATCGTTATTAATTTCCGCATAAAGCCTCCCCAATTCCTCAGGATCTGCAGTGGATTTATCGCGGTTTTTCTCAAACTTCGCCCATTTCTCTTTATTCTGTGCTATAAATGAGGTCTCTTTCATAAACGAATTTATAAAAATAACTTTTTTCGGGATATGGGGAAGCCTAAGGACTAACATAAATGAATAGTTATATCTTTCCCTAACCCAATCCTCACATTTCATCCTATTTCATTATTTTTACACATCACAATTGAATAATGAACACATTAAAGCTCACAACAGATCAAAATGTTTCCATTGATGTAGAACTCGCTTCGGTGGGTCAGCGGTTGATTGCTGTGTTGCTTGATACGATTATTTTGTTTGCTTACTTCCTGATTATGATGTTTATCATATCAATGCTGTTTGCGAGTACTGTTCGTATGGATAATTGGATGGAACAAATGCAGTTTATGCAGATTCTGTTTACGATTATCGTTTACCTTCCGTTTTTACTGTACACGCCCCTGATGGAGTATTTTACCAAAGGGCAAACGATAGGTAAAATGGCCATGGGAATTCGCGTAGCTCGAATGAATGGAGAGAATGCCAGTTTTAAAGAATACTTTACACGTTGGTTATTTCGCCCACTGGAGTTTTGCATTCTAAATATTTTTTCATTTGGATTTTTACTCATTATTGCCTCTGCCTTTTTTGATACTTTGATTGCTTCAATTTCTACAAAAAATCAACGAATTGGTGATTTTATGGCGAATACAGTGATTATTCGAAAGCGACCTCAACGTATATTTTCAATTCGCGATGTACTTGCTATTAAGACCAACAAAAACCACGAGCCAACATATCCAGGAGTAGTTAAATATACTGATGACGATATGATGTTGGTCAAAAAAACAATCACTCGAGTTGAAAAATATCGAAATGCAAACACGAAGGCTTTGGCAATTGAGTTAGCTGAGAAAATTGCAGCGGACCTCAAACTTCCCGAAGTACCCAAGAAAAAATTACAATTTCTAAAAACGGTTTTGAACGACTATATCGTTCTTACAAGATAATCCATTATGAGCAAACTATACGTCGTTCCTACGCCAATCGGCAACTTGGAAGATATCACAATTCGCGCAATCAACACCTTGAAGGAGGTAGATTTTATTCTCGCTGAAGACACGCGAACCACAAAAAAACTTTTGGATAAATACGAGATCACAAAACAGCTTTATGCGCATCACATTCACAACGAGCATAAAACTTTAGAGTCGATGATTGAGAAAATTCAAATGGCTGAAAGTGTAGCGATTGTTTCAGATGCTGGGACACCCGCTATTTCGGATCCAGGATTTTTGTTGATTCGAGCTTGTGTAGAAAATGATATTCCTGTAATTCCATTGCCCGGTCCTTCAGCAATCATTCCTGCAATTGTGGGAAGTGGATTTCCCTGCGATCGCTTTGTTTTTGAAGGATTTTTGCCGCACAAGAAGGGAAGACAAACAAAATGGAAAAACATTGCTGAAGAAGAACGCAGTGTTGTGCTTTACGAATCACCTCATCGTTTGATAAAAGCGCTCAAGGAAATCGTAGAATATATTGGAGACGAACGAGAAGTTTGTGTAGCGAGAGAAATATCAAAGATTCACGAAGAATTTAAACGCGGAAAACCTTCTGAGGTACTTGCATACTACGAAGCGCATCCGCCAAAGGGTGAAATTGTAATTGTTATTGGTTACAAGAAATAAGACAAATAACTTTCATATATCACAAAACTGTTATTCAACAACGATAAGCCAAGTGCAATGGGCCTCTCCCTTTGGAGAAGAGAAAGCACTGCTTTCGAAGACTAAGCGTTAGCGCAAGGACACAGAGGGAGGACAGTCGAAGCGACAAACTAGAATATTGTAGAACACATCTTGGTATCCCAAAAATATTACTTTTACATTTAATCTTCTAAAGCATCAAATTTTTATGGAAACAACAGCAATACAATTAGTTAAAAACGGAGAAGCAGAAAGCGCTTTTCGTGAAACTACGATCACATTAGAGGATTTAAAAGACGACGAAGTACGCATTGAAGTGGAGAGTTTTGGGATCAACTATGCTGACGTGATGGCTCGGAATGGTTTGTATCGAGAAGCTCCTCCCCTACCTTGTGTTTTAGGATATGAAGTAGTTGGAAAAGTGGTTGCGTTAGGAAAAGAAGCCCCAAAGGATCTAGACGGAAAGCGTGTTGTTGCTTTTACGAGATTTGGCGGGTATAGCAAACATGCTCAGACGAAACACTACGGGGTTGTTGAAATTGGTGATTACGATGGTGGTAAAGCACTTTGTTTGGCTACGCAATATGTCACAGCATTTTATATGAGTCACGTAGCGACAACTGTTCAAAAAGGAGACAATGTTTTGATTCACGCAGCCGCTGGTGGAGTTGGAACGGCTTTGATTCAGTTGCTAAAAGGTAAAGGAGCTAATATCATTGCGAAAACAGGCAGTGATAAAAAGTTCGACTACTTAAGAGAACAAGGTGTTGAGCATATCATCAACTACAACGCTTCAGATTATGGTGAACAAGTACAAAAACTCTTAAAAAAACAGCGGTTAGATGTTTCATTTAATCCTGTGGCGGGTTCAACGTTTAAAAAAGACTGGCGATTACTCGGTAATGGTGGTAGCTTAGTGCTTTTCGGCGGCAGTGAGCGATCAGGTAAAAAATGGGGGATTCTATCTACGCTTAATTTTGTGCGTAAGATGGGGATCATTATTCCAATTACCTTAATGATGCGTTCCAAAAGTATTATTGGTATAAATATGCTAAAAGTAGCCGATTTCAAACCGTTCACAATACAACATTGCTTAACTGAGGTCGTTCGTTTAGCAAAAGATGGAACGTTAGAACCTCAAGTTGGGGCAACATTTAACGCAAGTGAGATTGATAAAGCACATGCATTGCTAGAATCTGGAAAATCAACGGGAAAAGTAGTTTTGAATTGGTAGAAAAAGCTATAGCTATCATCCATGAGTTTGATAAACGCTCTTTCCATCAAAAAAGGGAATATGTTGATCGTGCTTACAGCACTAAAACATCTTTTGACTACTGTTTCATTCCAGAAAGATTCAAAAAGTGCTATGAGCACGAAAAGCAAGTTACAATGGCAGATATGCCATTGATAATTTGGTATCAAACCTTAAATCGAGTGCCGTAGGTTCGGAATAATTTTTTGGAAATCTGTGTAAATTCAATCAAACAAACAAACTCATAAATAAAATGATTGACAAACTCTGTCTCGATCCCAATAATATCACTTACTTTTTGGGACAAGTTCTAATACCAAAGATGGCATATAGCGGACAAAAGCCAACTATGCTCGTCAGTAAAAATACCGCTCCAACTACAAGCAGAACAATACCTAATGTACCTGTAATTACTCCAGTAAAATAAAGAATTGCTATAGCTATAGCTATAAGCACTCTTAAAACGCGATCGAGACCTCCCATATTAATTTTCATAACACTTATATTTTTAGTTTATAAAATACTGAACGGCTAGCACTACCCCCGTAATCAATCCGATGCAAAGGATACATACCAACATGAAACGTACTATCTTACTGCCATTCACAGAACAAATCTAGCGTAATATGAACTGACGGAAAATGATAAAAATCAATTTATCAATGATTTAGGCCTGCAAAAAGTCATTTTAAATAGATTTTAGAAAAAGGATGCCTTTTGTATCTAGAATTACATTGATTCTACAAAATCTACAAGTAATTTCACGATATTATCATACGCTGCGAATGATAATTCTTCATGGGTGTCATAAACATCGTGATAATGTTTATTATGTCCCATTGTATAAATGAAAAAGCTAGGTACTCCTTCTTTGTAAAAATAATAATGATCACTGTTTTGTGTTTCTCCTCTAGGCTTGACTTGAGTTAAATAATTCTTTTCATTATTGATTTCTTGCAGTTTTTCAAACGGTTCTTCAAGTTGCTTGCCGTTTACAACAGTGATACCTTCTTCTCCACTGCCCATAATGTCCAAATTGAGGAGGAATTCAATGTTCTTAAGTTTCATTGACTTTTCCTCCACAAAATGTTTTGACCCGAGCAAACCAGCCTCTTCCCCTGCGAATGCGATAAACATCAAATTGTAATCAACTGGGTTTTTCTTGAAATAATCTGCCATGGAAATCAACATTGCTGTACCGCTGGCATTGTCGTTTGCTCCGGGAAAATAGGTTTCTGTTCCCATCCCTCCCAAATGATCATAATGCGCTGTAAAGACTATTGTTTTGGCTTTCGTATTACTAGACGGCAAATAACCCACAACATTTTTACTTTCAAAATTTTCTATGAATTTTGCTTCGATATCTACTTCCAACTTCAGATCCTCGGTAACAAGCTCTTCTTTGAGAATTATAATCGGATAATTCAATTTTTGACGACCAACAGCCCACATAAATTTATGTCCTGTTGTAATCACTAAAGGCGCTTTTTTTGCCAGTAAAATTAAGCTGCGAGAAAGTTCTGCTTCTTTCTGAGGAGTCGTACCTCTTGCATCTACAAAAAAGGCATTTGCCTCACCGGCATCTATTTCATCCAACACCGTTTTCAATTGAACTTGTTCCTCCAAAACCGTTGAATCAAGCGTAGTTGCAAAATCCAGTTTACCAGTATAGCTTCCAGATACTTCGTGAACGATAAAATCTTTTCCTGGAATAAGTTCTTTTCCATTTAGAACAACACTCATGGCTCCTGGAAAAGAATTTACATTAAATTTAAAAGTCTGAAAATACGAATCATCAAAATAAGGCTCTAAACCAGATTTTTCGAATTCGCTTGCAATATAATCCGCCGCTTTGTTAACACCATTTTTGACATAACCACGACCAAATAGTGAATCACTACAAAGTACTTCTGTAATTTCAGCAGCCTTCTCTTTTTGCGCAAAAGAAAAATGACCAACAAATATAAGGGCGATTAAAAAACCTAATTTATTCAGCATATCTTCTATCTAAAATTCGTACAAAGTCTTCGACAACAGGATTTTCAGGATCCCAGTTTTGCTTTACAGCAATTTCGCTTAAATATAATCGTGCTTTCTCATTACTTTCTTGGGTGTCTAGCTTCTCGATAGTTTCATTAAATGTCTCACTACTTCCCTCAAACAACTCTGAAATAAACTGCATTTTATCATTCAATCCAAATGCTCCTTTCAAAGTTTCCAATTTTGAAGCTCCAAGTTTACTCATTAGAGAATCGTCGTGGACTTGCGTAAATCGTTCGAAAAAAGAAGAAATTTTCTCTTCAGGAATACCTCCTTTTGACTCTGGCTCATTTATAGGTTCAGAATGTTGTTTCTGTTGAGCAGATTCTTCTGTACTTTTGGGCTCTTCTTTTACTTCCTCTTTTTGAATAATTTCTTCTTGCTCTGTTTGTGAAACTGAATCCGTTGTTTCATCGTCATTATCAGAAGATGAAAAATCAAATGCAATATCACCACTTTCTACAGGGGCTTTTTCAGTAGCTTCTGGCTCTTCCTTTTGAACAGGACTTTCTTTTTCCTTTTGAACCTGTTGCTCAGAAGGAGCTTCTTCCTTTACAAGTTCGTCTGATACAGATTTAGAATAAACGTGTGCTTCCTTTGCTTTGTAATTTAAAACTACGGCACGCTCATAAATTCTCCGCGCTAAAGTTTCAAATTCCTTCAATTCATCTTCAGACAAATCTCCTTTAGATAATTGATCGCTTAAAGCTTTTAATCGACTTGTAATTTCCTGATGTGTATGATATGCTGACATAAATATTTTTACTTAAATAATGTAAATACCAAAGTTAAAACTCTTTTTAATATAGTTAGGAAGAGGAAAGTTAAAAGTTTGCAAATAAAAAAAGTGGAAAGCTAATCAGTCAGCTTTCCACTTGTTCTTTAAATAATTAGTTCAAACAGACTTTAAGACATTAAGATGTTAGGATATTAAGACGGAGATAGTTCCAAATCAGTAGACGTATTACCATCTTAAAGTCTTAAAATCTCACCATCTCGTTACAATGTTCCTCTCAATCCCTGTTCGCGTTCTATTGACTCAAACAAAGCTTTAAAGTTGCCTGCACCAAATCCTCTAGCTCCCATTCGTTGAATGATTTCAAAAAACAATGTTGGGCGATCCTCTACTGGTTTAGTAAATATTTGAAGTAAATACCCTTCTTCATCTGCATCTACCATAATTCCTAACTTTTGAATTGCTTCAATATCCTCTTGTAATTCGTGATCATGAGCACCTAAACGGTCAGGAATATCATCGTAATAAGCCTGAGGCGGAACAGATAAAAATTCTACACCACGACTTCTCAAGTCTGAAACGGTTTTTATGATATCATCTGTTGCAACAGCAATGTGTTGAACCCCTGAACCCTCATAATAATCAAGATATTCCTCAATTTGAGATTTTTTCTTTCCTTCTGCCGGTTCATTGATAGGGAATTTAATTCTTCCATTACCGTTCGACATCACTTTTGACATCAAAGCAGAATATTCTGTATGAATCTGTTTGTCATCAAATGAAAGGAAATTTTCGAAGCCCATAACGTCTTCGTACCATTTAACCCAAGTATCCATTTGATTCCATCCAACATTTCCTACCATGTGGTCGATAAACTTCAAACCGACAGGTTCTGGATTGTAATCTGATTCCCATTTCACATATCCTGGTAAAAAATCACCGTTATAATTTTTTCGCTCTACAAACATGTGTACCGTTTCACCATATGTATAAATTCCAGCGCGAACAACTTCACCATTTTCGTCTTTTTCAACCGTTGGTTCCATGTAAGATTTCGCTCCACGCTTTGTTGTTTCTTCGTATGCTTGTCGAGCATCTTCAACCCATAAGGCGATTACTTTCACACCATCACCATGTTTTTTCACATGCTCTCCAATGTGAGAATCTGAATTTAATGCTGTGGTTAAAACAATGCGAATTTTATCTTGCTTCAATACGTAAGAAGCACGATCTCTCACACCTGTTTCCAATCCTGCATAAGCATGAGATTGAAATCCGAATGCTGTTTTATAAAAATGGGCTGCCTGTTTTGCATTACCTACATAAAACTCAACATAATCAGTACCCAAAAGGGGTAAGAAATCCTGAGCTCCTGCAAATATTTTCTCTAATCCGTATTCTACGTTTTTTACTTGTTTTGCCATATCTTTTTAATTTTTGAATCTCTGTGAAATTCAGTTAATGTCATTTTTTTACTCTTCCAACCAAGATTTGAAATAATCTTTATCAGCAATATCCAGTGCCGTTTGTGTGAGTCGCAATGGTTTGAATGTATCAACCATCACTGCTAATTCACCTGTCTCTTTTTGTCCGATACTTCTTTCCATAGCTCCAGGGTGTGGTCCGTGAGGAATTCCCGCGGGATGTAAAGAAATATATCCTTTGTCCACATGATTTCTTGACATAAAGTCTCCATCTACGTAATAAAGTACCTCATCCGAGTCAATATTACTGTGATTATACGGAGCGGGAATTGCTTCTGGGTGATAGTCATAAAGTCTAGGACAGAATGAACAAACCACATAATTGTGCGCTTCAAATGTTTGATGCACCGGTGGTGGTTGGTGCACTCGACCTGTTATTGGTTCGAAGTCCTTAATATTAAATGCATAAGGGAAATTGTATCCGTCCCAACCTACAACATCAAAAGGATGTGAAGCGTAAGTCACTTTATGTAATACATTTTCTTTTCTGATTTTAATCACAAAATCACCTTTCTCATCGTGCGTTTCAAGTTCTTCTGGAGTTCTCAAGTCGCGCTCACAAAATGGAGAATGCTCCATTAACTGACCGAAATTATTTCTGTAACGTTTCGGTGTTAATATAGGAGAGAATGATTCAACAATAAATAGTCTATTACTATCTGAGTCAAAATTAATCTGGTAAATAATTCCACGAGGAACAACCAGGTAATCACCAGGACCAAACTTAATATTTCCAAGCATTGTTCTCAGCGTACCAGTTCCTTGATGAACAAAAATCATCTCATCAGCATCAGCGTTTTTATAGAAATAATCTTTTAATGACTCTTGTGGAGCAGATAAGACAATGTTGAGATCATTGTTGAACATGACTGTTTTTCTACTATCTAAAAAGTCCTTTTCAGGCTTCACTTGGAATCCATTAAGCATTTGACTTGTAATATTTTTGTCAACAGCTGCTTTTGGAGTCATGTCGATCGGCTTTTCCACACTTCTCACCATAGTAGGACGATGAACATGATACATCAACGAAGCCATACCGCTGAAACCTTCAGTTCCGAATAGCTGCTCGTAATAATACCCACCATCTTCTTTCTTAAAAGTGGTGTGTCTTTTATGTGGAATTTTACCAAGTTTTGAATAAAATGGCATAAATAATAATTTTAAAAATGAATATTTGATTTTACATTATGAAAGTGAGAATCCGAAGTCATTCGGGATTACGCTTCAAGAGCCTTTTCGTTCTTTTTCCAATACTAGCGTATATATTCATATAG
>Ga0114916_1001116_pt1 | contig 15892 bp, 15 predicted proteins | sample MalvirAntarct_66_FD_83501 | JGI IMG/M metagenome (GOLD analysis project Ga0114916, IMG submission 83501) | Marine viral communities from the Global Malaspina Expedition - Malaspina viral metaG Antarct_66 | ecosystem: Environmental > Aquatic > Marine > Oceanic | place: West Anvers Island... | reverse complement strand
GTGAAGCTCAGGGCGGTCACGGTGCTGAGAGGAATCAGCGTCACGCCGGTGAAGAAGCACAGCATGCCGACGCTCTGGAGGGCGCCGCGAAAGGCGTGGAGACCGATGCGATCGGTGCGCAGGGGCTCGAGACCGTGACGGAGGAACAGCGGCGTGAGCGCCACCAGGCCGAAGAGGTTGCGGAAGAAGGCGACCTCGAAGGGCGGCAGCTCCTTGCCGACGTGTTTCGCCATGCTCTGCATCACGACGAAGCAGAGTGTGGCCACCGCCATCAGCATCATCCCCTGGGCCGCTCGGGAACTTCCTCGAATACGGCCCGTTAGGCCCTTTTCGGTGTCCGGCAATTCGGCTCGCCTGTTCGTTGCGGTGGGGACCGTGCGACGGTTGATCCCGGCACGGTGAGGTCTACTGTTCCATCCGGACGCAGCATACGCAGAAAACCAAGGGAGCACGTCATGGCTGCCGTCGTCGATCCGATCCGGTCCGTCGGGGCCGCCAATCCCTGGAGCGACATTTCCGCCCGCTACACCGCCGTTCGGGACCTGACCGAGGCGTTGGCGGGGCGCCTCTCGGCCGAAGACCAGACGGTCCAGTCGATGCCGGACACAAGTCCGACGAAGTGGCATCGAGCCCATACGACATGGTTCTTCGAGACGTTCGTGCTCGGGCCGCACCTCGAAGGCTATCGCACGATCGACCCCGCCTACGCCTACCTCTTCAACTCCTATTACGAGCAGGCGGGCGCCCGCTATCCGCGCCCGCAGCGCGGCCTGGTGACCCGGCCCGGCGTGGCGGCGGTCGGCGACTACCGGCGGCACGTCGACGAGGCAATGCGGCGGCTCCTGGCGCAGGAGCCGGCGGGCGAGGTCGCGGAGCTCGTCGAACTGGGACTGCACCATGAGCAGCAGCACCAGGAACTGCTGCTCATGGACATCAAGCACGTGCTGTCGTTCAACCCGCTGCGGCCGGTCTACGCCCCGCCGCCGGTGCGGCAGCCGGGCAGCATTCCGGCGGAGTCGTGGGTCTCGTTCGAGGGTGGTCTCGTCGAGATCGGCCATCGCGGCGAAGGCTTCGCCTACGACAACGAGTCGCCGCGCCACAAGACCTACGTGCCTCCGTTCCGGCTGGCCGGGCGGCCGGTGACCTGCGGCGCCTGGCTGGACTTCATCCGCGACGGCGGCTACCGGACGCCGACCCTGTGGCTGTCCGACGGCTGGGCCGCGGTGAAGTCGGAGGCGTGGGAAGCGCCGCTCTACTGGAATCGCGACGGCGAAGACTGGTCGCTGTTCACGCTGGGCGGGCAGCGGGAGATCGACCCGCGCGAACCGGTCTGCCACGTCAGCTACTACGAGGCGGACGCCTTCGCGCGTTGGGTCGGTGCCCGCCTGCCCACCGAAGCAGAGTGGGAAGTGGCGGCCGGCTCGGTGCCGATCGCCGGCAACTTCGTAGGGAACGGGGCCTATCACCCGCTGCCGGTGCGCGAGGCGCCGGGCCTGCAGCAGATGTTCGGCGACGTCTGGGAATGGACGATGAGTGCATATGCGCCATATCCCGGCTATCGCCCTCCGCCGGGCGCCGTCGGCGAATACAACGGAAAATTCATGGTCAACCAGATGGTGCTTCGCGGAGGTTGCTGCGCGACCTCCGAAGATCATGTCCGGGCCACGTACCGGAACTTCTTCTACCCGCACCAGCGTTGGGCGTTTTCGGGCGTACGCCTCGCCACGGAGGCGGCGTGAACGCGGGGGCGGCGGCCATGCAGACGCTCGACCTCGCACCGGGCCGCGCGCCGTTCATGCGCGACGTCATCGACGGGCTCTCCCATCCGCAGAAGCGGCTGGCAGCGAAGTATTTCTACGACACGCGCGGTTCCGAGATATTCGAAGAGATCACGGAACTGGACGAGTACTACCCGACGCGCACCGAGATCGGCATCCTCGAAGCGCATGCCGCCTCGATCGCCGCCTTCGTCGGACCCGGCGTGGTGCTGATCGAGCCCGGCGCCGGAGCGACGCGCAAGGTCCGTATCCTGCTGGATGCGCTGGACACACCCGTCGCCTTCATGCCGGCCGACATCTCCGGCGAGCACCTCGTCGCCGCGGCCAGCCATTTGGCCGCCGACTACCCCGCGATCCCGATCATCCCGGTGATCGCCGACTACACGCGCGGCTTCGACCTGCCGCTGCCGGCGGGTGCCGAGGGCGCAAAGCGCGTCGTGTTCTTCCCGGGCTCGACGATCGGCAATTTCGACCGCGGCGAGGCCGCGACGTTCCTGAAACGGATGGCCGAGCTGGTCGGATCCGGCGGCGGCGTGATCGTGGGGGCCGATCTGAAGAAGGATCCGGCGGTACTGGTGGCCGCCTACGACGACTCCCGGGGTGTCACGGCGGCGTTCAACAAGAACCTGCTGGTGCGGATGAACGCCGAACTGGGCGCGGACTTCGATCTGGAGGCGTTCCGCCACCGCGCGATCTGGAACGACGGCAAGGGCCGCATCGAGATGCACCTGGAGAGCCTGCGCGCCCAGCAGGTCACCATCGACGGACGCCGGTTCGCCTTCGGTGCCGGCGAGACGATCCACACCGAAAACTCGCATAAATTCACCATCGCCGAGTTCCAGGCCATGGCGACCGCGAGCGGACTGGCACCGCGGGCCGCGTGGACCGATCCCCAGGAACGGTTCAGCGTCCATTACCTGGAAGCGCGCTAGAAAGGCGCTTCCCGCCGCATGCGACGAGGCCGTCCTTGCCAAGACGGCCTCCGCTGCACTATCTACCCCCCACTTCGCACGCGGGAACGCGGGCGGCGCCGTGCGTCGCTCGCTCCGGTGCCCGTGTCCGGCCTGTCCGGACGGGTCACATCCCGCGGAGGCATAACCGGAAAAGAGACAGACACATGGCAATCCCCACGTTCACGATGCGCCAGCTCCTGGAAGCCGGCGTCCACTTCGGCCATCACACCCGCCGGTGGAACCCGAAGATGAAGCCCTACATCTTCGGTGCGCGGAACGGCATCCACGTCATCGATCTGCAGCAGAGCGTGCCGATGCTGTATCGGGCGCTCGAAGTCGTGCGTGACGTCGCCGCCGGCGGCGGCCGCATCCTCTTCGTCGGCACCAAGCGGCAGGCGCAGGACGCGATCGCCGCCGAGGCTCAGCGCTGCGGCCAGTACTACGTCAACCATCGCTGGCTCGGCGGCATGCTGACCAACTGGAAGACGATGTCGCACTCCATCCGCAGGCTCAAGGAACTCGAGGTGATGCTCGCCCAGGGCGCCACCGGCCTGACGAAGAAGGAGACGCTGAACCTGACGCGCGAGCGCGACAAGCTCGAGCAGACGCTCGGTGGCATCAAGGACATGGCGGACCTGCCGGACCTGATCTTCATCGTCGACACCAACAAGGAGCACATCGCCGTCGAAGAGGCGAACACCCTCCGCATTCCGGTGGTGGCGATCCTCGACAGCAACTCCGATCCGCGCGGGATCACCTATCCGGTGCCGGGCAACGACGACGCGATCCGCGCCGTCAGCCTGTACCTCGAACTCGCCGCCGGCGCCGTCCTGGACGGTCTGGAGCGCGAGATGGTGACCTCCGGCGTCGACATCGGCGAGCAGGACGAGCCGATGGCGGAAGTGCCCGCCGAGGAGACCCAAGAGGAGAGCGCGCCGGCCGCGACGGCCTGAGCGCGACATCCGCCAACTGCGGCCGGGCGCGTGCCCGGCCGGAACCAAGGACGGTAGAGCAATGGCTGCAATCACCGCCGCGCAGGTCAAGGAGCTGCGCGAGACGACCGGCGCCGGCATGATGGACTGCAAGCAGGCGCTGAATCAGACCGAAGGCGACATGGACGCCGCGGTCGACTGGCTGCGTAAGAAGGGCCTCGCCGCGGCCGCCAAGAAGGCGGGCCGCGTGGCCGCCGAGGGCCTGGTCGGCGTCGCGGTCAAGGGCACGACCGGTGCCGTGGTCGAGGTCAACGCCGAGACCGACTTCGTCGCGCGCAACACGGACTTCCAGGCATTCGTCAGCGCCGTGGCCGAGGTGGCGCTCGGCGTCGACGGCGATGTCGAGGCGCTGAAGGCGGCCGCCTATCCGGGCGGCGGAACGGTCGAGAGCGAACTCACGAGCCTGATCGCGCGCATCGGCGAGAACATGACGCTGCGCCGTTTCGCGCGGCTGTCGACGACCCAGGGCCTGATCGGCAGCTACGTGCACGCTTCCGTGGCACCCGGCCTCGGCAAGATCGGCGTTCTCGTGGCGCTCGAAACCAGCGGCGACGCCTCGAAGATCGAGGAACTCGGCCGTCAGATCTCCATGCACGTCGCCGCGGCGAACCCGCAGTGGGCGAGCACCGACGAGGTCGACACGACGGCGCTCGACCGCGAGCGGGCGGTGCTGAGCGAGCAGGCGCGTGCGTCCGGCAAGCCCGAGAACATCGTCGAGAAGATGGTCGAAGGCCGCCTGCGCAAATATTACGAGGAAGTCGTCCTCGTCGAGCAGGTCTGGGTCCTCGACCCCGACCAGAAGGTGAAGGCGGTCCTCGCCGACGCCGGCAAGACGGCTGGTGCGCCGGTCGCCGTGCCCGGCTATGTTCGCATGGCGCTCGGCGAGGGTGTCGAGAAGGCCGAGCAGGACTTCGCCGCCGAAGTCGCCGCGACGCTCAATCGCTGACCAGCCGGAGCGGCGGGATCCGGGTCCCGCCGCCAGCCATCGGAGGACCCGCCGTCCATGACCGTCCAGCCGCGTTATCGCCGCGTTCTCCTGAAGATTTCGGGCGAAGCGCTGCTGGGGGATCAGGAGTTCGGCATCGACGCCAAGACCGTGAACCGGATCGCGGCCGACGTGGCCGAGGTCCGCTCCATGGGCGTCGAGGTGTGCGTGGTCGTCGGCGGCGGGAACATCTTCCGCGGCATCTCCGGCGCCGGGTGGGGTATCGACCGCGGCACGGCGGACCACATGGGGATGCTCGCCACGGTGATTAACGCCCTGGCGATGCAGAGCGCCCTCGAACGGCTCGACGTGCCGACCCGCGTGCAGTCGGCCATCCCGATGTCCTCGGTGTGCGAGCCCTACATCCGCCGCCGCGCGCAGCGCCACATGGAAAGGCAGCGCGTCGTCATCTTCGCGGCGGGCACCGGCAATCCCTTCTTCACGACCGATACCGCCGCCGCGCTCCGCGCATCGGAAATGGCGTGCGACGCCATCCTGAAAGGGACGCAGGTCGACGGCGTGTACAGTGCCGATCCGAAGAAGGACCCGAAGGCGATCCGCTACGAGCGGCTGACCTATATGGAAGTCCTGACGCGGCAGCTCGGCGTCATGGATGCGTCCGCGATCGCGTTGTCGCGCGACAACGGCATTCCGATTCTCGTATTCTCTATCCACAACGACGGTGCCTTCGCCGAGGTCGTGTCCGGCCGCGGTAAGTCGACCATCGTCTGCGATGCAAACGGGTGATCTCGTGGCCGATCCCGACATAGACGACGTTCAGAAGCGTATGGACGGGGCGCTCGAAGCGCTCCGCCGGGAATTTCAGGGTCTGCGCACCGGGCGCGCGTCCGTGAGCCTGCTGGAGCCGATCACGGTCGAGGCCTACGGCGCGAAGATGCCGATCGCGCAGGTCGGCACGCTCGGCGTGCCCGAGCCGCGGATGATCACCGTGCAGGTCTGGGACAAGGCCGTGGTAGCGGCGACCGAGCGGGCGATCCGCGAGGCCAATCTCGGCCTCAATCCGATGCGCGACGGCCAGCTGCTCCGCATTCCGATCCCGGAACTCAGCGAGGACCGGCGGCGCGAACTGTCGAAGATCGCCTCGCGCTACGGCGAACAGGCGCGCGTCGCCATTCGCAACGTCCGGCGCGACGGCATGGACATGCTGAAGCGGATGGAAAAGGACGGCGATCTCTCGCAGGACGAGCAGAAGGTCTGGGCCGACGAGATCCAGGAACTGACCGACCGGCACATCAAGGCGGTCGACGAGGCCTTGGCCGCCAAGGAAAAGGAAATAATGCAGGTCTGAGGCATGGTCAGCGCCGTCCAGAACAGCGAGGCGTCGCCGCCACCCGCGCATGTCGCCATCATCATGGACGGCAACGGTCGCTGGGCGAAGAGCCGTGGCCTGCCGCGGATCTTCGGGCACCGCCGCGGTGCCGAGGTGGCGCGGACCGTCCTGAGGCGGGCCGAAGAACTCGGCGTCTCCTATCTGACCCTCTACAGCTTCTCGTCCGAGAACTGGCGGCGGCCGCGCCCGGAGGTCGAGGACCTGATGGGTCTGCTGCGGGTCTACCTGCGCAGCGAGGTTGCGGATCTGCATCGATCCGGCGTGCGCGTGCGGATGATCGGCGACCGGACGCGGATGCCGCGCGACATCATCGATCTCGTCGAGCACGCCGAAACGCTGACGGTCGCCAACACGGGCATCACGATGGTCCTCGCGCTGAGCTACGGCAGCCGGGACGAACTCGCGAAGGCGGTCAGGGAGATCGCCGAAGAGGCGGCGAGCGGCGCCATCCGGCCGCAGGACATCGACGAAACCACCATCGCGGAGCGGCTCTATACCCGCGACATCCCGGATCCCGATCTGGTGATCCGTACCGGGCGCGAGAAGCGCCTGAGCAACTTCCTGCTGTGGCAGGCCGCCTATGCCGAGCTCGTCTTCACCGACGTGCTCTGGCCGGACTTCACCGCGCGGGACCTGGAGGATGCGATCGGCGAGTTTCACAAGCGGGAGCGTCGCTTTGGCGCGACGAGCGCCTGATGGCCGCGGCGGGGACCTGCGGCGCCGTGTCCTTTCCGCCGCCGTCCTCGCTCCCGTCGCGCTGCTGGCCGTCTATCTCGGCGGCATCGCCCTCGCGGTCCTGATGGTCGCCGCCGCCGGCGCGCTCGGCTGGGAATGGTCGCGGCTGTGCGGCTTCGCGCCGCCCCGGCCCCTCGGCACGACGCTGATGGCGGCGCTGATCGCCGCCGTGCTGGTCGCGGAGACCGGCGGCGCCTTCGGAAGCGTCGCGATCCTCGTCACCGTCGCCGCGGCCGTCATCGGCGGGGTGTCGATCATGGTTTCGCACGATCGGTCGGCATGGCGATGGTGTGCGGCGGGCGTCGCCTGTCTCGGCCTGCCGTGCCTGGCGCTGCTCTGGCTGCGGACGGCGGGCGCCGATCACGTCTTCTGGGTGCTGTGCGTGACCTGGGCGGCGGACATCGGCGCCTATTTCACCGGCCGCGCGATCGGCGGTCCGCGCCTCGCACCCGCCATCAGCCCGAACAAGACCTGGTCCGGATTCTTCGGAGGAATGGCCGCCGCGGCGGCCGTCGGGGCCGGAATCGGGCTCGCCTTCGGATCGCATGGCGGAGCGGCCGCCGCCGCGGCCGCGCTGGCCGTCGCCCTGGCCGCGGTCGTCGGCGATCTGGCCGAATCCGGGATGAAGCGCCACTTCGGTGCGAAGGATGCCGGGAACCTGATCCCGGGTCACGGCGGGGTGCTCGACCGGCTCGACAGTCTGCTGCTGGCCGCGCCGATGGCCGCTCTCCTGCTCGCCGCCGGCTGGCGGTGGCTATGACCGAGGCGCCGCGCAGCATCACCATCCTGGGATCGACCGGCTCGGTCGGCTGCAGCACGCTGTCGCTCGTCGCCGACGCGCCGGAGCGGTTCAGGGTCGAGGCGCTGACCGCCCGGGGCAGCCGGATCGACCGCCTGGCCGAGCAGGCGCGCCGCTTTCGCCCCCGCTTCGTCGCGGTCTCCGACCCCGACGCCTGGCAGCCGCTGAAGGCCGCCCTGGGCGGCAGCGGGATCGAGATCGCCGCAGGCGGCGACGCCGTCACGGAAGCGGCCTGCCGGCAGAGCGATCTCGTGATGGCCGCAGTGGTCGGCGCGGCCGGCCTGCGGCCGACCCTCGCCGCGATCGATCGCGGCGCCACGGTGGCGCTCGCCAACAAGGAATGCCTCGTCTGCGCGGGCGACATCGTCATGGAGCGGGCGCGCCGAACCGGCGCCACCATCCTGCCGGTGGACTCGGAGCACAGCGCGATCTTCCAGGTGTTCGACGGCGCGCGCCCTGAGGGGGTCGAGCGCATCATCCTGACCGCCTCCGGCGGTCCGTTCCGCGCCATGTCGTTCGAGCAGATGCGCCGTGTGTCGCCGGCTCAGGCGCTGGCCCACCCGAACTGGGACATGGGCGACAAGATCACGATCGATTCCGCCACGATGATGAACAAGGGGCTCGAACTGATCGAGGCGGCGCACCTGTTTCCCGTGCCGCCGGAGCGTATCGAGATCCTCGTCCATCCCGAGTCCGTGGTGCACAGCATGGTAGCGTATCGGGACGGGTCGGTGCTCGCCCAGCTCGGCCTGCCGGACATGCGCACGCCGATCGCGGTCGCCCTGGCCTGGCCGGAGCGGATGCCGGTATCGGGAGGACGGCTCGACTTCGCGGCGCTCGGGCGGCTGACGTTCGAGGCACCGGACCCGGAGCGGTTTCCGGCGCTCCGTCTGGCGCGCGAGGCGCTGGTCGCCGGCCGCTGCCGCCCGGCGGTTCTGAATGCGGCCAACGAGGTGGCGGTCGCCGCATTCCTGGCCGGACGCATCGGATTTCTCGATATCGTTTCGGTGGTCGAGTCGACGCTCGATGCGGCGCCGGTACGGACGCTGGCGGGCTTGGCCGACGTCGTCGAGGCGGATCATGGCGCGCGCGAGATCGCACGCGGCTTAATCGAACGGATCGCGGTTGCCGCGGCCGACCCCGCTCACTAACGTGGCCGCATGTCGCTCATCCTAGGCTACATCCTCCCGTTTCTGGCGATCCTCACCGTGCTCGTGTTCGTGCACGAGATGGGGCATTTCTGGGTGGCGCGCCGCTGCGGCGTGAAGGTCGAGGTGTTCTCGGTCGGGTTCGGGCCGGAACTGTTCGGCTGGTACGACCGGCATGGGACGCGCTGGCGGTTCAGCGCCATTCCTCTCGGCGGCTACGTCCGCATGTTCGGCGACGCCGGGGCGGCCAGCAATCCCGGGCGCGACCTGGACCAGATGTCGCCCGAGGACCGGGCGCGGTCCTTCCATCACAAGAGCCTGGCGCAGCGGGCGGCGGTGGTCGCGGCCGGTCCGGCGGCCAACTTCCTGCTGGCCATTATCCTGGGTGCGGCCCTCTTCATGACCGCCGGGCGGCCGTTCACGCCGCCGGAGGTCGGCATGGTGATGCCGGACAGTCCTGCCGAAGCGGCCGGACTGCGCCCCGGCGACGTCGTCACCGAACTCGACGGCGTCACGATCGACCGCTTCGAGGACATCCAGCGGATCATCCAGCTGAATCCCGAGGTGCCGCTGCGCATCGTCGTCGACCGCGACGGCAGCCCGGTCGCCACGACGGTCACCCCGGCGATGCACGAGCAGGTCGACCGGTTCGGCAACACGCATCGGTTCGGGCAGCTCGGGATCGCACGCGGCGGGCTCGAGGTGGTGCGGCTCGATCCGATCGAGGCGGTGGGGGCGGCGGTCGAGAATACGATCACCATGTCCGCGACCATCCTCAAGGTGGTCTGGCAGATGATCGCCGGCTCCCGCTCGGCCGACGAACTGGGGGGCGTGGCGCGGATCGCGCATCTGTCGGGCGAGGTCGCCCAGGTCGGGATTGTCGCCGTCGTCAATTTCATGATGCTGCTGTCGATCAATCTCGGCCTGATCAACCTGTTTCCCGTGCCGATGCTCGACGGCGGGCATCTTATGTTCTATGCGGTGGAGGCGATCCGCGGCCGGCCCATGGGCGAGCGTGCACAGGAATATGGCTTTCGGATCGGGTTCGGGCTCGTTCTCGCGTTGATGCTGTTCGCAACGTGGAACGATCTCGTCTATTTTCGCGTCGTCGATTTCGTCAGGCAGATCGCCAGCTAACTGATGCAAAACAACGTCCGACGCGGTTTCCGCGTAACCCTCGCCGCGTGCCTCGCGCTGCTGCCCGTTTTCGGGCCGTCGCCGGGCGGGGCGAAGGCGCAGTCGTGGACCCAGTTGGCGCAGGCGCCGGCCCCGACATCGGCACCGATGCCCGTGGCGAGTTCCGGCATCGTGCGGAGCATCCGCATCGAGGGCACGCAGCGGGTGGATCCGCAGACCGTGCGCTCGTACCTCACGATCCGCGAGGGCGACAGGCTCACCCCGTCGAAGCTCGACGAGTCGCTGAAGGCGCTGTTCGCGACCGGCTACTTCGCCGACGTGGCGCTCAACCCGGAAGGCGACACGCTCGTCGTCCGGGTGACCGAGAACCCGGTGATCAACCGCGTCGCCTTCGAGGGCAACAGCAAGATCGAGGACGACGCGCTGAGCAGCGAGGTCCAGTCGCGGGCGCGCATCGTCTACACCCGGACCCGCGTCCAGAACGACGTGAAGCGCATTCTGGAATTGTATCGCCGTAGCGGCCGGTTCGCCGCGCGGGTCGAGCCCAAGATCATCCAGCTCGAACAGAACCGCGTCGACCTCGTCTTCGAGATCGAGGAAGGCGACCGCACGACGGTCGAGCGGATCAACTTCGTAGGCAACCAGAAGTTCGACAATGGCGATCTCCGCTCGGTGGTCCGCACCGAGGAGAGCCGCTGGTGGAAATTCCTGACGTCCGACGACGTCTATGATCCCGATCGGGTGGCGTTCGATCGCGAACTTCTGCGCAAGTTCTACCTCTCCGAGGGCTATGCCGACTTCCGGGTCGTGTCGTCGGTCGCGGAGCTGACGCCGGATCGCAGTGCCTTCGTCATCACCTTCACGGTGGAGGAGGGCGAGCGCTACAGGTTCGGCGACGTCAGCGTGACCAGCCAGCTTCCCGATCTCAGCGCCGAGAAGGTGCGGCCGCTGGTCACGCTCAAGGAAGGCAACTGGTACAATGCGACCGAGGTCGAGCAGACCGTCGAGAAGCTGACCCAGGAGATCGGGAAGTTCGGCTACGCCTTCGTCGATGTCCGCCCCCGCGTGCAGCGGCGGCGCGACGAGCAGCTGATCGACGTGGTCTTCGAGATCGGCGAAGGACCGCGGGTCTATGTCGACCGCATCGAGATCGAAGGCAACGTCCGCACCCTCGACAAGGTGATCCGGCGCGAGTTCCGGCTGCTCGAGGGTGACGCGTTCAACACCCAGAAGATGAAGCTGTCGCGCCAGCGGATCGCCAATCTGGGCTTCTTCGAGAAGGTCGACGTCACCAACGTGCCGAGCAGCCAGCCCGATCGCACGACGGTGAAGGTCAACATCACGGAGCGGTCGACGGGCGAGATTTCGCTGGGCGCAGGCTTCTCCTCGACCCAGGGCGCTCTCGCCGATATCGCGCTGCGCGAGCGCAACCTGCTCGGCCGAGGCCAGGACCTCCGCCTCGGCTTCCAGGTGTCGCAGGAGCAGCAGCAGATAGACCTGAGCTTTACCGAGCCCTACTTCCTCGACCGTCCGCTGCTCGCCGGCTTCGACGTCTTCAGGATCGTGCGGGACAACACCGACGAGAGTTCGTTCGACCTGGACACGTCCGGCGCCAGTCTCCGCATGGGCTACCGCATCACCGAGCCGCTGTCGCAGCGCTGGAAATACACGTTCCGTCGCGACGACATCGATCCGGAAAGCGACGCATCCCGCTTCATCGAGAAGGAGGAGGGGATCAGCTACACCTCCTCGATCGGCCAGGACCTGATCTACGACACGCGTGACAACCGCTTCGAACCGACCGAAGGCTACACCCTGAGCCTCAGCAACGAGGTGGCCGGCCTCGGCGGCACGGTGCACTACTTCCGCACCGAGGTGGGAGGCTCCTGGTACTACTCGCTCCTCGACGAAGTGGTGCTCGGCGTGGGCGGCAAGGCCGGCTACATCGTCGGGCTCGGAGAAGACGTCGGCCTGAACGACCGCTTCTTCAAAGGCGGCGAGTCGCTGCGCGGCTTCGCGGTCAGCGGCATCGGCCCGCGCGACCGGCTGACCGACGACGCCCTGGGCGGCAACCGCTACACCACCGCCTCGGCGGAGGTGACCTTCCCGCTGGGGCTGCCGCAGGAACTCGGGCTCAGAGGCCGCGTGTTCAGCGACATCGGCACGCTCGGCGGCATCGACGACAACGATCCGGACATTCAGGAGAGCGAATCGCTCCGCATGTCGGTCGGCGTCGGCCTCACCTGGCGCTCGCCGTTCGGCCCGATCCGCCTCGATTTCGCGGAGCCGCTCATCAAAGAGGACTTCGACGAGGTCGACCGCTTCCTGTTCAGCTTCGGCACGAGGTTCTGATGCGTCGGTTCGCCCTTGCGCTGGTCGCCGCACTGACGGCGGCAGCCTGGGCCGTTCCGGCTTCGGCGCAGGGCAAGACGTCAGGGACGATCCCGGCGCCCACCGTCATGGTGATCGATACGAACCGCATCATGAGCGAAGCGAAGTCGATGGCGGCGATTCGCGATCAGATCGAGCGCATCCGCACCAACTTCCAGAACGAGATCAAGAAGGAAGAGGACGAACTGCGGCGGGCCGATCATGCTATGGCCGAACAGCGCAAGCTGCAGACCGCCGAAGCCTTCGATCAGGCGCGGCGCGATCTGCAGGAGCGTGCGGCGGCGCTGCAGGTGACGGCGCGCACGCGCCGCACGCAGCTCGACCAGGCGCTGCGCAACGCCATTCAGGTGGTCCGCACCACCCTCATCCAGTTGGTCGAGGCTACGGCGCAGAAGTACGGTGCCAACGTTGTGATTCAAAAATCCGACCTGGTATGGGCGGATAAGCGTATGGAATTCACGGACGAGGTGCTGCGGCAGCTTGACGCGAAGCTTTCGACGGTGAAAGTCGAACTGCCGCGGGGCTGACGGCCGCCGCGACCAGCGAACGGGTTGCCAGGGGAGCGAGACGTGCAGGCGAGCGAGGACCAAGCCGGAACCGGCAAGACCATCGATATCTTGCGGATCCTGGAGATGATCCCCCACCGCTACCCGTTCCTGATGATCGACAGGGTGGTGGACGTCGTCGCCGGGGAGAGCGCGGTCGGCATCAAGAACGTCTCGATCAACGAGGGACACTTCCAGGGGCACTTCCCGAAGCGGCCGGTGATGCCGGGCGTCCTGATCATCGAGGCGATGGCGCAGACGTCCGCCGTCCTGGTGGTGGAGACGCTCGGCCCGGCATCCGAGGGCAAGCTCGTCTACTTCATGACGGTCGACAATGCCCGCTTCCGCAAGCCGGTCTTTCCGGGCGACCAGGTGCATGTCCACGTCGAGAAGCTGCGCGCGCGCTCGAACGTCTGGAAATTCCGTGGCCGGGCAAAGGTCAACGGCGTGACGGTCGCCGAAGCCGAATACAGCGCGATGATCCTCGACGAATAGCCCGGGCGGCAGATGGCCGACATTCACCCCACCGCGATCGTCGACGAAGGCGCCCGCCTGGCGGATGGGGTTTCGCTCGGTCCATGGTGCGTCGTCGGTGGCGATGTCGAACTCGCCGCCGGGGTCCGACTCCTGTCCCATGTCGTGGTTTCCGGGCGGACCAGTATCGGCCGCGACAGCGTCATCCATCCGTTCGCGTCGATCGGCGGGCCGCCGCAGGACCTGAAGTATGCGGGGGAGCCGTCCCGCCTCGTCGTCGGTGCGCGCAACGTCGTGCGCGAGCACGTCACGATGAACCCCGGCACGGCGGGCGGCGGAATGGAAACGGCCGTCGGCGACGACTGCCTGTTCATGGTCGGCTCGCACGTGGCGCACGACTGCCGGATCGGAAACCGGGTCGTGCTGGCGAACAACGCGACCTTGGCCGGTCACGTCGCCGTGGGCGATCACGCGATCCTGGGCGGCCTGACGGGCGTGCATCAGCATGTCCGCATCGGCGCGCATGCGATGGTCGGCGGCATGGCCGGGGTCGAGCACGACGTCCCGCCGTTCGCCCTGGTCTCCGGCAACCGGGCGCGGATCGACGGGCTGAACATCGTCGGGATGCGCCGGCACGGCTTCGCGCGCCGCGAGATCGACGCGCTGCGCGCCGCCTTCGACATGCTGTTCGCCGGCGAGGGCGGGATCTACGAAAAGGCCGAGCGGGTGCGCAGCGCCTACCCCGACAGCGAAGGCGTGGCCCGGCTGGCGGCGTTCGTCGCCGTCGAGGCCGCCAGGCCGCTCTGCCGCCTCGCCCGAGCCGATGCCGCCTAGACTGGCGCTGGTCGCGGGCAGCGGCGATCTGCCGGCGCGCATTCTCGATGCCTGCCGCGCCGCGGGGCGGCCGTGCTTCGTGATCGCCCTGGAAGGACATGCCGATCCGGCACTCGTCGCCGATGCGCCCCATGCCTGGGTCAGGCTCGGGGCGGCGGCGAGTGCCGTCGACCGGCTCAAGGCGGAGCGCATCGAAGAGGTCGTCCTGGCGGGGGCGGTGCGCCGACCGTCGGTCGCCGAACTGAGGCCCGACCTGCGGACCCTGCGCTTCCTGACCGGCGTCGCACGCCATGCCGGCGGCGACGACGCGCTGCTCGGCGCCGTCGTCCGGGCGGTCGAGGCGGAAGGCTTCAGGGTGGTCCCGGCGGAGTCGCTCGTTCGGGACATCGCCCTGCCGGCGGGCGTGGCCGGTCGGCACGGCGTCCCCGACGACGCGCGCGCGGACATGGCCCGCGGGATCGCCGTGGTGAGGGCGCTGGGGGCCGTCGACGTGGGGCAGGGCGCGGTGGTCCAGCAGGGCATCGTGCTGGCCGTCGAGGCGGCCGAGGGCACGGACGCGCTTCTCGCCCGCGCCGCCACCCTGCGCCGGGACGGACCGGGCGGGGTTCTCGTCAAGATGACGAAGCCCGGCCAGGAGAGCCGCGTCGACCGGCCGACGATCGGCCCCCGGACGGTCGCGGCGGCTGCGGCCGCCGGTCTGCGTGGCATCGCGGCCGAAGCGCAGGCGACGTTCGTCATCGACCGTCGGACGACGGTCGCCGACGCCGATGCCTCGGGGCTCTTCCTGGTGGGCATCGTAACGGGCGGGGAGGGCTGAACGGTCGAGCACCGCACTGCGCACGGCGACCTCAAGGTCATGCTCGTCGCGGGGGAGCCCTCCGGCGACGCGATCGGCGCGCTGCTGATCGACGCACTCGAGGCGGCCACGGCGGGGCGACTCACCTGCTTCGGCGTCGGCGGACCCGGGATGGTGGGGGCGGGCCTCCGCCCGCTCTTCGACCAGTCGGACCTGGCGGTGATGGGGCTCGCCGAAGTCGTACCGCGCCTGCCCCTGCTGGCCAGGCGGTTGCGGGAATGCGCCGCCGCGGCGATCGCGGCGCGCCCGGACATCGTGGTCACGATCGATTCGTCGAGCTTCGCGCGGCGGCTGGCGCGGCGGCTCCGGCGTGCCGGCGTGGGCGTGCCCCTCGTCCACTATGTGGCGCCGATGGTCTGGGCGTGGCGCGCCGGCCGGGCTGCCGCCCTCGCGCGCGAGTTCGATCAGCTGCTCGCGCTCTTTCCGTTCGAGCCGGATCTGTTCATACGGCACGGCCTGCCCACGACATGCGTCGGGCACCCTGTGCTGGAGCGTCCGCCGGGCGACGGGTCCGGCTTCCGCGCGCGGCACGGCATTCCCCCCGGTGCGCCCGTGCTTCTGCTCATGCCCGGCAGCCGAGAAGCCGAAGTAGCGCGCCTGACCGGGCCTTTCGGCGGGGCGGCGGAGCGCCTGGGGGCGATGTCCGCCGAACTGCGGCTCGTCGTGCCGACGCTGCCGCATCTGGCTGACCGGCTGTCGGCAGCGTGGCCGCGCGCCGTCGTCGTGGCGACGCAGGCCGCGCGCGGCGATGCCATGGCGGCGGCCGACGCGGCGCTGGTGGCGTCGGGCACGGCGACCCTGGAACTGGCGGCGGCCGGCGTGCCGATGGTCGTCGGCTACCGCGCGGCCGCACCGACAGTGTGGGCGGCGCGGCGCCTTCTGCGCGTGCACCATGTCGCCCTGCCGAACATCCT
>Ga0114916_1001115_pt1 | contig 15898 bp, 17 predicted proteins | sample MalvirAntarct_66_FD_83501 | JGI IMG/M metagenome (GOLD analysis project Ga0114916, IMG submission 83501) | Marine viral communities from the Global Malaspina Expedition - Malaspina viral metaG Antarct_66 | ecosystem: Environmental > Aquatic > Marine > Oceanic | place: West Anvers Island... | reverse complement strand
ATATTGTTGTTCCCCCACCCCACTCTGTTTTCCAATCTAAACGAGGATAATAGATCATAGTAAAATCACCATCATCAGTATGAATCTGTGGTTCAATACCATAAGTGTGAGCGTTACAATATATTCTTTTAATTTCTTCTACATTATATTTTTCATCAAACTTATATTTATGTAATGCAGTATTAAATATTTGATGAGCCCATCCAAAATCAGCAACATCACATTCTTCTTTATTATGACCACAAAAAACGTGCCAGTGTTTATTAGGTTTATTTGCATCAGAATGATAATCATATTTCCATGATATTTGTCTGATTTCGTTATCAACCAAAATAGCATTATGTTCTTCTAGTACATTATCATATACATCAATCATTTAAACTTTACCCTACCCATTATCTCTGTCAAACAAGCCATAATATTTATTTCTTGGTCTGCAACAAAAGCTGATTTGTACTGGTACTCACCCAACACCACAACGCAATGGGGAATAGTAGAACCATCCACATACTCATAAAGATTATCGTAGATACTACGAAGAAGATGTACAGGATCGTTATCAAGATTATCGACAACCCATTTACGAACATTAGTGAACTCCTTATTTTTCATGTAATGCATAAGTTCTTTTATATTTACATCACTCAAATTTACTAGTATTCCAGCATCAATTTCACCTGATATTGAATACCTTTGTAATTCATTTAAAGTTCTGCGCCAATCTGGAAAGTATGTATTAATAACTTCTGCAATAACTCTATTTTCATACTTGACTTTTTCTGTATCAAGAATACTTATAACTCTTTTCATAAACTCAGAAGCAAGATTTTGTTTCTCAGATTTAGGAATAGTAAACTCAATTACACTACAACGAGAGTGTAATGGCTCAATCAAACGATTCTTATAATTACAAGTAAGAATAAATCCACAGTTATTATGAAACTCTTCCATGAAACCACGTAAGGCTGGTTGAGTAGATTGTGGATTTAGATAATCTGCTTCATCAAGTATTAGATACTTTCTACCACCTTCAAGTGATACAGTAGAAGCAAAGTTTCTGATCTTGGTTCTAAGAATATCAATACCTGACTCCTCAGAACCGTTGATCATCATGTAGGTAGCACCAATCTGCTCAATCATTGCTTTTGCAATAGTTGTTTTACCTACACCAGGCCTACCTGATAATATCAGGTTGGGTATATTATCACTTTCAACAAACTCTATGAAAGTGTCTTTTAGATTTTTAGGAAGTATGCACGAGCTTACATCCTTGGGACGATATTGTTCGACCCATAAATAACTTTCCATAATATAAGTTCCTAACTTTAAGCGGCATAAGAAGATTCAGGTTCAAGAGCAATAAAATACTCTATTTCAACATTAGAGTTAGTAAACTTACTAATATTTTTTGAGGAAACTTCGACACTATATGAGCCAGGAAGTAGTTTTAAGTTTTCAACTTTAAACCAGAATTTATAATCAATATCACTATCAGGAACATCCAGTTCAGTTGCATAATCATTTGCAGTTGTATTCTTTTTATCAGTAACCCTTAGTTTACCATTTTCTAGAACCATATCAGGAGCTCCAATGACGGATGCAGCTCTTGTAATTTCTGCAAGAGAATCACTAGAAAAATTAAACGTAATCTCAGTTGATGGCATAGTAATATCTTTAGTTGGGGAAGTGACCACAGATGGATCAGAATACCAATACTTTAAAGACTTAGGAGAACCTTCCTCTGTAATTACAACGTAGTCATCTTGAAAATCTAAATCTGGCGTTCCAAATAAAGACAGTGCAGATAGAAACTCATTGAGATCATAAATTGCAAATTCTTTTTCAAAAACTTCTTCTACCTTTGCTTTAGAAACAATGTTCTTCATTGCTGACATGGTAGCAATATCACTACCTTCCTTGATTACAAGGTTTTGGTTAATGGTTGAGAAATTCTTCAACACATTGATTGTTTGACTACTTAATTTCATTCACTTTTCTCCATGATTTTGTGATTGTATAAAGCTATAATACCATAGTGGATGACTTTTAGCAAGTCCCTTTTATTATAACCATCTTTTTTTCCATATCGTTGTGCATATTTCATGATGTTACCGATACAGAAACCTTCACCATGTCCACCGTCAATAATAAACTCTGTAGCTTGAAACTGGTTCGTACTATAGTGTTCATCATAAGTTGAGTCGATGTATTCTTTCAATTCAGACAAAGCTTTGTCTTCATCATATTTGTAATTAACTTTTGAGATTATTTTTTTCCTCTAGAAATTGTAATGCAGCTGGAACATCTAAATAATTAAACCACCCAGTAGCAATTGTTTTAGATTGAGTTGTAGATACTACACCTCTATGTGTATGAGTAAAATCAGTAGGCCATATTACAGTCATTCCTTTTTTTGGTTGTAACTTTAAACATTGATACTTCCATTCAGTTTCACCACCATCAGTAACGTCATTAAGATAAGTCATAAAAACTAAAGCTCTTTGGTTTGTTTGATTCATACCTCTTTCGCAATGCCAATTAAAATATCCTTCATTTGGTTCATAGTGTTGAATATTAAATGCTTCACTAAAACCTACTGGAAAAGAAAATTCATCATATATTTCTTTATAACTTCCCAATGCATCTGTTAAAAAACGATAGTATTTTTGAATAGTTTCATCATTTGTGTTTGGATAAACTGTAACATCTGTTGACGTTTTATCTCCACCATCAGAATGTCCTTTTTGTTTATACTCACTATTCTTACCATAATAATTAATTAAATCATCGCATAACGAGACATCATTCATCATAACAGCATGAATAAAGTTAGGATTAGGTTTCATCTAATTTAACCTTAATATAAGATCCACCGACATTGATAGCTATTGGAATAGACTTATCTTGATCATCTGGAATATTAGAAATAAAACTATCAAATTCATTTGGGCTCATAATACTTTGTAGTTCTTGTTGTGATTGAATTACATCCCAATTCATTGCAATAGACCGTCTTTCTCCTGCTCCAGAAAATGGCATTACTTGATGATGTAACCATTTTGGGAAAATATACAAAGTTCCAACTTCTGGTTGAACATATTCTTCGGCACCAAGTTTCAAATTATATAAATCTGTTTTTGATCCTAATCCCCAACACATATGAGTCCATCCATCATATTGACCATCTGATTCACCAAAATTAACTCTATGTTTTCCTTTATCTAGTCTACGTGCTTCCATTTCTTCTGGCATCTTTAACCACATAAAACCAGAAAGTCCTGTAGCAGTATTTGTACTATGCTCGTGTAGTGGATTATAGTCTCCAGCATATGCATGATTAGTCCAACAAGTATAACAATCTGCATATGAGTTTTTCCCATATCCTTTATTTAAATAAGTTGTTCCAACTGAATTTAAAACTGATCTTAATTGTATTCCTACAGAAGTAGTCAAATTAAAATCTAGTTGTGCAGAATCTTTATGTTGTCTGAGTTGGCCAACAAGCTGTTTATCTTTATTTGATGATCTACTTCTTGATATTGTTTCAACTTCTTCATTTAAAATATCAACGACTGTCTGACCAAATTTAATTTTTGCAACATGATGATGAATAGCAGGAATAATTTCCATTTCCATTTGACCAGGCTGATCTGCACCAAGTAAGTCCAATACTGTTTTTTCTTCGCTCATAATATCTCCTTATCTTATTATCATAATAAAGGAAAAGGGACTAAATGTAAAGTCCCTTTTCCCATTTATTACAAATTTATTTTATACTAAGTAATCGAGGTTTCTTTTCCTCTGGAACAATACGCTCAAGATTAATAATAAGCATACCATTTTCAAGAGAAGCTTCATTTACAACTAGATCATCTGCTAGAGTAAATTTTCGATTAAACTTACGATAGGAAATACCACGATGAATCGTGTCTTCATTATCTTCTTCATTCTCTTTTATAGAACGAATAGTAAGTGTATTGTCTGCAACTTCAATTTCAATATCCTTTTTAGAGAAACCTGCCAAGGCCATTTCAATGACATAAGTGTAGTCACCTCCTTTAGATATGTTATATGGCGGGAACCCTGTAGATGTTACATTGTTTGAAACATAGTTGTTTAGATGATCAAACATCTTATCGTAACCTACAGCATAAGGTGTTAGTTGATTAAAATTGTCGAACAGACTTAGTGTTTTATTTGTAACCATTAGTTATCTCCTTTTAAGCAAGATTTGTGGTAGAACCCTATAAGGCATCCTACAGTTAAGTGATGGTTTTTTAAATTTACAGTAAAAACCATCAAAAACTCTGTATCTCAAGGACTTATGAATTGCCTTGTAGTATTATATATAAGAGTTTTAACATATAAAATCAAAGTTTTTTAGTATTTTTCTTCAAGTGTTAGAAACGCTGCAGCGTTTCGAGTCCTGATTCTATTATTTGATCTCCAACATCTTCACCAGTAACCGATACACCAGCATCAATTTTAGTATATAGATCAATGAAAGAATCTTTTGTATCGTTATCAAAACGTGCAACACACATTTCAATAGCAGTCATCTTATCTTTAAAGATAGTGAAGGCCTTTACAATGTGATCTAGACGGCGAGTAGAAATGATCTCATCTACACCACCATCATAGAAAGTCTTACGAATAACCTCAGCCCACATTACAAGGTTGTCAGCAAATACCTTATCAACCTTACCATACTTCTTCATAGAACCAACAACGATTTTCTTCTCAATCGCAGCAGAAGGATATGGTTGTTCAATCGTAATTGCGAACCTCTCAAGAAATGCTTCGTTCAAAATGTTGGTTCCGATAAAGCGTCCATCTTCAGAACCTTTACCTTTGGTGTTGGCAGTTGCCATCACATTGAAACCATCTTTAGGAGTAATCCACTTGTTTACTTTTTTAAGGAACACGCCCTTACCCTCAAGGACAGGCTGTAGAGCAAGTAACTTATTAGAACCTAGATCACACTCATCAAGCAACAACGTGCAACCACGTTCCATTGCTTCGATCACAGGGCCTGGTACAAACTTAGTTTCACCATTTACCAAACGGAAACCACCAAGAAGATCATCCTCATCAGTTTCGATTGTGATATTGAGTCGGATCAACTCTTTACCTAGTTCAGCGTGTAACTGCTCAACCATCAGAGTTTTACCATTACCGGATAAACCAGTAATAAAAACAGGATAGAACATACCAGACTTTATAATCTTTTTAATATTAGCATAGTTGCCCCAAGGAACAAAACCTACAAACGGAGCAGGAACCAAGTTCTGTTTTTCCATGTTTGACGCAACCAAGTTCATAACAGCAGGTGGGTTCTCTACTTGCATACCAGGAACATATCCTTTAGTATCAACATTATCAACAAATGAAGCGCCTTCTAACATTGGTAATTTAAATTGATTATATCCAACCTTACATTTTTTAAACCAAGTAGGAAAAGGAACTCCTGCTTTTTCAGCAGAAACTCTTGCTTCATCTTTACTTATTATTGCAGAATCTCCAAACATTTCGGTTGCAGCTTCAACAAAAATCTTTTTACGTGGAGTTAATTTAATATTCATATTTTTCTCTTTCACAGTCTTCATCATCATTATCTTTATAGTACCATACAAAACAAGGTTTGTCAAGAAGAATCAACATCCAATTGTCGATTTATTGTTTTTTCTGTAAAGTGTGACATTTTTATCACTATGCCACCATCTTTACAAATTTGTTTAGTAACTGTCGAGAAGAAATTTTACTCTTCATAGATTTTCCAAATGCAGATTTTAGTTTTGCTTTTGAAGCACCAACTAGATCATCATCAAGACCATCATTTTCAAGCATCAAAGAATTACCGCCAGGTAAAATATAGTATTCGTCATATCCACACTGAGAAATTGAAAGGTATTTTTCTTTGTTTAAAAACTTTACCTTTTCAATAATAGAACTATAACTATCTTTTGGTAGAATACTCATCAAAGTTCGTTTATCAACTCTACCAGATTTACCTCTACCAGCAATAAAGAAACCAACAACATTCATATTTTCAATTCTATCTTTAAGTATTTTTATAAGAACATTAGTAATATTTTTATTATCTTCAGCTTCATAAGTTTTATTAGTTTTAGGATCAGTAAACATTGTAGTTTCACCACTCCAATGATTATTAATATGCTTTGATGATTTACTGTGTTCACCTGTTGTTTTATTTAATTTATAAGTATAAACGCCTTGCAAAGAATTAGAAACACCATCAGTTAGAAAAACAGTATTTACCTTTTGAACACCATTATCGGTTTTAAATTTAGGAACAATATCCATCATTGCAATAATTGCTTCATTCAATGGTGTTCCACCAAGATTTATTTTTGAAGGAATTCTAATTGGAAAATTACCTTCTCTGTTGTTGCGCGGCCATGTCCACTGTTTTGCAAGAACTAAGCAGTTATACATCATTTCCATTTCTTCTTTAATATTCATCTTACTAGAAAAAATATTTAGAAGATTCATATCTCGTAATATTATATTACCAGATTTAAAATTATTTATTTTCATTCCCGAAACATCATCAAACTTATCTAAATCATTTTTATTACATTTAGGATATGCATCAGAGAAAGCATAAACTTCAAATGGGATATGTGTCTGACGACAAAACCAAACTAAACTAAATAACTGAGAAAATGTTCCTTCAAGATTTTCAGCCATAGAACCAGACCAATCGACAATCATAACCATACCGTGATTTGTAGCGCCAGGCAGAGTAGTTACTTTCTTGAATAGATCGTCATTAAACTTGTAAGTGTGAAGAGCACTCATATCCAAAGAACCAGTTTTGGAAGTTGAAGCACGAGCATACTGGTCAGCAGACTTCTTCATCTCAAATTCTTTAACCATGTAAGAAACAGCCTTTTTAGATTCCTTCTTCATTGTTTCTAATTGTATACGAGTCCCAGTTATAAAATTATTGTGACTATCAGGATTATTTAATACTTCAGCATCAATACTTGATTTAAATTCATCTATCAATTTTTTATATGAAATGGTAAAATCAATATTAGATGTATCAGGAATTATTCCATAAACACGATCTTTTGCATTTTTGTCGCGTAAAGAATCTATTCCATTATCAGTATCAGTTGTTGCCATTGGAACATTACCAGCACCAGAAGATTTAACACCACCATTTTCTGTATTAGAATCTTTTAATTCTTTTGATTTATTTTCTGATGATTCTTCTGTATCTACTTCATCTTCACTAGAACCGTCATTAGACTTGGCATCATCAGCTGAGTTAGACTCATCAGTATCAGACTTGCTATCACTACTTGTATCATTTCCATTTTCTTCTCTTTCAGTATTTTCATTATTAGAACCAGTTGGAGCTTCAGTATCACCTTCTTCACCATTAGGATCAGAAACACTCTTTTCTTCATTAGTATTATGGTTATCAGTTTCAGATTTGTTTTCTGACATCCATTTATAAATCTCTTCAGAAAGATCAAGAACGTCATCAGGAGTTTTAGTATTTGCAACACGATCAACCCAAACCTTTTCTTCATCAGAAAATGTTACATCTTGTTTTTTGAAGAATAGGTTGATACGATCAATTAAATTTAAATCAGAAACATCTTTGTCGCCAATACTAAAGAAATCAAGAGCAGTAAGATCACGATAACCACGTTTGAAAACCGCAACAGAACCACGATATTTTTCCTGTACCATACGTTCAATACGCGCATCTTCAATAATATTTACAAAAGAATGGTTGATATTACGAACTTGAGCTCTCTCTAACATATCTAGAGGAGTCCATAGTGCGTGAGCAATCTCATGGCATACCATCAAGTCTTCTACATCAGCAGTAGTTTTATCTTCATCCCAAATAGGTAAACCTAGTTCACGATCTTTCGGATTGAAGTAAGCAGTTTCCATCTGTTTATAAACAACGTGGATAGCTTCTTCTGAAAGTAACTTCGCAATTGTGGACTTATTTTTCATAGGTGATTTCTCTGTCTGTTTTCTCATTGTATACATAGTATAACATACTAAAGTTGCATAGTCAATAAGAAAATTGCGTTCTATGATATTTTATTGGATTTTTAGATAAAGTGTGACATTTTTACCACACTACTATCATAAATTACGATCAAGCTGCATTAGATTTTTTAAGATATTTATTTGTTTTTTTAAGACGTTTTTTTGCTCTACTGAGTCGTAACCTAGAAACTCTTTTAGTAAAATCAGTTCCTTCCATATGATCTAGTTCATGTTGGAAAATTCTACATTCAAGTCCAAATAAAGCTATATCATGTAACTTACCATCTTCATCCTCATAAGTTGCTTCAATACCATCAGGACGTTTAACCTTTAACCATATACCAGGATATGAAAGACAACCTTCATCCATTAAAAGACTTTCATCGGATGTAGAAACTATCTTAGGATTAAAACAAGCAATGATCTCTTTTTTATTTAGATCAGAATACATTACAAAAACTCGTTCCATAACACCACACTGATTTGCTGACAAACCAACACCAGCAAAACTTTTCATAGTTTCTATAAGATTATCTTTAATCTCTTGACGATCAAGGTTCTTACTACATCCTGATAATGGAATAGAGAGTAGAGGATTATTATTTTTAATTAGATTATATACTGACATTTATTGTCTCCCATAAAATTCTGTAATCCAACCATCACGGCTGGGTCTTTCAAACAAATACCAAGCGCAGTTATCTTTGCCTGTCATATTTCCAAACCACTTAATTCTGCCGACACTTACAATTTTCCGACACATAGTTATATATGGTATGCTTTGTTTAGTATGAAACCAATCTGCATCAAACAATAACCATGTTGGTTTAAATTTTACAAAATGTTCAATCATCGGATGAAGCATTTTCCTATCCCAAGGTGGATTTGTTATTATATATTCAGATTCTTCTAACTCACAACTTGTCAATTGTGAATAATCATTTTTTAATACACGTTTATTTTGTGGTTCAATATCACTTGCCCATGTACAAACAGCACCTTCTATCAAATTTTCAATATGATTTACCAACGTACCATCACCAGCACATGGCTCTGCAAAATCAAAAGTCTCTGGTAAATGTTTCACTAATGGAATTACTGCTTCTATCGGCGTAGGATAGAAGTCTCTTGGTTTTCTCTCAAAGTCTGATCGTTTTCCCATTTATTAAACCATATGACTAAAGTTTTTAATTTTAGAAAATTTAACCGTACTTCTAAATTTGTCTGCAAGAGCATCTTGTTTATGACTAATCACAAATACATTCTCATCACCTAAAGTATTTAGAATCTTTAGAAACTCATCTGTGCCAGTACCATCCAAAGAACTATCAAAGATTTCATCTAAAATTAAAAGATTAGTGTTTGCAGAGTTTTTCATCTTTGCAACTGCTCTCCAAGTAAATAACAAAGCTAAATCAATACGCATCTTTTCACCTTCACTAAATGAAGAGTAAGAGAAATCATCACGATGGCGTGACTTAATTGTTTCCTCAAAGTTTTCATCTAAAGTAAAGTTAACATAGAACTCCATAGAAGTTAGATACGTATTGATTAGCTTATTCATAATAGGTAGATATTGTTTTATTATCTTTGTCTTGATGCCTGTATCTTGAAGCATATTCCTTGCAGTTTCAGAATATGTTTTATCCTCAGATAATTTTAACCTTTGTTCTGTAAGATTTATGATTGAAGATTTCAAATCTCCAAGTTTCTCATAATCATTTTTGTTTACATCAGCGTGTTCTAATACATCAATTTCAGATTGTAATGTACTATTAAACTTTTCTAGTTGTAAAATAGATTCGTTATCTTTTGCAATTTGAACTTCATGTTCTCTTACACTTTTTGCAATTTCAACAATTTCTTTTTGACGTTCTTTATATTTTTCTAATTCATCTTTTAACTCTGACAAACCTTTAGAAATTTTATCTGTTTCTTTTGTTTTCTTTTTTAGAATATCAGTTTTAAATATCTCACTAATATGTTGCTGACAAGTAGGGCAATCTTCATTTGTTTCAAAGAAGTTTATTGTTGAAGAATGAGCCCTATGTTTTTCATTAAGAGTAGACTTTATACTTTGCAATTTTTGATACTTAGACTTAATAGAATCAGAGTCACTAATTTGTCTTAATAATTCTATATTATTATTCTCAAATTCAGTAACTTTCTTTTGTCTTTTATGAATTTCTTCTTGATTTGATTCAAAGAGTGATGACTTTTCTTCAAGTAACTTGTCTTTATTCTTTTTTATCTCATCGATATAATTTTCTTGCAAGTCAACCTTTTCTTCTGTTAGACTAATCTTATATTCTATATCACGAATTTCTTCAGCATTATGTTTTAGTTTTTGTTTTAGTAACATATTCATAATAGAAAAAATCTGGATGTCAAGAATTTCTTCAACAACCTCACGGCGGTGTTTAGACTTTAGCTGCATAAAAGGAATAAAGGTAGATGAACCTAGAATAACAACCTGAGTAAAACTACGATAGTTTAATTTTAGGATTTGTTGCTCAAGATACTTTTGATAGTCACGAACATTTGCATCTTGATTATACATCTTACCATTAACATATATTTCAAATACGTTTGGTTTGATACCACGTATAACTTTTATTTTCTTTGATCCTATAGCAAATTCAACCTCAACCAGAGCTCCACTCATATTAACTGAATTTACCAGTTGAGCTTTATTGATACCACGAAATGGTTTACCGAATAAACCAAAACATAAAGCATCAAGAACAGTAGACTTTCCTGCTCCATTCTCACCTATGATAAGTGTTGTTGAGTTTCTATCTAATTGAATTTCGGTAAAGTTATTACCCGTCGAAAGAAAGTTCTTCCAACGCACACATTTAAAAATTATCAAAGTTCTAAGTCCTGAGCCTCGTTATATAAACTCTTCATAGTAGTTTTGAGTCTATCTTTACTAAGAGTAATATCAAGTTCATCAATATACTTATCAAGTAGTGTTATAGTGTCTTCTGTGTTATTCACAATATCATCTGATACATTACTTGCATCAAGTTCACTAAAGTCTTCGATTATCTTTACTTCGTGGCAATCTGCTCTTAAAAGTTTATCTGTAAATTTATCAAATGCATATAAATCTTTTTTGTTTACTACAATTACTTTTACATAATGATCTTTATATTTTTCAACATCATGCTTGCTGTAATCATTTTGAGAATCGTCATAGTAAATCTTTTTAAATAATGTGTATGGATTTACTATACGTTCCAGTTCTCTAGTTGCAGTATCAAAGATATGAAATCCTTTAGGGTCATCACAATCATTCCAATAAATTTCATAAGGTGTTCCCAAATAATATATTTGACCGTCATCATTTTTGTGATGAAAGTGGCCACTAAATACAGTTTCAAATCTATTAAAACTTTCTTTATCCCAACCTTCGGAATTAACCATTCCTTGTGACATTGCAAAACCAGAAATTTCTAAATGTCCCATAAGAATATTTGCTTTTGCTGTCTTTAATGCGTTTATAGATTGATCATAGTTATTTGCATTAATCCAAGGCATTAATAATATAGGTGTTCCATCAAACTCTATAACTTCAGGCCCAGTATAAATTGTTCCATATCCAGCAAGTTCTTCCATAGAATTTACTTCACTTGTATTTTTATAATACGTATCGTGATTACCAACTGTAATATGTAAATCTATGTTAAGTTCTTTAAAACGATTTATGAAACCTTGTCTAAAGTCTGTAGCAGTTTTGTATGAGACATACTTACGCCTATCCATAACATCACCCATATGGATACAAGTAGTTATACCTCTTTCTACTAATGTAGGAAAAAATATATCATCATAAAATTTAAAAAAGAAATCACTAAAGTTTTGATTATCGTTTCTAGCTCCAAAATGTGTATCAGTTATAATCGCAATTTTCAACGATCTTCGCCTATTACTGCTATTTTATCAATTTCATCATCCATAAATTTTTCTAGTCCCTTTTTTTCAACAGGAACCTTTTTCTTTGTTTTATAAACATCTTCATCTGGAAGCATCACTGTAGGATCAAATCCACCAACTGAATAACCAGTATCATCACCTTCCATAGTAACCCACGATTGATAACTTGAAGTTTCTATTAGCTTGTTTCTAACATGAGTCTGCTTCTTTTCTTTTTGAATTCTTCGCAAGAAGGCATAATATATAATTTGTGTAAAATACGCAAAAGGATTTGAAGACTTCTCTGGATTAAAGTTCTGTGCATATTGCAAACAGTTTTCAATACCATCAGAAACCATTTCATCTCTATAAGTATAATTTATGAAGTTAGGTCTGTATCCTAAATGAGTTGCAATCTTTAAAAAACACTCACCAATATAATTACTAACAGGCGGTTTAGGTGTTTCTTTTTTATCGTCTGTCCAAGTCTCTCGCCAATCGACCATTGCTTGCAAAAAAACTTTATTATCTACGTAGTGTGGTTTAGCTTTCTTTTCAGCCATTAGAATTAAATCTCCTTATGAGTATCATTATTTCTAATATAGACTATTGAGCACCTTTTGTCAAGGAACTTATAAAATTATCTTTTTTAAATAAGAGGATTGACATAGGTAAAAAATAGTGTTATATTATCTATGTCCTTGGTTAAAAGAAATAAGATTAATGAATAGATTTATTAGATGTTTCAATTGAATATAGTAATTCATCATATATTTCTTCATCGGTACATTCTTCTTCTTCTAATGATTCAAATTCTTGTTCATCATTATCGTCTATCCATTTATCCATTTTACGTAAAAAATGTTCATAGTAACTAGTTAATCCTGCTGATACTACAGCTGTAGTTATAATCGTAGATTTTGTGATATCAAAATACTTCTGATCCGTAAATGGTTCTATCCAACGACTTAAATTTAAAGAATCATGATTTGATGATTCTGCACTACGTTTATCAATAGTCATCAATAAAGGATTTTGTATTTCTATGCTATTTTTTCCTTCATTAATCAAAGATGCAATTATAGTTTCACCATTTGATAATTTAATAATTTTGTATGTTGTATCATTTCTAAAAGAATTGTGCATATTATTCTCCCATACCAGCTAATTTACTCATAATTTTTATTTTACCTCATTCTCTTTTTTTATATTTATGTCTCTCTACAACTTCACTTTACTAATATCATAATCAAATTGCTCTTCATTATAAATGTTAAGTCGTTCTGTAAAATGATTTAGAGTAAAGTTCCGTCTTTCATTATAGCTTATATCATCTGCAATATCATATACTAGAACGGAATCTTTATTTGATGATGTACGCAATCCTCTTCCAATTGATTGTAACACTCGTATTTTTGATTTAGATGGACTTGCGAGCACGATGTTGTTAATGTTACGAATATTAATACCAGTACTGAAAGTGCCATATGACGCAATAGTTGTAGATTTAGTATGTTTTTCAACCATCCCACGTATCTCTTCCCTTTCACTAGTATCAGTTCCCCCATATACAAAATAGACATTTTCATTACCTTTCATTTTATCATTTAATATTTTACCATGTTTCTCTACCAGCTGAAATAAACAAAGAGTATTACCGTTAAGGTGGCGTAATAGATTGACCACGAAATTAGTTCTTTTCTCGTTGGTAACAAGAAATTCCAATTCTTCAGCATAAGTCATTTTCTCCCTAATATTTTCGTGTTTAAGTATAATACATTTAATTTTTAAATCTGCTAGAGTTTTTTTATCTATAAGTTCTTTTGTGGTGACTACTTTTTCAACTGCACCAAATAGTCCCTCTAGTACTAACTGATGCGTCTGTGTACCGTCTAACGTCCCTGTAAGACCAAATCTATACCTACAGTGGTGCATCTTAGTCATAATACCAGTAAGAGATTTTGCTTTAAACATATGAGCCTCATCACCGATTACACACCCAAATTGATCAAAATACTTTCTTGGCATTTTATAGATAGATTGCCATGTTGATATAACAACATCTTTATTTACCTTTGTTGTATATCCTTGATATATCTTTTGACAATATGTACCAGAGCTCCATCCATAATCTTCAAAGTCTGTATACATTTGTTCTACTAATGAAGTGGTAGGTACAAGTATAAGAGTCTTTAAACCTTTAAGTTGATAATAACGAACCAGAGAATATATTATTAATGACTTACCAGAAGCAGTGGGAGAAACAAGAAGAGCCCGATTATTAGAAATAGCATGATAAGTAGCATCAATTTGATATTCTCTAATTTTGAGACTTTTTCCTTGCGATTTTGGTTTGAGGCTTTTGATAAAGCCTCCAACGTCTTTACGTATAATATTCCTACCACTTTCTACCCCTTCTTCTATTGTATATAAAATTCTATTACTATCACAAAATTTCTTGACATATGGAAGTAACCCTAAATATATCTCACCAGTAGCTGGAGAGAATAAACGTATCTTACCATCCCACATACGATTACGAAACTGTGGCATAAATTTAGCGCCAGGTACTTCAAACGTAAAGAAGGAACAAAGTTCTTCCTTTTCGTGTGGTTCCAAATCTTCAAGAATTAAATTAACTTCGTTCTTTTTTAATATATGCATTTTGTAATGTTGATGGTTCGCCGTAGTAACCATTCACCTGTACGTTCCATGATATACTCATCCTTTTATTATAATTAGGCCCTACCCAATGTTGCAACCATGAAGGAAAAATAAATCCCCTATTTTGTGTAGAATCAAATTGTATTTTATTTGAGTTATATATATTGTTTTTTAATCTTCTAGGTACAGAAATACTTGCTTGAGGTCTTGGATCAAAAAACTCAATTGGTGCAGTTTCACCTTCTGCCTGTAAATAATAAACTCCAGAAAGAAAATTATTTGAATGTGTGTGAGGAGAATGTGTAGAACTATCAGCTGATAAAACATTTCCCCACATATTTGTAATTGTTATATCCTCATAATCATAATCTAATTCATCTAAAATATTCTTATTAATCTTAATAATAAATTCTTTAAATTTTTTAAAGAATGACATGTTATGAATATCATCTTCGGTCTGGTGCAATGAGTTAAAACTATTTTCAGTTTCTATATATCCCATCATATTAATAAACTCATAAGAATCAGGTTTATACTCAAACTCATAAATTTTTGTAGGAAATAAAGTGTGTGATACTACATCAACCATGCAACTACCGAAAATCTTGTACCATTAGTAACAGGTTTTGCTTCATGTGGATACATAAAATTAGAAGGAAAAATAATTGACGAACCCTTCTTTGGTTTAATTTCTTTATCAGCAACAACAAATTCTCCACCTTCATAATTATCATTTAAATAAAGTAAAACTGAAACGTGAGGATATCCCCATTTTTGTCCATGGCTGTGATGAATATTATCAATATGACTAGACATAAAACCACCTTGACTATATTTATTTATACGAAAATCTGTGATATGTTCACAAGAAAATAATGGAAATTTAGATTCATATTGACGAATTGCTTGCACAAAACATTCTTTAAGTGGATTATAAAAATTACTATCTTTCTCAATCCAAACATCATCCATAATTACACGGTCTTTAGAATTTTTGTATATCTTTTCGTGACTTGAAAAAGAAGATTGTTTCCAATCTAAATCTGCAACCATAATAGCATCACATAAATTATTATCTACTATATCTTCATAAATTTTGATGTAGTCTTGTACATCCATTATACCATTCCAGCTTCAAATTTCTTCCAGTTAATAGCATGACTAACATCCCAACCACGATTATCTATAGACTTAATAACACCATCAATATATTTTATAACAATTTCTAGATAACTTATTTTTGCACCAAGAGCTATAATATCATCATCTGAGT
>Ga0114916_1001108_pt1 | contig 15954 bp, 13 predicted proteins | sample MalvirAntarct_66_FD_83501 | JGI IMG/M metagenome (GOLD analysis project Ga0114916, IMG submission 83501) | Marine viral communities from the Global Malaspina Expedition - Malaspina viral metaG Antarct_66 | ecosystem: Environmental > Aquatic > Marine > Oceanic | place: West Anvers Island... | reverse complement strand
GTACTGGAGATATTCACTTAAGTATCATGCAATCTTTGCCTATAACCGGAGCGGTCATTGTCAGTACACCTCAAAACGTCGCGTTAGCTGCTGCTAAGAAGGGTGTTGCCATGTTTCAGCAGGAAAGCATTAATGTTCCTGTGTTAGGAATCATTGAAAATATGGCCTATTTTACACCTGAAGAATTGCCGGAAAACAAATATTATATCTTTGGGAAAGAAGGTGCCAAACACTTGGCTGAAGACTTAAAAGTGCCCTTCTTAGGCGAAATTCCTTTGGTGCAAAGTATTCGGGAGGCTGGTGATGTTGGTCGTCCGGCAGCCATGCAAACCGCGACACCGTTGCAAGCCGCTTTTGAGAAAATAACCCAAAATGTTGTGCAGGAAGTAGTGAGACGTAATGACGATTTGCCACCTACTGAAGCAATAAAAATTACTACAATGGCTGGTTGTTCAGCAGTAAAGAAATAAACGACAGAACTGCGATATAGTTTTGTTACTACCTTAATATGATAAACATGACAACTGAAGAATTGAGATTAAATGTTGAAAAGGCACTTGATGAAATACGTCCTTTTCTTCAAAGTGATGGTGGCGATATTGCCTTGTTGTCCATTGAAGATGACAAACTGGTCAGAGTGCAGTTGGAAGGTGCTTGTGTAGGGTGTTCTGTCAACCAAATGACCTTAAAGTCGGGCGTTGAAATGACCATCAAAAAATACGCGCCACAAATTGAGCACGTCATCAATGTTGAAGCTTAATTTTTATCGTTTTATTGGATGAATTAAGGAGCCTCACAGCAATCCGATTTAATACTCAATATGATTAATATCATATCATTTAAACCGCATTAATTGGATTTTTGTGTACTAAAATGAAGTTGAATTAAATGAGTTACCCATTTCTTGGGTCTATTATATGATTAAAACAGACATACTTATTATAGGTGCCGGACCAACAGGTTTGTTCGCTGTATTTGAAGCCGGATTATTAAAACTTAAATGCCATCTTATTGATGCCTTACCCCAAATTGGAGGGCAATGTTCAGAACTGTATCCTAAAAAACCTATTTACGATATTCCTGGTTTTCCTGAAGTTTTAGCGGGAGACTTGACGGATAATCTCATGGAGCAATGTAAGCAGTTTGAACCTGGATTTACCTTGGGAGAGCGTGCAGAAACAATTGAAAAACAAGACGACGGTAGTTTTATTGTGACGACTAATAAAGGCACCAAACATCAGGCGCCAGTAGTTGCAATTGCTGGTGGTTTGGGGAGTTTTGAACCGCGCAAACCCTTAATTGACAATATTGTTTCTTTTGAGGACAAAGGTGTGGAATATTTTATCAAGGACCCTGAAATGTATCGCGACAAACGTGTGGTGATTTCTGGTGGTGGCGATTCTGCTTTAGATTGGAGCATCTTTCTATCCAATATCGCTTCTGAGGTCACACTAATCCATCGTCGAAATGAATTTAGAGGGGCTTTAGATTCTGTAGATAAAGTTCAGGAACTTAAAAACCAAGGTAAAATAAACTTGATTACCCCAGCTGAAGTGATCAATATTGTAGGAGATCATAAAGTAGAAGCGGTAGTTGTGGCGCAATCTAAAAATATCGAAAAAGAATTTGAGGTAGAGTGTGATCACTTTATCCCATTATTCGGATTGTCTCCTAAATTAGGACCTATTGGCAATTGGGGACTTGAAATTGAAAAGAATGCCATCGTAGTCAACAATGCTCTAGATTATCAAACAAATATTCCGGGGATTTTCGCCATTGGCGATGTGAACACTTATCCGGGAAAATTGAAATTGATTCTCTGCGGCTTCCATGAGGCAACCTTAATGTGCCAGGCGGCTTATCAGATTATCAATCCTGGTAAAAAATATGTTTTAAAATACACCACCGTAAGTGGGGTCAATGGTTTTGATGGAACGCGTAAAGAAGCACCAAAACAAGTGGTTAAAGCAATCGATTAAAAATGGAACAAGATATTAGCATAAAAATTACCGATAGGGACGGTGTTGTACATACTATTGATGCACCAACCGATATGGCCATGAATCTCATGGAAGTCGTTAGGAGCTATGAACTTGCTCCTGAAGGCACTATAGGTGTATGCGGCGGAATGGCTATGTGCGCTTCCTGCCAATGTTATGTGGTAAGTGATACTGTACTTCCAGAAATGCAAGATGATGAAGAAGCCATGCTGTCTGAAGCATTTTATGTAAAGGACAATTCGAGATTAGGCTGTCAAATTCAGATGACTCCTGAAATGGAAGGCTTAGAAGTGGTATTGGCTCCTGAATCCTAACAGGACCTATATGAGATAATACTAAAAATGCTTCTCTGATGAGAAGCATTTTTAAATAAATCAAAAGTGATTTTAACAAAGTCACCTTATTTTGAGTCTATCATATATTATTTAAAAGCGTTTAAGCCTGTAATATCTAATCCTGTAATCAATAAGTGGATGTCGTGCGTGCCTTCATAAGTTATCACACTTTCTAGGTTCATAGAATGGCGCATAATGCTGTATTCGCCAGTAATTCCCATCCCGCCTAACATCTGACGTGCATCACGTGCAATGGTGATGGCCATATTTACATTATTGCGTTTGGCCATGGAGATTTGGGCTGAGGTAGCAGTGCCGTTTTCTCTCATCACACCTAAGCGCCACGCTAATAATTGTGCTTTGGTGATTTCAGTAATCATTTCAGCCAATTTCTTTTGTTGCAATTGGAACTGGCCAATTGGTTTGCCAAATTGCATGCGTTCTTTGCTGTATCTTAAAGCCGTATCATAACAGTCCATCGCCGCGCCAATCGCTCCCCAAGCAATACCATAACGTGCTGAATCCAAGCAACCCAGTGGTGCGCCTAAACCTGATTTGTTTGGCAATATATTTTCTTTAGGAACTTTAACGTTATCAAAAATAAGCTCGCCAGTTGACGAAGCTCTAAGCGACCATTTGTTATGTGTTTCCGGAGTTGTAAAACCTTCCATACCGCGCTCTACAATTAAGCCGTGTATACGTCCAGATTCATCTTTAGCCCAAACCACAGCGACCTGGCAGAACGGCGCATTGGAAATCCACATTTTTGCACCATTTAAAAGGTAATGGTCGCCCATATCTTTAAAATTGGTAGTCATTCCCGCTGGGTTACTTCCGTGGTCAGGTTCTGTTAATCCAAAACTGCCCATCCATTCGCCACTAGCCAATTTAGGTAAGAATTTTTGACGTTGTGCTTCGTTACCGTATTTCCAAATTGGATACATGACTAAAGAAGATTGAACAGATGCAGTACTTCTTACACCAGAATCGCCACGCTCAATTTCTTGCATGATCAATCCGTAGGAAATTTGGTCGAGCCCAGCACCACCGTATTCTGCAGGAATATAAGGGCCGAAGGCACCAATTTCAGCAAGTCCATTGATAATTTGTTTTGGGAATTCTGCCTTTTGGGCATATTCCTCAATAATTGGAGATACTTCACGCTTAACCCATTCTCTTGCGGCATCACGTACTAGACGGTGTTCGTCATTTAATAACTCGTCAATATTATAATAATCTGGGGCTTGGAACAAATCTGGCTTCATGCTTTTAAATTTAATTTTAGTCAAACACAAAAGTAACGAAATCGTTTGCAGTGCACAATTTAAAATTACATTTTGAGATAGAAGTCTTCCGTTAGGGCAATATAATCTTCAGTGTACTGATGTCTGGCAGTTTCGATGATCAGTTCCTTGGGATGAACAGTCGATTCCTCGAACGAAAATTCAATTAAACTGCGTTTTATTTCGGAGTCTGGCGTTCCTTTTACCCTTAAAATGCGCTGGGGGTAAAGATGTTCTTTAGAAGCCAACACTATAAAATCTTTCTCTTCTGAAAATGGAATGATTACAGAAAAAAGGCCTCGCTCGGAAAGTAATTTTGACACACTTTCAATAAGCAGCCTGAAAGGCATGGCATCAGCAAACCGAGCCATATCGCGTTGTTCATTATCGCTTTTGTAGGTATCGGTGTAAAAAGGAGGGTTGGAAATAATCAAGTCATAAGAGTCATCCATTCCAGACTCTTCATCCAATAAGTCTTCTACAAACTCATCTAAAGCCGCATGATAGCAAAACAGTCGATCAGCCCAAGACGATTGCTCAAAATTGTCTACACATTGCTCGTAAGCAGCGTCATCAATTTCTATAGCATCAATAAGTTCAGCAGTGCTTCGCTGAGCCATCATCAACGCAAGAACGCCGGTACCTGCGCCAATATCTAAAATAGAAAACGGATTCGCGTCCAAAGAAGTCCACGCACCAAGCAACACCGCATCAGTGCCAATTTTCATGGCGCAACGGTTTTGGTTGACGGCGAATTGTTTAAATTGAAATGGCTGCATAGAAAATGATTGCTTATTGTAAGTAGAGATCAATTAAGCCTTCAGGCGTGTCTACCACAATTAGTTTATTTTGTTTATCTACGTTTTTGATAAAAGCATCGTTAAGCGGAATCAAGATTTCAATACCATCACGATCAATTTCAAAAAGTGCTTGCGCCGTAGAATCGTTCACGGACTTTACAATGCCAACCGTTCCAAAATTGACATCTTCAACGGTAAACCCGATAATTTCGTGAAAATAGAATTTATTGCCTTCAAGTTTTGGAAGAAATTCTAAAGGCAGATAAATGTCAGATTTTAACAACGCATCCGCATCTTGCTCCGTATCGACATCTTCAAATTTAATGCGGAGCAATTCTGATTTGTGCAATTGGGAAGACTCGATAAAAAAGGGCACGAGATTATTGCGAAGCTCCACAAAAACGGATTCCATATCTTCATAAATCTCCGGTTCATCGGTATCTAACTTTATCAATAATTCTCCTTTAAAACTGTATTTTTTTACAATTTTACCAACGTAGAAGCAGTCTTTTTTTAACATCGGTTCTTTTTTTATTAAGTCTTTAATTTAATGAATACAACAAGGTCCTTCTTAAAAGAGGGAATGTGCAAAACTAATCATAAGATCCCGCCAAAAGGCGGGATTTGTTTAATTACGCATTCTTTTTTCTTCAAAAAGAATGCTATTTCACAAAAAAACTCCGATAGTTCATATCGGAGTTTAAAAGTATAAAAAATAAATTCTTTATTCTTCTGTTTTTGTTTCAGCATCATCAGCTGGAGCTTCTTCAGTAGCTTCAACATCTGTTGCTTCTTCAGCAGGAGCATTTGCAGCCGCTTCAGCAGCTTCTGCATCAGCAACAAGCTTTGCAGCTTCAGCTTCACGCTTTGCATTTACTTCTTTTTCAGCCTCAAGAGCTTTAGCTTTAGCATCTGCTTGCACTTTTGCCAAACCGTCTTTCTTAGCGTCCACTTTGTTTGCTTTTTCATCTAACCAAGCTGCGAATTTCTCCTCTGCTTGTTCTTCAGTTAAAGCACCTTTTCTGACACCACCTGCAAGATGATTTTTCAACATGGCACCCTTGTAAGACAAAATTGCTCTTGCCGTATCAGTAGGTTGTGCACCATTTTGAAGCCATTTCACAGCATCATCAACATTTAATTCAATTGTTGCTGGATTTGTGGTAGGATTGTAAGCACCGATTTTCTCTAAGTATTTACCATCTCTTTTTGATCGTGCATCAGCTGCAACAATCCAGAAATAAGGTTTCCCTTTCTTTCCGCGTCTTTGTAATCTAATTTTTACTGCCATAAATAATTAATTAGTGAGGTTCGCGACCTCTATTATTAATAAATGCCTGCCCAACATAAACAATTTATGTCCTTCAGGCGGGCGCAAAGATACTATAAAATTTGTATTGATGGATGGTTTGTTGCAAATAATGAGGTGTTTTTATGCAGTCTCCACTTTTTGAGATGTCAGATGTCTGGTGATATAGATCGCATCAAACGAGAAGGTTAGGGTGTTCTAGGCTTTGTTTAGTCGGCCAAAGTCGATTTGCAAACCGGTGTGGAGGACTGTCCATGATGACATGTTCTCTATTTTTAGTTAAAAATTGCTGAGGTTTTGTCCAAAATTGCGAAAGATACTGGAGGGCTCTTTTTTTTTTAAAACTGTTCAACTTTCATTTCTAAAAGGCGTAATTTATGTGTAATTTTAAAAACTTTTCTTCTGAAAAAAATAAATCTTTAATGTTCTGATAGCCAATCGTGTCGGCTTTAGTAGTACTCATTTTTATGCGGAATCCTAATGCGAAAAGGACGTGTAAGCTGCTTCGTCAGCATTAGAGTCTTTAACGTCCTAAGACGAAACTGTCAGATGTTACAGAAAGAAACGACAATAGTATTTATTAACACACAACTTAGAGACCACACTGCATGTATTTAATTTTTGATACAGAAACCACAGGATTGCCAAAACGTTGGGACGCACCTCTTAGTGATACTGACAATTGGCCAAGATGTATACAGATTGCCTGGCAATTGCATGATGCCATGGGAAACTGCATTGAGCATCAGGATTATTTGGTGAAACCTGAAGGTTTTAATATTCCTTATGATGCGGAGAAAATCCACGGTATTTCCACCGAGCTTGCGCAGCAACAGGGGGTGCCTTTAGCAGAAGTCTTAGAGAAATTTAATGCTGCCTTGGCCAAAACCAAATTTGTGGTGGGCCAGAATGTAGGGTTTGACTTGAATATTATGGGCGCGGAATTCCACCGGGAAAATGTTGACAATGTTTTGCAGGACCTTCCGGTTTTGGATACCTGTACAGAACATACCGCAAGTTTATGCCAATTGCCAGGAGGACGTTACGGAAAATTTAAATTACCAACCTTAACGGAACTCCACCAATTTTTGTTCAATCAACCCTTTGCAGAAGCACATAATGCCACTGCCGATGTGGAAGCAACTACGCGTTGTTTTTTAGAGTTGGTCAGACGTGAAGAATATACCGTTGAACAATTGGATGCGCCGTCAGATTATTTCGAAAATTTCACTCGTGAGAATCCTGCAACCATTCAGCTAATTGGATTAAAACATATCAACCTAAAGGCAGAAAGCGCTAAAATCAAGAAACAGATTGAAGCCCTGCAAGAAGCTGATGAGCCGTCTAAAACGGAGATTGCTCAAAATATAAAAGAATTAAAAGAGGTTGAGTTCGCGCATTTGCACAACCATTCTCAATTTTCTGTCTTACAATCTACCATTAGTATTGCTGATTTAGTGGCAGCTGCGGCAAAGGAGAACATGCCAGCGGTAGCCTTAACGGATCACGCCAATATGATGGGTGCCTTTCATTTTATGAAAGCGGTGAGCAACCATAATAGAGGGGTTGAAGCCCGGAATAAAACGGCTGAAGAACGGGGAGAAACGCCAAAAGAAAAAATCATTAAACCTGTTTTGGGGTGCGAATTCTTTGTGTGTGAAGACCATAAAGATAAAAGCAGAAAAGACAATGGGTATCAAATTGTGTTACTCGCAAAAAATAAAAAAGGCTACCATAATTTAGCGAAACTGTCCTCTCATGCCTTTGTGGATGGGTTTTACTATCTGCCGCGAATCGATAGAAAGTTGATTCAACAGTACAAAGAAGATTTAATTGTACTCACGGGGAACCTTTACGGAGAGGTGCCGAGTAAGATTTTGAATGTTGGTGAAAATCAAGCAGAAGAAGCATTGCTTTGGTGGAAAGCCGAATTTGGCGACGATCTCTATATTGAGTTGATGCGCCATAACCAAGAGGATGAAAATCGTGTGAATCCGGTATTGGTCGATTTTGCTCGTAAGCACGACATTAAGTTAGTAGCGACCAACAACACCTATTATTGTAAGAAGGAAGACGCGAATGCGCACGATATTTTGTTGTGTGTAAAAGATGGTGAAAAACAGGCTACGCCAATAGGGCGCGGGCGTGGGTACCGTTTCGGAATGCCTAATCAGGAGTATTATTTCAAGTCATCTGAAGAGATGAAAAAACTCTTTAAGGACTTGCCTGATGCCATTTCTAATATTCAGGATGTGGTGGATAAGATTGAGCCTTTTGAATTGGCAAGAGATGTTTTATTACCTGCTTTTGATATTCCTGACGAATTTAAACATGAAGAAGATCTTCTTGATAAAGGGAAGCGAGGCGAAAATGCCTATTTGCGTCACTTGACCTATGAAGGCGCTAAAAAACGCTACCCAGAACTAACGGATGAAATTAGAGAACGTCTCGACTTCGAGTTAAGCGTTATTGAAAATACAGGCTATCCAGGATACTTCTTGATTGTTGAAGATTTTATCCGGGAAGCCCGTAATATGGATGTGTCTGTAGGGCCTGGGCGTGGTTCAGCGGCAGGTTCCGTAGTAGCGTATTGTTTAAAGATTACCAATATTGATCCACTAAAGTACAATCTGCTTTTTGAGCGTTTCCTTAATCCGGATCGTGTGAGTATGCCAGATATTGATATTGATTTTGATGATGAAGGCCGCAGTAGGGTTATGGACTACGTGATCAAAAAATACGGCAGTAGCCAAGTAGCGCAAATTATCACTTATGGTACCATGGCGGCCAAGTCGTCTATTAGAGATACCGCCAGGGTTTTAGATTTGCCGCTTTTTGATGCCGATAGAATTGCAAAACTCATCCCCACCATGTCCAAGCTGGGCAAAATTTTTGGGTATGACGAAAAGCAGTTGAGTAAGGCCTTTAGATCAGAAGATTTAGAAAAAGTCAACGAGCTCCTCAATATTGCCGAAGGTTCTGGCTTAGAGTCGGAAACGGTTAATTTGGCGCGCATGCTGGAAGGTTCCGTGCGTAATACGGGAATTCATGCCTGTGGGGTAATTATCACCCCAGATGACATCACGAAGTTTGTTCCTGTAGCAACGGCTAAAGATTCTGATTTATATGTGACCCAGTTCGATAACTCCGTGGTGGAGGATGCCGGCTTGCTCAAAATGGATTTCTTAGGCTTAAAAACCTTGACCTTAATTAAGGATACGGTAAAAATCGTAAAAGCCAAGCATGATATTGTATTGGATCCAGATACGTTTCCTTTAGATGATGAACTCACTTACGAACTCTTCCAGAAAGGTGAAACCGTAGGCGTATTTCAATACGAATCACCGGGGATGCAAAAACATCTTAAGGAATTAAAACCAACAGTTTTTGAGGATTTAATTGCGATGAACGCACTCTACCGTCCGGGACCGATGGAGTATATCCCGAGTTTTACCAGACGTAAACATGGCGACGAAGAGATTGAATATGACCTTCCTGCCATGGAAGAATACCTGAAGGAAACCTACGGAATTACGGTCTACCAAGAGCAAGTGATGTTGCTGTCCCAAAAATTGGCTGGGTTTACCAAAGGTGAGGCCGACGTTTTGCGTAAGGCCATGGGTAAAAAGCAAATTGCGGTGTTGGATAAGATGAAACCTCAATTTATTACCCAGGCAGCCGCCAAAGGTCACGATGCCAAAAAATTGGAAAAGATTTGGAAAGACTGGGAAGCCTTTGCGAGTTATGCCTTTAATAAATCGCATTCCACCTGTTACGCGTGGATTGCTTATCAGACTGCCTATTTAAAAGCGCATTACCCGGCAGAATATATGGCCGCGGTATTGAGTAATAATATGAACGACATCAAGCAGGTGACCTTTTTTATGGAAGAATGCAAGCGGATGAAGTTGAATGTATTAGGGCCAGATGTCAACGAGTCCTATTATAAGTTCTCGGTAAATAAAGATTATGCGGTTAGGTTTGGAATGGGCGCCATTAAAGGTGTTGGCCAAGGTGCTGTGATGACCATTGTAGAAAACCGAAGAAAAGACGGGAATTATAAGTCGATTTTCGACTTTGCCAAGCGTGTCGATTTGAGGGCTGCCAACAAAAAGGCATTTGAAAACCTTGCTTTGGCTGGTGGGTTTGATTGTTTTTCGGATACGCATAGAGCCCAGTATTTTCAGGATGAAGGGGATGGCATTACCTTTTTGGAAAAAGCGATAAAGTACGGTAGTAAGCATCAAGAAAATGAGAATTCTGCCCAAGTCAGTTTGTTTGGAGATGCGAGTGATGTTCAAATAGCCGAGCCTTTAGTGCCGCCTTGTGAAGAGTGGGGCACCATGGAGAAATTGGCCCAAGAACGGGAAGTGGTCGGCATTTATATTTCCGGTCATCCGTTGGACGACTTTAGAATTGAAATGAAAACCTTCTGCAATGCTACTCTGGCGCATTTCACAAACTTGGAACCTTACGTGAATCGTGAAATGACGTTTGGCGGCGTGGTTACCAATGTGGAACATCGGGTCAGCAAGCAAGGGAAGGGTTGGGCCATGTTTACTATTGAAGATTATACGGACAGTTTTGAGTTCCGAATTTTTGGGGAAGAGTATCTGAGGTTTAGACATTTTTTGGTCAGAAGTTCGTTTGTGTATGTCAAAGTGTATGTCAAGGAAGGGTGGACCAATAAGGACACCGGAAAGAAGAGTGAGCCGAGGCTGCAGTTTACCAGTTTCCAATTGCTCCACGACGTGATGGATACTTACGCTAAAAAATTATCCATTCAATTGGAAATTAAAGATTTGAAAGAGAGCAAAATCAAGGCGCTCGATGAGGTGTTGCGCATGCATGAAGGGAATCACGCCTTAAACTTTGTGGTTTACGACAATGAGGAAAAAATGAAATTGCATATGCCGAGTCGGAAACAGAAAGTAAGAATTTCTCAAGAATTGTTGGATGAACTGAACAATCAAAATGTTTATTATAAATTGAATTAATCTTTAAGCTTAAGGTGTGGTCAAAGGATTGCGAGGCATTCCATTCCTGTGATTTTCGAATATATGGTCCTCCAGAATTTAGACACGCAGATATAAAGAAAAGCCTAGTTTATGCGACCAAAAATGCATCATAACCAGCACACATCCAACGATAACCAAAACAAATGTTAAGCGTGTAAGGATTGCTGAAAATTTTGACTAATTTTGTATATTAAACTGAAGTAAAACAAATTAAAGCATAGAAAATATGGCATTAGAAATAACAGATGCAAACTTTGAAGAAATGGTTTTAAAAAGTGATAAACCAGTCATGGTAGATTTTTGGGCAGCTTGGTGCGGACCTTGCAGAATGGTTGGCCCGATCATTGACCAAATTAGTGAAGAGTATGAAGGGAAAGCTTTAGTTGGTAAGGTGGACGTAGATGCAAATCAGGAATTTGCTGCCAAGTATGGTGTGCGTAACATCCCAACCGTATTAGTGTTCCAAAACGGAGAAGTTGTAGGAAGACAAGTAGGTGTAGCGCCTAAAAATGCTTACACTGATGCTATTGACGGACTTTTATAGATCGTTTTTTAACAGATTTGACATTTGATATTAAGGCCGTATTACAGAGGTAATAGTTGAGATATAATCAGATGTCTGTTAGCTACAATAGAATAATCAGATAAAATGATAAAAGGTTTGCTGTAATGGTAAACCTTTTTTTAATTTAGATAAAAAATTTAAACAATGAGCGATAAGAAGAAAATACAAGATGCTATTGACAGCAAATTGATAGAAGAACGTAAAGTGTTCCTTTGGGGACAAGTAGATGATAAATCAGCAAAACATGTGATTGACCGTTTGATGTATTTGGACGCCATCGATACCAAGGACATCCACTTATACATTAACAGTCCAGGAGGTTATGTCACTTCAGGATTTGCGATTTATGACTGTATGAAATCCTTAAAAAGTGAAGTGTCTACAATTTGCACCGGTTTTGCAGCTTCAATGGGATCCATTTTATTGTCTGCAGGGCAAAAGGGCAAACGTTTTATTCAACCTCATGCCCGTGTCATGATTCACCAACCAAGTGGTGGTGCACGCGGACCGGCAAGTGATATTGAAATAACAGCTCAGGAAATTCTTAAAACGAAAGAATTGAGCGCGCGTTTATTAGCTGAAAACTGTGGGCAAACGGTGGAAAAAGTGATGAAAGACTTTAATCGCGACCATTGGATGGGTGCAGATGAATCTGTGGCTTATGGCATTGTCGACGAAATTTTAAAATAATAGCTATTGGAGTGTTTGTTTTATAATAAACCATATTAAATATATATCGAGAATCCAGAGGCAATAATCAAAGGTTCTCGATATATTTTTAAATACCCTGCTATTTGGCAGGGTATTTAAAAACACTCGAACTGACCTTTTTTTATAATTAGAGTTGTGAAATTTAGTAAATACACTTTAAATCAGCTTATAGTGGCTTAATAACGCAACATCACTTTCTTAATACTTAATTCTAAAGCAAAGCGGTCTCATATCTACGGCAATGAACTTACAGGCAGAACTTAATAAAACTGGAGGATTTAAAAACCTCGAACTCTTGGCCAAACAGGTTGTTGAAGGTTTTATTGCGGGAATGCACAAGAGTCCGTTTCACGGCTTTTCAGCAGAATTTGCAGAACACAAAATCTACAATCAAGGCGAAAGTACCAAGCATATCGATTGGAAGCTCTATGCGAAAACGGATAGACTCTATACGAAACGTTATGATGAGGAAACCAATTTGCGTTGCCATTTGATAATTGACAATAGCAGTTCTATGCATTATCCCGAGATGACCTCATTTTCGATCGCTAAGCTGAATAAAATTGCGTTTGCAGCCTTGGCCTCAGCAAGTTTGATGCACATCCTTAAAAAGCAGCGTGATGCCGTTGGGATGAGTATTTATAGTGATGCTTATGATTACTATGCGCCAGAAAAGGGAAGTGAACGGCATCATCAGATGTTGTTGAGCCAATTAAGTAAAACCGTTGTTGAAAAACCACTACAAAAACAAACTGATACCTATACCTATCTCCATCAGATTGCCGAAAAAATCCATAGAAGATCCTTGATTTTCTTTTTTACGGATATGTTTCAGTCAAGCACGGATGACAGCAAGCTTTTTGAAGCCTTGCGGCATTTAAAGCATAAAAAACACGAAGTGGTGTTGTTTCATGTGTTCGATAAAGAGAAGGAAGTAGCTTTCAGTTTTGACAATACGCCTAAAAAGTTTGTTGATGTGGAAACGGGGGCATTCATCAACATGTACCCTGAAACGATAAAAGAGGCCTATGAAGCGGCAGTAAATTCTTATTTTAACACGTTACGCCTGAAATGTGGTCAATACCAAATTAAATATGTTGAGGCCGATATCAACAAAAATTTTGATAAAATCCTGACAACATACATGGTAGAGCGCGGGAAATTTAAATGATGAAAAATTTATTTAAAAAATTGCAAAAAACATTTGCGATATTGAAAATGCAGTGTATATTTGCACTCGCATTAACGCAACGGTCTGGTAGTTCAGTTGGTTAGAATGCCGCCCTGTCACGGCGGAGGTCGCGGGTTCGAGTCCCGTCCAGACCGCGGAAGAGGTAATCAAAAGCCTTCAAGACCCTGTAAATCTTATGATTTACAGGGTTTTATGTTTTTAAGACTATCATAGAATTTGGTTCTATTTGATTCTGAAAGGTCACAAATCGTCAACATCTTTGATTATCGTAAACTATGTTGACAGAATGGTGTATCTTAACACCATATTCTAGTTGATTTGACTTTCGTCTATACAATGTTTAACCATTAAAGACGACAACTATGAGATCTTCTTCAACATTTTCAGTACTGTTTTGGGCATACGGTAAACGCGCCGTAAATGACAAAGCAAACATTTACGTACGTATTACTTCAAATGGCCAACGTGTCAACATAAGTCTTAAAAAGAAAATCAATATTGCTACATGGGATGAAAAATCTCAAAGAGCAAAAGGGAAAGATAAGGATTCGCGAATTTTAAATTTATATTTGAATGAAGTGCAATCAAAAATCTATCGGATTTATGAAGAACTAAAAACATCAGACAAACCATTTACCTCACAAATGATTAAGGCTAAATTTCTGGGAGAGGATAAAACGCACTTTACCTTTCGAGGTCTTATTGATTATTATAATAATAAGATGCAGCACAAACTGCACATAAATACGAGAGGCCAATATAAAACTAGCCAACAGTATATGTTACTGTATATTTCTGATGAATATAAGTTAACTGACTTGCCTCTTTCAGATTTGGATTATGGTTTTATAATTGGTTTTGAAAATTTCCTTCGTTCCTATACTCCAAAGATTGGCCAACCCAGAATCGGAAACAATACAGCAATGAAGCATATTAAGCGTTTACGAAGGATGGTCACGCTTGCCTACCGCATGGAATGGATTGATAGAGATCCGTTTGTCAATTTTAAAATGAAGATTGAAAAGAAAGAACGAAGCTTCCTTACAAAAGCAGAACTACAAGCTGTTGAAGATTTACATTCCTCAATTGAACGTTTGGTTATTGTTCGAGATTTATTTGTTTTCAGTTGTTACACGGGCATATCCTATAGCGATATCATAGAGTTGACAAGCAAAAACATTGTGGGTGGAATAGATGGTAATCCTTGGATAATGGCTACGAGAATAAAAACTGGCACTCCGTTTAAAATCCCGTTATTAGCAAAGGCTGGATGTTTAATTGATAAATACAGTGAGCACGTAAGGACATGTGAAAGTGATAACCTTTTACCCAAATTGTCGAATCAAAAATTGAACAGCTATCTGAAGGAGATAGCAGATCTCTGTGGCATCAAAAAGAATCTTACCTTTCACATGGCTCGACACACTTTTGCCACGACCGTGACCTTAAGTAATGGAGTTCCGATTGAAACAGTGTCTAAATTATTAGGCCACACAAAATTGGCAACAACCCAAATTTATGCACAAGTAGTGGAAAAAAAGGTAAGTCAGGATATGGAGAAATTGAAATTGATACTGGGGTGAACATTAAAATTAAATTGATTCATGAACTGAATGGGGTGTTAATGTTCGGCAGGTGAATAAAGTTCTTTTTTCCCTCGCTTCATCATCACACCTAAGGCATCTCCAGGTTTTGAATTTGCGGCCCAAGCAGATGCTGGTCCTTCTTCGCCGTGAACCACAAAATCAATCCAGATTTCCTTTTTTTCCAAGTCAATTCCGCGGTGGGTATATGTACGTATGATGGGTTTTGAATACGTACGGGGATATTCCCAAGATCGAGTTTCAGAATTCATTTTTGGCATTGTGAAATTTTATGTCCCAGCCGGAGGAATGATTATTTTATTGTTAATCCCTACCGTGGTATCCGCGATTTCAGTCACACTTTCACCTGTTAAGAAAATTCTCAGGTAGTGCGGTGTAATATATTCTTTGCGCACTACAGTAAAGGGAGCGGCAATAAAGGGATTTGCCGAAGGGATGGTGCTGTCTTTCATATTTTCTTCTATAATATTTATGCGTGAAGTATTTGAAAATGAACCGAGGACTACAACTTTAGACCAATCTATTTCATCATTCATTTTGCTTATTCTGCAGTTTTCAAACGTATCATTTGGTTCCTGAAAAAAAGTAGCATTCGCCCAAGTGCCACTTACACGTACATGAGCAGGTGCAAGTCCTTTTGCCAAATTCATCAACCTTTTATCGGTAAGATTAATGGGCGACAGTTTTCGGTACAGCGCCTCGTCCTTTTGAGAAATGTCATACGATGAAACGTCTGCCAATTGAGGCAAGCTGTCCATCAGATCATATGGTTCCGTCAGCCCCACTATTGTAAATACGATATTGGCGGTTCGGCTTTTTAATATTTTATTCCTTGTTGTGGCAGTTAGTTTATTGTCAATTTGAAGTGTTTATTAGATCTAATATAAAAACAAAGTCCTTAAAAGTAATGACGTTTGCCTTTGAGGACTATTTAAATTGATTTGTGATTAAATCAAGTAGTCGACCAATAAAAATGCAAAATATTATGCTGGAAACGCAACGTTGCTACTTGCTGTTTTGTCCGCGAATACCTTTCACGTTCTCATGTTTTTGTTTGCCGCTGATTTTTATACTCGTATTATAAACGGATACACTAATAATTTCATGTATATAAATCTGTAAATAAATCCTTTATCT
>Ga0114916_1001106_pt1 | contig 15964 bp, 15 predicted proteins | sample MalvirAntarct_66_FD_83501 | JGI IMG/M metagenome (GOLD analysis project Ga0114916, IMG submission 83501) | Marine viral communities from the Global Malaspina Expedition - Malaspina viral metaG Antarct_66 | ecosystem: Environmental > Aquatic > Marine > Oceanic | place: West Anvers Island... | reverse complement strand
GCGTTGCGAGAGACAGGACGGCGGCAGGGACCGGCAGCGCCGTCCACGAGCTTCCGCCATCATCGCTGCGGAGCAGGTCTGAACCCGCCGCAAGCAGAGCGTCACCGTCGAAGGCGAGCGCCACCATTGCTGGCTTCACCGGTTCAGCGGCATGCAGAACCTTCGGTAGCGCCAACACGCCGACCGCAGTGCCGGACGAGAGAAGGAAACTGCGACGCGTTAACGTCGGATACGATTGGCCGGGCATGGTATCTCCTCATCGGACCCTCGATCCTCCGCCGCGGCCGGAAGGCACGCCAAGCGGTGGGAAAGGACTACGCATCGGGGCACACACGCCGCCGAGGCACGGGATGACGTGCCGGCTGCGCGCGTGCCGCCGGGCGTCAGATCAGATGAGGGTTCGAGGAGGGTGCTTGGCTGGGGGGCTCGAAAGGCCGCAGAAGTCCTGCGTCACCGCTGGCCCAAGCGCCTCACGTGGAGACGACACGATGCCGTATGCCTGCGGCGCAACCACAGCTGCGAAACTGCCGGCTCCGCAGACGAGTTCGCACGCGAGACCCATTTCGCCCGCGCCGGTGTCATCACAGGCGTCGCAGTCGGACATCGGCATCGCAGCATCACAGGAGGCGATCATGGCGGCAGCCATATCTGCCGAGCCCGCTGCATGCGCAACCGAACTCACCGCGAACACGGCGAGGACGACAACGAGAATCAGGCGGGCTACGAACTTCATTTGAGTACTCTATTCGTATTGAGCCCGGTTTCCACAGAGCGGTGTTCGCAATCGGGTGAATGGCTGGACTTCATCGGTCTTCGAATAGTTTGGTCCATTCAGGCCGTTCCGGAACGTGCAAGGTCGTTCATGATGGGACAATCGGGACGGTCATCGCCCTGACAGCGCACAACAAGATCACGAAGAGTCGCGCTTAGTGCCTGCAACTCGGCAATCTTTTGATCGATGCGCGCAAGGTGCTTTTCCGCTAGCCGCTTGACGTCTGAACTCGATCGTTGGCGATCTTCGTAAAGGGACAAGAGCGTCCGGCATTCTTCGATGGTGAACCCGAGGGATCGAGCGCGAGCCAGGAAGGCCAGCTTGTGCAGGTCCTGAGATCCGAACTCCCGATACCCGTTGTCGCTTCGCGAAGGCCGCACAAGCCCAATGTCTTCGTAGTACCGAATGGTCTTGGCCGGCAGGCCGCTCCGTTCCGAGACATCTCCGATGTTCATGGTCGCGACACCTCTCGCTCCGTCTTGAGCGACCACATAAGGGTTCCACCTGCTGGAAGGTCAAGCGCGCGGGAGGCATTTTTTCGCTGTTGACCTTCCAGTGGCTGGAAACACTACCTTTTGCGGCGACACCGACCGGAGGACCGAAGATGGATGTAGCGCGTGCTTCAACGGGAGTGGCCAGAGACCCGGTCTGCGGTATGGCCGTCGAGCCGAATGACAGCGGTCCTCGTCATGAGCATGCGGGCCACGTCTATCACTTCTGCTCCGAGCAGTGCCGGTCCAGGTTCGCTGAGTCGCCTGGTGGCTTCATTGAGGCCGTTGATCCGGTCTGCGGCATGTCCGTCGATCGCGCGGCGGCCAAACACCTGTCCTCGCATGCGGGCAAGAAGTTCTACTTCTGCTCGGCCTGCTGCAAGGAGAAGTTCGACGCCGAGCCGGAGACGTACCTGAAGGGCAAGCCGACGCCGGAGCCGATGCCGGCGGGCACGATCTACACCTGCCCGATGCATCCCGAGATCGAGCAGGTCGGACCCGGAGACTGCCCGATCTGCGGGATGGCGCTGGAGCCCAAGGGCGTGCCGGCGGGCGACGAGGGGCCGAACCCCGAACTCGTCGATTTCACCCGCCGCTTCTGGATCGGCGTGGCGCTGACCATCCCGGTCGTGCTGCTCGCGATGGGCGGCTATGTCGGCATGCCCATCCGCGACTGGACGGGGGAGAGGCTTGCGCACTGGCTGGAGCTGATCCTGGCCACGCCGGTGATCGTCTGGGCCGGCTGGCCGTTCCTCGTGCGAGGCTGGAAGAGCTTCCGTACGCTGAACCTGAACATGTTCAGCCTGATCGCCATGGGCGTCTTCGCGGCCTGGACCTTCAGCACCGTCGCGGTGCTCGCGCCGGGCCTGTTCCCCGCGGGCTTCCGCGACGACCGGGGCAATGTCGGCATCTACTTCGAGGCCGGGGCGGTGATCGTCGTGCTGGTCCTGCTGGGCCAGATCCTGGAGCTTCGGGCGCGGGAACGCACCGGCTCGGCGATCCGGGCGCTTCTGGACCTTGCGGCCAAGACCGCGCGTGTCATTCGCCCGGACGGGAGCGAGGAAGAAGTGCCGCTGGAGGACGTCCATATCGGCGACCGCCTGCGCGTCCGGCCGGGCGACAAGGTGCCGGTGGACGGCGAGGTGGTCGAGGGCCGCTCGTCCGTCGACGAATCCATGCTGACCGGAGAGCCGGTGCCAGTCGAGAAGGTCACGGGCGATCCGGTCACGGGGGCGACGATCAACGGCACCGGCAGCCTGATCATCGAGGCACGGCGCGTCGGCAAGGACACCATGCTCGCGCAGATCGTCGAGATGGTGGCGGCCGCGCAACGCTCGCGGGCACCGATCCAAAAGCTGGCGGATGCCGTGGCAGGATATTTTGTGCCGGCGGTGATCGGCATCGCAATCCTGTCCTTCATCGCCTGGGCCATCTGGGGCCCCGAACCCGCGCTGGCCTACGGGCTTGTCTCGGCCATCGCGGTCCTCATCATCGCCTGCCCCTGTGCGCTGGGTCTCGCCACGCCCATGTCGATTATGACGGCGACCGGCCGTGGCGCGCAGGCTGGGGTGCTCATCAAGAACGCCGAGGCGCTGGAGGCGTTCGAGAGGGTGGACACGCTGATCGTGGATAAGACCGGCACTCTGACGGTCGGCAAGCCGCAACTGGCCGCAGTCCTGCCCGAGGCGGGGCATGACGAGGCGGAGATCCTGCGCCTTGCCGCCAGCCTCGAGCGCGGGTCGGAGCATCCGTTGGCCGAGGCCATCGTGCGCGGGGCCGAGGCGCGGGGGCTGACGCTTGCCAACGCCGAGTCGTTCGAGGCCGTGACCGGCATGGGCGTCAAGGGAGTTGTCGATGGCAAGGCCGTAGCCCTCGGGAATGCGAAGATGCTGGCGCAGCTGGGCGTTGAGGCGCCTGCGGCGACTGCAGCCGCAAATGCCCGGCGGGACGAGGGCGAAACGGTTATGTTCGTCACCGTTGAAGGCGCCGTCGCGGGCCTTGTCGGCGTGGCCGACCCGGTGAAGGAGACGACGCCCAAGGCGCTGAAGGACCTTCACGCGCTCGGCTTTCGGATCGTCATGGCGACCGGCGACAACGAACGCACCGCCCGCGCCATCGCCGGCCGCCTTGGCATCGACGACATCCGGGCCGACGTGCTGCCCGAGGACAAGGCTCGCATCATCCGAGAGCTTCAGGCCGAGGGGCGCAAGGTGGCGATGGCGGGCGATGGCGTGAACGACGCTCCGGCACTGGCGCAGGCGGACGTGGGGATCGCCATGGGAACCGGCGCCGACGTCGCCATCGAAAGCGCGGGGTTCACGCTGGTCAAGGGCGACCTCGGGGGAATCGTTCGGGCGCGGCGGCTGTCGCTGGCCACGATGCGCAACATCCGGCAGAACCTGTTCTTCGCGATGGTCTACAACACCGCCGGCGTGCCGGTGGCGGCGGGCGTGCTGTTCCCGTTCTTCGGCCTCCTGCTGTCGCCAATGTTCGCTGCCGCGGCGATGAGCCTCTCGTCCGTCTCGGTCATTGGCAATGCGCTCAGGCTGAGGGCTGTGCGACTCTAATCGAGAGCTTCTCGTTCAGGAGCGTGAGCGTGACGCCTCATGTTCTTGCTGGTTCCGGCGTCCCTTGCTCTCGCCGCCGCCGCGGAAGTGCAGCCAGAGAAGCGCCGCGGCCGCGGCCAGGAAGGTGAGATTCAGGAAGAAGGTGTAGTCGATCGCGAAGCGGACCATCTCCTGCAGCGACGGCCGCTCCGTCGGGATCATGCCGAGAAGCGCGAAGAGGTAGTGCACCGTGATGCCCGCCGCGACCATGCAGACGTAAAGCAGCCCAGAAAGGTAGAGGGCATAGCGCCAGCCATAGTACTTGGCATGGACCCAGATCACGGTCGCTGCCACGAGGTCGGCTCCGAGGAAGGCCACCACGCCGCCGAAGGACGCATCGCGCGACCACAGCATCGCCGTCAGCGGCACGTTGCCCATCGATCCGATGAAGGTGAAGAACGCCACGACCGGCGCGACAAGCGCATTCTCCAGCACGATGAAGAAACCCGGGCTGTCCTGCGCGCCGCCGTCGCCGATGAGGAAGATCGCGTTCCAGAAGCTCTGCGGCACGAAGACCGAGATGAAGCCGGCGATGGTGAAGCCGAACAAGATCTCCTTCCAGACCATCTTCCATTCCATGAAGAACGCCTGGGCGATCCGTTCCCAGCCCTTGCGGGAGAGGAGCTTATCGCGGAACGAGTCCTTCATCCCGTGATCCATGTCCATTCCCTCGCTTTGCTGGGCCTTCTCGCCGTGCTCCTTCGCCTCGTCGACGAGGCCCAAGGGGAACCAGAGCTGCGTGAGGATGTAGGCGTAGACGATCATCAGAATGCCGAGGAGGAAGTTCGCGAGGGTGAACTTCCAGCCGAGCAGCACCCAGAGGACAATGCCGAGCTCGATCACCAGATTGGTCGACGCGATCAGGAACGCGATCGAGTTCATCGGATGTGCGCCCTTGACCAGAATGGACCGGGAGGCGGCAAGAGCGGCGAATGAGCAGGACGAGGAGATGAAGCCGAAGAATCCGGCGATGCCCGCCTCCTTCGGTCCACGCTCGCCGAGGATCTTCGCCATCTGCTCGCGCGTGACGAGAACCTGAATGCCGGCGGAGATGATGTAGCCGAAGATCAGCGCCCAGAGCGCCTTCCAGAGCATGCCGGCGCCGGTCTGCAGCGCCTCGAGAACTTGGTCCATTGCTTCAGTCCCTCTCCTTCGCGCGTCGAGACAACCCGAGCGCGGCCATCATCGGGATCGTGCGCGTCCCTCGTACATGAAGGTCATCGGCCGGGGACCGTTCATATAGCCGGTCTCCAGGTCAGTGACGTGTAGACCGGCCGAAGCGAGAAGACGGTCGGGGGCGCGGTCGAGATGACAGCCGCCGCCGACGCGCATCCAGGCCGGCGTCAGGCGGTGCTGCCAGCGCTGCACCCCCGGCTCCGGCGCCAAGCCATGCTCCACGAACAGGAAGGCGCCGCCGGGCCTCAGGATGCGCCTCACCTCGGCGAGCGCCCGCTCCACTTCTGGGATGCTGCACAGCGTCCACGTCGTGACCACGGTGTCGATGCTCTTGTCCGGCAGCGGAATGGCCTCGGCCGAGCCGTTGAGGAAACTGACCGGCACGGCCGATCGCTTCGCGACATCCCGAGCCATCGCCAGCAGCTCGAACGACGGATCGAGGCCGACGATGTGGCTGGCCCGGTCCGAATAGAACGGCAGGTTGAGGCCCGACCCGACCCCGATCTCGAGCACTCGCCCTTCCGCCTTCGGGACGAGGCGCTGCCGGTATGCCGTCAGCGCCCGGTTCCTCATCACGAGATCGATGAGCCGCGGCAGTACCCAGTCCTGATAGATTCCCATGATTCTCTCACCCGATCGTCGCCAAAGCCGGGAAGGCGTCGAGCAGCCAATAGGAGAACCGGGAGAGATCTCCGGTGATCATGGCGACGCCCATGACGACCATGACAGCGCCTGCCCCGATCTGCAGCGCTCGCCCCAGCCGACGCATGGTCCGGAGCCGCGTGACGAAGCCGCCGGTGAACGCGGCCGCGGCCAGGAACGGCAGCCCGAGACCGAGGGCGTAGGCCGCGAGCAACGACACGCCCTCGGTGATGCCGACATTCGTGGCGCTGACCGTCAGGATGGCGCCCAGCACGGGGCCGATGCAGGGCGTCCAGCCGAAGCCGAAGGCCAGGCCCAGCAGATAGGCGCCGGCGGGGTCGCCGCTCTTGGGGCTCGCCTCGAGGCGCAGGTCCCGCATCATCCAGAACGGCCGCAGCAGACCGGTCATGAACAGACCGAACAGGATGACGATGGCGCCGCCGACGATGTTCAGCTCATAGCGCCACGCCAGCAGCAATCGGCCGAGCGCCGTGGCGCTGGCGCCCAGCAGAATGAATACCGTCGAGAAGCCGAGCACGAAGCACAGGCTGAGGCCGAGCGCCGGCAAGCTGAGCGACGCGGCGCCACCGCCGGTGCGCGGGTCGAGCGAGCGGCCGGCGATATAGGACAGATAGCCGGGCACCAGCGGCAGCACGCAGGGCGACAGGAACGAGACGACTCCCGCAGTGAAGGCGGTCAGGATGCCGAGCATCGAGAGGTCAGCCATTCCGCGTCTCTACTTGCAACATGCGGGGTCTCTCATCGTGGAAGGCAACCAGCGCCAAGCTGCACGGCCTTCCCTGCGAACGTAGTGAATTCGATCACACCGCGTCGCCCGGTATGTCGACCGGGATCTTGAGATAGACGGTACCGTTCGCCTCGGGCTCCGGCATCCGGCCGCCACGGATGTTGACCTGCAACGAGGGCAGGAGCAGAGCCGGGGCACCCAAGCCCCGGTCCCGTTCAGTGCGCAACCGGACGAAGGACTCCTCATCGACGCCGTCGTGCGCATGCACGTTCTCCGCCCGCTGCGCCGCCACCGTAGTCTCCCAGGCCGCCGCGCGCCCGCCGGGGCGATAGTCGTGGCCCGTGAACATCCGCGTTTCGGGCGGCAGCGCCAGGAGGCGCCGAATCGAGCGGTAGAGGGCATGTGCGTCACCGCCGTGAAAATTGCAGCGGCCCGTGCCGAAGTCGGGCATGAACATTACATCGCCGACGAATACGGCATTGCCGATGCGGTAGCTGACGGAATCGATCGTGTGGCCGGGCGTGTAGAACACGCTCGCCTCGATACCGCCGATGCCAAAGGTTTCGCCATCGCCGAGCAGGCGGTCGAAGGCGTCCGCGCCGGTGTCGCCCGGCAGGTTGTAGACGCGGCGGATAACCTCGGCGACACGAGGTGCGTGGGCGCCGATGACGATACGGCCGCCGAGCTGCTGTTTCAGGGCATGCGCGCCGCTCAGGTGATCATGGTGGATGTGGGTTTCCAAGATCCACTCGACCGTGAGATCCTCGCCCCGGATGAACTCGACCAGCCGGTCGACCGTGGCCGGGTTGGTATGGCCGGCGTGCGGGTCGAAATCGAGCACGGGGTCGATCACCGCGCAAGCGCCGCCCGGCTCTCCGTAGATAACGTAGGAGACCGTCTTGCTGTGCTCGTCGTAGAAGCCCTGGACCTTGGGCACGGCCGGTGTCGCTCTTGGCGCACTCTCATCTGCCATCTGCATTGATAACCTCCATTAAAACGGCTGGACCTCGCGACGAGCGCGATTGGTCCAGCCATCATGCCTCCGCTCAATCGTTCGGCTGCTTGGTGACGCGGAGATAGGGCTTGAGCGCCGTCCAGCCCTGCGGGAATTTCTCTCTGGCCTGCTCGTCGGGGAGTGACGGGACGATGATGACGTCCTCGCCCTGCTTCCAGTTGGCCGGGGTGGCGACGCTGTGGCTGTCGGTCAGCTGCAGGCTGTCGATGGCCCGCAGCAGCTCCTCGAAGTTGCGGCCCGTGGCCGCCGGATAGGTCAGCGTCAGCCGCACCTTCTTCTTCGGGTCGATGATGAATACCGAGCGCACGGTGAGGGTGTCGCTGGCGTTCGGGTGGATCATGTCGTAGAGGTCCGAGACCTTGCGGTCGGCGTCGGCGAGCAGCGGGAAGTTGAGTGCCGCCCCTTGCGTCTCGGCGATGTCGCCGACCCAGCGCCGGTGGTCCTCGACGGGATCGACCGAGAGCCCGATCACCTTGGCGTTGCGCCTGTCGAACTCGGGCTTGAGCTTCGCCACCGCGCCCAACTCGGTGGTGCACACGGGCGTGAAGTCCTTCGGGTGCGAGAACAGCACCACCCAGTTATCGCCGGCCCAGTCGTGGAACCGGATGCGGCCCTCCGTCGAGTCCTGCTCGAAATCCGGTGCGATGTCGCCAAGTCGCAGAGTCATGTCGATCTCCTTTTCGGTGTGATTGAAGATGGTGTGGCGGATGAGGCTCCACGCATCCGCCGGCCGCGACAGCCGGTTCCGGAGTCACACGACGTACCGATCCCAGCCACCGTAGTGCTCGTCGCTTCGCTTGCCGCGCGGCAGGCTCAGCCCGATCAGGGCAATGCCGACGATCACGCTCGCCCAGGATGCCACCGTTGTCTCTCCGCCGAGAAGCCAGGGGGCGACGATGAGCCATGCCCCGAACAGCACGTTGACGAAGCGCAAGGGCCGGGCCACCTCGGCCATCGCGATCACCGCCACGGTGACGACCAGCGCCCCGATCAGATGATCGCTGTCGGCCATCGGTGGCGCGGTGCCGAAGATGGCGCGGGTGAACATCAGCCAGACGCCGAGGAGGGCGCTCGCCAACAATGTCCAGGGCACCGTCACCCCCCGCGCCGCGGAGGCCGCCATCTCCGGGACCGACGCCCCGAAATCCGGCTTATCATCGCTGCCGGAGCCAGCCATTGCACCGCCCTGGAAGAAGATGCGCCAGAAGGGCTGGCCTTCGCGGCGGCCCTGGACGAGGAACTGCCCCATGGCGACCAGCTCGTCGAGCGAGTAGGGGATCATCACCAGCATGGCGAGCGCCGCAGCCAGGCAGAGCGTGCACCAAGTGCCGATCACGATCGGCTGGATGACGATGAAGGTGATGCTCACCACCCCGAGAGGTACCACGACGATGCCGAACATCGTCACCATCCATGGCATGGTGCGCCAGCGCTTCCGGCTGCCCATGATGCCCATCAGGATCTCGAACATATAGCTGACCGCGCCGAGCCCTGCGTCCGGGATCGGCCACGCCTTGGAGACATCCGAGATGATGATGAACTCGGTGCCGTTCAGGGCGCCCTTGCCGCTGAAGAACGGGTCCCAGACGCCGTCGATATGGCCGAGTTGGTAGGCGGTGAGCGTACGGGAGATCAGAAACCCCACTAGGCCGAGGGCGATGATCGGCAGCCGCTGAAGGTAGGTCGAGGGGCAGTAGGTCCAGCCGGGCGGCGTGTCCGCCGGGTTCATCATGCCTGCCATACTTATCCCCGGCATCATCGGGATGAGGATGGCGAAGACGATCACCAGCGAGCCGACAAGGGTGTCGTTCAGGTACGCGGCGGCGCTGGGCGACCAGAGGATGAGGGGTGCGAACAGGAGCCAGATCCCCACCGCCGTATTCGCCCACTGCGCCCAGGCGTGACGCCGCGACAGCGACAGGGCGCCGAACGCCGCGATCAGGAGACCGCTCAAGAGATCGCTCCAGCCGAGCAGCGCGCTGCGTAGCGCCGGCGACCACAGGCCGCGCTCCTCGGTGATGCGCAGCACGGCGTCCCTGATCGTGTCGGCACCGAAGGCGTCCAAGACGAACGGGCTGGTGGCGAGCCACAGGCCGAGGGCGATGGCGGCGAAATGCGCCCACAGCGTGCGGCGATGCATCTGCCCCATCTCGACCATGTGACGGTGCATCATCCGCTCGTGCTCGGCCGCCTCTTCCGGGCTCGGCGGCTCGCGCTCCGCCTCGGCACTAAGTGCCGCCACCTTGGCGGCGTTCAGCTTGTTGGCGCGATACCAGCCGGCGGGATCGTCCTTCAACGCGGCGATCATCTTGGGCAGCGCCTCCCGCAGCGAGTGCTTGGGCTCCCAGCCCAGGGCCGTGCGGGCGCGGGTGATGTCGAGGGCGTAGTGGTCGCCGGCGATGTCGACCATCCATGGCCGGATGAACGAGTCCTCGCCGAGAACGTCGTTCTCGATCCAGGCTCCGGCCTTGGCCAGGGCCGCCGGGATCTCCCAGGTCTGCCACTCCTCGCCGTGGATCAGCCGCCCGATCGCCTGCTGCAGCTCGCCGAAGCTCATGACATCGGGCTCGCCGAGCAGCAACGGCAGCTCGGCGGGCAGATTCGCGCGGCGCTCGACCAGCAGCGCCACGGCCTCGACGAGGTCATCGAGGTGCAGGAACGACTGCCCGGTGCGCAGGTCGCCCGGATAGACGTGGCCCTTGGGCGAACGCTCGTAGATGCGGGCGATCTGGCGGGCGAGGAAGGCGTTGTGGCAGCGGTCGTCGTAGACGCCGGCGGGGCGGAGCAGTACGACCGGGATGTCGCCGTGCCGGTCTCGGATGAGCGCCTCCGTCTCGACCTTCGAGGCGCGGTAGGGCAGCTTGGGATCGAGCGGCCGCTCCTCGTCGACGCGCTCGCCCGGCTTTCCCGCCCTGTGCACGAGCATGGTGCTGGAGAAGACGAACTGGTCGACCTGGAGGGATTTGAGTTCGCGGAGCAGCCGCGCGGTGCCGCGCACGGTGACCGCCTCGTAGAGCGGGTTCGGCTCCCCGCTCAGGTCGAAATAGGCGGCGAGGTGGATCACCGAGGCGATGCGCGCGCCGTGGGCGGCTCGCACCCGGCCGAGCGCCTCCCGCACGCTCTCGTGCGAGGTAAGATCGATGCTGATGTGCTCGGCGGGTTGCGGCTGTCGCGGCGAATCGCGGTCGAGGCCGACCACCGCGTAATGCTCGGCGAGCCTCTCGACGATGGCGCTGCCGATGAACCCGCTGCTGCCGGTGACGATAACGACCTCTTTTCGGGCGTCCGCCGCTCTCTCGTCCGGAGCGGTCATCGCCCTGACCTCAAATACTTCACCAGCGCCGCGATCAAGAGCACGAGAACGACGACGAGAATCCAGGCCATGCCATCCATGTTCATCATCATTGCGCAGCCTCCTGTTGACGAGCTTCGGTATCAGCCTGCCGATCCGCGCCCGTGCGGAGATGTGCCGCAGGCGTCGCAGGGCGGGCACGGAGACTCAGGAATAGGCCGAGGAGCAGCATCGGCAGCGACAGGATCTGCCCCATAGTGATGCCGCCGACGATGAAGCCGAGATGGGCGTCGGGCTCGCGGAACATCTCGACGGTGATGCGGCTCAGCCCATAGCCGATCAGGAAGACGCCCGTGAGCGCGCCGGGGCGCCTGCGGATCGAGGGCTTCTGCGCGAGCACCGCCAGAATGACGAGCAGCACCAGCCCTTCGAGAAACGCCTCGTAGAGCTGGCTCGGATGGCGCGGCAGGTCGCCGGCGTGCGGGAACACGACCGCCCAGGGCACGTCGGTGACGCGCCCCCACAGCTCGCCGTTGATGAAGTTGGCGATGCGGCCGAGAAAGAGGCCGATCGGCGCCACGCAGGCGACGAGGTCGGCGAGCGCCAGCACCGGGATGCCGCGGCGGTAGGCGAACACCACGATGGCGGTGACGACGCCCAGGAGCCCGCCGTGGAACGACATGCCGCCCTCCCACAGGGCTAGGATGCCGAGCGGGTTCTGCAGGTAGACCTCGGGGTTGTAGAAGAGGACATAGCCGAGCCGCCCACCCAGGATGATGCCGAACATGGCCCACGTCAGGAAATCATCCAGATCGCCGCCGTTCGGGCGCAGGTCGTCGAGCCGCGCGAGGTGGACGGCGTAGCGCCACCCCGCGATGATGCCAACGAGGTAAGCCAGCGCATACCACCGGATGACGAGCGGCCCGATCTCGATGGCGACGGGGTCGATGGCGGGAAAGGCGATCGCGAGCATGATGGATCCGATCAAAGGGAGCGGTGTCGGTGGGCGCTGGGGTGCCGGACGGTTGCTAACCGGCTGGCCGTGAGGCCGGCATCCGGAAGGCACGCAGCCGCAGGGTGTTCAGCACTACCGAGATCGAGCTCAAGGCCATTGCGGCAGCGGCGATGATCGGGGACAGCAGGATACCGAAGAACGGGTAGAGCAGCCCGGCCGCGATCGGGACACCTAGGCCGTTGTAGACGAAGGCGAAGAACAGATTCTGCCTGATGTTCCGCATGGTCGCGCGAGAGAGCTCGACCGTGCGGGCCACGTCGAAGACCTCGTTCTTGACCAGCGCCACGTCGGCCGACTCGATCGCCACGTCCGTGCCCGAGCCGATCGCGATACCGACATCGGCCTGCGCCAGCGCCGGCGCATCGTTGATCCCGCCACCGACCATGGCGGTAACCTTTCCCTGCCGCTGTAGCTTGGCTACCTCGGACGCCTTGTGCTCAGGCAGGACCTCGGCCAGCAGGGTGTCGATGCCGACCTCCTTGGCGACGGCACGGGCCACGCCCCAGTTGTCGCCCGTGATCATTGCCGCCTCGATGCCGAGCCGACGCAGCTCCGCCACCGCCGCGCGCGAGGTCGGCCGGATCACGTCCGCCAGGCTGATCAGCCCGGCCGGGTGGCCGCCGATTGAAACGAAGTTCACCGTCTTGCCCTCGGCGGCCAGCCGGTCGGCCTCGGGCGCAAGCGCGGATGCATCCACCTGCCGCTCGTCCATGAGGCGTCGATTGCCCACCAGAACCTCGGCGCCGTCCACGCGCGCCGCCGTGCCCATGCCGGTGAAATAGCGGAAGTCCGCAGGCTCGGAGAGGGCGAGGCTGCGATCCTCCGCCGCGCGGACGATCGCGTGGGCCAGTGGGTGCTGGGAAGCGCGCTGGCTGCTTGCAGCCAGGCGCAGCAGCTCGTCCCGCTCGAACCCGCCGGCCGCGACCACATCCTGTACGCTGTTGCGGCCCTCGGTGAGGGTGCCGGTCTTGTCGAGCACCACGGTCGTGAGCTTGCCGGTGACCTCCAGCGCCTCCGCATCCTTGATCAGGATACCGTGCTCAGCGCCCTTGCCGGTGCCGACCATGATCGAGGTCGGCGTCGCCAGCCCCAGAGCGCAGGGACAGGCGATCAGGAGAACGGCGACGGTGTTGAGCAGCGCCAACACGAAGGCCGGCTCCGGCCCCCAGACGAACCAGGCGACGAAGGTGATGACGGCGACGATGATGACGGCCGGGACGAAGTAGCCGGACACCACATCGGCCAAGCGCTGGATCGGCGCCTTCGAGCCCTGCGCCTCCTGCACGAGGCGGACGATCTGGGCCAGCATCGTGTCCTTGCCGACCTTGGTCGCCTCGAAGACGAAGGCCCCGGCCGTGTTCACGGTCGCGCCGATCACTGGATCGCCCTGGCCTTTGGCCACGGGCACGCTCTCGCCCGTGACCATGCTCTCGTCGATCGTGCTCTCGCCCTCGATGATCGTGCCGTCCACCGGCACCTTCTCGCCCGGCCGGACCACCACCAGGTCGCCGGCATACACCTCCTCGACGGGGATATCCTGCTCCCGGCCATCGCGAACCACCCGGGCGGTGCGGCCTGGAGCGAGAGGAGCTTTTCTATCGCCGCGGAGGTGCCGGCCTTGGCCCGGACCTCGATCAGCCGACCGAGCAGGATGAGCGTGACGATCACCGCCGCCGTCTCGTAATAGACGGCGGCCTCGACACCCTTGGCTTCGAGCCAGCCTCCCGCGAACGTCGCGACCAGGCTGTAGAGGAAGGCCGCTCCCGTGCCGATGCCGATCAGCGTGTTCATGTCGGCAGTTCGGTTCTTGAGCGTGTACCGGGTGCCCTTGAAGAAGCCCCAGCCGCTATAGAGGAGGACCGGCGTTGCCAGCACGAGCTGGACGTAGGGAGCGGCGAGGAAGCCGATCACGCGGCCGAGCACACCGCCAGGCATCGGCGCGGCCAGATGCCACATGGCGGCGATCGTGAGCGGCACGGTCAGGACGACGGCGACGAGGAAGCGCCGCGTAACGTCCGCCACTTCGGAATGTCGCGACGCGGCGCCGCGGTCGCTTGCCTCCTCCTCCGGCGTGACCGCTTCGGCCTCATATCCCGCCTCCTCCATCGCACGCCGCAGCCGCTCCGGTGCGGCGAAGCCGGGGATGTAATCGACGGTGATGCGCTCGGTGGCGGCGTTGACCTGCACCCGCTCGACGCCGGACTGGCGCTCGAGCAGGTCCTCGATTGCGGTGATGGTGGTGATGCTGTGCATGCCGCGGAGGAGGAAGTCCGCGCGTGCGGGCCGCTCGTCGGGGCTCGGTTGCGGCGTCGCTTCCGGCCGGATCTGGCGGGGTGGCGCCGAACCCGAGACGGCACCGGTCGTCTGCCCTGCGGGCTCGACGACGATTTTGCCGCGGTACATGTTCATCGCGCAGGCGAAGGCGTATTCACCCGGCTGTTCCGCCGTGAACCCGATCGTGGTGGTGGCGAAGGCCGGCAGCGCGTGCGAGATGCCGAAGTCCGGGAACACGACGCGGTTGGAGCAATCCGTCCCTTCCCGGCGGTCGAACTTGAGCCGAACCGGCAGGCCGGCCCGGACGGTGATCAGATTCGGCTGGTAGGCGCCCTCCACACGGATTTCCGCTTCCTGCACCCCAGCCCGGACCGCCGCCGCCTTGCCGGTCTTGGGGCCGAAGAGAAACCAGAGCAAGAACGCGATCAGCAGCAGCCCGCCGGCAATCACCACAAGGTCAATCAGGGTCATTTGAAGCTCTGAGCAATCGTTCAGTTGAGAACGGGGGGGTGTCCGGGCGGCGGTCCGGGCCTTCGCAGTGCTCCACGAGGTGAAGCAATGCCGTCCGGATGCAAACGAGTGCCTCAAGACGGTCGTCGATCGCCTCCTGGTATCGCTTCACCAGAGCCCGGCGACGATGGCCGGTGCACTCCCGGCCGTTGAGCAAGGACAGCAGCTCACTGATTTCCGCCAGCGAGAAGCCGAAAGAGCGCTCCTCCCTGACGAACGACTGGACGCGCGCATCGGCCTCGCCGTAAAGCCGGTATCTGTTGCGGTCTCGCGCGGCTCCGGGGAGCAGGCCGACGCTCTCGTAATGCCGTATGGTTTTCCCCGGCTCGCTGTGCAGCGGGCACACGTCCGGACATTCTGCGTAGATGAAGTTCAGGACCACGACCTTGCCGCGGAGATCGGCGAGCCCGACGGGCCCGCCTTCCGCATCCTGAAGCGTGAAAGCCGGTGCCGGGCGGCTAACGATATCGACGTACTGCTCCCGTTCGTGGAGCTTGGCTTCGAGCTCCTCCAGGGAATGCGCCGCGGCATGTCCTGCCGGCGCGAGGGCGGCCGCAGACAGGGCAGCGATCGCGAGCAGGGTTCTGGCCAAGAGCACAGCGATGTCCTCCAACCGACGGGAATCATGGGCGATGGCCGGACCGAGCCGATGAGCGTCCGGTTCCGCCGCGGAGAGGAGGCCGAGGGCCAGGGGACGGTCCCCAGACCCTCTGCTCCCAGGAAAAGGGCCTTAGCCCCTCTGCTCCTGCGGCTGTGGCGTCTGCGGCGTTTGCGGGGCCTGCTGGTGCATCATCGCCTGCATCATCTGGTTGCAGGTGGCCATCATCTCCTTCATCTGACCCATCATGCCCATCATCGGCATCATGCCGCCGCCCTGCATCATGCCGCCTTGGTCCATCATCTCCTGGCCCGTGGTCGGGGCCTGCGATGGGGCAGGCGTGGCCTGCTGCGCGGAGACGGCGGTGACGCCGAGCAGGCCGACGACGAGCGCGGCTGCGGCGGTAACATCGAAGCTCTTACGCATGGTTCTCTCCTGAGTTGGCGTGAATACGCGCTAGTGGCACCGCGACGGTGCCGTGGTTTCAGCCGGGCGCCTGCGGCTTGCGCCGCCCTGGCTGAAAGAGGTTGCAGCCGCCCCTTGCGGCAGCGGTGCGTTCTGGTGTCCCGGCGTCCCATCCGTCGACGCCGAAGTGGTGCGGGACGCCCCCTGCTTGGAGCACGATTTCATCATGCAGAAGCCCAGCCCACACATGATCAGGCACGGAGCCAGGGACAGGAGGAGCGGTACGGCTCCTGCGGCCAGCAGCCAGGGCGAGCCGAGCCAGATCGCTGGCACGGCGAGGACGACGGCGCCCAGGATCAGGGCGCGCCGCCCGCGCAGCCATGCCGGCAGGGCCATGCCCTTGCTCTGCGCGAGGGTTGC
>Ga0114916_1001100_pt1 | contig 16029 bp, 12 predicted proteins | sample MalvirAntarct_66_FD_83501 | JGI IMG/M metagenome (GOLD analysis project Ga0114916, IMG submission 83501) | Marine viral communities from the Global Malaspina Expedition - Malaspina viral metaG Antarct_66 | ecosystem: Environmental > Aquatic > Marine > Oceanic | place: West Anvers Island... | reverse complement strand
AGTTTATATTCACGACGATTGCCGGTGTTGATGTGTGGAGTTGAGTGGCCAAATAGGCTGGTGTGACTGCTAAAGGCAGTTAAGATCTTTGCCAAAAAACGTAAGCGACAAATCCAATCCAACTCAGGGCTAAAAGGCCCCAGGGTAAGATATTATTAGGCGCGGTCGGGGGGACTTCAATTGTTGGCTCAGTAGGTTTATCTATGACGTGTTTGGCTTTTTGTTTACGCTGTTTGTCGATTTCACGTAACTTTATGCCCTGTTGTTTCTTGTAATCAGCAATGCCTTTTTGAATACCTTGAGCAATCAGCTTGGTTTGCTCTTTCGTTTGGCCACTTTTCTGTCTTCCCTTTGCTAGTTTCATGGCTTGCTCTTCAACTTGGGGTGATACTTTAGGTTTCATTTTTGATCGTTCCACATCATTTAATTAAGCAGCCTAGTTTACTGTATAAGCTAAATTGAAGTCGGTTACCCTTACCTCAAATTCGGTTGAGGTGACACCTCATTTTACCGGAATCGGTGTACGCTTTACCATAGTCATAGCCAACAAAGCTAATGGTTGGACTGTGCGTGCTGAGCTGATAAAAAAAGCCCTGCAAATGCGGGGCTAATCGAAATTAATAGACCTATGGTGATAATTCAGGATCACACCTCTCGAACCACGTTTACCACAAGTTAGCCACTACAAACTAGGGGAGTAACGAATGGCTAATCCAACTGTTCTGCCTATTACATCGTAATCACTGACTGTATTGAAATGATTTGCTCCTGCTGATGGAGTAGGCGGTTGCTTGTCAAACAGGTTGTCGATACCGAAGTTTAACACCACTTGGTCAGTTGCTTGCCAAGATGCGGCAAAGTCAAAGTAATCTTGTGCGCTAATGCTAGTGGAGCGGTCAGACGCGTAATCTACATCGCCTATGCGTCTCCAACCTAGTTGAACGTTCATGGTGTCTAACTGCCAATCAAGGGTTGCTCTGTGCTTATAATCAGCCTGCAGCACACTGGCAAAATCGCCAGAACAGGCACTGCCGTAGGTCCCCTTACAATCAATAGCCGCGACAGTGGCGTTGTTTTGGCGAGTTTGCTCGGTAACTAGGTTACCTTGATAACTAAACTTGAGCTTACCACCAATGGCATCAGGAGCCTCAATGATGTAATTGGTCGCTATATCAATACCGCTTTGTTCAATAGATGCCAAGTTGAAGTCGTTAACAATAGCTGTGGTGATAAAACCAGTGGTTGGGTCACGCAGAACGGCGCCACATAATGGGTTGCTCGCATCAGGGTTATCGATATAGCAGCTTTGCAAGGCCGCGCCGGGTTGAATTTGGCTCACGGCATCAGATATATCGATGTGATAATAATCGATTGAAACATCGAAACCCTCAATGTATCCAGGGGTGTAGACGATACCCAGGGTCTCAGATTCGGCCTGTTCAGGCTTAATGTCTGGGTTGCCTCCATAGGTGTACTGTGCTGTGCTAGAATCGTAGGCTGTACCAATCGCAGGTGCACCGTAGCGTTCGCATTGAGCAGTATCTCCTGTGCCCAGTAAGCAAGGATCGCCGTTATAACGCCCAGCAAATCGGGCCACAAACTGATCGCTTGTTTGATCGAATAAGGCAAGTGATAAACCACTGATTGGGCTAGCAAACTCACCTAGGTTGGGTGCTCTGAACGCGGTGAGTTTGTTCGCACGTAAGCGAATATCATCGTTAATCGCCCAGTTAAGACCAATTTTATAGGTATCTTCTGCTTCGGTATTGGAATACTCGGAAACACGATAAGCCCCTTCAATGCTCACCTCTTTGGCAAAGGCAACGTCTGACACCACAGGGATTAGCACCTCAGCATAAAATTCCTCACTGTCAAAGCTAGCATCCATATCAAATGCGCTTACCGTCGCGAAACTGGTGCCGTTTCTAAATGCGTCCCCTGGCGTTTGTTCGCCTGTTTCTTTGCGATATTCGTAACCAATCGCAAAATCGATGGGGCCGTCAGGCAATGCAAAGAGGGCTGATGAGTCACCAGACACAGTTGCTGCAAGCACATTTTGGGTGCGCTCTCGGGTGGTATAAATGAGTGGGTTACTGAAATTGGATAAATCCAAATTCGGGTCGAACAAATCGACACTATTGGCTAACGCTGCAAAGCGATTATTGCCCGAGCCATCAACCGTATAGGCGTTGTTATATAGGGTCGCTGTTTCATCGGTTTTACCGTACTGTCCATAAACGTCGTAACGCAAGTAATCAGTGATATCGCCTTTGATTCCCAATTGTAGTTGAATTGAATCTCGTTCAGCTTTTGTGTGCTGTACACCAAGACCTAGATTTCGTTCTACGTTTACTTGAGCATTGCCGTCAGCATCAAAGGTTAGCCTATTGCGAACGTCATCAGTTAAAAAGGCATTATCTGCGGTTAGCGTCACTGCTTGATTCACCGATATCGGCGCTTGGCCACTTGCGCCAGCACCCTCAACTGTGACTTGAGAGTACATGACTCGACCATAGGCCGTGGCGTTGTCAGTTAAATCAAAGTCAAATAATAGGCCGCTCGACAAACGTTTCATCGGTTGAGTCAGGTACAAATCAGCCGTAGAGCTGGTGGTTTGGCGCTCATCAAGCACACTGCCACCCGCGTTTACGGCAAATGCGTTGCCTGTGGCAACATCAGTGTAATAACCACCTGTATTGATAATTGAGTTGGCATTTCTCATGGCATAATCGCGCTCGCCGGCTAATAACTCTTTTCTTTCAGAGTAGCCGAGGTAGCCTGTTATATGACCTAAACCATCTGCGATATCACCGCCGAAAATACCTTCAAAATTGAGTGTTTCGTTGCCACCATCAGCAGTTTCGTAGCTGCTAGAAAACTCTGCGCCGTTAAAATCATCGTTCAGGATAAAGTTAACCACACCAGAAACTGCATCAGCGCCATACACAGCGGCGGCACCGCCAGTTAGCACATCAACACGCTTGATTAAGCCTGTGGGGATCATGTTAACATCCACAGAATTACGGAAACTAAATGGCACGGCGCGTGTACCGTCAACTAACACTAGGGTGCGATTTTGCCCTAAGCCTCGTAAATCAATGGTCGAAGAACCGAATGAGTCACCTACGGTCGAGCCGGTACTGTTTGCACCGGCCGCTGCTTGGGGTAATTTTGTTGTAATATCTTCCACATTGACGGCGCGATCTAGTTTAATTTGCACTTGATCAACACTGGCCACCGCACTACTTGAGACCAGCTCAGTGCGTTGTATTCGAGAGCCCGTAATAGAGATAACTTCGGTTTTATCTGCTTTTTGCGATTGCTCTTGCGCCATAGGGGCATAACTGAAAAAAGCAGCTGTTACGGCAAACGTGATTGGCGTTAGGGTGAGTCGTTGCAGCTTGGTAGAATGCGTTTTGTGTTTCATTTTTCTTCTATCCCGAGGTCAATATGCGATGGAGAGCGCCATAAAAAAGCGCGATGGAAAATTGTGCGTTTGATGTTTTTTATTTGTACACAAGGCTCATTATTTACCCAGCGAAATGCAAAATGCAATAAAACTTTCTTGTTAATTTTAAATTTATTGATAAATTATTCTTATTCAGTCGTAATAAAGAGCAGATTAAATAATGAACAGGCACATCGAACAATTATATCGCAGCGCTAAAAAACGCTCTCGCTTGGTCATTGGTTTAATGAGTGGCACCTCGCTAGACGGTTTAGACGTGGCATTGTGCCGCATTACGGGTCACGGCACTGACACGCAAATCGAGTTATTGGCATTTAGCACCGTGGATTACGACGAAGGCTACAAACAAAAAATAAAAAGTGTGTTTGCTAAGCGCCAAGTGGACTTGCAACAGGTCACTTTGCTAAACCCTTGGGTAGGCGTACTGCATGGCCAGATGGTCAATCAATGTTTAGCAAAGTGGAATATGTCTCCAATAGACATTGATGCCATCGCTAGCCATGGGCAAACGATTTATCACTGCCCATTGCGCCAGCATGGTCAAAGTGAATTTGGTAATGCCACTTTGCAAATTGGTGATGCAGATCATATAGCGGTAACCACTGGCATTTTGACCATAGGAGATTTTCGCCAGAAGCATATAGCAGCAGGTGGCGAGGGCGCCCCGTTGGCCGTTTACGGGGACTACTTGTTTTTCACCAGCAAGCAAGAAAATCGCATTTTATTGAACATGGGGGGGATCGCTAATTTGACCTATTTACCGTGCTCGGCAGATGCAAGTGCGGTGTTTAGCTCTGATATTGGGCCTGGCAACACCATCATGGATGCATACGTGCAGCGCCACTTTACGCCACTACATTATGACAAGGATAGCGCAATTGCATGTCAGGGTACGGTGCAGCCAAGTTTATTGGATAGCTTATTGCAACATGCGTTTTTTGCACTAGATTTCCCTAAAACCACTGGCCCCGAAGTATTCAATTTAGATTATTTGCATGCTGCACAGGTGCGCTCATCCACGCAACATTTATCCCATGAAGACGTACTCGCCACCTTGAACTTATTTTCGGCGACAACAATTGCAAATGCCATTAATTTTGCAGCTGCTGAGCTCGGAGACTTCAGTGTATACGCTAGTGGCGGGGGCATTCATAACCCGCTATTGATGGAGCATATTTTGCGATTGTGCCCCAAAGTGTCGAACATTCAAAATACCGGCACGCTAGGGATAGACCCTGACGCCAAAGAAGCGGTGTTGTTCGCCATATTAGCCAACGAATGCCTAGTTGGTGGGCAACAGCCGTTTGGCAACATAGAGCAGGGGATCCCGGATATCACCATGGGCAAAATAAGCTTTCCTGATTAAATAGCCTACATGTGAGTAATGTTTAGCAAAGCGAATAAACTTCGCTCAACTCAGTGGCGAAAATGAGTCACAAGCACACTGTGTTCAGGTTATTTTAGAGATTTGCCGTACACCGCTTTCCTTTCAAGCTCGTGGTGGCCGCCTCACATTGCTTTGCACAGTTTATTGCGCGGCTCTTTGCACATCCTTGCATACCTGCCTGTGCAATTTTTGTCATTCCAAATATTTTCTTCGTTATAAATAAAGCCAAAACAACACAACACTCTTTCACTCAGAACTGAGTCACCACACTGTCCCTTCGATCTTGGCGGATTACCGACGTTTAGCTTAGTTTGCCGATGTTAACCAGATGTTATATGTTGATGGCTGAAAATTAACCGTATCTTTAGATGCATAGTGATGAGCAGTAAAATGAGTTTTTCTCGTTTATTTATCCAGCCAACGCAGGGAAAGCAGAAAATGAAGTATATGAATAAATTCACTCAGTTCGGTCTAAACGCATGTGGTTTTTTGTCGCTATCAATATTCAGCATCGGCATAACAATGGGTCATGCTTCTGCCGATACAACTTCAGACGATGCGTTTATTGAAAAGAGTAAATTACTGGAACGCAGCAGTGAAATACTCTTTTGGACCCAAGAGGAGCGCGCGATCGGCTTTAAAAGTATTAGCAGAATGTGGCCAACCAGAGTCGTTACCAAAGCTAAAAATGCACAACCTATGGTGTTGAATGACATAGGTCTGAAAAATATTACCTACCAGGTTCAGGGGACTAAGCATACGATTGAAGATTTCATTGCTCTTAAAAGCGCGGTAGGGCTGGTGGTGCTAAAAGACGGTGAGTTGGTTTATGAAAATTATACAGAAGGAAATGATAAGAATACCCGCTGGATATCTTTCTCAGTCACTAAATCGGTTTCATCGTTACTGATTGGTACTGCAGTTAAAGATGGCTATATAGCCAGCGTAAATGATCAGGTGGTTGACTATTTGCCCCAGCTGAAAGGCTCGGCTTATGACGGCGTAACCATTAAAAATGTGCTGCACATGAATTCTGGCGTTCTGTGGAATGAAGATTACAGCGACCCAAATTCTGATGTTTCAAAAGCAGGTGGAGCAAATGGCATAACGTTAATTAACTACGTCAAAGCGCTTCCAAGAGCGCACGAGCCGGGTACCGTGTTTAACTACAATACCGCAGAGTCGAACTTGATTGGCGAGCTTTTACGCTCAGCGATTGGCAACAATGCTGCCACCTATTTACAAGATAAAATATGGCAACCGTACGCCATGGAAAACGACGCATTTTGGGTACTTGATAGACCAAACGGTGTTGAAACCGGCGGTTGTTGCTTACTGGCTAGCTTGCGAGACTTTGCTCGGCTAGGGCTGTTCGCCTATGAACAGTTGTCGTCACCACCCAGCTCTCCACTGCCGGTCAACTGGATAAAAGACTCGATAACACCATCGACCACTTACCCTAATTATGGTTACCAGTGGTGGTTAGAAACTGGCAGCGACAAGTTTCGCGCCTCCGGTATCTTTGGCCAATCAATTGCCATCTATCCTGAACTTGGAGTCGTTATAGCCAAACATGGCAACACTCCTAAAGCCACAGGGCCTAGCGTATTTAAGGAGCACGAAAAAGCGCTAGACGCAGCTATATTAGCGAGTATTAAAGACCAATAGTGTTACAAGTGAGTGTTTCTAATGATAATGCACCAGTTTAACTCAGTTTGGCACCTAAGCTATTCTTAGATTTCGAGCTTGCTCACCAGTTTAATACTGAGTAACACGCAAGTTATGGTTAATCTGAAAGCTTTACTCAAACCTTTGATTCATAGTCTACACTGGGTGTGAACTTATGTTTCAAGGAGGAAATCGAGATTAAATGTAAATATTTTTCTCGCCGGTGAAATATTCATTTACATCGCTGGGTCTTATCATTTGTAAGCAAGATTACATGAAATTATTACTTCTACTTAAGGTGTCAAATATGAAACAAATTAAACAAACTACTATCGCTACAGCAATTGGTGCAGTTGTACTTGGTTCTCTAGCTTCAGTTAGCTTTCAAGCAAACGCGGCACCTTTTGGGATGCACACCTTAGAGTCTGGTTACATGCAAGATGTTGCTGAAGGTAAGTGCGGCGAAGGTAAATGTGGTGGCGACAAAGCAGCTAAAATGACCAAAGAAGGTAAGTGCGGCGAAGGCAAATGTGGCGGCGATAAAGCAGCTAAAGAAGGCAAGTGCGGCGAAGGTAAATGTGGCGGCGATAAAGCAGCTAAAGAAGGTAAGTGCGGCGAAGGTAAATGTGGTGGCCAAGCTTAATTCTTAAATAGAATTTTCTGAATAAAGGCCAGCTTTGCTGGCCTTTATTGTTTAGGCGACGTAAGTTGTCGGCTAAGCCTAAACAGTAATTGAAAAGTAGTTAGAATAGTATTTGTAACGGCAGTGAAGAGGTAAGTGATGCAGAGTAAGCATTTATCAGGTGTGGGTTTAGGGCTGCGCCGTGAGATGATCAACGAATTAATTGACGATATTCCCCGCGCTGTCGACTTTTGGGAAGTTGCCCCCGAGAACTGGATCCCGCTGGGAGGAAAGTACCAAAAACAGCTCAATCAGTTTACCAGCAGGAGTCAGTTTACGACCCACGGGCTTTCACTGTCTATTGGTGGCCCCGAGCCGTTAGACATTAATTTCGTCAGAGACGTAAAAGCGTTTCTTGATACCCATAATATTCAGCATTACAGCGAGCACCTAAGTTATTGTTCAGGTAAGGGCCATCTCTACGATTTGATGCCGATACCATTCAGTGAAGAAGCCGTGAAGTACGTGGTTGAGCGAGTTAATATGGTGCAAGACATAATTGAGCGGCCACTCATACTAGAAAACGTATCTTACTATGCTGCGCCCAACGCCAATATGAGCGAACAAGACTTTACAGTAGCAGTACTAGAAGAATCAAATTGTAAAATGCTGTTAGATGTAAACAATATTTATGTAAATTCAATTAACCATAGCTATGACGCTGAGGCATTTTTGAAGGCCATGCCAACAGCACGTATTGTCTATGGTCACATTGCTGGGCACTATGATGAAGCAGACGATTTGAAAGTGGACACGCACGGCGCTGATGTGATTCAACCTGTATGGGATTTACTCGAAAAAGCGTATGAGATCCACGGCGTCTTTCCCACTTTGTTAGAGCGTGATTTTAATATACCTCCGATTGAAGAACTCTTGCTTGAAGTTGACAAAATCCGACAGATTCAACATAAGCACAGGGCGGCCGAAACACATAAGGATTTGGCATAAATGTACGACTTTCAAAAGACCCAGCTGGCGTTCATTGATCACCTAAAAGATCCTGCTACTCATCCTTTCTCACATGGCATCGAGCCAAGACGAATGGAAATCTACCGCGATTTGTTCTTCAACAATATCAAGGGGTTTCTCAGTTCGGGCTTTCCTGTGCTTGAAAGTTTGTATACGGTCGAGCAATGGAACGCTCTTGCTCGTCAGTTTTTTGCTGAGCACGAATGCCGTTCGCCCTATTTTACGGATATCAGTAAAGAGTTCGTTGAGTATTTAAGCAATGAATACGAACGCCAGCCACATGACCCCATTTTTATGGCTGAACTGGCCCACTACGAATGGATGGAGCTTACGGTATCTATCAGAAAGCAAACCCAGACCCAAACACACGACGCAGCACAAAAGATAACAGCAGTGCAATTGTCACAACTAGCCAGCGTGGTCAGTTACCAATTTCCAGTGCACCAAATTAGCCAAGATTATCAACCAAGCGAACCTGGCGAGCCTGTTTATTTAGTGATCCATCGTGATAGTGACGATCAAGTAGATTTTACACTGATAACCGCCATGACAGCCCATTTGCTCGTCACGATTGAAAATAATCAGCATTTGTCACTTGAGTCACTGAATCAAAGTATGATTGAAAGTCTCCCGCAAATAGAACCAACGCAAGTGATACAAGGCGTAAATCACATTGTGCAGCAAATGCTAGAGCAACAGATACTCGTACCGTATGCGATTAGCACGTAAATAGGCTATCAATTTTTATTTGTTTGAATTACCATTTACGGCTGAATTCATATTAGTTAAATCGCGACGAATGGGGTTTTCAATGCAAGATAATAATGGTTCTCAAGATCCGTTCAACTTCACTTATCTGGCCGCTGGGCTGTTGACGTTACTGGCACTGCCATTAATGCATGTCATCCTTGGTTGGATGGTTTTCCTTTAACCGTCGTTTTTTAATTATCCATTACAACGGGGAAAGCTGTGCCCGCTGCTTATATAAAGTCGGTTATTAAAACCGTACCTGATTATCCCAAGCCTGGGATTTTATTTCGTGACGTAACTTCGATTCTTGAAGACCATAAAGCGTACACGACGAGTATCGAACTTTTGGTAAAAGAGTTCGCTCCATACAATTTCGATAAAGTGGCTGGCACAGAAGCCCGCGGCTTTTTATTCGGTGCGCCTCTGGCAATTGAGCTAGGTATTGGTTTTATACCTGTACGTAAGCCCAATAAACTACCGCGAAAAGTGATTAGCGAAAGCTACGATCTTGAATACGGTACCGACTGCCTAGAGATCCATGAAGATGCGGTCAAACCGGGTGAGAAAGTTTTGATGTTAGATGACTTGCTTGCTACCGGTGGGACAATGATCGCCACTGCGAATTTAATTAGACGCTTAGGTGGTATCGTTGAGCACGCTGGGTTTGTTATTTCATTACCTGATTTAGGTGGTGAAGCAAAACTTCAGGAAATCGGTGTACAAAGTCATTCAATTTGTGAGTTCGAAGGCGAGTAATCCAATAACATGAGCTATCAAGTTCTAGCGCGAAAATGGCGGCCGAATAATTTCAGTGAATTAGTTGGTCAAGAGCATGTAGTCGCAGCCATTTCAAATGCACTTGATAATGACCGCTTACACCACGCTTATTTGTTTACGGGTACGCGTGGTGTGGGTAAAACCACTATCGCACGGATCTTTTCCAAGAGTCTAAATTGCGAACTGGGCATGGGCTCTAAACCCTGTGGTAAATGCTCTACCTGTGTTGAAATAGAGCAGGGCAACTTCGTTGATCTGTTAGAAATCGATGCAGCCTCACGCACAAAGGTCGAAGATACTCGGGAATTATTAGACAACGTACAATATCGTCCCTCGCGCGGTCGATATAAAGTGTACTTAATTGATGAAGTACACATGTTGTCTAAGCATAGTTTTAACGCCCTGCTTAAAACCCTTGAAGAGCCACCGCCACACGTTAAATTTTTGTTGGCCACGACCGATCCGCAAAAACTACCGATCACAATTTTATCTCGCTGCTTACAGTTCAATCTCAAAGCTTTATCGCGAGCGCAAATTGCCCAGCAACTGCAGCATGTTTTTACTCAAGAGCAACTTCAAAATGAGCCAGAAGCACTGGCCCAGATAGCCAGAGCTGCCCAGGGCAGTATGCGGGATGCGCTGAGCTTATCAGATCAAGCCATCGCGCAAGGAAATGGCAACGTTAGTTTAAGCATAGTCACTGATATGCTCGGTTTAATGGACAAAACCCAAGTTCTTAAGTTGCTCAATGCTGTGCTGAATAAGCAAAATGAGTCGGTGTTTGAATTGGTCGACTTTATGTCTGAACAAGCCGTCGATTATAGCCAAGTGCTGAATGAATTGATGAGTTTGCTACATCAAATCGCTTTGACCCAATTTGTACCTGATGCATGCAAGCTTGAGACTATTTCCGCTCGGGCAATTTATCAGTTAGCAAAAAATGCAGTGCCAGAGCACATACAACTGCTTTATCAAATTGCATTGCAAGGCAAGCGCGATATGCCATTTGCCGCAGATGCCAGAACAGGCTTGGAAATGACACTGCTGCGCATGTTGGCCTTTAGCCCAGTGCAAGTAAATACCAGTGTTGAAGAGCTAGTGGCAATGACACCAAGCTCAGCACCGAGTAGTGGGCCGAGTAGTGGGCCGAGTAGTGCACCGCTGCCAATGCAAGACGAACACGACCCTGCTATACCTACTGACGACACGCCAGTTGAGACTAAAGAAACTGTTGTAGCGGCGCCGGCACAAGCTGAGGAAACACCCCAAGCATCAACAATAGCTACTGAGGTTGATAACACGCAAAGTGTGGCTACGCCACAAGATGCGCCATCTACCCCTAGTGACTTTGCGTCTAGCAAAGATTTTACTAAAGATAGCGATTCTATAGCTCGTCAGAACAGTCTAACCCCTCAGGCGATGGGCTCGCAAAGTACGCATGAAGATAATGCAGCGGTACGAAATCAAGTGGAAGATGCAGCCGTTGTTGAAGATACACGAGCAGATGAAGTCAAAGCTCAGCCATTTGATGATGACGAATATCACAGTGCACAAATGCAGGATATGGAAGCGCAACAAGCAGGCATTTTGCAAGAAGCTGAGTATTTTATACAGCCGCAGGATCAGCAAGCGTATGATACGAATACCGCTGTCGACCATCAGCAAGAAGCGCCTCGGCAAGAAGCCCTTAAGCCGCAAAGTCAATCTACCGAGAGTTTACTCGCGCTGCGCCGCAAATTAACTCAAGCGGCGGAAGAAGAACAGGAGAATGCCCCTTCAGTAAAAAAGTCTGAAGGTGGTTATGATGCCAGTCAGTTTTTGCCTGGTGGCAGCGGGCCGGGGGTTGAACCCATGGCTGGCACAATTCCCAGGAATCAACCGGACACTCAGGCTAATTCTACTGAAAAACCGAGTTTACCTGAGCAGCCTTCACCTGAGCAATCTAAGCCTCATGCGTATTCTGCTCAAGCAGACGCACCTTACCCAAACGATGCTGATGTGCCCAATGCACATCACGCAGAGTTAGGCGAAACACCGCCCTGGGCGACTGATGATGCTAGTCATCAAGCTTCGCTTGATGACATCAACGACATTGATGAAGTAAGCGTTAATGAAGTCACTGTTGGAGAAGTACCCGTTAATGAGCTAAGCCATGAGGCGTTAGCCCTTGATGAAGTGACGGTCCCCGTTGACGCGCAAGAAGAAATATCAGAAAACGAACAAGAGATTGAAAATACCGTTTTCGACCCCACTGCTCATTTAGCGCAAGATTTAGAATGTGAGGTGGACTATGAGGTACCTGCATTTCTTGAATCGGGTGAGAAGGTCACAATAGCGCCCCAATTGGATAAATGGAGCGCGTTGATAACACAGATGCAAGTGGCAGCGCTTACGAAGCAACTGGCGCTGCACTCTGAGTTCACTCGGGATGGAGACAAAGTCGTGCTCAATTTGGTACAAACCAAGGAGCAGCTCAACACGGAGTCAGCCAAAGAGCAATTGCAGTGCGCACTGAGTGATGTGTTGCAACAACAAATTACCCTAGAGGTACATGTAGGTGACGCAATTAACACGCCGTTTGCGTTACAACAAAGTATTAATCGTGTGCGATTTGAATATGCCAAGCAGGTGGTCGAAACTAATGAGTCCATTTGTATGTTTAAAGACATGTTCAACGCCCAAGTGCTAAATGATTCGATCAAAGCACGCTAAGTTTTATTTCAAAGATTAAGAGAGAAAAAGTATGTTTAAAGGTGGAATGGGCAACGTAATGAAGCAAGCGCAACAAATGCAAGAGCGCATGCAGAAGAAACAAGAAGAGCTAGCCAAAATGGAAGTTACCGGCGAGTCTGGCGCAGGTTTAGTGAAGGTCACTATGACCTGTAACCACAACGTACGCCGCGTTGACATCGACGACAGCTTGATGGAAGACGATAAAGAAATGATCGAAGACTTGGTTGCCGCTGCAATCAATGATGCAGTGCGCCGCGTTCAAGAAACTACCAAAGAGCAAATGGCCGACGTCACTGGCGGCATGGCGATGCCTCCCGGCTTCAAAATGCCGTTCTAGCTTTTAGGCCTTCAGTCTATTAGTTCGCTAGTGGTCAAGCCATAGGGACAAATAGGGGATAATTCTCTTATAAAAAGCTCTAGTTTTTACTAGGGCTTTTTTGTTTGTTCTGTCCCATTCCAAATAGGTTGACATAAAGAGGACTTCTTTGTGGCGGCATCATGGATTAAAAGCGTCACTTAATTTCAGAAATAAGCAATTTTGGTCAAGAGTCATATTTATACCGTTGTTAGTATTTAACGGCTAAGGAGAAAACGAGTTATATGGCCAAAGATCGCGATCGGTTTGCAGATGTAGTGACGTATATTGAAGCTAACCTTGATGAGGAAATTGATCTCGATAAGCTTTGCCAGCACGCGAACTTATCAAAATTCCATTTTCATAGGCAATGCTCCATATACTTTGGCATATCTGTAATGGCGCTTGTAAGAGTATTGAGACTCAAAAGAGCCGCATTTCGGTTAGCGTATAGGGGCGATAAAATTATAAATATTGCCATTGAAAATGGTTATGAAAGTCACGAAGCGTTTTCTAGGGCTTTTAAAAAGCACTTCGATAAAAGCCCGTACGAATTCAGGAAGAAACCTGACTGGACTCCTTGGCAAACTATATATGAACCAGTGTTAACGCTAAGGGTTAAAAATATGAATGCGGATTCTGATTGTAAAGTAGAGTTAATTGATTTCCCTGAAACATCAATTGCAGTTTTAGAGCACAGAGGAGCGCCAAATTTACTTATAAATACAATACAAAAATTTATCCAATGGAGAAAGTTTAATCATCTGCCACCTAGGATAAGCAAGACATTTAATTTAGTTTATGATGATCCGAGTTCTACTGAGTCAGAAGATTATAGGTTTGATATTTGCTGTTCTACTCCTCACGCAATTGATGCAAATGAATATGGGGTGATTAATAAAACAATCCCAGCAGGAAAATGCGCAGTTGTTAGGCATATAGGCAGTGATGACACTATTGGGGAGGTGGTAAATTTCCTTTATTCAAGATGGTTAGAGAATTCCTGCTTTGAGCTCCGTAATTTCCCACTTTTTTTTGAAAGAGTTAGCTTGTTTCCCGACGTACCAGAGGGTGAAATGATAACTGATATATATTTGCCTATAGCGTGACTAACAGGCGATACCCTTGCTCTTATCAAGTTAATAAGCAGACACGAGTAGCATGACCGAGCACTTAAAAATTGGCCGACTTGGGGATAGAGAAATATTAATAAACACGTTAGTATGCGCTGCTTGTGAACCATGCTTGGCGTGCTTGAATCCTTGGTTTGTTAAGCATGTCGCTTAATAATCAATAAGCTTAATTATACGGTTAGGTGTTTGGCGTCACAAATTTATAGCAAGTAAAATTACTATTTCACTCAAGGCAGTAAAGATGAAACTCAGTCCTCTTATTTTAGAGCTCATTAACGCGTTTAAAGTGTTACCCGGTGTGGGCCCAAAAAGTGCTCAGCGTATGGCGTTTCATTTGCTAGAGCGAAATAGAAGTGGAGCCTTGCAGTTAAGCCAAGTGTTACACAACGCCATGGAACATGTGGGACATTGCAAGCAGTGTCGTACGTTTACCGAAAGCGAGTTGTGTGAAATTTGTGCTCACCCTACACGAAGCGAAGCGGGCACGTTGTGCATTGTCGAATCTCCCCAAGATGTGGTGGCGATTGAGCAAACCGCTGAATTTAAAGGCTTGTACTTTGTATTGATGGGGCATTTATCGCCCATCGATGGTATTGGGCCGAGTGAAATAGGGTTAGACGAGTTGGCGAATTTGTTAGACAGCAAAGATTTGACGGAAGTGATCCTCGCGACTAACCCTACGGTTGAAGGTGAGGCAACGGCACACTACATTGGCCAGATGTGCTCTGCGCGAGACATTCAAGCGACTCGCTTAGCCCACGGTATGCCGGTGGGTGGCGAGTTAGAGTATGTTGATGGCAATACGTTGACGCATGCCTTTGTGGGTCGCAGAAGCCTGTCTTAGGCGAAAATTTCTACGTTTTATGGCGGTCTAGTTCTTAGGCCGTTAAATATCTCACTGATAGTTACAATTTTTTCATCTTTTGTATTGAAATGCCTTCAAGCGACCTTATCTCCTTACTCACAAACAGAAACCAACTAACTTAGGAGATACTTGTCCATGGCTGACGTTGCCCATCAAGAAACTCATGGCTTTCAAACCGAAGTAAAACAATTGCTTCAGTTGATGATCCATTCACTTTATTCAAATAAAGAAATATTTCTTCGTGAACTTGTTTCTAATGCTGCCGATGCAGCAGACAAATTGCGATTCAAGGCGCTGTCGAATGATAGCCTATACGAAGGTGACGGCGATTTATGCGTTAAATTAAGCATTGATAAAGACGCTGGCTCTATCACCATCCGTGACAATGGTATCGGTATGGACCGAGCGAGTGTCATTGAGCATTTAGGCACGATTGCAAAATCAGGTACCTCTGAATTTTTCAGTAATTTATCGGGTGATCAAGCGAAAGACTCACAATTAATTGGTCAATTCGGTGTTGGTTTTTACTCTGCGTTTATCGTTGCTGAAAAAGTGGTCGTGCGCTCTCGTGCTGCAGGCGACGATGCCAGTAAAGGCGTTGAGTGGACATCCGAAGGGGAAGGCGAATTTACGGTTGCGGATATCGAAAAAGCAGACCGTGGTACTGAAATTACCTTGTTCTTACGTGAAGACGAAAAAGAGTTCGCAGATGACTGGCGTTTACGTTCAATCGTTAGCAAGTATTCTGATCACATCAGCATTCCTGTGATGATGTACAAAGAAGAAGTACCAGAAAGCGATGGCCCAGACGGCGAAAAAGTACCTGCGCAACCTGCAAAGTGGGAAGCAGTAAACAAGGCAACAGCCCTATGGACGCGTGACAAGTCTGAAGTGTCTGACGAAGAATACAAAGAGTTTTATAAGCATATTTCACACGATTTTGCTGATCCGCTTGTATGGTCACACAACAAAGTTGAAGGCAAAACTGAATACAATAGCTTACTGTATATCCCAGCTAAAGCACCGTTTGATATGTGGAACCGTGACCAAAAGCACGGCTTGAAGTTATACGTTCAGCGCGTATTTATTATGGATGACGCTGAACAATTCATGCCGACGTATTTGCGTTTCGTGAAAGGTTTGCTTGATTCAAACGACTTACCTTTGAACGTATCTCGTGAAATTTTGCAAGATAACAAAATCACTCAAGCTATTCGTCAAGGCTGTACTAAGCGGGTATT
>Ga0114916_1001095_pt1 | contig 16086 bp, 15 predicted proteins | sample MalvirAntarct_66_FD_83501 | JGI IMG/M metagenome (GOLD analysis project Ga0114916, IMG submission 83501) | Marine viral communities from the Global Malaspina Expedition - Malaspina viral metaG Antarct_66 | ecosystem: Environmental > Aquatic > Marine > Oceanic | place: West Anvers Island... | reverse complement strand
AGACAACAAAGACAACAAAGACAACAAAGACAACAAAGACAACAAAGACAACAAAGACAACAAAGACAACAAAGACAACAAAGACAACAAAGACAACAAAGACAACAAAGACAACAAAGACAACAAAGATAACAAAGCATCAGATAAAGACGATAGTAAAGATAGTAAGTCTTCAGATAAAAATGCTAAAAGTAAGGGCGATAAAGACTCTTCTTTAGCTGATACTGCTACTACAAAGGCAAAAGAAGTGGTCGGTACATTAGCAGATAAAGCGGCAGATGCCATGGAGTTTGCTGCTAAGAAAATCAAAGACGCTCGCAAAGACAGCTAATAAATTTAAGTGCAAAAAAAACTGAGCCATGGCTCAGTTTTTTTATGTTTTAACGGTTTTAATTTTTCTACATTTAGCTCAGTGGTACACCGATACGGCTTGCCACTTCTTCATAAGCTTCGATGACATCACCTAATGACTGACGGAAGCGGTCTTTATCGAGCTTCTTCTTAGTGGCTTTATCCCAAATGCGGCAACCATCTGGTGAGAACTCATCACCTAAGACGATACGGTCATGAAATACACCAAACTCTAGTTTGAAATCTACTAGTATCAAATCACCAGCATCAAACAGCGCTGTCAAAACTTCATTTACTTGATGACTCAGCTCTTTCATTTTAACAAGCTGTGCTTCATTTGCCCAGCCAAGAGAAATTGAGATTGACTCATTAACCATCGGATCGCCAAGCGCATCATCTTTATAGAACAGCTCGTAAGTCGGTGGCGTCAAAGCCTGACCTTCTTCCAACCCTAAACGACGTACCAAACTGCCCGCAGCAAAGTTACGTACAACGCATTCAACCGGAATCATATCTAAACGCTTGACCAACACTTCATCATCAGACAATTGCTTTTCAAAATGCGTCTCGATACCAGCGTCAGCAAGCTTTTGCATAATAAACGCGTTAAAGCGATTATTAACCACGCCTTTGCGTGCAAGCTGTTCAATACGCTTACCATCAAGCGCTGAGGTGTCATCACGGAAATGTAAAATCAGCAGGTCGTTGTCTTCTGTTTCATACACAGATTTGGCTTTGCCTTTATAGAGCAGTTCTTGCTTTTGCATTAGGAGGTTTCCTGTTCGTTCAAGCTTATGTGGTAAAAACGCGCAGCGACCGCTGATAACTTATAAAACCAATGAGATACATTGGTATTGATAAAAGCATCAGCGGCATAGATAAGGTTAAAAAAGACTTTATTCAGTACGACTCGCAACAGCGCGTTGCGGTTTTGGTAGCTGGTACTGTTTACCAGACTCGTTCTGTAATGTGAGCGTATTGGCGCCTGCATTAGGGGTTGGGTAAAGCGGTACAAAGGGTGCAGTCTCTTGAGCAGCTGGCAGCTGTAGCGGCGCCAACTTTTTACTTTGCTGATACTCTAGGCTACCATTGTCACGCTTACCAATAAATTCTTTTGTCGCTTGGCAGCCGCTTAATACTAACGTACTACCCAACACGACCGTCATTACAGCAGGGAATATTTTTGCAGTCATTGATGATACTTTCATCATATTATCTCTCTGAGTTAGCATTTACACGCATCATTTTATAATAAGTTTGCACGAACCAAAGCACTATCAATCGTCGCGTGATGTTGCTCGGCTAGCCATACCAGCGGCAGGCGAATGCCTTGATCTATCATACCCATTTTGTGCAAAGCGTACTTGGCTGGAATAGGGCTTGATTCGATAAACAAGTCACGATGTAAATGTTTAACGATATCATGTACTTGATTGGCGGTATCGAAATCACCGCGCAAGGCTGCTGTAAAGGTTTCACTCATCGCTTTTGGTGCGACGTTGGCAGTCACAGAGATATTCCCTTTACCACCAAATTTCATCAGCTCAAGGGCACTACCATCATCACCAGACAAGACAACAAGACGATCGCCAACTGCTTTTATTAATTGTTCACCGCGAGCAACAGAACCTGTCGCGTCTTTGATAGAAACGATATTATCGATATCCGCTAAACGCTCGACTGTTTCTTGCGCGATATCAACGACGGTGCGTCCAGGGACGTTATACAGCATTTGCGGGATATTAACAGCTTCAGCAATGGCTTTGTAATGTTGATATAAGCCTTCTTGTGGCGGCTTGTTATAATAAGGGGCGACCAATAATGCACAATCTGCACCGGCATCTGCGGCATCTTGGGTCAGCTTAATAGCTTCCACCGTATTGTTCGCACCAGTACCTGCAATCACCGGCACACGACCTTTAACATGCTGTACAAAATAGCGAATGACATCACTGTGCTCTTGCATTGACAAGGTTGCAGATTCGCCAGTGGTACCAACAGCGACAAGGCAATGTGTGCCTTGTTCAATCTGCCAATCTATGAGGTCTGCCAGACGTTTATAATCGACCGTGCCGTCACGAAGCATGGGCGTTATCAAAGCTACCATTGAGCCTTGTAGTCGGGTTTTAATATCGTCGTATGCTGTGCTCATAACTGTGCCTTACTCTCGTATCCTAGCTTTGATTAAAGCTATCACATGATAGGTCGTTTGCAAGTACCAATGCATATTTTGAAGTATTCATTGTCAAATAGCTGCATGGATACTATAAATAATATGCATGCTCATAAACATCATTGGTAAGATCTTGCTCGAGGTTAATACTGAATGTTTGTATGTCTTATACCGTCCTTGACGCCATTTTATCTGACATTAATAGGATGATTATCTCGCTATGAAAACGCCTGCTAGTGTAGCATATTTTGGATTGACCGCTATCAATCAATTAATGCCAAAGCAAGCCATTCTGAAAATAATTGCCCAGCTGCTTCAATCTCATTGCGCCATTAATATACAGTAAAATGGATAAAATCTAACTTTTAAACCAAACCGTCAGTTTAGCGTAATTGCCAAGGGTCGATAAAACCTTTTTAAGCCTTTTAACCAATCGTCAACACATCGTTGGCTAGCCGATACAAGCAAACAAACGCTTATGTCCTTTTGTGCCACAAGTAATAGCAATATCTTTAACTACTCTATCCGTAATCCAATAATACCGGGGATACCTTGACGCATAACTTCGATCGTCACCACTCCCTTTTTAGGCAATACCGACACCGCACTCGAAACATCATTAACGGTTTTAATCGGTTTTTGATGTAGGTTGGTAATGATATCGCCTGCTAATATGCCTGAGCGTGCTGCCAATCCAGTTGGTTCAATCGCTGTGACCAAGACACCAGTTTTATTATCAGAAGCCAGCTCTGCTTGTTCCTCTGGGGTCAAATTACGTAAGGCTAAGCCCAGACTTATCTCGTTATTTTGCTGACCACGGCTTTGTGATTGCATGTCATTTGAGGCATCACTCAGCTTGCCAGTGACAAGCGATTGCTTACCATTACGCTGGATTTGCATGCGAAAGCCATCATTGGGACGCGCGCGATTAATCAGGTTCAATAAATCAGAGGCTTCCATAATTTGGACATCATTGTAGCGTAAAATAATATCCCCTGATTTTAGTCCTGCTTTTTGGGCAGGTGAATCAGGCGACACGCGTGTCAGTAACGCCCCTTGCGGACGCGCTAGGTTATAGGCTTCGGCGAGATTGCGATCGATATCTTGCGGATAAATACCTAAATAAGCACGCTCAACCTTCCCATTGGTTTTGAGCTGCTCATAAACATCCATTGCCGCATCAATCGGGATGGAGAACGACAATCCCATATAACCACCGGTGCCACTAAAAATACGTGAGTTAATGCCAATCACTTCACCGCGCTGGTTAAATAAAGGTCCGCCTGAGTTACCAGGATTCAATGCCACATCGGTTTGAATAAATGGCACACTGGTTTCACGCGAAAAGTTACGTGATTTGGCACTGACAATACCTGCTGATGCTGAATAATCGAAACCAAATGGCGAGCCAATGGCCAGTACTGGTTCACCGACTTTTAGGCTACTAGAATCACCAATCGGTAGCGCTGGGAATTTTTTGCCTGTGACCTTTAATACTGCCACATCCGAGCGCTCATCGCTGCCAACTAAGGTCGCATCCAGCTCAGTTCTGTCATTGAGAGTCACTGTAATTTTGTCTGCGCCCGCCACTACATGGTGATTGGTCAGCATATAACCATCATCGGTCACAAAAAAACCCGTGCCATATGCATGCTCAATCGCTGGCGTCGCGGCTTGATCAGGGATACGTAGGCGATCACCAAAGAATTTCCGTAACAGCTCAGCCGTTTGGGCTTTTGCAAGCTCAGCCTCACTCACAGTTTTGGTCACATTGACGCGTGCCACCGCTGGCGTGACTTGCTGTACCAATCCTGAAAAATCCGCTGTGGTGACAGCAGCTTGCGCACTTGGCATAGTGTTGAGATTAATACCAACAACCATGGTAGTAGCGACAGCGATTGCCAAGGTGCTGCGTTGAAGCAAGCGCTGCATGGTAGCTATGGTGATTTTCGATTTAGATATGTCGATTGGCATCTTATCCCTCATCCAAGTGATTTTTATAATTTTTGTGAGTGGCTATGCTATTAACTTATAGCACGGCTTGGCATTTTAATTCATGATTAATAAAGAGTACTTTTATCTTAGTTTATAGAGTATTTTTACTGACTGCAGCTTAGTTTGTCACCTATTGAGCATCTATCTCAATACGGTAAGTTAACTTGAATACGCTAATTACACTATACGCTAAACCACACACTGCAAACTCAGAATCATCTGAATACGATTATGACTTGCGACGTCACTTAAGGACTTCATCGAGCTATCATGCTAGCTATTAAAACCACTGATCAACCATAGCCAGTGAACAACATCGTTGCAGCACTCAGTCGCTAGTTCATCGCCAAAATGACTTATGCTGTCTGTCTTTTTAAGAGTCTTCTAACACTTTGGGTGACAGTGAGCACTCAGTTATATAAAATAAAATCATGTTATGATAACCAGTAAAACACATTTAAAACAAACAAAAGTTAGCGCTGAAACTTATTAATGTTTCATTGTTTAAATTGGCTATTATTTTACCGTATCTTCTCTCTTTTGCGCTTCTGGCTATTAGATCTTATATTCTAAAGCTCCGCGACTTTATCTAGAAGCGTATTCATCTTTGCTATTATTCTGTGTTTGCTACTATATAGTATACATGACTCATGCTGTGACTCTTGCGGTAACTGTCGATAGCGATTTTTGATAATGATATGAATGAATCATGAACTAAAAAACCGTCTATGCTAAATGCTATAGCCTCGAATCGCTCTACAGCATGACTATATTATTATAAAAGGATTAATTTATGGATACCGCCCTATTGTTATCCGGCGTGGTTGGGATTGGCATTGCCGCCCAATGGTTGGCTTGGTATTTAAAGCAACCGTCCATTTTGTTTTTATTACTGATTGGTATTATAGTTGGTCCAGTATTAGGGGTTTTCGATCCTGACTTAGTACTCGGCGAACTGATGTTTCCCTTTATCTCACTAGGCGTAGCGATTATCTTATTTGAAGGATCGCTGACCTTAGAGTTTGAAGAGATTAAACAACACGGCTCTGTAGTACAGATGCTGGTTTCCGTCGGTGTGCTAATCACTATCGCTATCGTGTCGCTGTCGACGTACTTGCTCTTTGATATCGACCCTATTATTGCCTTATTGTTTGGGGCATTGGTCTGCGTGACTGGTCCAACGGTCATTATGCCGTTACTGCGCAGTGTACGACCCAATAAAACCATCTCTAATATCTTAAAATGGGAAGGTATCATTATCGACCCTATCGGCGCGATTGCGGTGGTATTGGTCTATGAATATATTATCTCAGGTGGTGAAGCCAGTAGTATTTTGCTGTTTGCTAAGATTGTGGTATTGGCAGTGGCAATGGGGCTAGCTGGCGCGTGGGCATTAGCATTTTTGATGCGTCGCCATATGATTCCTGAATTTTTACGCAATGTTTTTACCCTTGCTTTTGTACTGGTGTTGTTTTCAATCTCCAACCATCTGGAACATGAATCCGGTTTATTGACGGTGACTGTACTTGGGGTTGCGCTGGCTAATTGGCCAAAATTCCCACGTGATACGATTTTAGAGTTCAATGAATCGCTTACCATCTTGTTGGTGTCGGTCTTATTTATTATTCTCGCGGCTCGTGTTGAGCTGGAAAGCTTATTGAGCGTCGGCTTTGCAGGTCTCGTGCTACTAGCGATTGTAATGTTTGTCGCCCGCCCCCTATCGGTTTGGGTATCGTCTATCGGCTCTAACCTAAAGACAAAAGAAAAGCTGATGATCAGCTGGATTGGTCCGCGCGGTATCGTTGCTGCTGCTATCTCATCACTCTTTGCCATTCGTTTACAAGAGTATGATATTCAAGGGGTTGAGCTACTGGTGCCTTTGGTGTTTTTGGTCATTATTGGTACGGTGATGATTCAGGGTTTGGGCGCAAAAATGGTAGGGAACTTTTTGGGTGTCCGTGAGCCTGAAACCAACGGTATTTTGGTTGTGGGCTCAAACCCTGTCGCGTTGTTGGTTGCTACTTCGTTAAAGGATCAGGGCTTTGATGTCATCGTTGCTCATAATAACTATACCAACATCGCTAGCGCGCGCATGAGTGGCTTGCGTACTTACTTTGGCAATCCTGTCTCTGACCACGCTGACCATCATTTGGATCTCATCGGTATCGGACGTTTATTTGCCATGAGTATGGATAAAGAGCTGAATACTTTATCCGAGATTCACTATCGTCATGAGTTCGGTGAGCGCAAACTGTACCGCTTAAAGTTTAGCGATGAAAAAGTCAAAAGTGAGCGCGATGACAAGCAAGGAAACTTCCATTCGCAGTGGCTATTTGGCAAAGATGTGACCTATACCAAGCTTGCCAGTATGCTGTCCAAGAAAGCCCGTATTAAAATCACCAATATCACCGACAGCTATAGCTTTGAGCAATATAAAGCCGATAATAAGCAATTTGTGCCGCTTTATACGGTCGATAAAGAAGGCAAGCTACATGTAATTACTGACAAATTCGATGGTACGGTGCCGCGTGATCGCAAGCTTGTTTCATTGGTCGTCGATGATGACGTACAGCCAAAACCGGTCGATGTGACGCCGCAACAAGAGCAAGCGCGCGCTGCAGCTGACGCAAGCTTTGAGTCCGACTCTAAAGCGCCTGAAAAACGCCAAGAAATAGAGCTGGCGGACGATGATAGTGATGTAGAAGAAGCGTCTTTGATATATAACGACAAAGACGCTGAACAAAATCTACCTAATGATGTGTCAGCTGATGCTAGCTTAGCGTCTAATCCATCTTCAACCATGCCAACAGCATTAAATCATGAAGGAGCTAACGAAAAAATAGCAACCGCTGAATCTGCCAGTACTAGTCAGGTCAATCCCGAAGTATTGCCTGCGAATCCCAATACGCCAATAATACCGAAAACAGCCAGCAGTAATAAAAACAGTGGTAACGGTAATGGCAGTGCGCCTAAAAATAAAAACGGCTCTCTAGACCCCAACCGTCTACCGGACTCAGGCCAAGATAAGGCGGCCAAGAGTAATACTGCTGAAGTTATATTAAATAAAGATATAGGTAAAAATGATTGAGATACTGGTCATATAGATAAAACCTAAATAAACAACGCTTAAATAGTGTTTATTAAATGCCTATCAATGAACAAAGCCCCAACTAGTTAGTTGGGGCTTTCTATTGGAGCAAGCTTATTTCTTTATGAAAATGTCTATTAAATATCCAACTTCTCTTCGATCGTCAGCCATATTCGTGCGCCGACCTCATTAGCGCTGCCTGAGGCATCAATACGCTGGATACGTTCAGGCTGCTCGCTAGCAAGGACACTAAAACCTTGATGTACTCTGGTAAAAAATTCCGTCGCTTGCTGCTCAAAGCGGTCAGCGGCACTGCGTTTATTAGCACGTGCCATGCCTTCTAATACTGGTAGATCTAGCCACAGTGTAAGCTCGGGTAATTGCACCACAAACTGCTCGATAAGCATGTCAATTTTGGCACGGACAATCGCATCGCCATCTGCACGTCCAAAGCCTTGATAAGCAACCGTCGAGTCGGTAAAGCGGTCACATATTACCCATGTACCACGTTGCAGCGCTGGCAAAATGACTTGCTGCATATGATCACAGCGCGCAGCAAACATGAGTAGCAACTCTGTATCATCATTGATAGCGGTATTCGGGTCTAACAATATCTCGCGCAAGCGTTCAGCAAACGGACTACCACCCGGCTCGCGGGTGCGCAGATAATCAATGCCGCGCGCTTGCAGACGTGCACATAGTTGCTCAATCGCCGTGGTTTTACCAACGCCTTCAGTGCCCTCAAAACTAATAAAACGCCCTTGAGTGGGCGTAGTGGTGGTTTGAGAAAACGGCGCTTGTATGGATGCTGACATGATATGACCTTATGTCATTATTGAGCGTTATCATTACTTTTATTTTATAACGATAATGCTCAATAAATGATGGTTTTTTAAAGCAATATAAATAGCAACATAAAATAGTGTTACTGCGGCGGCGTTTGAGCTTTCTTCTCACGCATGACACCGAGATACTCTTTAACTGCTTGATTGTGCTCAGCTAGGCTATTGGTAAATTTATGCCCACCGTTGCCTGTCGCCACAAAATATAGCGCTGCGCTATCGGCAGGATGTAAGGTTGCTTCGATAGAAGCCGCTGACGGCAGTGCAATGGGTGTCGGCGGCAAACCATCGATTTGATAGGTGTTATAGCCTGTTTTTTCATCGATGTCTTTACGGCGAATATTGCCTTCATAGCGGCTGCCCATACCATAGATAATGGTGGGATCCGTCTGCATACGCATGCTTTTGTTCAAGCGATTATTAAAGACGGCTGAGACCAAAGGACGCTCTGCTGCCACACTGGTTTCTTTTTCGATAATAGATGCCATTACCAGTGCCTCATAAGGGGTCTGATAAGGGAGATTTGGCGCACGGTTTTCCCATGCCTTGGTCAGCGCTTGCTGTTGGCGTTTGTACAAGTCGGTCAATACCTTCTTGTCGGTAGTGCCTTCCCCATAATAATAAGTATCAGGGGCAAACCAGCCCTCAAGATTGTGATTGACGATAGGATCATTACTATTGGCAACTGCATCCGGCAATATGCCAACCAAATCTAACGCTTCTGCGATGCTAGCATTCGTACTGTCAGCGGTTAGCACTTCTTTTTTGATGCCTTTGTTATCACGTAGCGCCTGATACAAATCTTTTGAGGTTTTGCCCTCGATAATTTGTACTTTAACCATCGCCGCTTTTACCCCTTGCCCAAGCACGTGTAGCGCTTCAGCAATGGTAGGGTTTTCCGGTAATTGGTAAATACCTGCGTGCAATGGACCATCGACTTGCGTTTTCATATAAAGCTTGGCAATCGTGGCAGAAAATAGCGGAATTTCCTGTTGCCACTGCGGTAGCAACCCGTAATAGGTCTGACCCTTTTCAATCGTCACCATTTGCTGCGGCTGTTCAATCCGACCAAATAAGGTCTGATAAACCATGACTAAGAAAAATGCCGCAATTAACCCGAGTACCAACAACACTTGATAACCACGCTGCATAAAGAATGAAGGATTGTCGGCTTTATAATGACGTGGTTTATTATTACCACTTATGAGCGAGACATCTGTAGGCGGAACTTCCTCTACACCTGTCTCATCGACTGGTTTTGAATTCAAAGGTGCCCCGTCGACACGTTCATCAACAGTGCCTTTTTGGTCATTCGATAGCGTATCATTAGGACGTTCAGGAGGCGTTTCAGGTGTGGGCGTGCTCATGGCAACTCGCGAGGCAGAAGTTTGCTAGAATTTAGCACTGAACCGTGCGCTTTTCAATGGTATTTGCTTAGCTTGTGAATTAATAGGTTAAAAATGCTATAATTTTGCGCTCAAATTCTGCAATACAACCTATGAGAAAAAGGCAGTTAGTAATGGCAAAACCATTCGTAAAATGGGTAGGCGGTAAAAGCCAGTTAATACTAGAAATCACTCAGCGATTACCTGAATACGTAAAAAATGGTATGCCATATATCTATGTTGAGCCTTTCAGTGGAAGCGCGGCGTTTGCTCTGCATCTTTTAGATAGTGAGCATCCACCTTCTGCCATTATCCTAAACGATATAAACACTGATTTAGTTAACCTTTATAAAGTTATAAAATCTTATCCGCATGAATTACTAGCATACCTAAAAATTCTTCAAGCTGAATATGACAAACTTGAAGATAAGGAATCTAAGCAACCCTATTACTATGCTAAACGTGAAGAGTTTAATACACGGGAAGCTGACGACATCAAACACGCTGGTTTATTCATATTTTTAAATCGTGCGGGCTTTAATGGTTTATACCGAGTCAATAGCAAGAATAAATTTAATGTTCCGATTGGAAGCTACAAGAAGCCAAACTTCGTTTTTGAAGATACAATCTTACAAGCTTCAAAAATATTAGCTAATGTAGAAATATATAACCAAAGTTACGAAGATACGCTTATCTATTTAGAGCAATCGAATAAGAGAAAATTACCCGCCTTATTTTATTTTGATCCACCGTACAAACCTTTGAGTGAATCTTCTAGCTTCACCTCCTACTCTAAGGATAGCTTCAATGACGAAGATCAGGAAAGGCTGAAGTCTTTCTGTGACTTATTAGATAAAAAAGGTTATCAGTGGCTGCTTAGTAATTCTGATACAACTAACCTTGATACTGAAAACTCATTTTTCGACACTCTATATTCAGACTATAAAATAGAGAGAGTTCAGGCTAGTCGTAGCATTAATTCTAAAGGCTCAAGGCGTGGGAAAATTAATGAATTACTGATTAGGAATTATTAAATTATCTTTTGGCTTGGTAGGACGCCTTGCTGAATAGCCTGCATAAATTCTTTTTTAAAATAGAAAGCAAAACCTTTATTTGATACATAACGTCCAAGTTTTTTAGAATAAATAGGGCTATAAGGTTTACTGTCTTTTGTTCTAATTTGCATATATTGACCATTTGCCGTATGTAGCATGCCGTCGTCAGGATTATCCATCATTGCATGTACTTTAGATCTTATCACCTCAAAGTCACTATCAAGTATCTTTTTCAGAGCATCATTATCTTTTAAGTCTAGATAATGCGCTGGTAAAAAGTACCAATCTTCTTCTTTTTCACCCTTCACCGCTGGCACATACAAAATGCTTTCAATTTTACGATAAAGATGTGTGTCATGAAATGACTTATCATTATAAAATAAGTCATCAAACTGTGTACCGATTTGGGTAATAGCCATAGTTTCCATTGGACTACCATCAGGCTTTGATTTATTGGTTTTTAGTTCGCCGTTTACAAAATCAAGTGCTCTATTCGATAGGTTTAATAGTAGTAATTTTTCTAAAAACTGACCTGCAAACCCTTTATTGCCTTTTAATTTAGTTAGGTCAATAGGCTCTTTCAGGTTGCTATGATTTTTCAATATGCCAAACTTAACGTTATATAAATTTGGAAGTATTGGAAATGCTTCTTCAATCTTCATTTTTCACCTCGAATGTAAATAATTCTGACAAGCTCATCTCAAACGTATTAGCAAACACTTCAATGTTTTCTAACGATGGGTTGCGCTCGCCTCTCTCTATCATGCCCACGTAATTCTTATGAAAGCCTGTTAACTCACCTAGTTGCTTTTGACTTAAATCACTTCCTTTACGCAACTCACGAATTCTTTTGCCGAATCTGACTAAAATTGCTGTTTTCATTTGCTTTATTCTCAATAATTAGTTAATATTAAAAACACACAATAAGTGTCTTTTTAATATTCTTAGGTTTTGAAGACAAGGAGGCTACTATGGTAAATATTGAAAACCTCACTATTAATATCGTTACTAAATCATCAGTATCTAATGAATTTTTAGATTCACAAGACTCTTTAATAGTAAGAGATGAGCTAGTAAACATGCTTCGCATCATTAGCGAAGACGAGAGATTCTCCAAACAAACGGTTGTTATTCCAGACGATTGCGAGCAGTATGGTTTTGCAGAGGGAGAGTTTAATTTACCCGAGCTTCTTTACTTCTTAGCCGACATGCTGGAATAGACATGGAAAGTCATTCATTTTTTAAAAGTAGTAATTTGGATTTTAATTTATTTAAAGGTGACTGTTTAACAGTTATTCCTCAACTACATAACAATGTAGACATGGTTTTTGCTGATCCACCCTACTTCTTGTCCAATGATGGTATGACAGTAAAAAATGGCAAAATCCAGTCCGTCAATAAAGGTCAATGGGATAAATTAATTAGCGATGATGACGCTTATAATTTTACCTATAAATGGTTATCTACTGTACGTGAAAAAATGGCAGATAATGCAACCTTATGGGTCAGTGGCACACATCATAATATTTTCACTTTAGGGCGCATATTACCTGAGCTTGGTTTCAAAATACTCAATGTTATTACATGGGAGAAGACCAATCCACCGCCCAATTTTTCCTGTCGATTTTTTACTCATTCAACAGAGTTTATTATTTGGGCTAGGAAACATCCTAAAGTACCGCATTATTTCGATTATGATTTGATGAAGCGATTAAATAACGACAAGCAAATGAAGGATGTTTGGCGCTTGCCAGCTATTGCCAAGTGGGAGAAATCTTGTGGTAAACATCCAACACAAAAGCCGATGGCGTTACTAGCCCAAATTATTTTAGCTTCAACTCAAAAAGATGCTTTAATTCTTGATCCTTTTGCTGGTTCCTCGACAACCGGTATTGCCAGTAACGTATTAGGAAGACGCTTTATTGGCATTGAACAAGAAAGTGAATATCTAAAACTTAGCCAAGCTCGTTATGAAGATCTTCAAAACGACGGTAGAAAAGAGTTTTTTAGACAGCATTTTTATCGTTTATTGAATAAAGAAGACAGTAATTAAACCGATTAAAAACCCACCACCTCACCCGACAATAACGTCAAACTGCTCATTGGCATGATACCGCGCAGCGCATTGCAAAAGAACAGCTGGCTTAAATGTGGCAAATCCTTATCTTGTAATGACCGCACAATAACTGGATATTTCGTCGTAGATAACTCATCAATGATTACTTGCCGCATCACCCCAGCGACACCCGACTGTGCCATTGATGGCGTGTACCATTGCCCTTGCATTAAGTCATTCGCATGAGTTTTATTAGCAGTATTTTTATTAGCATTGCCTTTATTAGTATTAGGGGGATTTATCAGCTCTGATGACGGCGACTCTACCAATCGTGCATCGGATAATTGATAAAACACATTGCTCATCGTACCCTCAACCCAGCGCCCACTCATATCACGTAGCAAGCCCTCACCGATATCTTGCGAGCCATTAGAGTTTAATGAACGAGCCTTGATATCCTGCAACTCCGCACTCGCCAGCACATTATCAAGACGATTAAGACTTTTTAGTCCAGCAAGAGACGGCGGCAGACAAGCGAGTTGCGAAGATAAACAAACAGCCGTACTCACAGGTTGTACAGGTATAAAGCCTTTATCATTCAATGACCATTGCTCAGCAGTGCTCACTGTCATCACAGAGGATTTTAACCAAACCTCACATGTGCTACCGCACTCACTTGGCACATAGCCATAACCACGGATATCTTGCGCGGCGCGTGTGATAATAAGCTTTAGCATACCTTGTTGTAGCTGCGTAGCATACGTTTTTAGTATCGTTAGTATCGCATGACTATCTAAATCAAGCTGCAAGGCAGTCGCATGAGAGATGAGACGCTGATGATGATACTCCGCCCACAGTATCTGCCCATTGATAACGCCCATGGTGGTAAAAAAACCATCGGCGTATGCCAATCCGCGATTGTCTAATGAGGCGGTACTGGCTGTGGTCTGCTTGTCTAATGCAGATAAACAGACCCAGCTATTTGATGGCTGCATGGCTTACTGATTTTTTTGGCTAGCAGACTTATTGATGACCAGCATACAGCTATAGAACTCACATTTTGCCAGCTCTACTTTTTGCCCACCGATGACTTTATTTTTGATAATTTGACCGTTTAGCATATCAGCCACCAGCTTACCGCCCTCATCACCCATTAATTGACGGGCAAGTTGATAGGATTTTTTGGCATGACCTTGACTCAGCTCTTTTTCTTTATCCGAGTCGGTAGGATTGGCAAAATACCAGCCAAGCTCGAGATATTTTTCAGAATCGATAAGATCTAAATAAGGTGCTTCGGTATTCATAAAGCGGTATTTGGACGCAGGATTACTGGCATAATCCAAGCTATTTTCATCGGTGCTGACCACTTTACCAAGTGTTGATTTGATATCGTCTAGTTGATCGACACGAAGCGGCTCGACTTTCTTAGGACCCCATGACGCGACATCATATTTGACTGGGGTGCCCTCTTGAGCAGTAGCACCATCTAAATCAGCATTTGGCGCAGGGTCTTTTGGTTTTGGTGTATCGGAGACGGTCTGCTTATCAGCACTTACCTCCTCTGTTGATACTTTGCTGCTTTTATTGTTATCACAGGCGCTTAACGACACGCCAACTGCCATTATCGTACTGACCATAAGGGTCTGTAGGGTGTTATTCCACATGGGCAACTTACTCACACTTTAAGATAGTTCTGAAAATGGTATTAACAAGCAGCTAGGTATGCCGCTGATAATGAATAGTGTCTGTTATTGAAATCTTGCTATCACTGAATTCTATACATACGCTTTTTCTATTTAAATATTCTATAAATCACATTAAAAAGCACAGGGAAAAATAATATGGTTACTTTTTCATGCTCTCTAGTTTACCCAACTGCTTAGCGCTTGACCACCCTTTACCTTACGGATAACACTCGCAGAGAGTACAGATTTGTTAAGATGCTAACGTCATAAAAATTCATCCCGACTCAGCTAGTTATATCCATAGCTTCAGGTTTGTCAAACGGCGCGTTATCCCTTATGATAAGTACGCTTTGATACCCTTACTCTATCACCCTTACTTATGCACTGTACCGCCAGTGGAGCCTTTATGACCCAGCATTTTATTGTTATTGGTAATCCGATTGCCCACAGCAAGTCTCCTGAAATCCATACGTTATTTGGCGCACAAGCAGGGCTTGATATCTGTTATCAGCGTCAATATTGTCCAGATGATGCGGCAAGCTTTACAGCGGTAGTAGAAGCATTTTTTCACGGTGGCGGTGTGGGTGCTAATGTAACTGTGCCTTTTAAACAGATCGCATATGAATGCTGTGCAGCACGAGGCGGCTTATCTGAACATGCCAAAGTGGCTGGCGCGGTCAATACTTTATTGTTAGATAAAGCACTATTGGCAAAAGGTGTATCACCAGTAGAGGCGTTATTTGGTGACAATACTGATGGTCAAGGATTGGTCAATCATATGCAGCGTTTAGGCTGGCCATTGAATGGTGCACGCGTGGCAATCATTGGGGCAGGCGGTGCAGCGCGCGGCGTGGTATTGCCGCTGATAGAGGCTGGTATTGAAACTCTGAGTATCGCCAATCGTACAGCGAGTAAGGCAGAAATTTTAGTCGATGAACTTAGCACCGCAAGCGAAAAGATAAATCAACATACTATTCAGACCTATGCGACGGCTGATTTAAGTGGTGACTTTGATATCATTATCAATGCCACATCCATCGGACTATCAGGTGAAGCCTTGCCATTAGCCGATAAGCTAAACTGCCAATATGCTTACGATATGATGTATGGACGTGAGCTGCCATTTTTACAACATTTTTCTACCTTTGGCGCTCAGACATCGGATGGTTACGGCATGCTGATCGGGCAAGCGGCGTTAAGTTTTGAGCGTTGGACAGGACGCGCTATTGATGTTGCGCAAACGACTGCCGCATTAGAAAACGTATCAACATAATAAACGGTGCACGAGTGCAGCTACCACCTATCTAAATGATAAAAACGATCTACGTTTTTATACTAGGGCGTGTCCTCAATTCAATTGATCATATCTAAACGGGCTAAAAATGGCTAAATTTTGCCAAACATCGTTAAATAGCTGGTTAATATCCCGATATTATCTGCGCTATTTTCCTTGTTT